>CETB01001568.1_pt1 | contig 78667 bp, 74 predicted proteins | sample 356381 | NCBI WGS metagenome assembly CETB01 (sample SAMEA2622545, study PRJEB7988) | marine metagenome | biome: marine biome (ENVO:00000447); feature: deep chlorophyll maximum layer (ENVO:xxxxxxxx); material: "saline water (ENVO:00002010), including plankton (ENVO:xxxxxxxx)" | depth 155 m | reverse complement strand
AAGCTTCTTCCTTCCAATGTTTTTTTTAGGATACATAAAACTTATATCATTAATCTAAATGTCATCATAGAAATCACTAAAAAGAATGGATATGCTTGTGAACTAAAGAATGGTCAATCACTTCCCATATCAAAAAGAAAATACCTGGAGCTTGTTAAATTTCTCAACATGAGTGTTTAAGCTTCTCTTAAAAACCCACCTGTTTAAAAGTAGAATAATTATTTAAATTTAAACCGTATTATAAGACGGATAGTAAATTTCACCGCAACAGATGGTGAATATTTTAAAAGAATTTGATAAGTGAAAAGCGTACTGATAAGACCTGCCTTTCACAAGACATCTACCCAGCCCTTTTATAAGTGGCGTTAAATATTATGCAGGTATGAACTTTAAAAAGCTTGGTATCTTGAAAGAACTAAAAGAAAAAAAACACAGGTCTCCAATAGATAGATATAGACCGCTTTTTTTTCTTTTGACCAATGGTTGATCAAAGAAGTGCTAAACCCAGCAGAAACGAGCTTAAAACAGCTTTAAATCTGCTTCGTTTAGCACTTCTTCTTTACTGTGCAAAACTTAAACCTGATGGTTTTCATTTAATAAATCAACTACATTCTTCACAGGGTTAAAGGTAATTATTGGAACTTCGACAAACATAGTATTCCAATAGGCCATACCACCGTTCCATAACCCGGGAAGCTCTAAAGCTTTTAGGTTTCTCCCAAATTTAGATTTTTGAGTGATAAAACCTTTCTTTGGATTTACATATTTTGTAAGGTCAAACTTTTCACCTTTATAATTTCTGACGCTACACACTAAATCTACCGGATTAAAATGTGTTGCATTCTGTGCTATTTCATTTTGTGCAGGATCATCTGTATCCATTTGGGCACCTTCAATAATTTGCAAAGAAATATTCCCTTCTCCGTCTTTCACCCAAAATGGTCCTCCGCCGGGAGCTCCTTGATTTTCTACCATCCCACAGATACGAATAGGGCGATCTAAAAAATTACGAACATCTTCTTCGGTTTCGAGTCTTGTTTTCACACTTAATTTTTCTTCGAGCAAATCGTTTGCTGCCGCTAAAATATGCTTGTTAAAGCCATCTTGATCGATTCTGTTGAGGACTTCAAAAATTTTCTCCTGTACATTAATCAATTCTCCGGCTAAAACTTTTTTATAGGAAACAATGGTTTCTAAGTTTTCTTGTTTGATGACATTATCAATATTCTTAATAAAAATAAGGTCGGTATCAAGATCGTTTAGATTTTCGATTAATGCTCCGTGACCACCCGGTCTAAACAAAATTTTCCCTTCATCATCCCGAAAAGGTCGGTTATCAAAATCTACCGCAATGGTATCGGTAGATTTTTTCTGAAAGGAATATTCAATCTCAAATTCTGTTTCGGTTTGTTTTTCTACCCGGTCTTTAATTGCTTGAAAGGTGCTTTTAAATTTTTCCAGATGATCTTCCGTTACCGTAAAATGAAGTTTAGCTTTTCCATCTTTTGCGGCGTATTTAGAAGCTTCTACTAAATGCTCTTCAAAAGCAGTAGCGGAATAATTTTCATAGCCGTGGAAAGGCACTAAGCCTTTAGGTAAGTTAGAAAAATTGAGTCCGTCTTCTTGCAAAAGGGTTTTTACAAAAGTGTATTTTTGTTCATCTTCGGTAAGTTCATGATCATTAGCGTTGCCGTTTTTCACCTCCCCAAGCACTTCTTTATAAAAGGCGAAATTGTTTATTCCATCAAAAAACTTCTTCAGCAAATCTGAATCTTGTTCAGCTAAAAATTTCTCTAAACTTGTATTTTCCGGCCGGTAATCTGTTAAAAACTGATGCAAAGCCTTAAACATTCGGGAAGCGGCTCCACTTGCGGGTATAAATTTAATTCGTTCTAATTTAGAATCGTCATATTTGTTAGAGAATAACTGCACTTCTTCTTTGCTAAACGCTTGAATTCCATCTCCAACATTTGCAGCGCTTACCAATTCTACTTTAGGGATGCCTTCTTTAAAAGTTTCCAATTGATGAATCACGGTTTCTTTATTTAACCCATGATTTTTTATCTGCTCTACATCTTCTTTCGTTAATTCTACTACTGTCATTCTTCTAACTTATGTTGGTTAATCAATAATTGTATATTCAATTAAAATTGAATATGTTTTATTATAATAAATTCGCTTTGGATTTATTATGAAAAGCGGAATGGTAAGTTAAAAAATATAAAGTATTCGTAAAGATGAAGGGGTACTTTTTAACAAACAATTGATAAATAAATGACTTTACTTTCAATAAGTATGAAGTTATTTTATTTCAATCTCTTGGGACTTTCGGCTTACGTAAGAACTTCTACTTTTTTATAAAGTAGTTTTTTCCAAGAAAAATATCCATAAATCGCAATTATGGTTAAAATTAAATAAAGAATAGTACTAAACATTAAACCTTTATAAAAATAAAGCGGAACAGAGATGATATCGCCTACAATCCAATAGATCCAATTTTCTATTTTCTTTTTAGCCATGAGCCACATGCCTACAAAGAAAATAGCGGTGGTAAAAATATCGGTGTACGAATACCAAGCTTCCCATTTATCGAAGACTTCATAAACCAAAACTATGGCTAACATCGTTGCAAAGAAAATCCCAACAGATTGTATATTTTCCCTTTTAGTGGTTTTGGTAATAGGTGTCACATGTTCACCATCTACTTTTCTTGTCCAGACATACCAACCGTATATACTCATAGAAAAATAATAAACATTAATAAGCATATCGCCCAACAGACCATATTGCTGAAGGATATACACGTATATAAGCGTACTTATGATTCCCGTAGGATAAACCCAAATGTTGTTCATCTTCGAGAAAACCACACTTAAAATTCCAAAAACCACTCCGAAGAGTTCTAAAATTAACAAATACGTAGGGATGCCTTCGTATTGTGCAAAAAGCCAATCAAATAGTTCGTTCATTCTTTGTGTGATTTTCTAAACGGGAATAAATTTCTTGATTTTATTTGGAAACCTCAACAGTTTTTGAAGTGGAAGCCGAATTTGAGACCAAAAAAGCGGGGTTATCTTCAAAAGCGGTTCCAACCACCACCATCGTTGCTCCGGCTTGGTAAGCTTGCTTGATTTCTTTTTCAGACCGAATCCCACCTCCTACAATAATGGGAATTGAAACTTCCTTTTTTACGGCAGAAATAACAGCGGTGGAAACTTTAGTTGAAGCACCACTCCCCGCTTCTAAATAAATCAATTGTTTCCCGGAATATTCTCCGGCTAAAGCGGTATTTACAATCGCCTGAATATTTTCTTGTGCCATCGGAAGCGTTTGACTCACACGCTGCACCGAGGTTTCTTTTCCTCCATCGATTAACAAATAAGCCGTCGGGATAATTTCTAAAGAAGTATTTTTTAATTTTTCTACTGATTTTACTTGCTGCTCAATCAGGAACTCAGGATTTCTACCGGAAAGTAATGACAAAAACAAAAGTGCATCGGCTTCGTTGGTGATTTGCGTATAATCTCCCGGAAAAATAATAATAGGCAATTCAGTTTGTTTTTTTAAAAGAACAACCAGTTCTTCCGTCAGCTTTTCTTCTACCTCACTTCCGCCCACAAATAAATGGGTTGTTGCTTTTGGCAAATGCTGAACTAAATTTTCAACTTTTGAAAGATCTACTTTATCGGGATCCATAAGCATTGCCAATAATTGGGAAGAATCCTGAAAGGCCTGTAAGAAATCATTTTTCTTTCGCATACTTATTCTGCTAAAAGTGTATAGACACAAGTAAACCCTTCAAACTCTATATATTTGAGCTTAAAATTGGTTTGTTCGCCTTGGTAATTTAAACGCGCAGTTAATTCTTCATCTTCAAAAGAAAAATCTTCTACATAAATATGATGTAAAAACAATAATCCGGGAATGCCTACCAGTTTATAAATCCCTTCTTTGGCTCCCCATACAATTGTGAGTTTTCTAATTAAAGCTTCTTCATTGGCTAGCGTATGATATTCATCTAACGGTGTAAACTTTTGGGCAATTTTTAAAATTTTCTCCCGCTGCTTTTCAATATCAATACCAATAGGTTTTTTACCAACAATAATCGCAGAGAATTCAAACGAATGGGTAATAGAAATATAATTCCCATCCCGTAAATGGGGTTTGCCTTCATTATCGTAATACAAATCAAAATCGGTATAACCGGCTTGTGCCAATAAGTGCCGAATACTCATAAAACCACGTCGGTGAATTTCTGACTTCATACGATCTACCCGATTCTGGCAATGTTCCGTTAATTTCACATCTTTTGCCAACCATTCATACGGCTCTTCAATCTTCCAAATGAAGACCTTAGTATGTTCGTTTACTGTTATAGTTTTATAAAGAGCCATAAAATTTATAAGATATTATGTATTTTTGCACCAGAAAAATTGCGAAATAACAAATATAAGAATATGAGTACGAAAACAGTGCCTTACACGGCTTATAAAGTAAAAGATATTTCCTTGGCAGATTGGGGACGTAAAGAGATTGAATTGGCTGAAGCAGAAATGCCAGGCTTAATGTCTTTACGGGAAGAATATAAAAACGAACAACCGTTAAAAGGCGCTCGTATTGCAGGATGCTTACATATGACCATCCAAACAGCTGTTCTTATCGAAACCTTAACCGCATTAGGTGCTGAAGTTACTTGGAGTTCTTGTAATATTTTCTCTACACAAGATCAAGCTGCCGCTGCTATTGCTGCCAGCGGAGTTCCTGTTTACGCTTGGAAAGGAATGAATGAGGAAGAATTTAACTGGTGTATTGAGCAAACCCTTTTCTTTGGTGAAGAGCGTAAGCCTTTAAATATGATTTTGGATGACGGAGGTGATTTAACCAATATGGTTTTCGATAAATATCCTGAATTAGCTGAAGGCATTCGAGGATTATCAGAAGAAACTACTACCGGCGTTCACCGTTTATACGAACGTATGAAAAACGGAACTTTAGTGATGCCTGCGATTAACGTAAACGACTCGGTGACCAAATCTAAATTTGATAACAAATACGGATGTCGTGAAAGCGCAGTAGATGCCATTAGACGTGCGACCGATGTGATGTTAGCCGGAAAACGCGTCGTAGTTTGCGGTTATGGTGATGTTGGAAAAGGAACTGCACAATCGTTTAGAGGAACCGGAGCCATCGTTACCGTTACTGAAATTGACCCAATTTGTGCTTTGCAAGCAGCGATGGACGGTTTTGAAGTGAAAAAACTAGAAAATGTTCTTGACAAAGCAGATATCGTGATCACCACTACCGGAAATAAAGATATTGTACGTGGAGAACACTTCGAGGCGATGAAAGATAAAACCATTGTTTGTAACATCGGTCATTTTGATAATGAAATTGATGTCGCTTGGTTAAACAAAAACCACGGAAGCACAAAAGTGGAAATTAAACCACAGGTTGATAAATATACCATCGACGGAAAAGATATTATTTTGTTAGCTGAAGGACGTTTGGTAAACCTTGGTTGCGCTACGGGTCATCCTAGTTTTGTAATGAGTAACTCATTTACCAACCAGACCTTAGCTCAAATTGAATTATGGAACCGTTCAGATAAATACGAGAACAAAGTGTATATGTTGCCTAAGCATTTAGATGAAAAAGTAGCAGCGCTACACTTAGAGAAAATTGGTGTTGAATTAACCGAACTTTCTCAAGATCAAGCGGAATATATTGGTGTGGAAGTAAAAGGACCATTTAAACCGGAATACTATAGATATTAATCTAAAAATAAATATTCTATAAATAGACAAAGCCCGCAAAATTGCGGGCTTTGTCATTTGAAAGTAAATGAAAGAGATTTTATTTGGGTATCTCAACTTTATAAGTTACTTCTCCTTTCCAATTCACTGCTTGAATAAGCATTTTCGAAGATAGCAAACTAATTATCAAAAAACCTTGTTCTGAACGAGAAAATTTTGTGAAATCTGAAATCCCCGTAGGGCGCACTTCAGAACCTGCTCCAGAAACAAAATGGTGGGTATACACCCCAGCCGGTTTTAAATGTTGAATGTCATGCTCGTGCCCTGCAAAATAAACCGGCACCTTATATTTTTCAAACACTTCCTCTAAATGATTGCGAACGTAAGGTTCATCATCTACTCTTTTTCCTGAAGTGTAAAGCGGATGATGCCCGATAACAATATTCCAATCGGCAGTAGAGTTTTTTAAGGTTTTCTCTAACCATTTCTTCTGCTTTAAGGTATCTTGTGTTTTTACCTGTGCATATTTTTCTGCTTGATAATAATCGTCTTCAAACGGATTGGTATCTAAAAAGATGAATTTAGCTTTCGTTTGATCGTCTTCCAACGTCTTTTCAACTTCATAATAATGAGCCGGCATTTTCCAGCGCTGACTTTTATGGGTATAATCGATTTGCGCTTGAACGTTACCACGGTAACCGTGATTTCCTAACACCACATACCACGGACAAAACAGGTTAGAACCGTAATAAATATCTTCGTAACTGCTTTTTAAAAAGGGGTCGTCTATCGAAGCGATCCCGTCGGGATAAAAATTATCACCAACCGAAATAATAAACTCCGGTTCCAAGATAAATCCGGCCTGTTGCATAATATCGGCAACTTCTGCTTGTTTAAAATGTCCGTTTCTACCCCAATCCCCAATCACATAAAAATGATAACCGTCTTCTTCAACCTGAAGCTCTTTTAAATTTTTATTCTCATTTTTATTGTAATATTTTCTTTGTGCTTGAACCCCTAGCGAGCTGAATAATAAACAAGCAATTATTAAATTACTTAGCTTTAACAATCTTTGATAAATCATAGAAATAGAAATTTTTATTATCATTCATGGCTACGAAAAGTCCGTTGGGAAACTTTTCATTTAAATAACCGGTATATACTTCACAACCATCGGTTTCTGTAGTTCCTAAATTTTTAGCAAACAAAAACTCGTTGGTTTTTCTGTCGAAAACATTAAAGGTCCCTTGCTGCTGATCTGAAACAAGAATGTAGCCTTCCCCATCTTTATAAGTCGCAATGGCAATTCCTTCAATATCCCTATTGAAATTTTCTTTTCCAAAGCAAGAAAGTTCTTCGTTACCGGCATCGGGTTCTGCGTAGTATTTCTTTACACAAACTTTTTCATCTGAATAATAAACATAGCCCAATTCTTCATCTACCGCGATAGCTTCAATCTCTTTTTCACCACTAAAGTTTCCAAATTCCCTAACTAATTTAAATTGGATATGATCACCTGCGGGAACTAATTCAAATTGTTGCAAATAGTTGGTTTTAGGTCCGTTTTTTCTTCCCACGATGGCGTAGGCTTTTCCGGTTTTTGGCGATTTATAAATAGATATTCCCATGGGAAAGTTCCACTCATTTTCACGTTTTTCTTGAAAAACCTTAAAACCACCTCGGTCTAAGGGTTTCATATCAGGTACAGAAAATAAGCGGATTTGCTCCCGCTCTCTTTCGGTAAACATTAAAATATCGGTTGTTACAGAATCATTGAGCTTCACCTGATATTCTACATCTACATTGTTAGGGCGCTTCATTCCGCGAAGTGTTTTTTCTTCAATGATTTTCCCGTTTAAATCAAAGGCATAAATGGCCCCATCGGTTTCTTTATCGGTTCCAAAAACAATACTTTCTTCTGTATTCTCTTGATTCACCCAAATGGCAGGATCATCTGTATCGTGCAAAGTGGAATCTGTAATTATATCCGGTTTAATTTCCGGAAGCTGTGTTCCGCAAGAAATAAGACTAATACTTGCTATGGCAATAAATAATTTTTTCATATAAAACATAAGGGTTAAAAGAAAGAAATCATTTAAAAAGTAAGCTACTTCAAGCTGAACTTTTCAACTTCTCCTTAAAATTGTCATGGGATTCTGAAACAAATTCAGAATGACGTATTTTAAGGAATAGCCTTTCAACAATTTCCTTCTTTCATTTTTATTTTTAGGCTTAGTATAAATTGTATTTGAGACCTACGGTTAACCTTCTTTCATAATACTCCATTTGCATGGTTCGGTTACTAGCTCCTTGATAATAACGTAACGGCTGATTGGTAATATTATTTAAGCTTCCGTAAAGACTTAAGTTTTTATTGATGGAAAAGTTGACGTTAAAATCTAAAAAGAACTGTTTATCGTAATAGCGATCTTCAAATGCATTTCCGCCTAATTCATCTAAATAAGCATCAGAAAAGTTAGCTGATAATCTAGCACTGAATTTCTTATCTGAATAGGAAAGCGAAGCGTTAAACATATTAGGAGAAGATCCCGGTAAATCTAACTCGCCACGCTCATCACCGTCTTCGTTTCTAATACCGTTAGCGGTAGAATGAAGGAAGGTATAGTTCGTGTAAATACTAAAGTTTTTAGCAAAACCGGGCAAGAAGTTTAATTGACGCTGAAAAGAAACTTCTGCTCCATAAATGCTTGCATTATCACCATTTAAAGGTTGGTATATATCATAACCGGTAGATTCATCCTGTACTACATAGGTATAAACAAAATCGTTGATGTCTTTATAAAAAACACCTCCTGAAAGCAAACCAACAGATCCAAAATAATATTCTGCCATAAAATCGAAGTTCATTGAGGTGGTCGGATTTAAGTCGGTATTTCCTAACGTAATTTCTTCATCTTCATTATTAATCGCTTGGTAAGGTACCAAGTCTAAATAATTAGGCCTAGCCAATGTATTAGTCCACGCTAAACGCAATACGGTTTTATCGTTAAGATCATATTTAAAATGAACTCCCGGCAATACGTTGGTATAATTACTTTGGTCGTTCACTTGCATTGAACCATCAAAATCACCTTCCTCATCATAAATTACCTCGTTTCCGTTGCTTTCAATATGAGTAGCTTCCACACGAACCCCAGCAAGTACACTTAATTTATCTGATAACTTTTGGTTAGCCATAACATAACCGGCATATACATTTTCTTTTACCTTAAAGTTCTCACTTAGGTATTCATCTTGAACATCTATTTTTTAAAATAAATTTTTATTATCAAAATCTAAACTTCCTAAAAACTCAGGGGAAGCAAAAGTCCCTGGATGGTATTGTTTTCCTGCCAAGAAATCGTCACCCGTATAAGTTCTTGTTCCTACATCTGCCAAAGTTTCTATGTTTAAACCGCTATTTTCTAAGGGTTCGTACTCAAAGAAATTATTATCTCTGTGTTTATTTTTAAATCTTCCACGAATACCAAATTTAATGATACCATCACCGTTACCAAAAAAGTCTGAAGCTAACTCTGCATTAGCAAACATGTTAAAATCTTCTTCTTCGGTATATTGGTATTCTTCGGTTAATTCATCTAACTCAAAATCTGCCAATGAAGGATTTCCAACGGCGGTATGCAAAGGTTTTTTTGAATTGGAAACATCATTATTCACTTGGTATTCTGATGCATAAACCACATAACGTTCATGAGGACGCTCTTCTGAAGCTTTTGCGTAAGAGCCCATCCAATCAAATTTCACATTTCCTAAGATATGATCTCCTCCTAAGGTATAGTTTTGCATACGCTGGTCTTCCAATCTACGGTTTTGAATTCTTCCTCCGGGAATTCCTCCTTTAGTTTCCCGAGTTACTTCTGCAGGAAATCGCGTTAAATTTCCATTGTTAATTTCAAAATCGCCAGCTGCAATATCTTCACCATCTAAAATCTCTGAAGTCATGGCAAATCGGTTCTCACGATCGTCTCTCCAGTTGTACATTGATTTGAAATAGATAGAGTTATTTGGGTTAAAACGATAATCAAAATTAGCCGAGAAACTGCGACGCACACGCTGTACTAAATACTTTCTAATTTCAAATTTTTCGGCATAAGGATTTACCGCTCGTTCTTCTAGGATGTCATCTCCATTGGCATCTAGCAAGCCAGTATTATATTCAAACTCATTGGCCCAATCTGCTTCCACATTATCAGACCCGAAATCATTATCGTTGATGGAAGCCGAAAGCATATACCCGAATTTACCGTCTTTGGTACGGTCACCAATTAAAAAAGAACCATTTAAAATTCGTTTATCGGTGATAAAATTAAGTCCGGAACCTAAGGTAGCCGAAAGCCTAAAACTTTCTGGAGCAGAACGGGTTACTAAATTTACAGAACCACCCAATGCATCACCATCCATATCTGGAGTAACGGCTTTATTAACTTCAATGGTCTGGATCATATCTGACGGAATTAAATCCATTTGAACGTTACGATTATCTCCTTCTGCAGAAGGAATCCTGCTTCCGTTTAAGGTTACGGAGTTAAGTTGCGGAGCCAAACCTCTCACAATAATATTCCTGGCTTCTCCTTGATCAACTTGCATCGTAATCCCCGGAATTCGCTTGGCTGCATCCCCAATATTTGCATCGGGAAACTTCCCAATTTGCTCGGTAGAAACAATGTTGGTAATATTGGTTTTGTTTTTTTGTGAGTTTAATGCTTTGGCCTGGGCACTTAATCCGTTTCCTATAATTTGCACGGTTCCCAAAGTAGTTTCAGCAGCATTCAATACTAATTTTACAGTCGTAGTTTTACCGGCTTCTACTTCTACTTCTTTTGTGATGGTTTCGTAGCCTAAATATTTTACAGCTAATTCGTAGGTTCCTTGAGGAATTTCCAATAAGGTAAATTCTCCGTCAAAATCGGTAACCGTTCCTTTTTTAAGCTGTTGAATCATCACCGAAGCTCCCGGAACGTAAATTCCGTTTTCATCGGTAATCGTACCTCTTACCACCCCTTCTTGAGCGTATAAAAAGCAACAATTGAAAGCAACAAATAATGTTACAAGTGTAATTTTCAAGTTCATAAATAGTCTAGTTTAGTTTGCGATTAAAAACAGCACAAATGTATATTTACCAATTAGTTAACTGTAATTTTAAGCAGCAACAAACAATGAACAAGCGGTGAATTTTATGGCTACTTTAAGGCAACAATTAAGATTTATTTACATTACACTAACAATTAATCAAGACAGTCTCCATTTTTTATAAATTCATAAGAAAATGCACTAATTCTTGTTTGGAATTGATGGGTAACTTTTTTCTTAACCTATACCTGGCGACTCGAACACTATCTGGAGTGACCCGTAAAATGGAAGCGATTTCTTTGGAAGAAAGATTTAAGCGGAGTAACATGGCCAATCGCAACTCAGCAGAACTCAATTTAGAAATGGCCGCTTGAGCAAGATCTTTAAAAAATTGCGGATGTACGTCTTCAAAAAAGTTCATGAACTCATCCCATTCATCTTCTTGCTGAAGGGCAAAATCCAATTCTTTTGCTAAATCTTTAATTTTTGACTGAGTATCCATTTTAGAACGGGAGCTCATTTTTTTTAACGTAGCAGAGAGATCGGAAAGCAATTTGTTTTTCTGAGCAATGTTTAAACTGTATTTAGAAAGCGAAGCGGTTTTTAGCTGAATTTCATCTTGAAGTTTTTTCTCTTCAATGGCTTTTTTCTCTAGCTCTGCTTGTAAAACACGTTGTTCGTATGCCTGAAGTTTGGTTTTTTCTTTTCGTTTTCTATTCATGAACAAAAGCGAAATACCGGAGACCAATAAAACTGCTCCGCCTCCCAGTAACATTAAATTTTGATTGGCTTTGTTAATGGTGTTTTGTTGGGTAAGCAGTTCTATTTTTGCTTCTTTTTGTTCTGTTTCATAAATGGTTTGTAGCACATTTAACTGCCTAAAGTTTTGGGTATAAAATTGCTGCTCTTGAATTTGATTGTATTCCCATAAATGCTCGTAGGCTTTTTTATGGTCTTCCAACAAAGCATAGGTTTTTGCCAAATCTTTATGCGCACTTTCTATTTGGTGTTTCTCGCCAAACTTTTCTGCTAAACGCATTGATTTTTGCGTATACCCCAAAGCCTCTTCGTACCGATTTGTTTTTCGGTACACGTCACCTATATTATTAAGCACATTAATTTGCTTTTCGCTTTTTATTTGCTGAAAATAGGCATACGACTTTAGAAAGTATTCGTGGGCTTTTTCAAACTGATTTAAATCTTCGTAAATACTGCCAATATTTTCGTTAACAATCGCAATCCCTTCTTCATCATTTAAACGGGTAAACAATTCTAAGCTTCGCTGCTGATGTTCTAATGCATGGAGGTAGTTGCCTTCTTTTTCAAAACAGCTTCCTAAAATCTCTTCAGCAATGGCTTCTGCTTTTGTGAATTTTTGCTTTTGGGCACTTTCTATACTTTCCATTAAAAAAGTTTCTGCCTTCTCGTAATTTTTAATAGACAGGTAAATTTTGCCAATTCTGTTTTTCAAAATAACTTGAAGCGAATCTAAGTGCTGTTGTTCAGCCATTTTTAAAGCTGAAGTATATTGATCGATGGCTTCGGTGTAAACTTCCGTTTGCTGAAAAAAATCACCCAACTGAAGATATTTTTCTGTAATCTTTAAAACTGAATTACTTTTCTTGGCAATTTCCAATTCATTTTTATATTGGTAAAAAACCGAATCTTGCAATTCATCATTCAAGCGAAAATTATTTTGCCCTTGCGCTAGAAGATTTACAGAAATTAAAAAGCAAAAAAAAAGTAAAAATGAAACTTCATTATTAAAAATTATCGTGGGGAAATTTGAGTATCCAACAAACTTAACAAACCATTATTATTTCTAGGTTAGAGCAGTATTAACCTATGTTTACTAAATTTTAAATTCACATACAAAACACTCAAAAACAATACCTTACATGATTGTTAATAACCTCTTTAAATCTTTTTTAAAGGAGTTGAAAAATCAACAGAATCATCCCGTAACTTAGTTATCCCGAATTTGTAAAGAAATTTTTCGGCACTTATTTTTCACAAGCCTGATTTCAAAATCTTTACAAAAATGAGGGACAAAATAAACTAAAAACTATATATGCTATGGCCATCTTTGACAGAAGAATTAACTACAAACCGTTCGAGTATCCAGATGTATTACAATTCACAGAAGCGATTAATAAATCGTTCTGGGTACATAGTGAAATTGACTTTACTGCAGACACCCAAGACTTCCATTCTCACTTGGATCTAGCAGAGAAAACTGCTATTAAAAATAGTTTATTGGCCATTGCGCAAATTGAAGTTGCCGTGAAGACCTTTTGGGGAAATCTTTATCAACATTTCCCAAAACCGGAATTTAACGGACTTGGTAGCACCTTTGCTGAATGTGAGTTCAGACATTCTGAAGCTTACTCTCGCCTTTTAGAAGTTTTAGGCTATAATGATGAATTTAGGGATTTATTAGAAGTTCCCGTAATTAAAGATCGTGTAGAATATCTTTCTAAGGCACTGCAAAATGCAAATTCTGAAGACAATAAGCAGTACGTAGTTTCTTTAATTATGTTCTCCATTCTTATAGAAAATGTATCCCTATTCAGTCAATTTGCTATTATTTTATCGTTTACCCGTTTTAAAGGTTTAATGAAAAACGTAAGCAATGTAATTGCCTGGACTTCTGTAGACGAGCAAATTCATGCGAATGCAGGAATATATTTGGTCAATAAAATTAAAGAGGAGTATCCAGACTTTTTTGACGAAGAAACCCTAGCTCATATTCGTGCGACGGTAAAACATTCGTTAGAAGTAGAAAGCAATATTTTAGATTGGATTTTTGAAAATGGAGAATTAGAAAACATCAAGAAAAAAGATCTATTAAATTTCATGAAATTCCGTATTGATGATAGTATGGAGAAAATTGGGATGGACAAAATTTACCATATTACTGCTGAAGAATATGCGCCTATGCGTTGGTTTGAAGAAGAAGTTTTTGCCAATAGCTTAGACGATTTCTTTGCAAAAAGACCGGTAGATTACACCAAGCACGATAAAAGTATTACTGCAGACGATTTATTTTAATTAAAAAACCTGAAGAGAAAAATGTTTACAAGCGAATTACCACTAATACAAGAGAACGATTCACTAAGGAAAAAACTTTGGTGGAAAAATGAAGAAAGCGAACAGATTCTTAACCGCGGTTACCTTTTAAAAGGAGAAACCGTAGAAGGAGCCATTGATAGAATTACTACAGCTGCCGCTAAGAGGTTGTATAAACCGGAATTAAAAGAATCTTTTCAGGAAATGATTGAACGCGGATGGATGAGTTTAAGCTCTCCCATCTGGGCAAATATGGGAACCGAAAGAGGGCTACCTATTTCTTGTTTTAACGTACATATTCCAGATCATATTGAAGGAATTACCCATAAGCTTGGTGAGGTAATTATGCAGACCAAAATTGGTGGTGGTACTTCAGGTTATTTTGGTTCTCTTCGTGCTCGTGGTAGCGCCGTAACAGACAATGGTAAAAGTAGTGGCGCCGTAAGTTTCATGAAACTTTTTGATACCGCTATGGATACCATTTCTCAAGGAGGTGTTCGTCGTGGTGCATTCGCAACTTACTTAGATATTGACCATCCGGATATTGAAGAGTTCTTAAAAATCAAGAATATCGGGAACCCTATTCAAAATCTATTCTTTGGTGTTTGCGTATCCGATTATTGGATGCAGGAAATGATTGATGGCGATAACGACAAAAGAAGGGTTTGGGCCAAAGTATTGGAAAGCAGGCAACAAAAAGGCTTACCTTATATTTTCTTTTCAGATAACGTAAACAGAAACAAGCCTCAAGTTTATAAAGATTTAGGAATGCAAATTAACGCCAGTAACTTATGTTCTGAAATTATGCTGCCTTCTTCTGAAAATGAATCGTTCATTTGCTGTTTATCTTCTATGAACCTTGAATTGTACGATGAATGGAAAAACACAGAAGCGGTTAAATTAGCTACTTTCTTTTTAGATGCGGTGCTGGAAGAATTTATTCAGAAAACAGAAGGGAATTACTATTTATCTTCTGCCAATCGTTTTGCAAAACGCCACAGAGCATTAGGATTAGGAGTATTGGGATGGCATTCTTATTTACAGAAAAACAACATTCCGTTTGAAGGAATGGAAGCCAAAGCAAAAACTACTGAAATCTTTAAACACATTCGCTCAAAAGCAGATAAAGCAACCGAAGAATTAGCAAGGATTTATGGTGAACCTGAAGTTTTAAAAGGTTACGGAAGAAGAAACACCACCACATTGGCCATTGCGCCAACTACTTCTTCATCGGCTATTTTAGGACAAACTTCTCCAGGAATTGAACCTTTCAGCAGTAATTATTATAAAGCAGGTCTTTCTAAAGGAAACTTCATTAGAAAGAATAAATACCTTAAACAATTACTTCAAGAAAAAGGACTTGACAATGAAGATACATGGAGAAACATTATGCTAGATAATGGTAGCGTTCAAAAATTGGAAGAGCTTAGCGATCATGAAAAAGCAGTGTTTAAAACCTTCAAAGAGATAAGTCAGTTAGAGATTATTCAACAAGCTTCTATCCGACAAAAATATGTAGATCAGTCACAAAGTTTAAATATTAATATTCCTTCTGCCGTACCTATTAAAGAAGTAAATAACCTTTTAATCGAAGCATGGAAGTTGGGAGTAAAAACACTTTATTACCAAAGAAGCCAAAGCGTTTCTAAAGAAATGGTTAACAACTTGGTAAGTTGTAGCAGTTGCGAATCTTAATTTTGTAATGTTAAAAAACCAACATAAACAGGCTACCCAGACGGGTAGCCTGTTTACATTTACGCCCAACCCAGTGTTTTATTAAGAAAGACACAAAATTCTTAACATTAGCCTTTATAATCATTCTAAACAATAACAGTTAATTAATAAATTTAACTTTGCCTTAAGGTTTTTATCACTTAAGCTAGAAGTCCAATTAACCTTCTCAAGATCATTTATAGGTAGTTTTACCCAAATCTTAAAAAACTAAAACCTATTCAAAAATGATTACATTTAAAAGACTAATTTTAAATTTTATGTTGCTAAGTGCAATAGCAACTTTCATCACTTCATGTGATGTAGAAGATGGAACTGACGGAATTGATGGAACCAATGGAGTTGATGGTAAAGATGGAACTGACGGCCAAGATGGTGAAGACGGCGAAGACTTTACTCCGGAACCAGGGATGTTTTCAGACAAATCTAACCTAAAGCCACTTGTGGCAATGAAACCACAATTTAACTACGTAAATGCTTATTCATTATTAAGTTCTTCTGATACTTTAAGTAATGATTTTAAATTGGTAGGCGCACAAGATGGTGCAGGATTTTTAAAAGACCCTAATAGTGATGGCTATATGTATATCGTAAATGCAGAAGACACTTACGCAGTTTCAAGAATCATGTTAGACAAAAACCTAACCCCTCTTACCGGTGAATGGTTACTCAACTCTAGCGTTGCTGATTACGCGAGACAATGTAGTGGTACGATGTGGGAAGCAGACATCCACGGAGGCTCACAAGATTTATTCTTATCTGCTTCAGAAAGTATTCATTACGATGTTAAAGGTATTGATCCTCACATGACACCAAACCCAGGTGCAGATTATGGTTTAGATGCACTAGGTGAATTTTCTTGGGAAAATGCAGTACCGCTTCCTCAAGGAGCTTATCCAGGGAAGACCGTAATCATTGGTGGTGATGATGATTCAAGCGGTTCAGAAGGTCAAGTTTCTCTTTACCTATCTGAAAACGGAGATGCCGATCTAGAAAATGGGAAAATTTACGTACTTCGATTCAAAGAGATTTCTGATGGTAATGGCGGAATAGCATCAGCAACTTCTAATCAAATATACAATGAAAGCAGTCTTGATTTCCAACAAACCTATGATGTTGAATTTGTAGAGATTCCTAACGGAAAAAATTTAACTAAAAATGAAATGGAAGATGCCTGTATAGCCGTACAAGCTTCTGCTTTTATGCGTGTTGAAGATGTAGATTACCAAAAAGGATCGACTGCAAACAATCGTAATGTATATTTTGCTGTAACAGGTCGTGGTCCGGGCGCAGGAACTTATAATGACTGGGGTACAGTTTACAAGCTAGAATTAGATGAAAACAACCCTCTTGAAGGGCAGTTAACACAAATTATCAGCGGTAACACCAATAGCAATAATGCTGATGGTAACTTATCTCAATTACAGAGTCCTGACAATATTTGCGTGACTGAAAATTTTGTTTATTTCCAAGAAGATCCAAACTCTTTTAGTAGAGGGCATTCCGCATACATCTATCAATCAGATTTAAACGGTAACAATATTCAGGAGGTACTTGAATTTGTGGTAAGACAAGATCTTGCTCCAAATGGTAGCACTGGTTTAAGCGGTGAATATGGAGCTTTAATTGATATTTCAGATAAAGTTGGAGAGCCAGGTACCTTCATCCTAAACCTTCAACCTCATTACTGGAAAGACGATAGTTTTAAAGGTAGAGACGGCCACACTTTTACAGACGGTACTTACGAAGACAATCAAGGAGGACAAATTGTTTTATTACAAGGTTTACCAAGATAAACTTCTTGAACAAATAAATTTTATAAAACCTCCGTTTCCAACGGGGGTTTTTTCTATAAAAATAAATTTTTGAATAATGAAAATACCTTTAAAATTAGTGCTATTATCAGTCACGCTAGCACTAACATTACTTTATGCTTGTAAAAAAGAACACCAAAAAGAAGAAGAAGAAACTTCTACCTTAAAAGCCCGGGTAGATTGGACAGCAGCACAAGATTATTATTTAAAAAACATCCAAAAGACGTTAGCGTATTTAGACAGTTTAAATCAAATCTCTGTTAACTCTCCTAATGCTAAAAATTATTTCATTGAAGCCCGTAAGGCTTTTAAAGAAGCAGAGCCTTATGCATCTTACCTAAATCCTGAAGTTGGCCATCAAGCAAATGGCCCTGCACTACCTAGACTAACCGACGATACCCAGCGTGTGCTATTACCTATTGGACTTCAAAAAATCGAAGAATCTATTTATGAAGGAGGAGTCGCCGAAAATGATTATAAACGAGAGGTTGAATTAACACGAGGGCTAATGGGCGTATTACAAGATGCCATTGAAAAGAGAAAACTCAATGCACAACGCTTTTTTATAGCTACCCACCAGCAATTAATGCGCATCGTAAGTTTTGGAATTACCGGCTTTGACACACCTATAAGTGAGCTAGGCCTTGAAGAAACAAAAGCCTCCTTAAAAAATTTGCTTAACGTTTATAAGTTAAGCCTTCAAAATATCATTATTTCTAAAGATAGTAGTCTCGATAAAAAATTTCAAAAAGAAGTAAACGAGGCTATAAATTTTATAGGAGAAAACCCAGATTTTGAAACCTTTGACCGTTACACCTTTTTAAGGGACTATTTTAATCCCGTAATGCGTAGTTGGGTTAAAATAAGAAAAACTTCCGATATTTGGGAGCCTGTAAACAATAAGCCGTTCAATTTTGATGCACCTACTTTTTTTGAAGATAATTCTTTTAACATAGATTATTTCCGTCAAGTAGTAAACAACAACCCATCTAAAGAAAAAATAGCCTTGGGCAAGCGCTTATTTTTTGATGAAAATATATCGAACTCAGCAAACATGTCTTGCGCCACCTGCCATATTCCCGGAAAAGGCTATGCAGACGGTTTAGTTGCAAACCTTAGCAACACCGGAAATCCATTAAAAAGAAACTCCCCTACATTGATTAATTCTGCTTTTCAAAAAGGATTCTTTTGGGATGGCAGAGCAGAAAGTCTGTTGGCACAAATTTCCGGAGTATTTACCAACAAAGAAGAGTTTAATACCTCAGTTCATGAATTCTCCGGTGATATTACCAAAGATTCTAGTTATGTAGAAGCATTTGAAAAAGCTTTTGGCTCAAAAGCTAAATGGACAAACGCCGAAACCATTAAGGCACTATCGGCATACATTTCTACCTTAAATGGCTTTAGCTCTAAATTTGATAAAAATATGAGAGGACAAGAAAACACCTTTACCCCACAAGAGAAATTAGGTATGAATTTATTTATGGGGAAAGCTTTATGTGCTACTTGTCACTTTATGCCCCTTACCAACGGTACGGTTCCTCCTTTTTTCTCTGAAACTGAAAAAGAAGTTATTGGAGTACCAAAAACCGCTGCAAACAAAAAGTTAGATGATGATACCGGCTTTTATTTTATGTATGAGGAGCCTATTCAAAAAGGAATGTTTAAAACCCCTACCGTACGTAATGTGGCTATTACCGCACCCTACATGCATAATGGTGTCTATGAGAACTTAGAGCAAGTTGTTGATTTTTACAACCAAGGTGGTGGTGCCGGACTAGGTTTTGACCTGCCCCACCAAACGTTACCTTTTGACAATTTGAAACTCACAAAAGAAGAAGAACAAGCATTGGTCGCTTTTATGAAAACACTTACCGATGTGCCCGAAGAGAAATCATATTAAAATAATTATTTTAAAATAAAAAAGGTTGCAACAATGTTGCAACCTTTTTTTATTTCGAATCAACTAGACTCTATATCTTAAGCCTCAAAAGGCTCAATAGATACGTAAGATTTGTTGTTCTTTTTCTTAGTGAATTTTACGATACCATCTACTTTGGCATGTAATGTATGATCTTTTCCTGCATACACATTCTCTCCTGGATTATGCGCAGTTCCTCTTTGTCTTACGATGATATTTCCTGCAACAGCAGCTTGACCGCCAAAAATCTTAACACCTAATCGTTTCGATTCTGACTCTCTACCGTTCTTAGAACTACCAACTCCTTTTTTGTGTGCCATCTTGTTTTAAGTTTTTGAGTAGATTAATATTATTTACTTAATGCTTCAACTAATTCAGCTTTCTTCATAGAAGAGTATCCTTCTAATCCTCTATCTTTAGCCATTTCTTTTAGTTCAGCTACGGTGTGCTTGCTTAAATCGTCGCTATTAGACTCTTTTTTCGCTTCCGTTTTTGGAGCTTCTTCTTTTTTTGATGAATCAGCTTTTTTACCTCCTTTTAAAGAAATATCGTTAATTACGATTTCTGTTAAATATTGGCGGTGACCGTTTTTCTTACGGTAACCTTTACGTCTTTTCTTTTTGAAAACAATTACCTTGTCTCCTTTAAGGTGACGATTAATTTTTGCTCCTACTAGAGCTCCTTCTATAACCGGGGCGCCTAAAGTAACATTGCCACCGTCTTCTGCAAGAAGTACTTTATCAAAAGAAATACTATCTCCTTCTTCTCCTGCTAAACGGTTAACAAAGACTTTTTGGTCTTTCGCAACTTTAAATTGCTGCCCTGCTATCTCTACAATTGCGTACATGGCGTAACGTTTATTAAAAATTAGTTATTTTAAAAATGAGTGCAAATATACTGCTAAATAATTAAAAAACAAACGCCTGTAAATTTATTTAAATTACTTTTCTTTAGTATTACCAACAGTATATGTTTTTCCCGGTGTAGTGTTCCAGCTATCTTTCATAATCTGCATAAGCGCTAAACTTAAAACCACGGTACTAGCAAGTCCCATTAAAAACACAATAAAACTTATCGTACCTACACCAACATCATAACCAGCATCCCACTTCACAGTCATTTTTGGAATAAAATCAGGTTCTATATTACTTACATAAATCGCAAAGAACACAGAAAATATAATAGTAGCTATAAATCCTGTTACTAGTCCAACACGAAATCCTTGTTGATACGTAAAGGTTTTTAGGTTATCTTTTTGATGATCGGTTTTGTAAACCCTAATCGCACTATAAATCCCTATTCCCATAAAAACCATATTTGCCATACTTAAAAATGGCTTCATATGTAAATCAAAAATAGAAAGTATAAAAAAATAGACAATTAAAAGTATCCCAATCCCTACTCCATATTTAACCGATACTGCTTGATTTTTCATAATAAAAGTTTTTTCATTGATAAATTTCACAAAAAAACCAGTAAATCTATTGTAAGAGGTTGTTAATTTTATAAATAGATAGCCATTCAGAGGAAAATCTGCGAATAATTCATACATACCTGTAACAAATCCTTATTTTTGATGTCAAACACTTAGGAACAAATCAAAATCTAATTAAACATGATGAGAAGAATTAGCTTAGCAGCTTTTACTCTTATATCTGCATTTGCAGGCTTTGCTCAACAAGTAGAGTTTGAAGAGTATAAACTAGACAATGGCTTAGATGTAATTTTACATCAGGATAACAGTGCCCCAGTAGTTACCGTTGGAGTAATGTATCACGTGGGAGCAAAAGATGAAGAAGAAGGAAGAACAGGGTTTGCCCATTTCTTTGAGCATTTATTATTTGAAGGAACTGAAAATATCGATCGTGGGGAATGGTTCAACATTGTTGCAGCCAACGGAGGAAGCAATAATGCCAACACTACCCAAGACCGTACTTATTACTATGAAACTTTCCCTTCTAACAATCTTAAATTAGGGTTATGGATGGAATCTGAAAGAATGTTACATCCAGTAATCAATCAAATTGGGGTAGATACTCAAAATGAAGTAGTGAAAGAAGAAAAAAGAACCCGTGTAGATAATGCTCCTTACGGAAAAATCATCTACGGAACAGGAATCAATCACTACATGTTCGATAAGCATCCTTACAAAAACACCACCATAGGAACTATGGAAGATTTGGATGCCGCTAAATTAGAAGAATTTAAAGCGTTTTTCGATAAATATTATGGCCCTAATAATGCAACCTTAGTAGTAGCCGGTGATATTGATAAAAAACAAACCAAAGAATGGATTAACGATTACTTTGCTTCCATTCCAAAAGGTCCAAAAGTGGAACGCGTAGATATTCAAGAAGAGCCTATTAAAGAGACTATCGTCGCTAAAGAATTTGACGATAATATTCAGATTCCTGCTAAAATCTTTGTTTACAGAACTCCACCAATGACTTCCCGAGACGCCTATGTACTCGATATGATTTCTTCCATCTTAACTGGCGGAAAAAGCTCTCGTATGTACAAAAAAATGGTAGATGAAAACAAAGAAGCACTTCAGGTACTTGCTTTCCCGAGATCCCAAGAAGACTATGGTATGTACACCATTGGCGCATTAGCGATGGGAGACACACCACTAGAACAATTAGGAGAATCTATGGATGAAGAAATTCAAAAGTTGAAAACAGAATTAATTTCTGAAAAAGAATACCAAAAACTTCAAAATGAGTTTGAAAACAATTTCGTTAATGCCAATAGTAGCGTTCAAGGGATTGCAGCTTCTTTAGCAACTTATCACACTCTTTATGGAGATACAGATCTAATTAATGAAGAAATTGAAATCTATAGAGATATCACCAGAGAAGACATTAAAGAAGTAGCGAACAAGTATCTTAATAAAAATCAACGTTTAGATTTAGATTATTTACCAACACCAGAAGCTGAATAACAATTGCAAAAAGTTAAACAAATGAAAATTAAAATAGTATCACTTTTTATTTTGTGCTTAACAGTTTTGGGAGCACAAGCACAAATAGACCGATCTAAACAACCTCAACCTGGGCCGGCCCCTAAAATTAATTTAGAGAAACCGAGAACCTTCACCCTAAAAAATGGCTTGACGGTAATGGTCGTGGAAAACCACAAGCTTCCCCGCGTAAGAGCAAGCTTAATTATAGATAACAAACCCCACTCAGAAGGCAACAAAGTAGGTGTTAAGTCACTTTACAGCGCAATGATGGGGAATGGAACCAAGTCTATGAGCAAAGACGAGTATAACGAAAAAATAGATTTTTATGGTGCAAATGTAGGTTTTGGAACCGAGAGCGCCTACGCAAGCTCACTTTCAAAATTCTTTCCGGAGATTTTTCAATTAATGGCAGATGGACTTTTAAATCCTTTATTCACGGAAGAAGAATTTCAAAATCAAAAAGACAGAGTCATTGAAGGTATTAAAGCTGAAGAAAAAAGTGCTAGCAGTATAGCAAGTAACGTTAGCGGACTTTTAGCCTTCGGAAAAAACCATCCTTATGGCGAGTTTGAAACAAAAGCTTCTGTAGAAGACGTTACCCTAGCCAATGTAAAATCGTACTACAATAATTTCATTTCGCCCAAAAATGCTTATTTAGTAGTTGTAGGAGATGTAGATGACACTGAGGTAAAAAAATTGGCTAAAAAATATTTAGGAGATTGGTCAGAAAGCACTCCTCCGGTAGGAGCCCTTCCAAGCCTTCCTAAAGTTCAATACACGCAAGTAGATTTTATTGATGTACCCAATGCTGTTCAAAGTGAATTAAGAGTGCAAAACACCATCGATTTACAAATGGCAGATGAAGATTACTTTCCGGTGTTAGTAGCTAACCAAATTCTAGGAGGAAGCTTCGGAAGTTATTTAAACATGAACCTTCGTGAAGAACACGGTTTCACTTACGGAGCCCGTTCTTATACGGGAGCAGATAAATACGCAAGTAGATTTCAAGCAATGGCAAGTGTTAGAAATGCCGTTACCGATAGTGCTATTGTAGAAACTTTAAAAGAAATTAATAGAATTAAAACTGAAAAAGTTTCTTACAAAGACTTAAGCAACGCTAAAAACAAATTTGCCGGAGATTTTGTACTAGACCTAGAAGACCCTTCTACTATTGCAGATTACGCTTTAAAAATTGAAACCAACGATCTTCCTAAAGATTTCTACGAAACTTTCTTAAAGAAAATCAATGCAGTAACCGCAGAAGATGTGATGCGCGTAGCCAACAAATACTACAAAACCGATGAAATGCAAATTGTAGTAGCAGGGAAAGGAAGTGAAGTAGCCGATAAGTTAGAAAAGTTAACTTATAATGGTAAAACAATTCCGGTAATTTATTATGACAAAGAAGGAAACCGTATAGAAAAACCGGTTTACAACAAAGCGGTGCCTGAAGGAATGACCGTAAAAGATGTATACGATGCTTATTTAAAAGCTATTGGAGGAAGAAGTGCTGCTGAAGGTATTAATTCTGTAGCTATGTCTGGTACTGCTTCTTTTCAAGGTATGAATTTAAATTTCATCACCAAACAAACCAAAGAAGGTAAATCCTTACAAACAGTTACGATGAATGGCATGACCCTTAGCAAAACTGTTTTTAATGGAGAAGCCGGTTATACCGAAGCTCAAGGTCAAAAAATGGATTTTACTGAAGAGCAAATTCAAGACGCTAAAAACAATGGCGGTGTCTTTCCTGAATTAAGTGTTTCTGAAAATGCAGAACTAACGGGTATCGAAGCCGTGAATGGCGAAGATGCTTATGTGGTAAAAACCTCCGACAAAACCAAAGAGTATTACCTTACAGAAAGCGGTTTAAAAGTTCAGAGCGTAACTACTCAATCACAAGGCGGACAAACCGTAACCAATACTACAGGTTATGAGAATTACAAAGCAACAGAAGGAGTAAAATTCCCTCACACGATGAACGTGAGCTTTGGACCACAAGAAATTGAAATTTCAATCACAGAAATTAAAATAAACGATGGCGTAAGCGAAGCTGATTTCCAATAATCATCTTCACTACTATTATTCTAAAGCCGATTCTTTTGGGATCGGCTTTTTTATTTTCCTTTTTCTATTGGACATATAAACCCCAAATAAAATAATGAATGCCGAAAGAAGTTGAAGAAATTCAAATTTCTCTCCGTCTAAAATCCCCCAGCTTAAAGCCACCACAGGAATCAAATACGTAACCGAGGTAGAAAAAACAGGTGTAGAAATTTGCACCAATCGGTTAAAAAGAATCTTCGCAATTCCTGTTCCTACCACCGATAAAATGGCGATATAACCAATAGAAGTTTGAGCAGCAGAGTTGCTTAATAATTCTGGACTAAAAAAGTCTGCCATTATTAATATAATTGTTGCCGGCAACATTAAAATAGTAAAGCAACCTACGGTAATACTAAGGGCAGGAATTTCTTGTAAATATCGCTTGATAATATGTACGTTAATCGCATACATACTCGTCGCTAATAATGGCAAAAAGGAATACAACAAGTGCTGTTGATTGTCAAGTTGAATTCCACTTCCTATTAAACACACAGAACCTAACAAACCAATCAAAACTCCTATAATTTGATTTTTAGTTGATTGTATTTTGAAGAGTAAAAAGCCAAAGACAATAGAAAGAATGGGTACGGTAGAATTTAAAATAGAAACAATAGCGCTATCTACTTTCAATTCAGCAAAGGCAAAGATAAATGCAGGAAAAAATGTACCTAGAAAAGCAGAAACGGCAATCCATTTCCATTGATGTTTTTTTATTTTTTTCAAGCTTTTAAAGCCTATCAACAATAAGAAAATACCTGCCAAAAAAGTTCTCAAAGCTCCCAATTGAATAGGACTTAATCCTACCAATCCTTTTTTAATAAGAATAAAAGAACTTCCCCAAACCAACGAAAGCCCTACAAGGTAAATCCATTTTAACTGCTGCTGATTCATAGCCAAAACTTTTTGCAAAAGTCTTACTATTTATTCAAATGAACTAAGATTTCTAGTCTTGAATTTTCGCCCATTGTAACGACTCCATAATACGGCGGATATCTTTCTCTAAATAGGCCGCTGCCGGAACAATGCTGTCAAAATTGGGTTGGGTTTTAAAGTAAATAGAACCGGTTAAAAAATGACGAACACTATCGGTTAAGTAGAATTGCGCCTGCGAAGCTGCATCACCTTTCACTTCATAAAAAGTTCCGTATGTACGATGCTTATCATTGATATACGTATCTCCTTCAATTTCATCTGCTTTAATAGTATGTTGCAATGGAAGTCGCTGTGCATCAACAAGCAACTTTTGAAGGTTATCGGTGACCGGCTTGTAGGTAATAAAAATAGTTCCTCTTAGCTCTGGATATTCAATATCCAACCAACAGGGATTGTTGGTTTTAGAAGCCTTTATATCGGCATTCTTATTAATCTGAAAGGAATACGGACAAGGTATTTGTGCTTTCTTATAACTCGCTTCCGGATAGTTTAAAGCTAAAAAACCTTTAGGTTTAGGCTGATAGCTTTTCTCACAAGAAGCAAAAATTAAAAATAAAGCACTAATTATTATTGCCTGCGTTAGCTTCATTACCAATATTCAGTTTTACTTGTTTAATTCGTTTATTATCGATTGCCTCTACAGTAAACGTATAATTCTCAAAAATTATTTTCTGGTTTTTCTTCGGAAACTCACCGGAGATTTCTAATAAGAACCCGGCCAAGGTTTCTGCCTCACCTTTCTTTTCTTCAAAATATACGGGATCTTCCAGCTTAATAACTTTATAAAAATCTTTTAAGGCCGTTTTTCCTTCAAAAACATAATTATGCTCATCTAACTTAGAAAAAATCAAATCTTCATCGTCAAACTCATCACTAATGTCGCCTACAATCTCTTCAATAATATCTTCCAAAGAAATAAGACCGCTGGTACCTCCATATTCATCTACCACAATTGCCAAATGGTTTTTCTTGTCTTTAAAATCATTCAGTAAATCATCTAATTTTTTATTTTCAGGAACAAAATAAGCATCCCGAATCAAACTCTGCCAGTTGAAATTTTTAGTATCCAGGTAAGGGAGCAAATCTTTGATGTAAAGAATTCCTTTTACGTTATCTATATTTTCTTCGTATACCGGAATCCTAGAATAACCGTGCTCCATTACTTCGGCAATGACTTCCTTAAAATCTTGTTCCATTTTTAAGGCAAAAACATCAATACGAGGCTTCATCGCTTGCTTCACCTCTGTATTTCCAAAAGAAACAATTCCCTTTAATATTTTTTGTTCTTCTTTGGTGGTGTCTTCTTCAGAAGTAAGTTCTAAAGCTTGAGAAAGTTGGTCTACACTCAATGCCGATTTTTGTTTCCCCAAACGCTTATGAATTAATAAAGTTACTTGCCTCATGGGGATGCTAAATACACTTAATAACTTATCGAGAACTGAAAGCGGATAAGCCATAAAATGAGAAAAAATAACTTTGTTTCTACTGGCATAAATCTTAGGCAAGATCTCGCCAAATAGCAAGATTAGAAAAGTAACGACAATTACTTTTAAGAAAAAAACCAAATCTAGTTGAAAGTAATACAGGTTGATGGAAGAATTTACGTTCTTAAACCAACTATTACTTAGCGACTCAAACAAAAGTACGACCGCTATATTTACAAAATTATTGGCCACCAAAATGGTAGCTAATAGTTTTTTAGGTCGGTCTAAAAGCCGAATTAAAATTTGTTGTTTTGAGGAAACATTTCCGTCTTTTACATCAAAATCTGCAGGAGTAAGCGAAAACAAAGCTACTTCTGAACCGGAAATCAAAGCCGAACAGACTAACAATAAAACAAGGACAATTATCCCAAAAAAATGGGAGAAATCTACCGCTAGAAATAAAAATAAACTGGAAGGGTCAGGGTCCAAATTTTTGTGTTTAATTCAACTTAAAATGGTAAATCGTCTTCCTCGTCATCCTCCATCTGTGGCGGATTTACAGCTCCAGCGTTTGATGGTTGCTGTGAAGGTTGTTGATATTGTTCTGGATTGCCACCATTAGATTGTTGTTGCATTCCACTACCACTACCACTCTGTTCTTTAGGCGTTAAAAAGGTAAATTCTGAGCATTGCACTTCAGTAGAGTAACGCTCCGTCCCTTTGTCATCGGTCCACTTTCTGGTTTTTATTCTACCTTCAATGTAAACCTTATCGCCTTTATTTAAGTATTTTTCGCAGACCTCAGCGGCCTTATTTCTCACTACGATATTATGCCACTCGGTATTGCTCACGCGTTCTCCGGTAGTTCTGTTCACATAATCTTCGTTGGTTGCCAAGGGAAAACGCCCAATACAACCACCACCTTCAAAATAGTGCATTTTCACATCGTCACCGGTGTGCCCAATTAACATAACCTTATTTAATGTACCTGATGCCATTTCTTTGCTTTTAAGTAAATGTAAGGAAAAAGTCTTATTTGTTAAAATAGAACTGCTCTATAAATTTTTCTATTAAAACGGGAACCGGATAAAGTCGGATATTTTCTTGCTGAATCACTTCAAACTCTTTTGTTTTAAAAGCAGAAGAAATTTCAGGCAAATCCATTACCCAGAACTTAACCATTAATTTACGGTGCGAAAGTACATGTTTTATAGGTTTTTTATTGAATAAATTTACTTTTTCGGCAGGAACACTTAGTAATTGCAGAAAGTTTTCCTCTTTCAGGAATTGTGTTTTACTTACTTCCTTTTCAGTTTCTATAAGTGGAAACTGATAGAGGTTTTTCCAAATCCCATTTCCTCTACGTTGCTGAATCACTGTTTTCCCTTCAGAAACCACTACTAAATAATTGAAATGTTTAGTTTTCACTTTGGTCTTTTTGAGTTTTATGGGCAATTCTTCAATTTTTCCTTGTTGAAATGCTACACATTCCGCTTGAAAAGGACACGTGATACAATACGGATTTTTGGGTTTACAATGCAATGCTCCAAATTCCATAATGGCCTGATTGTAAACACTTGCATTCTCTTTATCAAGTTTTTCTTCTGCTAAATTTTTAAATTCTTTTATCCCTTCAGTAGAATTAATAGGTGTATCTACGCCAAAAACCCGGGACAACACGCGATAAACATTCCCGTCAACCACGGCCACCGGTTCGTTAAAACAAATGGAAGCTATAGCACTAGCGGTATAATCGCCCACTCCTTTTAGCTTTTTTAACTCCTTATAAGTATGAGGGAACTTACCATTTAATTCATTTGCTACATATTTTGCGGTAAAATGGAGATTTCTTGCTCGGGAATAATAACCTAAGCCTTGCCAAAGTTTAAGTACTTTTTCTTCACTAGCTTCAGCTAAGTCAAAAACGCTCGGAAATTCTTCCACAAAACGCAAATAATAGGGCAATCCTTGGGCAACTCGTGTTTGTTGAAGCATAATTTCACTCAACCAAATATGATAAGGCTGTTTTGTTTTTCTCCAAGGCAAATCACGCTGGTTAGATAAGTACCAATCAATCAGCAAATTATAAAATTTCATTCTTCTATTTGTTAAAATGCAATAATAAAAACTTTATTTGGTTACTATTTAAACAATTAGGCTTGATTAATTGAATATTAAATTCTTATATTTGCGCCCTTGAAATTTGTAACCCTATTTATAACAAAAATAACTGTAAGATGACGAAAGCAGATCTCGTAGCGAATATTTCAGAAAAACTTGGAATGGAAAAAGGTGATGTACAAGCTACTATTGAGACCTTTATGCAAGAAGTAAAAGATTCTTTAGAAAGCGGAGATAATGTATATCTAAGAGGCTTCGGAAGCTTTATCATTAAAACAAGAGCAGAGAAAACCGGTAGAAATATTTCTAAGAATACAACTATCAAAATTCCCGCACACAATATTCCTGCATTTAAGCCTGCTAAGGTTTTTGTAGAAGGAGTAAAATCTAACGTAGAAGTTAAATAAAACTAATTATTAATTTAAAACACACTATTTATGCCAAGTGGTAAAAAGAGAAAAAGACATAAGGTAGCCACGCACAAGCGTAAAAAAAGAAGAAGAGCTAACCGTCACAAGAAAAAGTAGTTTTCTAACTACTTTTTTTGTTTAGAAAAGTTCATTGACATAAGAAGTGTTCATGGAAAAAGGACACTTCTTTCAGGATTAAAAACCTGTGATAATTTTTGTTTAATCCATCTATACTTGCCTATGTGGGTATGGATAAAAATCTAATACGCATGAAAGATGAATAAGGAATTAATTATTAGATCCAATTCTTCTGCTATTGATTTTGCCTTACTAAAAGATGGAAAACTTATAGAATTACACAAAGAAGATGATAACAACAATTTCTCTGTTGGCGATATTTATTTAGCCAAAATCAGAAAAGCTGTTCCCGGTCTTAACGCAGCCTTCGTTAATGTAGGTTACGAAAAAGATGGTTTTTTACACTATCATGACTTAGGACCACAAATATCTTCTTTGCTGAAATTCATAAAACGTGTAAGCACAGGTAAACTAAAAGATTTTTCTTTAAAGAATTATCGATTTGAAGATGATATTGATAAAAACGGAAGTATTACTGATGTTTTAAAATCAAATCAATCGATTTTGGTACAAATCGTAAAAGAACCTATTTCTACCAAAGGCCCAAGAATTAGCAGTGAACTTTCGCTTGCCGGAAGATACATCGTGCTAGTTCCTTTTTCTAACAGAATTTCTGTATCACAGAAGATTGAAGATAAAGAAGAAAAAGACAGGCTTAAAAGACTTGTAAAAAGTATAAGGCCAAAAGGCTTTGGAGTAATAGTACGTACCGTTGCAGAAGGCAAAAAAGTAGCAGACCTGGACAAAGACGTTCAAAATTTAATGAACCGTTGGACAGGAATGTGCAAAAAACTGTATAAAGCCAGCACACCATCTAAAGTTCTAGGTGAACTTAACCGGGCAAATTCCCTGTTAAGAGATATGTTTAACGACACCTTCACCTCAATTTGTACAGATGAAGAAGCGCTTTATACGCAAATTAAAGATTATGTTGGCGAGATTTCTCCCGACAAAGAGTCGATTGTAAAATTGTATCAATCTAATGTCCCAATCTTTGAAAAATATGGTATCGAACGGCAAATAAAAACCACCTTCGGAAAAACTGTTTCTATGAGTAGAGGCGCTTATCTGGTGATTGAACACACCGAAGCTATGCACGTCATAGATGTAAATAGCGGTAACCGAAGCAATAAAGCAAAGAACCAAGAAGACACTGCTTTAGAAGTGAACCTAATAAGTGCTACTGAAGTGGCCCGACAATTACGTTTACGTGATATGGGTGGGATCATCGTTGTAGACTTTATAGATATGAATAGAGCAGAGAACCGTAAACAGCTCTACAATCATTTACGAGATGAAATGAGTGACGATAGAGCAAAGCACAAAATTTTACCTCCTACAAAGTTTGGACTGATACAGATTACTAGACAACGCGTAAGACCGGAAATGAACATCAAAACCCGCGAAAAAAATCCTAACGGAGAAGGGGAAATAGAAGCCCCTATCGTGACCATTGATAAGATTAATGCCGACTTACAGAAAATTATTAAAAAAGGTCATAAAAAGGTTACCTTAACGGCACATCCTTTTGTGGCAGCCTACTTAACAAGAGGCATTCCATCGCCCAGAAGCAAATGGTTTTTTGACCACAAGCGATGGGTAAAAATTTTACCAAGAGACGCTTACACGTATTTAGAATATCATTTTCACGACAATAGTGGTGAATTGATAGAATAAAATTTTCCAAACGCCTTTCAATTTAAATTGAAAGGCGTTTTTTATTTATACCCATTTATTCTCTACATATTCTGTTTATTTTTGCTGAAAGATGAATAGATATAATTATACCACCTATACGCTACAAGAAGCTACTGCCAAAATGATGAAATTTTGCGCGTACCAAGAGCGCTGTCATCAAGAAGTTGAAAAAAAACTCATTGAAATGCGGATGATACCTGAAGCACGTCAAGAAATTACCTACCGACTTATTCAAGATAATTTTTTAAACGAAGAGCGCTTTGCCAAAAGTTTTGCCCGGGGAAAGTTCACCCAAAAAAAATGGGGAAAAGTAAGGATCCTAAGAGAATTGAAACTTCGGAATATTTCTAGGTTCAATATTGATAGTGCTTTAAAAGAAATTTCCACACCTTCTTATTTAGAGACTTTTGAAGAACTTTCTGTTAAAAAATGGAATACCACAAAAGAACCTAATCTCCTTAAAAAGAAAAAGAAAGTAGCCGATTATTTGTTTTACCGTGGCTGGGAAAGCGAACTAGTTTTTGAAAAAATACAAGAATTGGCAAAAACAGACAACACTTAACCAGCTTTTTGATGCGTTCTTTTAACCGCTTGTTTATTTTTATAATCTATCCAAGCTTGTCCTTTCCACTTTCTCATTAACACATCAAAATGGCGCATAATTGCTAGGTTGTAAAACGCTTTAGCAAGGTTTCTAGGTTTTCTAGGGATTGCCCTTAAACTCATGGAAAACCCTGGGGTTAAATAGCGCATGTAGTGCCAATAGCCTTCCGGCATATACAAAATATCACCATGATTCAAATTAGCCACATATCCCTTTGCTTTCTGTAAAGCAGGCCATTTATTAAAATCAGGATTAGAAAAATCTATATCTTCCCTCGTAATTAACGAGTGTGGAACTTTATATAAATAATTATTTTGCTGCTGATCAAAAAGGATACATTGCTTCTTTCCTTCAAAATGAAAATGGAAAATATTGGCTAAATCTATATCGTAATGCATAAAAGTATAGGAATCTTTCCCTCCAAAAAAAAGCATAGGAAGTTTTTTTAAAAGCCTTATCCCAAAGTCGGGGAATTCAAAATCGTTTTGAAGCTCCGGGACTTCTTTTAAAATGTTCCAAAGAAAAATCCTGTATTTGGTAGGCTGAGATTTTAATAAATCTATATAATCACGCATTTTCATTTCTGCGTGAGCTTGATTAAAACCTTCTTCATGCCTTACCGGACGATTATCGTATAAGGGTACAATTTTATCTCCGGCAACTTGTTTTATGTAATCTAAAGACCACTTCTGATAAGCCGGCCAATTGTTAATGTAGTTTTCAATTATTACCGGCTTTTGAGGTTGAAAGTAATTTTTTAGAAAGTTTTCTTTAGTGATATTTTTTACTCGATCTACTTCTTTCAGGTTTAACCCCTCTCGCTTCATAAACTATCTTAAATATTTTTATTGGTATTTTCTATCGTAATTCTGTTTTTGTAATCTATCCACTTCTGCCCTCTTAACTTACGCATCAAATTATCGTAATTCATCATAAAAACGACGTTCTTGATCAGCTTTAATCTCTTTTTCAGAGAAGTGGGAAATGCACGCAGGGTCATAGATATACTTGGCGTTAGATAACGCATATAATGCCAATATGCACTTGGTATAAATAAAGTTTCTCCCGGCTGTAAGATCACCCGATAACCTTCAGCGTATTGTAAGGCAGGGTATTTTTTATAATCAGGTCGATCAAATTCGATTTCTTCCATCGAAACAATGGAGTATGGAACGTGATAAAGATATTTTCGCTGATCAAAAGGAAACAAGATAATATCTTTTTTTCCGTGGAAATTAAAATGCACATTATTGGCTAAATCTATATCATAATGTAGAAGTACCCTGGACCCTTCTCCTCCAAAAAACAGTACCGGTAATTTTTTAAAAAACTTTAATCCAATAGCCGGATAAGTAAAGTCTTTTAATAGTTGTGGACATTTTTGAAGAATGTTGAAAAAGAAAATACGGAGATCGGTAGGACCAGATTTCAGTATTTCTACATAATCCTTCATTTTCATTTTCGCAGCCGGTTTTCTTGAGTATTCTTTTCCTTTCGCAGGTTCACTATTATATAATGGAACTTCTACTTCTCCCGCCTCTTTTGCAAAATAATCCAATGACCATTTCTGATAAGCCGGCCAGTCATGCGATAAATTCTTAACAACTACCGGCTTATTTGTCTTGACATAATTATTTATAAAATCTTTGGCACTAATCTCATCTACCCGATCTATCTCCTGCAATTTCATCTGCCAACGATTAAAATTAAGCTTTTACTTTCTTCCCTTGGGCTTCTAAGTTGCGTTCTATTTTATGCCCAGGCCTAGACCATTTAGGTTTTTCTCCTAAAGCTTCTACTTGAGATGCTTCTTTCTCCACAGATTTGCGTTGCGCATGCTTCTCGAAAGGTTTTTGAACATTCAACCCAAGATCTTGAAACATTAGCATGTCTTCACTTACATCTGGGTTTGGCGTAGTAAGTAATTTATCTCCGGCAAAAATAGAGTTTGCTCCTGCAAAGAAACACATCGCTTGCCCCTCTCTACTCATATTGGTTCTTCCGGCAGAAAGTCTTACCTGTGTTTCTGGCATGACGATACGGGTAGTAGCCACCATTCTTACCATATCCCAAATAGGGACAGGCTCTTGTTCTTCCATCGGAGTTCCTTCCACAGGAACCAATGCGTTAATAGGTACCGATTCCGGTTGCGGATTTAATCTTGCCAAAGCTACCAACATTCCCGCCCGGTCTTCTTTACTTTCACCCATTCCAATAATTCCTCCACTACAAACCGTCACATTGGTTTTTCTTACATTGCCCAAGGTTTCTAAACGATCTTCATAACCCCGTGTTGAAATTACTTCCTTATAGTATTCTTCTGATGTATCTAAGTTATGATTGTAAGCATATAATCCTGCTTCTTCTAAACGCTTGGCTTGATTTTCCGTAAGCATTCCCAACGTACAACAAACTTCCATATCCAGTTTATTAATGGTTCTCACCATTTCTAGTACGTTATCAAACTCAGGTCCGTCTTTTACATTTCTCCAAGCCGCCCCCATACAAACACGTGAACTTCCGGAAGATTTTGCCCGTAATGCTTGAGCTTTTACCTGATTTACACTCATTAATCCATTACCTTCAATATCGGTATGGTAACGAGCAGCTTGCGGACAATAACCACAATCCTCAGGGCAACCACCTGTTTTTATTGACAACAAGGTAGAAACTTGAACGGTATTGGGATCGTGATGTTTTCTATGAACTGTAGCTGCTTCATAAAGCAACTCCATGAAAGGTTTATTATAAATCGCTAAGATTTCTTCTTTTGTCCAATGATGTTTTATAGCCATAAAATCTAAATTGATAAATCAAAAATACTAAAACAGGTCTTGAAACACTATGCGTTTCAGGAGGATTTACTGTTTTAAACTCCCCACTAAAGTAATATTTTATTGTTTAGAAACAATAATACTTACCGCATTTCCGCCAAAACCAACTGCATTCACCATAATGTTCTTTAAACGACTTTGGGTATCATGAATATTTTCAAAAAAAGGATTCTCGATAAATTCTTGTTGCTGAAGCATTAACAAAGCCATTTCTAAACTCATTGCTCCGGAAGCTCCAAAAGTATGACCTATTAAAAATTTGTTGGACGTGATAAGCGGAAGTTCTTCTCCAAAAACAGCCTTTATTGCATTTAACTCTGCCCAATCTCCTTTTTTTGTTCCAGGAGCGTGCATAATCACCATATCTACATTTTCTAAGCCTGATTGAGCTAAAGCCATTTTCATTGATTTTTGTAAACAACTAGCATCTTTAGAAATCGAAATACTATGTACTAAAGTTTCAGAAGCGTAGCCCCAACCCGTAATTTCAGCTATTGAATTTTCAGCGGAAGTAGAAATGCAAAAACTAGCGGCAGCTTCTCCTAAAATCATGGTGTTATTATTCTTATCTATCTCTAGACTCCTGTTAGGGAATTTTTCATTTTCGTCATACTTCGCATATAATTTAACGGCATTCATCTGGGCGATGGTAAACGGCGTTAACGGTGCTTCGCTCCCTCCCACTAAAAACTTATTCACCATTCCGCTTTTTAGCCAAGCAATAGCATTGGTTATGCTGTGCAAAGCTGTAGAACAGGTAATAGAATGACTAATTTCAGGACCATTTGATTGCAAATCCTGTAAAACCCAAGATGAAATATTCCCTAAAGTTGTCGTTGGAGAAGCTAAGGTAGAAGTAATTCCTTCTTTCAAAAATTGTTGGTGGTATTTTTCAAATAGAAAAGTAGCACCACGGGAAGAACCTATATTTACTCCGAAATCTTCTTGATTCCAGTTAGCATTTTGAAACGCTTTTCTGGAAGCCAGCATAGCATATAATACCGAAGGATCTAAGTCCTTATATTTTGAATTTTCTATTTGAAGTGCTTCAATTTCGTCTTTAGCTTCTATGGACAATTTTGAAACATAAGTTTTCTTCCCTTCAAATTCTTCAACTTGAAATAATGGTTGACCTAGTTGATAGTGCTTCCAGATTTTTTCTGAAGTATTTCCCAGTCCAGAAATAGAAGCAAAAGAATTAATGTAGATGTTATCTTTCAAAAAAGTTTTTATGCAAATATCAGAAAGAATAAAAAAACTCCGAGCAAGAATGTTCGAAGTTTTAAAATTAGGATACCCCAACCCTAATTTTTACATTAACCCTTAATAAAATTACATTGATAATATTACATTTATTTAATTAAAATAAAAAGAAAAAGTCATCAATTTAATTAAAAATAAATATATTTCACACAAAAACACACTACTCCTTAACAAACATCTTCTCTCAATTCATCCAATAAATTTAAAATAGCTTCATAAATTCTATGGAGCTGACTTTTTGAAATCACGTATGGACAGGCTATATAAATGGTTTTCCCTAAGGGTCTTAAATAAATGCCTTTCGACATAAAATAATTATATATTTTATCTCTTAAATTCCCGTAACGAGACATTTCTACCGAAAGGTCTAAGGCAAAAATGGTTCCCTTACAACGGGTATTTGCTACCAACGGATGATTTTTTACTTGCTCGTTAAAAGCTAAATGATGTTGGTGAATTTGCTGAATATTTTGCTGCATCTCCGGAGAAGTCAATAACTTAATCCCTGCTAATGCAGCCGAACAAGCTAATGGGTTGGCCGTATAGGTATGCCCATGGAATAAACCTTTGGCAATATTGTCATCATAAAAAGCATCGAAAACCTTTTGCGTACAGGAGGTGGCTCCCATTGGCAACAATCCGGCGGTTAAAGCTTTAGACATACAAACGATATCGGGTTGGGTTTGTAAATACGCTGAAGCAAAGTTTTTTCCGGTTTTACCGAAGCCGGTCATCACCTCATCGGCCACCAAGATGATATCTTTCGATTTACAGAACTTTAAAATTTCTTCCAATCCTTCTTCATGATGCATTTTCATCGCAGCAGCACCTTGCACTAAAGGTTCGTAAATAAACCCTGCTAAAGGGCTTTGCTGATGGATTTCTTCTAACTGCGATAAAATCTCTTGAGTGTTTTCTCCATTAGGAACGGGAATACGTTTTACTGCTATAAAATGTTCTTGAAAAGCCCCATTATAAACAGAAAGGTCTGAAACCGACATCGCTCCAAAAGTATCGCCATGAAAACCTTCTTCAAAAGCCAACATCACTTTACGGTTGTTTTGTTGGTTATAATGGTATTGCAAGGCCATTTTTATCCCTATCTCTGTCGCGGTAGATCCATTATCGTTGAAGAAAATTTTCTGTTGTCCTTCCGGAAGAATATTCACTAAGGCCTCCGCTAATTGGATAGCGGGTTCATGGGTAAAACCGCTAAATACCACTTGGTCCAATTGCTGCATTTGTTCTGTAACTTTCTGGAGAATATATTCGTTACAATGCCCATAAACTGCCGTGTACCAAGATGAAATTCCGTCGATGTATTCTTTTCCGTTTTCATCGGTCAAAATCACTCCTTTGGCTTTTTTAATTGGCAGCATTTTCTTTTTCAATTTGTGCTGCGTTAAAGGATGCCAAATATATTGTTGGTCTTTTTCTATTAAATTGCTCATAGACTTTTCAATTTTTCCCGAAATAATTCAGCATATTCTTTGACCACATTTTCATCAAAATAAGGTTCTTGATCGATTCTTCCCAACACTGGAACCTTTGTCATTTTTTCAATAATCGCTTCAGTAGTAGGATGTTTTTCCCCACTAAAAATAATTCCACTACAAGTTAAGCCCCTGCTTTTTAAGGCTTCGATGGTTAAAAGTGTATGGTTAATGCTTCCTAAATAATGACGGGAAACCACGATAATTTTATCTTCTTTCTGCATTAAATCTGCAATGGTTTCTTTTGAATTTAACGGAACCAACACCCCTCCAGCCCCTTCAACTACTAAATATTCATTTTTAGTTTGGGGACGTTTTATATTTTCAACGTTAAGTTCAACCTCCTCAATTTTTGCAGCAGCGTGCGGACTCATAGGTGTTTTTAACGCATAAGCATTGGGATGAAACTTGGTGTGGCTATTGCTAATGAGTTTTTCAACTTTATGAGTATCAGAATTTTCTAAATCGCCGGCTTGAATAGGCTTAAAATAATCGGCCTCCAACGCTTCGGTAATAATAGCAGAAGCTACCGTTTTACCGACTTCGGTTCCGATTCCCGTCACAAAAATATGTTTCATTCTAGTTTAAATTTCGTTTTGCAATCTTCACAACGGTATTCGTATTTCGTATAAATTGGGTAAAGTCCGAAAAGCAAAAAATTAAATACAAAGGCTAAAAATGATTTTACATCATTCACATTGGTAAAATAATCGATTTTGGTACTCTCACAATTTGGGCAATGAATGTGATGCCCTTGATCGTCTAAAGAATATTCGCTTAATTCTTCTAAAACTGCTTTAGCTCTCGCTTCGTCTTTTGCCGCAACAAAGAGTTTAACTCCACCAATCGCATTACTCACCAAAGGATCTGTATCAATCGTGTATTGGTCTGCCATATAAACCTGAATTTCTTCTGCTTCTAATCTGCCTTTAAAGATCTGGGCTTCCGTAGAAAATTGATAAGTGGCAATTTTCACTAAGTTTTCTTTCATTTCAGTTCGCTTTTCAAACACTGCAAAACTGAGAAAATTTCTTCTTTAGAATTATAACTATGCAAACAAAAACGCAAGCGCTCTTCTCCCTCCGGAACGGTTGGTGATAAAATGGGTTTCACCATAAATTCTTGCTGTTGGAGCGCTTCAGCAATATTCTTCACCTCTTCGTTCCCAGGTATTAAACATGACTGAATGGAAGATTTGCTTTTGATGAATCTTGAAGTAAGTTGAAATTCTTCTACTTGTTGCTGAAAATAGTGAATGTTTTGCTGAAGCTTTTCTTTTGCGGAAGAACTTTCTAAAACTTGATAAGCGGAAGAAATAGTAGCAACCGCATGTGGTGAAATGGCCGTAGTGTACATAAAGCTTCGCGCAAAATTGATAAGGAATTCTTTTAGTTGAGCGTTTCCTATAACTGCTGCCCCGTGAGCTCCCAAGCCTTTCCCAAAAGTCATTATCCTAGCAAAAACCTTGTCTTGTAAATTTTGCTGTTGAATAACTCCTTCTCCTCTTGACCCAAAAACTCCTAGTGCATGTGCTTCATCTACTATTAAAAAAACATTTCTCCTAGAACAGTAATTGACAAGTTTTTCTAAATCGGGAGTGTCTCCATCCATTGAAAAAACAGATTCGGTTACTATAAAAATATCCCCACTTGTAGTTAGCTTGTCTACTTTTCGTTTGAGTTCGTTTAAGTTATTATGCTTGAATTTATAGGTTTTTGCTAAACTCATTTGCAAACCGTCACGAATGGAAGCGTGAATTAATTCATCATAAAACACAACATCGCCTCGTTGTGGAACGCTACTGAAAAAACCTACATTCGCATCGTAGCCCGAGTTAAATAATAAAGCAGTTTCTGCTTGATGAAATTTTGCTATTTGTGCCTCCACTTCTTCATGAAAATGGGTGTTTCCCGAAATTAATCGTGATCCGGTAGCACTATTTACTTCCAGGTTTTTCTTTTTAAGAAGCTGAATAGCTTCTGTATAAATGGTTTTGCTTTTAGCTAAGCCTAAATAATCGTTCGAGTAAAAATCAATGCCCTCTGCGTTCACAGAAAGCGAGCGAAGTGATTTTTTTTCTTTACGTTGTTGGAGTTTACTTTGTATTCCGTGGGGATACTTCATTTTAAATTAAATCTGATTCCCTATCGGGTTCTTCTTTCATTTTTTCTACATCTTCTATATCCTCTCCACTAGAGAGTCTGTGAGAATTGGGGCGGTATTTTCCTTCCAGCTCATCCATCACTGATTTTTCCCACATTTTATTTCCTGAAAAATAGGAAGCCCTTGCAATTAAATGCGCTCCTACAGGTGAGGTTAAAATAATAAACAGAATGATTGCCAATACTCTTGAAGTCACTGATAGGTCATTAAAATAAATAGCTGCACTTGCCAATAAAAGTCCAACACCCAAGGTAACAGCTTTCGTCGTTACCGATATCCTCAGGTAACTATCGGGCATTCTTACAAAGCCTACTGCCGCCAATAATATAAACAAGGCGCCTAAACTGGAAAGTATGATGATTAAAATATCACTCAGCATTATCTTCTTTCTTTTTCTTTTCTCTTTTTTTTCTATTTCTCTTCTCTAAATAATAAGAAAACGCAACGGTACTTAAAAAGGCGATAAGCCCCAAGATCATAGCGATATCTAGAAAGGTAGATTGATAGTATACAATACTATAAACTGCAATAATGGTAATACCAATAGTGATCAATAAATCTAGCGCCACTACCCGGTCTGCAATACTTGGCCCGAGTACAAATCGGCAAAAAACCAAGAGTACAGAAATGGCTAAAATAGGCAATATGATATAGTATAAATATTCTTCTATCGTCATCTTAAAATCTCTAATAAACGCTTTTCAAATCCGTTTTTAATATCATCAATAAAAGCCTGTTTATCTTTTAAATACATCGCATGTACGTAAAGTACTTTTCTATCATCTGAAACGTCTAGACTTAAAGTTCCGGGAGTTAGGGTAATTAAATTGGCCAGTAAAGTTATTTCTAAATTGGTTTCGGCTTCTAAAGGAACCCTTACAATTCCGGGCGTCATATAAAAAGTGGGGGTAATCACATCGTAAGCTACTTGCAAATTTGCCTTTAACAATTCCCATAAAAAGAAAAATACAAATCCAATGAGCTTCGGAAGAATTTTGAAATACTTAGCACTTCCCCTTCCTTTAGTAATCACATACAGAATGATAAAACTTAATACAAAACCAAAAAAATAATTGGCAAAGGTGAAATCCCCTGTAATGGCCACCCAAATAAACGTAAGCAATATGTTAGATAAAAATCTGTTTTTCATCTTATTCTGTTTGTGGCATTACTGCATCAATATATTGTTGTTTGTTCATTAATTCTGAAGCTATCCTTTCTGAAACTTGTTGAATATGTTCCGCTCCAAAACCAATATACAAAGTTACCCCAGCCAGCATAACAATAGGCAAAATAAATTGTACTTTTTTGGCTTTCGTCATTTTTTCAAAATATAAAAAATGGGGACGAGGTTCAAGCACTGCTCCTTTTTTCCAAAACACTTCCGACCAAAGTTTAGCAATCACAATTAAGGTTAATAAACTAGCCACAATAATTAAGGCCAACAACACATAATTATCAGTGTTTAATGCAGCTGTAAGTAATGAAATTTTTGGCCAAAAACCTGAGAAAGGAGGAATTCCTATTAAGGATAGAAACGGAATGAACATCAATAAACTTAACTTCGGGTATTGGTCATATAGATCTCCCAAGAGTTTTACATTGCTGGTTCCTTTAATTCTATAAATCAGCCCACTTATCATAAACAAGTTGGTTTTTAAAACTATATCGTGAATAAGATAGAAAATAGTCCCTACTAAAGCTACTTTAGTAAACATTGCCAAACCACCAATCATAAAACCAATATGACAAATGATTAAGTAAGAAAATATCTTTTTAATATTCTTCTGTACCAATGCTCCTACACCTCCAGAAAACAGGGTTAAAATAGCAATCACTAGTAAAATTTGTCCTAAGAAAACATCGTTGGTAAAAATTAAACTAAAAATCCTGATTAAGGCATAAACCCCAACCTTAGTGAGCAAGCCTCCAAAAATCGCAGAAACGGCTGAAGGCGGTGTATGATACGATGCAGGCAACCAAAAGTATAAAGGAAATACCGCTGATTTAATTCCGAAACCTACTAGAAACAAAATAGCCGCTACTTCTACTAGTCCACGATTTTCAAGTTTTGGTACTAAAACCGATAAATCTGCCATATTCAACGAACCAGCTAAGCCGTAAAGTACTGCAATAGCTGTTAGGAAAATAATAGAAGCTAAAATGTTTAACGTAAAATATTTTACAGCACCTTCAATTTGTGCTTTTTCCCCGCCTAGCGTAATTAACACGAAAGATGAAATAATAATAATTTCAAACCAAACATATAGGTTAAAAATATCTCCGGTTAAGAAAGCTCCGGTTAATCCCAATAGCAAAAAGTGATAAATAGGAAAGTACCCAAAACGCAATCTAGCCGGAATTACAGAAGCCGAAGAAAAAAAGGAAACAGCTAAACCAGAAATGGCTGTTAATAGCACCAAGGTAGCTGCTAAAGTATCTGCTACAAAGGTAATCCCGAAGGGTGCTTTCCAACTGGCGGCTTGAACGGTTTGCGTACCTGAAGTCCAAACTTCATAGAATAAAAGTCCCGACAGAAATACGGCTACAAAACCTCCTACTATACTAATTACTTTTTGCACATTGATTTTCGTCCAGAAAAACATGAGCAAAATAGCTAACAGCAATTGAAATAATAATGGATATAATAAAAGTTGCTCTGTCATTTACTTAATATCTTCGTCTATAGTGTTCATTTCATCTAAATCATCTGTCTTCACCACTTGATAAGCTCTTTTTATCAAAATAATAGCAAAAGATTGTAAGCCAAAACTAATCACAATGGCTGTTAATATTAACGCCTGCGGAACGGGATCTGCATAAATTTCAGTAAAAACTTTAGAACCTTCCGGGATGATTGGCGGATGCCCTTTGGTAATTCTACCTAACAGAAAGATAAGTAAATTCGCTCCGTTACTAATAATGATTAAACCTATAATGAGCTTCACCAAACTTCGGCGTAGCATCATATACAATCCTGCCGCATAAAGTAATCCTGTTATTATTGCTAGTAAAAACTCCATATTAAGCAGATTCTGAAATTGTAAAAATTATAGTTAAGGTTACACCTTGCACCACAATATACACCCCAATATCAAAAAATAAAGCGGTATTGAGCTTTCCTATCACAGGAATTGCGTGGTGCATCCAAAGGCTTGTCATAAAAGGCTCGTCTAAAGCTAATACAGGTAAGATACCGCTCAAAAAAGCTACCGACAAACCTACCGGCATTAAGAAGCCCGGATGAAACTTTAGTAATCGTTTTGTGTTTTTTAATCCATTGGCAAACGCATGCAACACAAAAGCGATAGAGGCAATTAAACCTCCCACAAAACCTCCTCCCGGTAAATAATGCCCTCGTAACAATATAAATATTGAAAAAAGCAACAATATGGGAAGCAAGTAATTAGATGCTGTTCTTAATATAAGTGTTTTCATTATGCTTTTTCCTTACTTTTGATAACGTTCTACACTTTTTAACCTCAACTTTAATAAACCAAATACACCAATTGCCGAAATTGCCAATACTGAAATTTCTACCATGGTATCTGCCCCCCTAAAATCTACCAAAATCACATTCACTACGTTTTTTCCGTGTGCCAATAGATATGCATTTTTCGCATAAAAATCAGAAACTTCAGAATTAACGGGCTGCGCAAGAACTTCTAATGCTAAGATGGTAATTAATCCTCCAAACGCCAAAGATAAAATCCCATCCCTTATCCGCATCTTATAATCGGAGAGCTTTAAATATTTGGGTAATCTATACAATACTAATACAAACAGAATTACCGTAAGGGTATCAATAGCAAATTGCGTCATTGCTAAATCTGGCGCACTGTAAAATACAAACAACAAACAGATACAATAGCCCATAATTCCGGTAGCAACTACCGCTGCTAATCTTGATTTAGCAAAAACTATTAAGCCGATAGCTAAAATTAAGATCGATAGAATGACGATTTCATAAACCGTTAGTTTCGCAAAAGAGGAATAGTCTACTCTATAGGTGGTTTCTTGCAATAAGGTAAATGCCATTAAAATGATAAGAAACAAGGTAATGGTAGAAACATAATTTCTTAAATAGCCATTTTGAAATACATTCGTCCAAAAAGCAGAAAACCTAGCAAAAGCCCATGTCATCTTTTCCATAATGTACTTCGGGGAAACTTTGTCAAATTTCGCTATAAAACTTATTAGCTTATGAGAAGGTTTCAGTAGAAAATACAGTAAAATACCAGAACCAATGGTCAAGGCACTTAAGCCTAAAACCGGAGTGAACCCGTGCCATAATTTTAAATGCACTTCTGAAGCTTCTAAACCTATTGACCAAAGTATGGGTTTAATTAATGTATTTTGAATAAGCACAGGAAAAATCCCAAAGACAAACCCTAAAGTTCCTAGCAGAAGCGGAGGGAACCATAACCAAAAAGGAGGTTTTTTCACATTTTCATAGCGTTTTGGAAGCTTGCCCACAAATGGCTTTATACCCGCCACATAACCTGCATAAGAAATCAAGACATTGGTAATAATAGCCAATGCGGTAAGCAATACCACTGAATTTTCCATATGAAGTGTTCCTTCATAAATTAAGTCTTTCCCTACAAATCCCACACTTGGTGGAATCCCGGCATTTGAAATTGCGGCTAACAGGGCTGCAATAGCCACTATCGGCATCACTTTTCTCAATCCTGAAAGCTGAGTCACATCCCGCGATTTTGCTTGATGATCTACCGCTCCGGTAATTAAAAATAAAGTAGCTTTATAAAGGGCGTGTACAATAATAAATACTGCTGCCGCCAAAAAAGATTCGTGGGTACCCAATCCTATGAGAAACACTAAAATCCCCAATGCTGAAATGGTAGAATAAGCTAAAATCCCTTTCATATCGGTTCTAAAAAGCGCATGAAATGCTGAATAGACCATCGTAACTAACCCTACAATAGTTAAGGTGGTATTCCAAAAATCGGTTCCACCCATCACCGGACTTAATCTAAACAACAAATAAACTCCTGCTTTCACCATCGTTGCCGAGTGCAAATAAGTAGAAACAGGGGTGGGTGCTTTCATCGCACCGGGCAACCAAAAATGAAATGGAAATTGAGCAGATTTGGTAAATGCTGCTCCAAAAATTAAGCAAGCTGCCAATATATAATATTCGTGACCTAATATTAAATCACGATTGGCCAACATTTCCGAAATATTATAGGTACCGGAAATATTCCCTAAAACAATTCCACCGGCCAATAGTAACAATCCGCCTATCCCTGTAATTCCTAAAGCAGTCAAGGCTGATTTTCGAGATGCAGGATTATCGTTATTAAAGCCAATTAAAAAGAATGAACTTATACTGGTTAATTCCCAAAACACAAATAGGGAAATAATATTTTCAGATAGCACCAAGCCCAGCATTGCCCCCATAAATACACTAAGATATCCGTAAAATCGGTCTAGGTATTTATGCCCTTTTAAATAGGCTGAAGTATAAGCAAAAACCAAAGTTCCTATTCCGGTAATCATTAAACAGAAGAGCAACGAAAGGCCATCGAGCTTAAAACTTAGGTTAACGCCCAGACTAGGAATCCAAGAAAAATTTTCTTGTATAAAATTATGGCTCGATACATCACCGATAAATCGAGCAAAATAGATAAACAACCCTAAAGGTATTAGTGTAGAAAGTATGGAAAGTTTGCCTTTTACTAATTTGCCACCAAAAAGCAACAGTACAGCAAAAGCAAAACCCGTTAAAATGGCTATTAGCATATTTTTTCGACTATAGCTGCAAATATAAGGGTTATAAATGATTTTAAGACACGATACGAGTTCTTCGAACTAGGGTTTAACAACTTGATAACATTCTCAAAGTTTCTTCAATTTATATAAATAAAAAATAAAAATTAAGGAATATTATTGTTTTTCAATAATTAATTTTATTTTTATTATCGTTAATCGATAATTTTTTAACCATGAAATCCATACGTATATTATATTCCATTATAAATATTCTTTGCTTTTTAATAGGCTTTCATATTATAGCTGCCCTTTTAGCTATCTTTTTGGCCATTATATCCTTAGATTTAGATGCTTTACGACATCTAGCTACTCCATATAAGCATTATAATCACTGGGTAATTATAGTATCTATCTTAAATATAGGAGCTTTAATTCTGTTTTTTTTAGGCTTATATGATTTACGATTTATTATAAAGACATTTTTAAAAGGTTCTATTTTTTCACAGAAAGCCTCTACATATTTTAAATATGCAGGGATATTTTTCTCCATTTCTGCTATTGCCGGGATTAGCGCAAGAATAATTTATACGCTAACAGGTATCAATTTTAAAACCGATAATGTTCCTGAACTTGCTCCACGCTACTTTTCGCTTCTCTTCTTTGTTCTAATCATTGGTTTAACTTTTACGATGATTTCTAAAATAATTAAGAAATCTGCCGAACTTAAAGAAGAAAATGAACTTACTATCTAATTAAATCAGTTATGGCGATTATTATCAACTTAGATGAACTATTACAGCAACGTAATATGAAATCGAAAGATTTGGCGGAAAAAATAGGGATCACCACCGCTAACCTTTCCATCTTAAAAACAGGGAAAGCCAAAGCGGTACGTTTTTCTACCCTAGCGGCTATTTGCGAAGTGTTAGATTGCCAACCCGGCGATATTTTGAGCTATGATAAATAAATTAAAACCAAGCTGCCCATGGAATCATGGCCAAGATGGCGATAAGCGCTAAGGGATAAAATATAGCAAGCATTTTAAATTTAGGAGCAGACGATAATTTCTTCTTGTGCTTTGAATAACCAATAGTAATTAATACTACGGCAATAATCATCATTAACGGATGTTCTACATTATACATTCTTAAAACACTGTCGCCCATAATCTCTTTTACAGGAACGCCTTCTGTAAACCAAACGATCTTTGGTGAAATAAAGAACAGCACAATTCCTATCAACAATTGAATATGTGTACAAATAAGAGCAAATAATGAAATCCTGAAATCACGCGGGCCATAAGAACGTTTAGAAATCACTCCCGTAATTGCATTTAACGTAGCTAGAATCACTACCAATAATACTAAATATGCCCAATACGAATGAAGGTAATAAATTGCTCTGTACATAATAATTATTTAGAAGTGTAAAGATAATTTTTTTGAATAAAAAAACCGCTACAAACAGTAGCGGTTTTTAATTTCTAAGAAAAGAATTTTAGAATCTATATTTTACGGAAAAGTTCCAAGTAGTTCCATTTCCATAGAAATAGCCATAATTATCTTTTTGACTAATGTATTCGTGATCTAAAACATTATACATATTTCCTGTAATGACAAACCTTTGCCCTCCTAAATCTAAATTGTAAGATGCTCCTAGATCAAATAAAGAGTAAGAGTTTAATTCTTCCGATTGATAGGTTTCATTGTTTAGACTTGCTAAAGCAACATCTTCCACATCTACAAAACCATACAGATCTGTATAGTAATTCCAATCTAGACTTACTGATAACTTTTCTGGAATAGCAATAAAGTTAGCTCCTAAACCAGCTGATGTTTGTGGTGCTTGACCTACCTTAACATCTTTTAAATCTATGTTTTTAGTTTCAACTAAACTATTAGTATCATCATTATTAATTCTTACAGGAGTTGAGCCATCATAAACCCAATCCCCTAAAGTGGCATAACCTCTAATCATCCATCTAGTGTTTGGCTTATATGTAGCATCCAATTCTAACCCTTTGTGAACCTGAGCAATATCGGTAAATAAAAACCTTGCGTTTTCAATATCCTGGTATTCTCCGGTAGAACTCAGGAACCTATTTTCCCAACTTGTATAATAAGCATTTAAGTTTAACTGAAAATTACCTTTTTCAAATTTATACCCGGCTTCAAAACCAACAATTTCTTCATTATCAACTTCAGGATCTGCTAACTGGGTATTATCTGCATAGCTAGGAAATACATTATCTAAAAATGGTTGTCTAGAATAGTTTCCTGCATTCGCAAAAACTGTATGTCCTTCTATAAAAGTCCAAGAAGCACCTCCTTTAATATTATATCCTGTTTTATTAATAGTTTTAGATTCTTTGGTTCCTTCAAAATTCCCCCTATCTTCTCTCTTATAAGATTGATTGGAAATAGCTCCTTGAGCGAATACTGAAAATTCATCGTTGGCCCATTCAACTTGACCAAATCCTCCTTGGTAATTAATATTTTCTGAATAATCATAATCGATTCTTTGATTTTCATCGGCAAAATCAAATAACGCAGCCCAAGGGTCTGGATTAAAAGTCTTGGTAACAATATTATTATCATTACCACCAAAGCTTTCTTGAACCCCATCAAGACCTAGCAAATCAGTTATTTGTCGAAAATGATCTCCTTTATAAAATCTAAAATCTGCACCTACATTAAAAGTAAGGTTTTCAGAAATATTATTTTCATAATTCATCACCGTTCCATACCAAGCATGATTATTCACTGATGCTCTCAAAACAGTACCTTCATAACTTCCCGGTTTTGCATATCTATTCCCATTTGCATCTGGAGTGATAGAAGCATTGTAAACATTTTCAATGTATGTCCAATCTATTAAACCATTACTTGCATTAAAAGCACCTCTTTGTAAGTCTTCATTTCCATTAGGATATCCACTTATATAACCAGGGCCATTCCCATAAGTACCGGTTCCCCCTCCTCTACCAAAAGAAGCATATAGTACTGTAGAAAGATTTGACTTTTCTGAAATATCCCAATCCCAGTTTAAGTTAAGAACTGGTTTATGATAATAATTTCTTCTAGAAGTTAAATAATCTCCATTATTAAAACCATAGTTATTATTATACTTTAATCCATATTCATCATATAATTTTAAGTCTTTAGAAAAGTTTTGATCGTGCCATTGTGGAGCTCCTGTTAGCAAAAAGTTGAAATTATGATTTCCTGCTTTTTTACCTACAGAAAAGAAATAATTTTGACCTTGACCTTTTGTTCCGTTTGCCCATTTACTATGTGCTTGCCAGTAATCTAAAAGAAAAGAAAAGCCCCATCCATTGTCATTAATACCAGTATCATACGAAACGGTACCTTTCATATAGCTACCATTTCCCACTAAAAATCTAGCAAAACCCCCTTCTGTTCTATTTGTAGCTTTGGTTACAATATTAACAGTTCCTCCTACTGATGAAATTGCCAACTTTGATGAACCTAAACCTCTTTGTACTTGTACAGCATTAGCAATATCTGCCAAACCTGCCCAATTCGACCAGTACATATTACCGTCTTCCATTCCATTAATGGGCTGACCATTTAATAAGAAAGCTGTATTAGACTGTCCAAAACCCCTCACGAACATTTGAGAATCACCGTATCCGCCAGAAGCATTGGAAACATAAACGTTCGGAGTATTCTTTAAAATTTGAGGAAATTCAACGTTCCCTACTGCCCTTTTTTGAATCTCTTCACTTGTTACAGTAGAAACAGCGATAGGTGTTTTTCTATCTTCCTCTAAATCTATCACCCCTTTTCCAACTACTACTATTTCCCCAAGAGCATTTGCATCTGCTTCTAGGCTAATTTCCCCTATGTCTATAGTTTCTCCATTGTTTACCGAAAAACTAACTCTTTTTTTAGCAAAACCTAAATAGGATATCACCAGCTCTCCTTCTGAATTTTGTACTTCTAAGGAAAACACTCCATCAAAATCTGTAGTTGTACCATTGGAAGTTCCTGCCTCCATAACATTTGCTCCTGGTAACGGCATATTTGTTTCAGGATCTGTAATGGTACCTGTAAGTTTACCTTGAGCAAAAATCACACTTGTTGCTAAAAGCAACATTATTGTAAATAGCTTTTTCATTTTGCAGTTTATTATTTAAAATTAGTTTGCACTGCAAATGAAGCTACATATTACTTTTTAAATTTTAAGAAGGCATTAATAGTAAGAAAGCGGGTTTTAAAAAAAAGTTATGCAAGCATTGAAATTTTAATATTTTCATAACATTCAAGAAGCTTACTTTGGCATTTTTTTGAAAGGAAGGCTATCTAGCTCTTTCTTTAAACTTTCAATAGCCATAAAATAATCAGGCTTTAATTCTTCTTTTAAAGGCTCTGAACTTGGTAAGTTTTGTTTGAAAGGATCTACTTGTTTCCCGTAAACCCAAAAACGGTAACAAACGTGCGGACCGGTAGCCAAACCTGTACTTCCCACAAAACCAATGATATCACCCTGTTTTACACGCTGCCCTACTTTTACATTCCGTTTGGTCATGTGTAAATACTGTGTCGTATATTTTTCGTTATGTCGAACTTTTACATAATTACCGTTTCCACGCGTATAACTGGATTTAATGACCACGCCATCTGCAGTGCTCCAAATTGGAGTTCCTGTAGGAGCGGCATAATCTGTACCTAAGTGCGCTTTCCATCTTTTCTGTACGGGGTGAAACCTTCTTTTGGTATATCGGGAAGAAATCCTCGAAAATTTTAAAGGGGCTTTTAAAAAGAAGCTTTGCATAGAATTGGCCTCTTCATCATAAAATTTAGGGAAACCACTTAAACTATCCTTTCCAAAGCTAAAAGCATAATAAGGGCTGTCGTAATGTTTAAAAACAGCAGCTTCAATGTTTTTAACTCCGCCATAAATGGTATCGTTAATCCAACGTTCGTTATAAATTAATTTGAATTGATCTCCTTTCTGGATTTTAAAGAAATCTATTTTCCATTGGTATATATCTGAAAGCTTATCGGTAAGTAAAACGCTTAAACCAGCATTATCCATCGCTTCGGAAAGACTGGAAGTAATAACTCCAGAAGTCATTTTTCTTTTCACCGAAACGGGTTTTTTATTTTTAAAAGAACGAACAGAATCCTGCAAATCAATGACCGTGTAATTAATCCGGTCGTTTTCGTAAATAAATGCTTTTACCGTTTCTGAAGTATCTTTCGACTTTAAAATGGTATATGGTTTTCCGGCTATAATTCGTGCCGGGTTAAAGGTGTCTTTTACTTTTTCTGAAATTAAATAAACCTCTCCTCGGGTTACGCCATTGGCATCCATAATTGCTCCAAAACTATCCCCTGGCCTAATGGTATCTCTCACCACTTTATAGTCATTCAATACAAAACCATATTCCTTAATTTGTGGAGGAGCTTTCTTTACTTCTTTAGTTTTCTCTGCAATTTCTTTTTTAGGTTCTTCTTTACAGGAAATAATTAATACGCAAAAACAAAAAAGTGTAAGTATAGAATATAGTTTTCTCAAAAGCATAAAATTTTAGGCAACAAAATTATTTAAAGCAATACTGTTTTACAACTCGAAACCATGTATTTTATTACTTATAAGAAAATATTTATTTCATTTCTATCGTAAAAGGGTGTTTTAATTTTTTAAAAGCTTCTAAATCGGCGTCTAATGAACCTACCGCAAGATCTGCTTCAATCTTTAAAGGCATTTTATTTTTATCGTCGCTTACCCAAAACGTTAAACTTTCTTCTTCTTTAAAAATGCGGTCTGCTTGCACGTATGGTCGAAACTTCAGTGCTTTCATTTTACCAAACTTAGTTTTTATGGTTTCCCTTCCTAGAAAAACCGTCTTAAAACGGTAGTTTTCTTCATCAAAAAATAAGTCTACCATAATTTCATCTCCTTCTTGAATAGTCTCGGGGTCAATTTTATTCCGAAGAAAATAAAAAACCGACATCATATCCTGCACATTATGATGTATGCTGAATTTCTTTTCTGAATTATCTTTTAAGTTCTTTACCAAAGCTTCATTGGATGCTTGGTCAAAATAAATAACTTTATTCTTGGTATGTCCACCTTCGTTTATATCCCTTTTAAATTTTAAAGGAAGCTGCGAAGTTTCTTCAATATAAGTTTCATAAGTGTCATCTACTTTAAAAAATAAATCTAACAGCCCTGTCGATTTTCCTTTTCCTACTACGTGGTAAACATTTTTACCTTGAAAGGTTTCTTCTTTTACTTCCAACGTAGCAAAACTGGCATTAAACCATCCATAATGAATTCTAAATTTAAACCATTCGCCATCTTGATAGGATTTTTCTTGTGCGTGAAAAGAAAAAGTAGTGACAAAAAATATAAGTAAAAAAAGTAGTTTTTTCATAGTATTAATAGCTATAGGGTTGGTTCTTTAGTATTCTCATTTTCAAATACTATTCCAAAGGTATTAAAAAAGAAAAAGCCCCATCAAAATTTGATGGGGCTTTATCCTTATTAACCAACTAAAACTTAAATTTATGAAAAAAATCTTCTCAAATCATTTTTGGCTAACCACTTCCAAAAATGCTGCGCAAAAGTACTGTACAAGTACCTTACACACAACAAGAAAATTATATTTAACTATTCTCAAATCAAATAATTACCAAAAAATCATTTTAGCTGACAATTCATTAAAATTTTTAATTTTTTATAACGTTCCTCGTAATTGCTGCTCTCGTTCAATAGACTCAAAAAGGGCTTTAAAATTACCTGCACCAAAGCCTCTAGCCCCCATTCGTTGAATAATCTCGAAGAAAAGTGTAGGTCTATCTTGTATTGGTTTAGTGAAAATCTGTAATAAATAGCCTTCTTCATCGGCATCAATCATAATTCCGAGACTTTGAAGAAGCTTGATATCTTCATTTAATTCGTGGCTAAATTCTTCTAACCTACCGGGTACCGCATCGTAATAAGCTTCCGGTGGATGAGAAAGAAACTCTACCCCTCGAGCTCTTAAATCGCCTACAGTTTTTATAATATCGTCGGTAGCCACGGCAATATGCTGAACCCCGGGACCTTCATAAAAATCTAAATATTCTTCAATTTGAGATTTCTTAACTCCTTCAGCAGGTTCATTTATAGGAAATTTAATTCTACCATTCCCATTACTCATCACTTTACTCATTAAGGCAGAATATTCAGTATGAATTTGCTTATCGTCAAAAGATAGGAAATTGACAAAACCCATCACATCTTCATACCATTTTACCCAAGTGTTCATCTCGTTCCAACCTACATTTCCTACCATATGGTCTATATATTTTAGCCCTACCGGCTCGGGATTATAAGGAGAGACCCATTTTCTATAACCGGGTAAAAATTCACCCTTATAGTTTTTACGCTCTACAAACATATGAACGGTTTCTCCATACGTGTAAATTCCGGCTCTTATAACTTCACCGTCTTCATCTGTTTCAACTTTCGGTTCCATAAAAGATTTAGCGCCCCGCGAAGTGGTTTCTTCCCACGCTTTTTTAGCATCTTCTACCCAAAGTGCAACTACCTTCACTCCATCACCGTGCTTTACTAAATGCTCATTGATAGGATTTTTAGAACTTAAGGGTGTCGTAAGTACCAGTCTAATTTTATCTTGTTGTAATACATAGGAAACAGAATCTTTATTCCCTGTTTCCAATCCTGAATAAGCTTTAGATTGAAAACCGAAAGCTGTTTTATAGAAATGGGCTGCTTGCTTTGCATTGCCTACATACAATTCAACATAATCGGTTCCCAAGAGGGGCAAAAAATCTTGCGCTCCTTCAAATATTTTTTCTAATCCGTAATTAACTGATTCTATTTTTTTACTCATTTTATTTCTTTTAAATTTTAAATTATTTCCCATTAAAACACTAGCTGGTTGGTTACCACATCGCTCTTGCTTGCGCGGAAATATTTAATAATTGCTTTTCACTAATCATGACTTCCGTCTAACCAAGATTTATGATACGAGTCGTCTGCGATTTTCAAACCTTCTTCAGTCACTTGCAGCGGACGAAAGGTATCTACCATTACCGCTAACTCCTCGGTTCCGGTTTGGCCAATACTTCTCTCTACAGCTCCGGGATGCGGACCGTGCGGAATTCCCGCCGGATGCAAAGAAATATGCCCGGCTTCAATATCATTTCTACTCATAAAATCGCCATCTACGTAATACAAGACCTCATCACTATCTATATTACTATGGCTATACGGCGCAGGAATAGCTTCAGGATGGTAATCATACAATCGCGGACAGAAAGAACAAACGACAAATGCATCGGTTTCAAAAGTTTGATGTACTGGTGGCGGTTGATGAATTCTTCCTGTTATCGGTTCAAAATCGTGAATGGAAAAGGCGTAAGGATAGTTGTAACCATCATACCCCACTACATCAAAAGGATGCGTAGCATAAACCATATCAAAAATTTCGTTATTCTTTTTAATTTTGATTAGAAAATCCCCTTTTTCATCATTGGTCTCCAATTCTTGGGGTTGCCGCAAATCACGCTCACAAAAAGGAGAATGTTCTAACAATTGCCCAAAATAATTCCGATATCTTTTTGGCGTATAGATAGGCCGGTGAGATTCTACGATAAATAAACGGTTGTTTTCATCATCAAAATCTAGTTTGTAGATGGTACCTCTAGGGACCAGTAAATAATCTCCATATTTAAAATCTAAGTTCCCGAGCTGGGTTCTTAATTTTCCGGTGCCTTGATGAATAAAAATAAGTTCGTCACAATCGGCATTCTTATAAAAATAATCTTCTGTTGATTCTTGTGGAGCTGCTAAAACTATACTACAGTCCTGATTGGTAAGTACAGTTTTTCTACTTTCCAGATAATCTGGCGCCGGCACTACTTGAAAACCTTTAAACTTATAAGACTTCAAATTATTAGCTACTGCAATTTTTGGACTTACATCGTAACTTCCTTTAATTTCTTTTACCTGTGTGGGTCGGTGTTCATGATACAGGTTAGACGACATTCCATCAAAACCAATGGTTCCAAATAATTGCTCGTAATACAAGCTTCCATCAGGTTTTTTAAAAATTGTGTGCCGCTTATGGGGTATCTTTCCTAATTTATGATAAAATGGCATAATTCACTTGTGGTTTTTACAAATATCGCAATTTTTTTTCGTTTAATTCAAACGTTTGAAATGCTTGTTCCTAAAATTTTTCGATACCTAAAATCTATTCCATCATTTATAAAATTGAAGGCTATTTCTGTAATGAAAGAACATCTTCTTCGATTAATTGATAGAACTAAATTTCTAGATGAAAGCTATTTATTTTTCTGTAAAAAAAGTGAATAGTTTATCTGTTAACCTCAATCAATTTTAAATGAAAGATATAAAAATAGGCATCCTCGACCAATCTATTGTTCGACATGGTGCCACTGCCCGTGAAGCTTTATTGGAAACTATTGAAACGGTAAAATTAGCCGAAGATTTGGGCTATAACCGCTTTTGGGTTTCAGAACATCATAATTCACCATCTATTGCCGGCTCTGCCCCGGAAGTTTTGATGGTAAAATTGGCAGATGAAACCAAAACAATTAAAATTGGTAGCGGTGGAATTATGCTCCCCAACCATAGTGCTTTTAAAATGGCCGAAAATTTTAGAATGCTGGAAACACTTTTTCCCGGACGTATTGAAATGGGAATGGGACGTGCTCCGGGTGGCGACCGTGTTAGCGCCATGTTATTAAACCCTTCTAATACTTTTAAAGAAGAAGATTATTTGAAGCAGATTGACCATTTGCAACATTTTTTTAGAGATACGGCAGCTACCGAAAATGGCAGAATTTATGCCATTCCACAAGCAGAAAGTGTTCCCTCCCAATGGATTTTAAGTTCTAGTGGTGGAAGCGCAAAAATTGCTGCTGAAAAAGGACTCGGCTTAGCTATTGCTAAATTTATCAATGGAAATGTACCGCCGGAGGTGGTGAAAATTTACAGGGATAACTTTAAGCCTTCTGAAAGTTTACAAGAGCCAAAAGTGCTACTTTCTTCTTTTGTGATGTGTGGGGAAACGGAACAAATTGCCGCCAATATGCGAAAGTATATGGATTATACCTTGGTACAGTTTGAAAAAGGGAATTTTGGAAAACGCCCGGCGTTTAAAGAGGTGGAACAATATGCGTTTTCTACTTATGAACAACAGCGCATTGAAGCCAATAGCAACCGAATTATTTCAGGAACGCAAGACCGAGTAAAATCCGAATTAGAACAACTTGCTGAAACATATGACGTTGATGAATTGGTGATCACCACGATGAGCTACGACAAACAACTTCGATTAAAATCTTTTAAGTTAATTGCCGAGGCGATGGATTTGAAGCCTAAACTTACAGAGAACAAACTTGCTTAATAAAAACGTCCGGCAATTGCCGGACGTTTTTTAAAGATTATTTTATTTATTCTTCAACTCTAAACTCCACCCAAGGAATACCTTGCCAAACTATACTGGTATCTAACCTATAACGATTGCAATCTTCTCTTCCGATTACATAAATACTTGCATCAGCAAGAAAAGCATATGAGCGGTTTTTTTCCAATGTGATGTTAATTATCAGTTCATAAATCCCAATTTCTTGATTATAAACCATATAATACCTATTTGATGAATCCCCTTTCTTTCCCTTATTAATTAACACTTCATTCTCTGAGAATAATTCTTCAAAATGAAACACCAATAGTGGTGATTTATCTTGGGTCTCCATATAAAAATCTACTTCATCCCCTAAATAGGTGTTGCTTGAAGGTAAATTTAAGGATAAAGTTAATTCATCCCCTACTTCATACACTTCCTGTTCTGGTGAAAGGCTGATTAAGCCATCGACTAAAGCGCTTGCGCCCCTATCGTCACAGTTTTCTTCTCCGGGGCAAGCCATACATAAAAAACATAGGCTTACTATCCCGAAAAGTCTACAAGAGTTTTTAAAGTTGTGGAATACAGTATACATAGCTATTAAATACATTATTCTTCAACTGTAAACTCCACCCAAGGAATACCTTGCCAAACTATACTTGTATCCAAAAAATACCTATTACAATTTTCCTTTCCAATTATATTTAAACTAGCACCAGAATGAAAAGCATAAGTAGTAACTTTCTCTAAAATAATTTTTACCTCTAACTCATAAATTCCTGTTTGGTCATCGTAGTCCATATAATACCAGTTATTATATTTCCCTCGTTTACCTACAATAACATTTACCTCATTATCTTTGAATAATTCTTCGAAATAAAAATATAATAAAGGCGATTTATCTCGGGTATCCCCATAAAAATCTATTTCATTTCCTAAATAGGTATTGCTTGAAGGTAAATTTAAGGATAAAGTTAATTCATCCCCTACTTCATACACTTCCTGTTCTGGTGAAAGGGTAATTAAGCCATCGACTAAAGCGCTTGCACCCATATCGTCACAGTTTTCCTCTCCAGGACAGGCTACACATAAAAAGCATAAGCTTACTATCCCGAAAAGCCTAAACAAGTTTTTAAAGTTGTGGAATACAGTATCCATAGCTGTTAAATAATTATTCTTCAACTGTAAACTCAATAATTCCATATTCGCTCCATTCTATATTTGTAGCTATCAGATATTCATTACAGTCACTTTTACCATTAAAAATTATATAATCATCACTAACGATGGAATAAAAACCTATTCTATCTAAAATAATTAATATTTCTAATTTATAATTACCTTCCGACTCATCATTATCCAATATTAACCAATTATCAAATTCACCCTGATTTCCCGAAATAAATTCTAACCTATTATCTTTAGATAGCTGCTTAAAACCTATCATTGTTAATTTAGGACTATTGCCATCTATTACATTATTGATATTCAATTGATTTCCAAAATAATTATTAACTACTGGTATAGTCAGCTTTAGCGTAATAGTATCTGACTTTTTATAAACTTTTTTTTCAGGTATTAATTTAATCAGACCATCAATTCTTATACTACTACCTATATCGTCACAGTTTTCTTCTCCGGGACAGGCCACAAATAAAAAACATAGGCTTACTATCCCGAAAAGTCTACAAGAGTTTTTAAAGTTGTGGAACACAGTATCCATAGCTATTAAATAATTGGTGAAGAGCATTGCTTATTGTAGGATTGTTGTTTAGCAAACGGTTTTTAAGGTCACAAACATTAAAGGTTATTTTGTGATTCATAGCTACTACTCTTTTTTTCTTAAATGGAGAATCCGGTACGTGCAGGTTATAATAATTAAAAGCTGCCTGCATATTCTCTACTGTATAAGGGTTTTTTAATTTTTCACCCAATTTAATCTTAGTGTGTACATCAGGTTTATCTTCTGATTCTTCTACCGAAAAATTAGCTTCTGTAGGAGCGAAAGAGTTTTCCTCTAAATCTTCATAATCCTCACTACAAGAATAGGCACTTAAAATTATAAGTAAGCCAAGTAACAATTTGTTTTTCATCTGTTCTTTTAATTTTTTTGTTTAAAAATATCTTAATTATGATCTAATTTTGGCTTCTCTTTTTGCTTTGAAGATTTTGGCTTACTTTTAATTTTCTTATACTCAAAAAGTCGCGTCTAATGTAATCTAAAAATCAATATACAAAACATTTATTTTTATTTTTTTCAATAAACAAAACAGTAACATGAAGAATAACCATAAAGGTAAATTATAGAATACTTTAAAGTTTCAGATTATATTTAGCGCATTGAAGCCAAAGCAACCGAATTATTTCAGGGACGCAAGACCAAGTAAAAGCCGAATTAGAACAACTTGCTGAAACATATGACGTTGATGAATTGGTAATCACAACGAGATGAGTTACGATAAACAACTTCGATTAAAATCTTTTAAGTTAATTGCCGAGGCGATGGATTTGAAGCCTAATGCTAAAATTTTATTGTTTTTTACTAAAGAAATAAAATAAAGACCATGACTTAAACCTGAAACATAAACAGTATTTAGATTATTCAAATGAGTTATGGTTTTTATTTTTTTAGCTTTAAAACCAAAACCCTAAACTAAAAAACCACTCACTTTCAGAACGCTCGGGAGAATAGGTATATTTAAGCTCAATGGGACCTAGAAAGGTTTCTAAACCATACCCTAAACCAAAGCCTGTATAATCGGGTGCAGAAAACCAGTTCCCGGTACTATATAAATCATCTTCCACGTTTGCTATATTATAGCCAAAGCTAATATGGTTTTTTTCAAAAGGTTCAAAATCCACTTCCACCAATCCCTTTATATAACTATCTCCAGAAATGCTTACAAAATCATATCCGTAAAAAGGAATTAAATTATTCACCAAATGGTTACCATAACCACCTAACGTAAAATTAAGCGCGTTCATTTCGGTTTCGCCTATTCTAAAACCTGTTTCGGCCTGCACGCGAAAAGAAAATTTATGTATTGGAGAAAAAGCATACCCAAGATAACCTTTAGCTATGTAAAATGGGGAAAAATCAAAACTAGCCTTAGACTCAAAAAGGTAAGCGTGAAAATCTCCCATAAAACGTAACCCATGACAAGGAAAGTAAGCATTGTCATACTTATCGTATTCTAAATAACCAAAAGCACTAAACAAGTTACTTTGTTCTAAAATGGTGAATGGCACCTCTTGATTGTCATTGTTTTCAATAATGGTTTCTGTCTCTAAAGCCGTATATTTATGTTCTGCTCCCATCCCAAACTTAAATGATTTTAGAAAGAAGGTTTCGGCATAAATCTGATTGGTAAAATCTTGAGAATCTACGGTTATTTTGTTGACATTGTAATCTCCTAAATTAAAATTATTAAGGACAAAACTATAGGGAACACTTTTACTAAACTGGTCGTACCTAGAATGCAACCCAATGCTCCAGTAGCTTCCTTTATCTATGTAGTAACGCGCATCGTACCTAAAATTATCGCCTGCAATAAAGTCTAGGGAAAGAATATCGTTCTTCAACAATAAACTTTTGCGGGTAAAGTTAAGTAAGGCTCCACTACGGTATAATTCATCGTAATGCAATGCTAAACGCAAACTGGTATTATTTTCATTCTCGGTAACAATAAGGTTCAAATCCTTTTTATTTTCTCCTACCTCCTTCAATTCATACGCTACCCGTTTAAAATTCCCTGTAGCTGAAAGGTTATTGATCCCTTCACTTATATCTTGATAAGGCACTTTAGTATCGGTATCTATTTTTAATTTTCCGCGGATATAATTACGGGGGTAATTATTATTTCCTGAAATACGAATATTATGTATATAAACCGAATCTGAAAGCTGAATGCGTCGGGGTTTCTTTTCAGATGATTTCTGCCGCTGCGCTAACAATTCTAAATCGGCTGTAAACTCCTTTGCTTTTTCTTCTCCCTTGTTTATAATCGCTTCCCCTTCATCAAAAGACAAAATAGTAAATGCTGTAATATCAGGTTTGATGTATAAATCGGTTTTCTTCCTTTTGGTTTTCATATCCTTAATGGTACGAAAATTATTTACTTGCGTTAAAATCTCGAAAGCCGATTGCAGTTTTTTTCGGTTGACCAAACTATCCTGTACATCTATGCCAATAATATAATCTACCCCACGTTTTTTCATTTCTTCTATAGGGTAATTATTGGTAATCCCACCATCTGAAATTAACTTCCCATTAATTTCTACCGGACTAAATAATGACGGAATTGCTCCACTAGCTGAAACCGCTTGTGGTAACGAACCTCGATCTAACAATACTTCTTCCCCGGTTTCTATATTGGTACCTATACAAAAGAAAGGAATAGGCAGCTCCTTAAAATCTTTTACATTTTCTACCGGAGCCATTAAATAAGCCAATAGATTATAGATGTTTTGACCTTTAGAAAGGCCCGAAGGAAAGCCTATTTTAAATTTGTCGAAAGGAAGTGTAATCGCATAACGCTCAGAATCTTCCCGCTCGTAAAAAGATTTTACCCCTCTCGGTAAATCGTCCTGAATTAAACTATTAAAATTAGTCTGCTTAAATATCGAATCTAATTGATGTGGCGTGTAGCCTGCTGCATATAAAGAACCTATAATTGCTCCCATACTGGTACCTCCCACATAATCTATTCGCACACCCGCTTCTTCAATTACTTTTAAAGCGCCAATATGTGCCAAGCCTTTTGCTCCACCACCACTTAACACCAAGCCTACTTTTAGATCTTCTTGAGAAGGCGAAGTTTGCCCCCACAAAGAAAAACTAACAAGTACTATGGCAAACTTAATAAGTTGTTTCATGGTATCACGAATGATAATGATTATGGATTAAGGTAGCTTTTGCATTGCCTACAACTTCTGTTAAATCTTTTTTCTCAGCTTCTTGAATCCGTTTTACCGATCTAAAATGTTTTAGAAGTTCAACAGCTGTTTTCTCTCCAATCCCGGGAATTTCCTGTAATTCTGTTCCCAAAGCGGCATTACTTCTTTTGTTACGGTGAAAAGTAATCCCAAACCGGTGCGCTTCATTCCGTAATTGTTGAATTACTTTCAAGGTTTCTGAACGTTTATCGAGATACAACGGAATGGAATCTCCCGGATAAAATAACTCTTCCAAACGCTTTGCTATCCCAATAATAGCAATTTTTCCGCGTAAATTTAAAATTTCCAGTGCTTTTACTGCGGAAGAAAGTTGCCCCTTTCCCCCATCAATAATAATTAACTGCGGCAAAGGTTCTTCTTCATTCAACAATCTTCGGTAACGCCTAAACACGACTTCTTCCATGGAGGCAAAATCGTTAGGGCCTTCTACCGTTTTTATATTAAATTTACGATAGTCTTTCTTACTTGGTTTCCCATCTTTAAATACGACACAAGCCGCCACGGGATTACTCCCCTGGATATTTGAATTATCGAAACATTCAATATGCCGAGGTTCTTCGCTTAAACGTAAATCCTTTTTCATTTGCCCCATTAACCTATTCACATGGCGATCAGGATCTACAATTTTCATTTGTTTAAAACGCTCCTGGCGATAATATTTTGCATTCCGTAGGGACAAATCTACAATCGATTTTTTATCGCCCAGTTTAGGGACAGTCACTTTTATATTTTCACCCACATCGACTTTAAAAGGTACAAAAATTTCAGGAGATTTAGAATTGAAGCGTTGCCTAATTTCTGTAATGGCCAATTCTAACAACTCCCGGTCACTTTCTGCCAACTTCTTTTTCATTTCAATGGTATGCGATCTAATAATCGCCCCATGCGAAAGTTGAAGGAAGTTTACATAACCATAGCCTTCATCACTCATAACTGAAAACACATCTACATTATTGATTTTAGGATTTACTACTGTAGATTTAGCTTGATATTTCTCTAAAATATCAATCTTATCTTTTAGACGCTGCGCATCTTCAAATTCCATTTTTTCAGCATGCGCTTGCATTTGGTCTCTAAACTTATGAAGGGAATCTTTAAAATTACCTTTTACAATTTGTCGAATTTGCTCAATGTTGTTATGATATTCCACTTCCGGCTGCAAGGCTTCACAAGGACCTTTGCAATTACCTAAGTGATATTCTAGGCAAACTTTATATTTTCCGTTTCTAATTTTTTCTTCAGAAAGGTCATAATTGCAGGTTCTTATTTGATAAAGCTCCCGAATAAGTTCTAATAAAGTATTGACCGTTTTTACACTGGTAAAAGGCCCATAATATTCGCTTCCGTCTTTTATTAAACGTCGCGTAGAAAATACGCGAGGGAAGCGTTCATTTTTAATGCAAATCCACGGATAGGTTTTATCATCTTTCAGCATCACATTAAAGCGAGGCTGGTATTTTTTAATCAGGTTGTTTTCAAGCAATAAAGCATCGGCTTCAGAATTCACCACAATGTGCCGAATTTCCTTAATCTTTTTTACCATCACCCCAATTCGATGGCTATCATGCTTTTTATTGAAGTAGGACGAAACCCGTTTCTTTAAATTTTTAGCTTTTCCAACATATAGGATTTTTCCATTCTTATCGTAATACTGATAGACTCCCGGACTGGAAGGTAAGGTTTTGATTTGAATCTCAATTGCAGGTACATCCATAATTCAAAGATAAGCTATCTGCAATTTTTAATAAAAATCTTTCTTGAAATCTATGATTGCCCTTATTAATTTTTGACGAATAGCAAAATAGGCCCGTCTAACTCTGGTTTATCTTCTAATCTCAGGGTATCAGATTTTATAAAAAACTTATAATTATAATTAAATGAAGAATTAGGGTTGTCAATAAAAAGACTATCCCCTTTAACCATATAACTATATTCTCCGTTAGCTAAGTAGGGTTCTGAAACATTATTGGTAACCTTTAAATTTTGCTGTTTAGTTTCAAATTTCCATACTTGATCGCCTGCGGGTATGCTTGGGTTTTCATCACAAAAACATAATATTTTTGTCAAGATCCATTCCCCGGCTAAGGTATTGTCATTTAAAGTTGCATCGTCATCCTTAGAACAAGCATAGCAAAAAAGTAAGAGAAGGATAATAGAAGTTGTGTATTTTCTCATAAAGCCTCGTTTATAAAAAAGATGCTTTTTTTTGTTTTGGTTGCGTTAAACCTTATCCTATTTTATGTTATTTTTAGAACTATGTATTTTTTTAATAGTTTCATAAAACAAAAAGCATATATCTAAAAATGTTTAGTTTTGTTATATGACCAACAAATCGAAAAAAACGATAGGAAGAGTAGATAAAGCCGAATTTCCCGAACTTGGTTTAAAGGAAATCGCTGTAAAAATTGACACCGGGGCTTACACTTCTTCCATCCATTGTGAAGATATTCACGAGGAAAACGGAGTTTTATACTGTAATTTCTTAGACAAAGAGCATCCGAACTACAACCATAAGCCCATGGTTTTTAAGGAATACAATACCATAAAAGTACGAAGTAGCAACGGAATAGCGCAAAAACGCTATGAAATAAAATCTACGATTAAAATATTTAAGAAAGTTTATAAAATATCGCTTTCTTTGAGTGACCGAAAAGAAATGAAGTTTCCGGTGCTTATTGGAAGAAAATTTTTAAATAATAAATTTGTGGTAGATCCGCAATTAAAAGATATTTCCTTCAACACTCAAGAATAAAAATTATGAATATTAAAATATTATCCCGAAATCCTAAACTGTATTCCACTCAACGTTTAATTGAAGCGGCCAAAAAGCGTAAACATGAGGTTGAAGTAATCGATCCTTTAAAATGCGATATTGTTATCGAAAAACGTAGACCCAATGTTTATTACAAAGGTGGTTATATTGAAAATGTAGATGCGATTATTCCGAGAATCGGCTCTTCTGTAACCTTTTACGGTACGGCAGTAGTTCGTCAGTTTGAAATGATGGGTGCTTTTACTACCACAGATTCTGAAGCCCTAGTAAGAAGCCGCGATAAACTGAGAAGTTTACAGGTACTTTCCCGAGCAAAAATTGGATTGCCAAAAACGGTTTTTACCAATTATTCCCGTGATGTTGAAGGCGTAATTAAACAAGTGGGCGGCGTTCCCTTAGTGATTAAATTACTAGAAGGAACACAAGGTTTAGGAGTTGTTTTAGCTGAAACCAAAAATGCTGCAGAATCGGTAATTGAAGCGTTTAATGGGCTACAAGCTAGAGTAATTGTACAAGAATTTATTAAAGAAGCCAAAGGAGCAGATATTAGGGCCTTTGTAGTAGATGGACACGTAGTGGGTGCTATGAAACGTCAAGGAAAAGAAGGAGAGTTTCGTTCTAACCTTCACCGTGGCGGTAGTGCAGCAGTTATCGAATTGACTGATGAGGAAGAAATTGCAGCGGTAAAAGCTACAAAAGCAATGGGATTAGGAGTAGCCGGAGTAGATATGCTACAAAGTAGTCGAGGCCCGTTAATTTTGGAAGTAAACTCTTCTCCTGGATTAGAAGGCATTGAAAAAGCTACTAATAAAGATATTGCCAAAAGCATTATAAGATACATCGAAAAAAATGTATAAAAGTATGGCAGGCATCGACGAGCAAAATATTCTTACTTTATTAAATAAAAAAATTAAGCCGGGAGAAAGTGCTAAAATCAACTTTAACACGGCAAAACTTTATACCACTACCGCAGTAGAAGTTCCTATTATTGTGGAACGCTCTACCGAGCCGGGACCGGTGGTTTTAATTACCGGCGGAATTCATGGCGATGAAATTAATGGAGTAGAAATCGTACGGCAAACCATTGCTAAAGGAATAAATAAACCTGCCAAGGGAACCATTATTTGTATTCCCGTGGTCAATGTATTTGGTTTTTTAAACCTGAAACGTGAATTCCCTGACGGAAGGGATCTGAACCGAATGTTTCCCGGAGCTAAAAAAGGACCATTGGCAAGTCGCGTGGCATATCAATTTACAGAAGAAATCTTACCGGTAGCCGATTATTGTTTGGACTTTCACACTGGCGGCTCCAGCAGGTTTAACTCGGCACAGATAAGAATTGATAAAAATGAAAAAGAGCTTTTAGAATTAGCACATATTTTTAATGCTCCTTTCATTGTTTACTCCAAAACCATTGCTAAATCTTACCGAAAATCGTGTATGAATCTTGGCAAGTCGGTTTTGCTTTTTGAAGGCGGGAAATCTTTAGACAGCAATAAAGAAATTGCCAAAATTGGCGTAGAAGGTATTCAACGGTTTTTATCTCATTTGGGAATGCTAAGGGAAGGCTTTACGGTACCCAAAGCAAATCAAAAATCTATCATCATTGAAGATAGTTCTTGGATGCGTGCTAAATACAGTGGTTTACTTCATATAAAAATCCCTATAGGGAAAAAAGTAGAAAAAGGAGAATATATAGCTATTATCACCGATCCTTACGGAGAGTTTCGCCATAAAGTAACTGCCTCACAAACCGGTTATATCATCAACGCCAATCAATCACCCATTGTTTATCAAGGAGATGCTATTTTTCATATTTCTAAAGGGTAAACCATGAAGAAGAAAGATATTAGAATAGCCTATAGAAAGAAGAGAAACGAGCTTTCTGAAGAGGATATTGAAGAGAAAAGCTTAAGCATTGCCAATAAACTCCTAGAGCTCCCTATTTGGAACTATTCTTTTTATCATATTTTTCTATCTATTAAACATTTAAAAGAAGTTAATACTGAATTTATCCTGCATATTTTAAACGGTAAAGATAAAAATGCCGTGGTTTCTAAAAGCGATTTTAAAAGCTTAGGGATGCAGCATTATTTACTAACCGACGCCACGCCCCTCAAAGCCAATAGCTGGGGAATACCGGAACCTATGTTTGGTATTGAAATCCCTCCTCAAGAAATAGATGTTATTTTTATTCCGTTGTTAGCTTTCGATAAAAAAGGAGAACGCATCGGGTACGGAAAAGGTTTTTATGACCGCTTCCTTAAAGAATGTAAAGGTAATTCGGTAAAAGTTGGGCTTTCTTTTTTTGAAGCTTTAGACAAAATTAGTGATATCGATGTCAACGATATCGGATTGGATTATTGTGTGACTCCCGATAAAATCTACACGTTTAATCAATAAGAAAAGATTCTCCCGCTATTCTTCTTTCTTCTCTTTCGGAAAAGCCTTTTTATTAAAGATAATCAATATTGCAACGCCAATGGTAATAGCTGAATCGGCAATATTAAATACCGGTTCAAAAAAGGTGAAATACTGTCCGCCCCAAACCGGGATCCATTCTGGCAGGTAACCACTCCAAAGCGGGAAGTAGAGCATATCTACTACCTTTCCATGAAACAAAGTTCCATAGCCTCCATCGGCAGGAAATAAAGTGGCTAGTTCTCCGTGACTATCGCTAAAAATCATTCCATAGAAAACAGAATCGATAATGTTACCAAAAGCACCTGCAAATATTAATGATATAGCTACAATTAAAAAGGCAGAACTCTTTTTCCTAACAGAATCCCAAAGCCAATAGCCTATAAAACAAATGGCAACCAACCTAAAAAGGGTAAGGATGAGTTTACCGTACTGTCCCGGGATTTTTGCTCCCCAAGCCATTCCTTCATTTTCAACAAAAAGTATTCTAAACCAATCGAAGACTTTTACTTCTTCGCCCAATACAAAATTTGTTTTAATATAAACCTTAGAGATTTGATCTATAATTAAAACAAGTATAATAAAGAGTGTAGCTTTCTTTAACGACATCTCATTGCTTTTGGCGGTAAAAATACATTTTTTATTGAGTTTTCATCACTTTTATATCTCCTGAAATAGATTTTATATGAATTGGCTCTCCTGATTTTAGACTTTTATCTACTTGTATTTTTCCGTGATTAGTTTGAGCATCTACATTTGCCCTGTTGGTTTCCACCCACACATCACCACCATAAGTATTAATTAAAGCTTCTCCCTGAAAATTAATAAGCTCGCAACGTCCTGATTTTAGTTCTACTTCGAAATAGCGGAAAATTCCCTGAGCATAAACAGAAGCTAAGTTAGAAATTACAGTAACTTTTAAATTTTCTGGAATGCTCAGTTGAAGGTTTACCGCATACACTTTATGGGCACTCAACTTATCGAAACCACTAGTTAAAATTTCTTGATACGTAGAAGTCAATACTAATTTTTCTCCTGCTATTTTCGATTGCAAATGAATATGCTGAAGGTACTCCCCTTCAGAAATACTTTTAATTTCTAGGGAATTTTTGGAAGCTGTGTTTATTTCAACCTGAAAAATTTCATCGGCCAGAATTATTATTTCCTGAATACCTTCAGCATCGATTGTTTCTATATTCTCTCGTTGAGCAACTAATGAATTACTGAAAATGGATATAAAAAGAATAAGTAGTTTTTTAAAAAACATAAATTTTATAATCAATAAACAGAATCTTGAGAATAAGACCCTGAATCAACATTTCGACTCCGCTCAATGTGACAATTTAAGGTGACGGCACCTAAGTATGATTCATTACGTATATTCAATTCTATAAAACAAAAAACGCTCCAAGATAGGAACGTTTTTATTATTCAGCTTAAAAAGCTTTTGTTTATTTCTGCATATTTTTAGCCTCGATACTAAGTGTTGCGTGAGGAACTAATTTTAAACGATCTTTATTGATTAATTTACCGGTCACACGACAAATTCCGTAAGTTTTATTTTCAATACGGATTAACGCATTTTTTAAATCCCTAATGAACTTTTCTTGACGGGTGGCCAATTGAGAGTTTGCCTCTTTGCTCATGGTCTCGCTCCCTTCGTCAAAAGCCTTAAAGGTAGGGGAAGTATCATCGGTTCCATTACTACTATTATTAGTATAAGCACTTTTATACAAATCTAATTGAGCTTGCGCTTTTTCAATTTTTCCCAAAATAAGCGACTTGAATTCTTCTAACTCTTTATCACTGTAATGTTCTTTAAATTCTGTTGCCATAGATATTTAATGTTTATTAATCAATAGCTGGGTGTTTACATCATCAAAATTAATCTCTTCCCCACTATCTAACTTATCTGCTAGTTCGAGATTCGCAGTAAGTGTTTCATTCTTAATGTACTCCAAATTATCTTGAACAGCGTTCTCGACCACGCCATCTTTTAATAGTTTAATATCAATTTTATCGGTTACCTCAAAACCAGAATCTTTACGAAGGTTTTGAATCCTGTTCACCAATTCTCTTGCTATCCCTTCTTTTTTCAATTCTTCATTAATGGTCACATCCAATGCAACTGTTAAACCTGCATTACTTGCTACCAGCCATCCTTCAATATCTTCTGAGGTAATTTCTACATCATCGAGCTGCAAAGTAGTCATTTTTCCATTAACCTCCACATTCAGTTCTCCATCCCTCTCTATTTGAGCAATATCAGCGGCTTCTAGTTGATTAACAGCAGCCACTACGTGTTTCATATCTTTCCCGAATTTTGGTCCTAAGGTTCTAAAATTCGGCTTAATATTTTTCACCAAAATACCTGAAGCATCATCGATCATTTCGATTTCTTTTACGTTTACTTCAGATTTAATCAGTTCTGCCACTTCTAAAATTTGCTCTTTTACACTAGGGTCTAGCACAGGAACCATTACCCGCTGCAAAGGTTGCCTTACTTTAATCATTTCTTTCTTTCGTAATGATAAAACCAAAGAAGAAATAATTTGCGCCATTTCCATTTTCCGCTCTAGCGATTTATCGATAAACGATTCATCTTGAACCGGAAAAGCGGCCAAATGTACACTTTCAAAATCTTCTTTCTGCGTAGCTTTCGTTAAATCTTTGTAAAGTCTATCCATGTAAAATGGAGCGATAGGAGCCCCTAATTTCGCCACTGTTTCTAAACACGTATAAAGTGTCTGATAGGCTGAAATTTTATCTTGCTGGTAATCGCCTTTCCAGAATCGTCTTCTACTTAAACGTACAAACCAGTTACTTAAATTCTCTTGCACAAACTCTGAAATTGCCCGAGCTGCTTTTGTGGGCTCATAGGTGCTATAAAACTCATCTACTTTACCTATCAACGTATGTAATTCTGAAAGAATCCAACGATCGATTTCTGGTCTATCGGCTAATTTCACATCATCTTCCGCATAGGTAAACTCATCGATATTTGCATAAAGCGAAAAGAATGAATAGGTATTGTATAAAGTTCCAAAGAATTTTCTACGAACCTCAGAAATACCTTCAATATCAAATTTTAAATTATCCCAAGGATTGGCATTGGCAATCATATACCAACGGGTTGCATCGGGACCAAAGGCCGCTAAAGTTTCAAAAGGATCTGCAGCATTCCCTAAACGCTTCGACATTTTTTGACCGTGTTTATCTAACACCAATCCGTTAGAAACTACATTTTTATAGGCTACATCGTCAAAAATCATGGTAGCAATAGCGTGTAGCGTATAAAACCACCCTCTGGTTTGATCTACTCCTTCTGCTATGAAATCGGCTTTTTTGTCGCCAGCTTCTACTTGTTCTTTATTTTCAAAAGGATAATGCCATTGTGCATAAGGCATGGATCCTGAATCGAACCAAACATCTATCAAATCGGCTTCTCGCTTCATCGGCTTCCCTTCTGAAGAAACCAAAGTGATTTTATCTACTACATTTTTATGAAGATCTACTTTTTCGTAGTTTTCTTCACTCATATTACCCACTTCAAATTCAGCAAAAGCATCGGCTTTCATCAATCCGGCATCTACTGCTTTTTGCATTTCTTCTTTCAATTCTGCAATCGAACCAATGATTTTTTCTTCTTTTCCGTCTTCAGTTCTCCAGATAGGGAGTGGAATTCCCCAAAAACGGGAACGAGAAAGGTTCCAATCATTGGCATTGGCCAACCAGTTACCAAAACGACCTTCTCCGGTAGATTTTGGTTTCCAATTAATGCCTTTGTTTAATTCATGCATACGATCTTTCACCTCGGTTACTTTGATAAACCAAGAATCAAGCGGATAGTATAAAATAGGCTTATCGGTACGCCAGCAATTTGGATAACTGTGGACGTATTTTTCTACATTAAAAGCCCTGTTTTCTTCTTTTAATTTAATGGCAATTTCTACATCTACCGATTTTTCGGGAGCGTCTTCTTCATCATAATATTCATTCTTCACATATTTGCCGGCAAATTCTCCCATCTCGGGTCTAAACTTCCCTTGAAGATCAACAAGCGGAACTAAATTTCCGTTTTCGTCTTCTACCAACATCGGCGGAATTTCAGGAGTAGCTTGTTTAGCTACCATGGCATCATCTGCCCCAAAAGTTGGTGCTGTGTGTACAATCCCGGTACCATCTTCCGTGGTAACAAAATCTCCCGAAATAACTCTAAAAGCATCTTCAGGATGGTTATGCGGTTTTGCATACGGCAATAATTGCTCGTATTTAATGCCTACTAAATCTTTTCCTTTACATTCACTCAGCACTAAATAAGGAATTTTTTGATCGCCTTGTTTATATGAATTTAAAGTCTCTTCATTTTCAACTTGATGAAACTTTTTATTAAAGTTTTTACTTACTAGGTTTTTAGCCACTATGATATTAATCGGCTCAAAAGTGTACTGATTATAAGTTTTCACCAATACATAATCAATTTTTGGCCCAACCGTTAGTGCCGTGTTACTTGGCAATGTCCAAGGTGTGGTTGTCCAGGCAATAAAGTAAACCGGTTCATCTTGAATTTCATCAATCTGCCCTAACACCGAATTTTCAAAAGCTTCATTTTTCACAGCTTTAAACTGTGCAGTAACAGTAGTATCGGTAACATCTTGATAGGTTCCCGGTTGGTTAAGTTCATGTGAACTTAAACCGGTTCCTGCTTTTGGGGAATACGGCTGAATAGTATAGCCTTTATAGATCAAATCTTTTTTATAAATCTGAGAAAGCAGCCACCAAACGCTTTCCATATATTTGGATTTGTAGGTAATATATGGGTCATCCATATTTACCCAATAGCCCATTTTTTCAGTAAGGTCAGACCACACATCGGTGTAACGCATCACCGCGTTTTTACACGCATCGTTATATTCTTCCACAGAAATTTTAGTACCAATATCTTCTTTGGTAATTCCGAGTTCTTTTTCTACACCAAGTTCTACCGGAAGCCCGTGCGTATCCCACCCGGCCTTACGTTTTACCTGATAGCCTTTTTGGGTTTTATAACGACAAAAAATATCTTTAATACTTCTCGCCATCACGTGATGAATACCGGGAAGACCGTTGGCTGAAGGAGGTCCTTCAAAAAATACAAAAGGTTCTTTTCCCTCTCGGGTAGTTATACTCTTATCAAAAATGTCTTGTTCTTTCCAAAAATGAAGGATTTCTTCTGCAACTTTTGGAAGGTCAAGCCCTTTATATTCAGTAAACTTCTTACTCATTTGTACGCATTTTCTAATGGTTTGCGAAATTAAGGAATTTTATGCAACCGACTTTCAATATTTTAAAAAAAACTCCCTGATTAAGAATATGATAAAGTTCTATTTTCTTCAGCTTCACAGCTTAGCAGAAATCTAAAAATAAAAGCTAAATTTTATAAATGCATTATTTATATTTGCCCATCAAAAATTATAATTATGTCATTTTCAGATTTATTTGGTTCAGGAGAACACACCAAAAATCTTGGGCACTTTGCGGCCATTGTTAATATAGCTGCTGTTGACGGTGAAATTAACGAGGAAGAAAAACAGGTGCTGGAACGTCTTGCCAGAAAATTGGATATTCACGAAAGTGAAGTAAAAGAGGTTTTAAAGAACCCAAGTAACTATCCTATTACTCCTCCGCACACAACTGAAAAAAGGTTAGAAAGGCTTTACGATTTACTGACCGTAATTTTCGCTGATCACGATATGGACGAGCAAGAAGCTTTTTTACTTAAACGCTATGCAGTTGGTTTAGGTTTTTCTTCAGAGAGTTCTAAGGAAATCATCGAAAAGTCTATCAAAATATTAGGCGGAAGTCTAAGTTTTGATGATTATAAATATTTACTAGACAGAAAGTAAGAGTTGATCTTACTTTCTGTTTTTTATTTTTCTTTTGCGTTTCGCATACATTCTTCTGCTTTCTCAACCATATTTTTACTTCCGCAGAAAAATGGAACACGTTCGTGCAGTTCAGTTGGTTTAATATCCATAATCCGTTTAAAACCATTGCTAGCCTTTCCTCCGGCTTGTTCTGCAATAAAAGCCATCGGGTTACATTCATATAACAATCGTAATTTTCCATCAGGATATTTAGAACTTCCGGGATAAATATAAATTCCCCCTTTAATCATATTCCTATGAATATCAGAAACTAACGATCCTATATATCTTGAGGTGTACGGCCTATCGTCTTCTTCAGCCTGACAATATTTTATATAATCTTTTACCCCTCGAGGAAATTGCGCATAATTTCCTTCATTCACCGAATAGATATTTCCGTCTTCAGAAAATTTCATGTTAGGATGCGAAAGGTAATAGGTTCCAATTGCCGGATTTAAGGTAAAGCCATTTACTCCGTGACCGGTTGTATAAACCAGCATGGTAGAGGTTCCGTAAATAATATAACCGGCCGCTACTTGCAAATTACCGGGCTGCAAGAAATCTTCCATGGTTACCGGAGTCCCAATTGGAGTAACACGGCGATAAACTGAAAATATAGTCCCTACAGACACATTTACATCAATATTTGAACTACCGTCCAACGGATCCATCAAAACCACGTATTTATTTTTGTGATCTTTGTTGTGCCCTTGGATGGTTATATACTCATCATTCTCTTCGGAAGCGATTCCGCAAACGATTTCGCGATTGGTTAAAGTTTGAATAAATTTTTGGTTGGCGTAAACATCTAATTTTTGTTGTTCTTCCCCCTGAATATTGGTGTCTCCTACTGCTCCGGTGATATCTACGAGACCGGCTTTATTCACTTCGTGGTTCACCACTTTGGCCGCTAACCTTATCGAGTTAATTAGCCTTGAAAGTTCTCCGGAAGAATAAGGGAAAGCCTGCTGGTTTTCAATAATAAATTCACCCAGCGTTTGGTTTTTTTTAGACATATTTCATTTGTTTCTTCAACAAAAATAGAAAAAAAGTGATTGTATTGCTATTTTTGTTTGCAAAGTGCAAGATATGGATTTTCAAGTAAGAAAGGCATCCCAAGAAGATATGCCTTCCGTTTTAAGTTTAATTCAACAATTAGCCGTTTACGAAAGAGAACCTGATGCGGTAGAAGTTACCGTGGAAGATTTAGAAAGAGATGGTTTTGGCGAAAACCCATTATTTAACTGTTTTGTTGCCGAAACTGAAGGAAAAATAATAGGAATGGCACTTTTTTATTTTAGGTACTCTACTTGGAAAGGAAAAACCGTTCATTTAGAAGATTTAATTGTCAATGAAGCTTATCGAGGTCATGGCATTGGTTTTCAGATTTATAAAAAAGTAATGGAGTTTGCTGCTGAAAATAACCTAAAACGGGTAGAATGGGTTGTTCTAGATTGGAATGCACCGGCCATCAATTTTTATAAAAATACGGGAGCAACTATTTTTTCTGAATGGAACACCGTTCAGTTTGATGAAGATTCGATTCACAAATTTCTGAAAAGCAATTCATGAATATATTCAAGTTTGGAGGCGCATCGGTAAAAGATGCCCAAGGTGTAAAAAACGTTGCCAAAGTCTTACAAAAAACCGGCATTACCCATAAAGTTGTGGTGATTTCAGCTATGGGAAAAACCACCAATGCTTTAGAGAAAGTCATTCATAGTTATTTTGAAGAAGACACCAGTCTTACTGAGAATATTCAGGTAATTAAAACTTATCATCATCAAATTTTAATGGAGCTTTTTCCTGATAAAAGCCTTCCTGTTTTTCATAAAGTGAAACATTTATTTGAAGAACTAGAAACTTTTCTAAATCGAAATAAATCACCTAACTACGATTATGTTTACGATCAAGTAATAGGTTTTGGAGAATTAATCAGCACCACTATCGTCAGTGAATATTTAAGTTTTCTCAATATTGAAAACACGTGGCTGGATGCCCGAAACCTTATCAAAACCGATGCTACTTATCGCGATGCTAAAGTAAATTGGGTTTCAACAGAAAAGAAAATTCAGGAAAATATCCAAGGGAATAAATTGTACCTCACACAAGGTTTTATTGCTTCAGATCCCAATAATTTTACCACCACACTCGGCCGAGAAGGAAGTGACTATACCGCTGGAATTTTCGCCTATTGCCTAAAAGCCATTGATGTAACCATTTGGAAAGATGTTGATGGCGTACTCAATGCAGATCCCCGGGTTTTTAAAAACACCCAGCTTCTCAAAGAAATTAGTTACGAAGAAGCCATAGAGCTAGCTTTTTACGGTGCATCGGTAATTCACCCTAAAACACTTCAACCTTTACAAAAGAGGGAAATACCATTATTAGTGAAATCTTTTTATCATCCCGAAGCAGAAGGAACTGTTGTTGGTAGAGGTAAAATTATCACTCCGTATGTTCCTTGTTTTATCGTTAAGAAAAACTTGGTGCTTTTATCACTTTCTGCGCTAGATTTTTCCTTTTTTGTGGAAGAAAACATAAGTGAAATTTTTGCGTTATTTCACAAATACCAAATTAAAGTAGACCTTATTCAAAATTCTGCCATTAGTTTTTCGGTATGTGTCGATAATAAATTCAACAATGTTGATAAATTAATTACGCATCTAAAAGCAAAATATAAGGTAAAATACCATAAAAATGTTTCGCTTTATACCATTCGGCATTTTTCAGAAGAAGCTATCAATCAGCTAGAAGAAGGTAAAACCATTTTACTCAAACAGCTTACCAGAACAACGGTACAGCTTGTCACCAAAGAGTAAAATACCGATAACCTAAATTTATTATATTTGTAAGAAAACGTATGTATGGGGTTTGTTTCTGCTAAAGAAGTTGCAAAGGGACTTAATATAGAAAAGTTCGGGTTTTTAGGAACTGCTTTTGGAGCGGCTTTGATGCAGCTAACGAAGTTAAGTCATTTTAATAAAGTTTACGAGGACCGTAAACACCTTAGTGGAACTCAATTTATAGATTCTATTCTCAATTATTTAGAAGTAGATTTTGAAATTCCTGAAAAAGATTTAAAAAGAATCCCTAAAACCGGCCCTTTTATTGCTATTTCCAATCATCCGCTCGGTGCTATTGACGGAATGATTTTAATGAAAATACTTATAGAAAAACGACCCGATTTTAAAATAATCGCCAATTTCTTACTACACCGGCTAGACCCGCTACAACCTTATATCATGCCTGTTAATCCTTTTGAAGATAGAAAGGAAGCAAAATCAAGTGTAAAAGGTTTAAAAGAATCTATTCTGCATCTCCGAAACGGTAACCCATTAGGGATTTTCCCAGCAGGTGAAGTTTCAACACATAAAGAAGATAAAATTATTGTAGACAGACCTTGGCTTCCGGAAGCGATGAAACTTATTCAAAAATCTGAAGTTCCGGTAGTCCCCATTTATTTTCATGCAAAAAATAGCGCTGCATTTTATCGGTTAGCAAAACTGAATGATTCCTTTCGAACAGCGAAACTTCCCAGTGAAATGCTCACCCAAAAAAAACGTAAAATAAAAGTGCGGATCGGGAATCCCATTTCGGTAGCAGATCAGCAAGAACATGAAACGCTAGAAGATTTCACTAATTTTTTGCGCAGAAAAACCTATATGCTTTCCAGTGGGTTCAACAAGAAAAGCTTATTGAAAAACATTCATATCCCGAAGCAAATTAAAATTCCACGATCTCCCAAACAAATTGCAGGTGAAACGGAAGATTATTTGATGGAAGCCGAAATAGATTTTTGCCGAGAAAATGACAAACGCTTACTCCAAAGTAAAAACTACGAAGTTTTTCTAGTCACTAGGGAACATATTCCTAATATCGTAAAAGAAATTGGACGCCTACGGGAAATCACTTTCCGAGCTATTGGAGAAGGGACTAACAATGCTACCGATTTAGATGAATTTGACGATTATTACCACCATTTGTTTCTATATGATAATGAAGGAAAAAAAATAGTTGGCGCTTATCGCATGGGGTTCGGAAAAGAAATATTCCCAAAATATGGAATCGATGGGTTTTACCTTCAGCAATTATTCCGTTTTGAACCGGAATTATACAAGCTCATGAGTGAATCTATAGAAATGGGACGTGCTTTTATCGTTAAAGAATATCAGCAAAAACCCATGCCATTATTTTTGTTATGGAAAGGGATCGTTCATTGTACGCTTCGTTTCCCGGAACATAATTACCTTATTGGTGGCGTAAGCATTAGTAATAAATTCTCAGATTTTTCAAAATCGATGATGATTGAGTTTATGAAGTCTCATTATTACGATCCTTATGTAGCACAATACATTCGCCCTAAAAAAGAATACAAGGTCAAATTGAAAGATGCCGATAAAGATTTTGTCTTTGATGAAACCGAAGCCGACCTCAACAAATTTGATAAAATTATTGATGAGCTTGAACCTGATAGCTTAAGAATGCCGGTTTTACTGAAAAAGTATATCAAGCAAAACGCAAAAGTTGTAGCTTTTAATGTAGATCCACTTTTTAATAACTCGGTAGATGGATTAATGTACATCCGTATTGCCGACTTACCCGAATCGACTGTAAAACCAGTAATGGAAGAATTACAGGAAGAGTTGGAAAAAAAGATCAATAGTAATGAGGGTTAAAAAACATTATGTATTTATTTTTCTTTTATTAATAAGCCTCATTGGTTACACCCAAAATACGATTACCGGTAAAATTATAGATGCTGAAACCAAAGAACCTATCTACGGCGCTAGTATCTATTTTGATGGAACTACTATAGGTACGATATCAAATGACTCCGGAAAGTTCCAATTAACTATCAAAAAAGAATCTGATGTTCCACTTATCATAAGTTCCTTAGGTTACAAATCTGAGTTAATTCAGCTTCAGAAACAGTTAGAATTAGGAGTTATTGAACTTGAAGTAGATCGAGAATCTTTAGAAGAAGTATTTCTAGAAACCGATCCTTGGTCTAGAGAGAAAAAACTCAATTATTTTAAAGAATGGCTATTGGGAGGAGACTACACAAAGAAAGAATGCAAAGTTCTTAATGAAGAAGATATAAAATTACGTTTTAGTCCTAGTTCTCAAACCCTTACCGCTTATTCAGAAAAAGTGCTTTTAATAGAGAATAAATATTTAGGTTACAAAATAAATTACCAGTTAATGGATTTTGAACTAAAATTTAATAAAAGAAAAATTACTCAATACAATAACGATACCCTTATTGAATTTCATCCTAATTCTTTTTATTATGCTGGAAGCAGTTTCTTTCAAGAAATAAATAAAGACACAAAAAGAAAACATCTAAAAAGAAGAGAAAAAATATTTTTAGGGTCACTTACCCATTTTATGAGATCTCTTTCTAATAAAAAATTAAAAGAAAATAATTTTAAAATATTTCAAGAAGGTAGAGAAATCCCTCCCTATAGATATTTTAATATAGATTCTATATCAAATAACAAAAATAAAATTGATTTTTTAACCAAAAAAATTTCTGTTCTATACGATAATAAATATCAATCTTATATAAAATTAATAGATAACTTAACTAGCACATCCTTCTATACCGATAACTTAGGCAACTTTTACCCGAACAGGTATTTTTATATTAGCGGCTATATGAGTACTTTGAGAATTTCGAGTTTATTGCCTTTAGATTACAGGCTATAATAAACATCCCCATTCTGTTAATCCTTTGTTATTTAAGCTTTCTTTGAGAGAGCTTCTTCTGCTTCCTTAGTATCTTGAAAAGAAAAAACTTTATGGAAACTATTTTAGTAGCTGGAGCAAACGGTAAAACAGGAAGAGAAATTATTAATATTTTAAAAGATAATCCTAGTTATGAACCTATTGCGATGGTTAGAAAAGAAGAACAACAAGCTTACTTTGAAAATCAAAACGTAAAAGTAGAACTCGCAGATTTAGAAGGAGATCTTACTGAAGTTGTTAAAGGCAAAGACCGCGTTATTTTTGCTGCTGGGAGTGGAGGAAATACAAGCAAAGAAAAAACAACCGCAGTAGACCAAGAAGGAGCTATAAACCTTATTGATAGAGCAAAAGCTGCCGGAGTTAAGAAGTTTGTAATGCTAAGTTCTATGGGCGCAGACGATCCTTCTCAAAATGAAGATCTAAAACACTATTTGGAGGCCAAACAAACAGCAGACAAGCATTTAAAAGCAAGTTTTTTAGATTATAGTATTGTAAGACCAGGAGCATTGACCGACGGTGAAAAAAACAATCGCATCAAAGCCAAAGAGAAATTAAACGAATATGGTGAAATTTCTCGTAAAGACGTAGCTCAAGTATTGGTAGACTGCTTACCTCCAAATGTACTCCAAAATAAAACTTTTGAAATCTTAGAAGGTAACTTAGCTACAGAATTAGCCCTACAGGAAGTTTAAAAGCTCCTTCTTAATGTCTAATCACCTAATCGCTTTTCTATTAGCTAGGATTACTTTGGGAATCAAACTTTTCCTGCACGGATTTGTTCGAATTCCAAAACAGGAAGCATTTGCCTACGGAACCTCTCACAGGGTTCTAAAAGCAGAATGCTTCTTCTGGCTTTAGTAGCGATCTAAACTTTATATTCTAAATTCAAAAAAAGAAAAGATGGATTATCAGTTAAAAGATAAAAAAGTATTTATTTCAGGTTCTACCAAAGGTATTGGTCTAGCCACTGCGAAAACCTTGGCCAAAGAAAGAGCTGAAGTCATCATTAACGGGCGATCAAAAGAAAGCATAAACCAAGCCATTTCAAGCATCACTACCGAAATCAACAACGCTAAAATCTCTGGAATTGCCTGCGATTTTTCGAAAAAAGATCAAGTAGATAGCCTCATTGAAAAACTTGGCAAAGTCGATATTCTTATCAATAATGTGGGCATTTTTAATCCG
>CETB01061969.1_pt1 | contig 79591 bp, 71 predicted proteins | sample 356381 | NCBI WGS metagenome assembly CETB01 (sample SAMEA2622545, study PRJEB7988) | marine metagenome | biome: marine biome (ENVO:00000447); feature: deep chlorophyll maximum layer (ENVO:xxxxxxxx); material: "saline water (ENVO:00002010), including plankton (ENVO:xxxxxxxx)" | depth 155 m | reverse complement strand
CCAATACCCCTTGGAAGCAAAACCGTCTTCTATAAAGCAGCCGGTATTATTATTATATATCATCACTTCATAAATGGCCACATCTACTAATTCCGGATCACTTTGTAGCTCTAATTCTAAGACAGGATCTGTTTGAATTAACTCACCGTTTCTATACCATTCATAACTTACATTAGTGGCAGTAACCAATACTGACGCATCGATAAATACATCTATATTTTCATCATATTGGGACGATATAAAAGGATAGCTGGAAATATAGTAAGAATAACTCAGCGAAAAATAGTTTTCCAATTGAGGAATAAGATCAACCGCTAGACCCTCATGAGGATCGACTACCTCCAGTGTTTGCTGTAGTGTTTCCCCATTACCATTTTCATTATTACTGTCGTCGGTTACATAAACTTCATATTCGCCAAATGCTATCCCGGTGATTCCCGTTACATCTCCATTACCTACATAAATATAGTCAGGAGTGGGATTTTCCTGCCCACTCTCGATGGAATGTAGCGTAATATAATAATTAGGAGTACCTCCGAAAATGTCAATATTTAAAAAGCCTGAGTTACTACCGCAAACAATAGGAGATTCTGCTTGCATGGAAAACGCACGGGTGATCGTAATACCATCCCTACTCTCACAAGAATGATCTTCCGAGAGCACCTTTACAGTGTATTCACCTTCCTCGGTAACCAATAAGGTAGAATCGTATTCTCCATCTATTAAATCTCCGTTAAAATACCACTGATAAGTAGCGTTAGGGTCTGATACACCATTACTTCCATCCAATAATATTTCTGGCTGGTTAACGGTTAATTCTTGATCTGGTCCCAAATCCACCTCTATTTGATAAGGCACCACTTCTAACTCTACTTCAGCGGTTATTCCCTGGGCATCTTTTACAAAAAATAAATAATCTGCAGGCCCTTCCACAGGAATTGGAAGATCAAAATTATTATCACTCACTAGCCAATGCCCTATTTCTGTACCATCTTTATAAACCAGCAAGTCATAATCTGCTTTCCCTCCAGAGATCACTACCTCAGCTTTATAACGAGGTTCTCTACAATCTCCCTTTAGCCTTACCTGTACAATTATTTCAGGACCTACCCCAAAGGTATATTGGTCGTAGGTATTATTATCGGTATCAAAAAATACATCTTTAAAGAACCCATAGTCAAATCCCTGTAAATCTGAGGTTTCATAATATTCTACATAGTTATCGTTAAACGAAGAAATTTCTTGATTGGTCACAAACCTATCATGAAGCATCCATAGTTTTAGGTGGTCTTGTTGCATATAACTCCCCAACACATTATCGTCTATATTTATTTTAAAGGATATGGGATAACCTTCCATCTCCTTACCTGTCTTTTGAGAAAGCCAAACTGTACGAAGCGGTCTTACGTCATGTTGGTTTTTAGGGCCTACATTTCCTCCTTGGTTGTTGTCACCCATCACCAGAAAGTTCTTGTCTTTAATAGTTACTTGCGCCTGCTTTTCCAGATTAGTAACTAAAATCTTCCCGATAGCGGCAACTAAATAGTTCTCTCTATGCACGCTCTCACTCTGTAATTGGTTGAGTCCGGAAATATCATCTTTGCCCAATCCAAAAATATTATTTGAAAAAATATCATTATTGGACTTATTCCAAACTTTTATGTTAGTGGCACTTTTATAAGATACTTGTCTCGATAAGGTTATTCCATATTTTAAAGCAAGATAAGATTCGACCCTGATTTTTTCATTTTCATTTAATTCCCTTGGGAAGGAAATAAATTCTGGAAAGCGTCCCAAAAAAGAACTTTGAGGCTCATCATTTTCCGGAAATAAAAATTCTTTCCCTATAAAAAAATCTGATTCTCCTTTTGCTCCATAAGATTTGTATTTTTTGTCGATTCTATAATTATTCCAACGGTAATAATTTACCTGTGCATTGTTGTCACTATCATAACTTAAAGCTAAGTTTTTGATATATGATCCTTTTAACCCCAAATCAAAATGATTGATAACAGAATCAGACTCCATAAAAGCTAAGTTGCCTATGGAAGGATTAAGTGAAGTATGTAGATGAGAAAAATTATGATCTACTTTAGGCTTCCCTACAAAAAAAATATCCCTAGAAATAAAATTTTCTATCGATGCTCTATATTGTAAGCACAATTCTCCACTATTAATAGCATGATTAAAATTTAATAAATCCTTGCCATATTGGCTTCCACAAGGGGATAATCTAATATTATTCTGTGCATGGTTAGTAAATATTTCTTGGCTTAAATCATCATGATCACAGATATACCACATCTCTGCCCCTAGCACCCCACCAGGAAATTTTGGCGTACTAACCGGAGCCATCTGTTGCACCTGTGCCACTAAATTGTAAACCGTAAAAATTAAAAAGAACAATGGAAGTAATTTTTGCTTCATAAAATTTTAGATTTCGTTAACGATAAACAGATAAGTATTAACTAATATTCAAAGTAATTGTTAAATAAGTGTTTAAAATTAATAAAAAAACAACTTCACAACATATAAAAATGTTAATATTAAGTTAACTGATATAAATTTAATATTAACATCAATACTATATTGATGATTTATTCTTAGAAAAAATGAAGAAGCAGCCTAAAAAATTATTTTATAATTGTTAGCAATTATTCTTGACAGAAAGCTAAAAGCAGTGAACAATGGGATAAGAGGATATTTATAATTTCTAGATTAAAAGAAAAATATATAATCGTACCAATAACATTCATAGTAGGCTTATTCGAGAGTAATTTTGGATAAGCGATAGCAAGGATAAAATTGTATCGGGAAGAAAGAAGCAGTGGACAGTGAGGAGGATTGTTTCTAAGCTTTAAAAGAATAAGCCTCATCAAATACTTTAAAGTGTTTAAGCAGAGTAATACCAATAACAAAATTGTACCGAAAAGTATCTCAAAAAAAATTCTACTTACTCATTGCTAAAAAATAGAATCAAAATCTTTAGTAAAGTCATAGAGAAAGAATACAAAAATAGAATTTAATAAGCTTAAAACGTACCGATTATCCCAATTTGGTTTCCACCAAATTTTAAACGCCAAGAAACTTTGGTTTTATTTTTTTCCTGTATTAACGGATCTTCATTCATCTCCCGATCTAAATATTTATCGATAGAATCAACTACAAATACCGTTAAGGCTGTACTCAAAGCTACATCGGTAAGCCAATGAGCACCTTCCAATAATCTTGAAACGGGAGAAACCATTCCACCGGCAATAAAAGCACCTTTTACCCAGATATTGTCAAATTGTTTGGAGAGGGCGTAGAAAGTGGTAAACGATAAAATGGTATGCCCTGAAGGGAAAGAGTGATAAGCTCCTTCTTTACTAAAGGGTTTAAAGGTAAATTTGCCTCCGTCATTAGGCCTAGCCCTACCGGTAACATTTTTACTAATGGTTTGTATTAACCCGGCAGCACTAGCGGAAGAAATCATTAAAATACCAGTCTTTCTTAATTCTTTATTCTTAGTAAATAAACCGGCCAAGTAAATCGCTCCATTTACCCCATAATTATTCTGCGGGGAACCAAAATACCAACCAAACTCTTTTACAACTCCGGGAACATGTTCTTCTTGTTCCAAGAAAAAGTTTTTAGCCCTTTCATCTATAATATTTAAACCTGCGGTACCAATGACCACTCCTGTAGCAATTGCGATATCATCTTGGTCCCATTGAAACGGACGTGAATACACATATTTAAAACCGCCCCACATTAATTTAGCATCATGTTTTGCAACATCCCATGTAGTAAGGTTTTGCTTTTTTTGAGAAACTAAAGAATCTGATTGTGCTACTGCTAAATTTATAGTCAAGCCTAATAAAAGAAAAAAAATACAGGTTTTACTCATGGTAATTTTTTTGAACTACAAAACAAGTATTTTTAATGCTAGTTTAATAGAATTTTTACTTAAATTTCACATTAAAGTGAAAATTTGGTTCTTGATACAATTTTACTTCGTTTCACTGCACAAAATTAACCGCACTAACGAATTTTATTTTCGGTACACTTCAAGAAAAATCACTTAAAAAGGATAACCAATTGCAAAATTCAATTTAGGGGAATCGTATTCAAACTTCCAAGACTTTGATGGTCTTTTTAGAGGAGAAGCCAAATCAAAACGAATGACAAATCCTTGGATATCTACCCTAACGCCCACTCCGCTTCCAATACCTAATTCGTTAAGAAAGCTAGAAGTAAATTTACCTCCCGGTAGGGCATCATTTTCCCGTAATAACCAAACATTACCGGCATCGGTAAAAATAGCGCCATTCACATAATTAAATAACGGAAATCTATATTCTAAATTAGCTTCTAAACGGATGTCTCCTGCTCTATCAAAATAAGCATCATAATTACTTTCATTTTCTGGTTGGTAATTCCCGGGGCCTAAACCTCGAATCCTAAAAGCACGAACACTATAAGGACCACCGGAAAAATATTGTTTTACAAAAGGTAAAGATTCTGAATTTCCGTAAGAATATCCCAATCCTCCAAATAATCTTCCTACTAAGACTTGCCCTTTATTGTCTAACTTATAATGGTAACGTATATCAACATCACCTTTGGCATATTGCGCATACTGCAATCCCAAAAATTTATTTACTTCATTCCCCTTATCATCGGTGCCTTTATTATCCAATAAGCTGACGGTATTTCCGGCGATATCAAAATTAAAGTTGAAATACAAAGCTCCTTTTCGTTGATTATCCACCAATTCATTATACGTAAAACCATACGTAAGCCCGGCAATAAACTGCTGATCGAAACTTCTTCTCAAAAATGGATTATCTTCCAAGATCGTCTCAAACTCATCGGTTGTATTTCCCAATTTTACATAGTTAATGTTAATCGGGTTTAATTGATGAGTAACATAACGATTGGCTTTCCAGATATATCCAAAGGAAGTGTTGTAAGAGTTTAAACTATACAGCTGACTTCTATTTAAATAATCTAGTCCCAGTTTAATTTCAGTCTGTGGAATGCTATACTTAAATCGTTTGTTCACATCTACAATAGGAAATAAAAGCCTTGGGAACCTTACTGAAGTTTCTAATCCTAATTGTAAACTGCTTAAACCGGCTTGTTGCCCGGAAGAAAATTGCTTTTCGTAAGCTACATTTCCGCGAATATTTAGCTGTTCTCCACCACTAAACCAATTTCTGTTCGTATAGGTTAAGCCTAATCCCGGACCGGCAAAATTATTAGATTTGGTAACAGCTTGTAATTCGGCACGAATCGATCTTTTCCGTAAAGGGGAAAGCTCTATAATCGCCTCTAAATGCCGATATCCATTTTCATCTACCGTGCTGTCTTTTTCTTTATATCGAATATTCACAAACTTGTAGGTTCCAATAGACGATAACCTGCGACTGGTATATTTAGAAAGTGTTGGATTATAGCGTTGTCCCGGTTTTAAAAGAATATAAGGAGATAAACGTTTCGGCTTAAAAAATTCTTCTGCTTGTATAAAATCTAAACTATCTAAAGTAACGGTATCTTTCTCTTTTTTTTGCGTCTCTACCGATTCATTGGGGTAAACATCTACATCATCAAGGATATAGGGAACTTTCGATTTATCGGGAACATTATCTTTTAACCTTAAATACAAATCAAATTTTCTATTGTCATAGGCATTTGTATCTGCTTCAAAAAGTAAAAAATTACCATTGAAGTTATAATAACCTTCTTCTTTTAAATAATTATCAATCCGTTCACGTTCTGATTTAAAATTAGCCAAATCAAAACGCATCCCTTTTTCGATGATTGAATTTTCATCGTAAACTACTTTTTTTAATTGGTCTATTAACCGTAAACTATCCATACTACTTAAACTGTCTTCCTCCAATTGATAAGTTTCAAGGACATAAGGCTTTCTTAAAGTGACTTTGTAATTGGCTTTCGCTGTTTTTGCGGAAGAATCTATGGTAGAATTAGATTCTATAAGGTTATAGAAAAAACCCCGGTTCTCTAATCGGTTATTGATTAACTCTTCGGTTTCTGAAAGATCAACATCAGAAAAATAAACCGGCTCCTCTCCTATTTTTTTATTGAAAAATTTATTGAGGAATCCTGGATTTTTCCGTTGGGCTTTGTAATAAAAATACAAGCCGGGATACATTCCTAAAAACTTTGAATTAGGCTCGGGATACAAAACTGCTTGCGTTTCTGCTTTTATTTCTTTATAGTTTTTTTGAAGACTGGTATCGATAAACTTCATTTTGGCACCGCGGTACAAATATTCATCTTCCGGGATAAACTTCTTCACGCTACAAGAATATCCAGCCAACAATAATAGTAGCAGAATTAAGGAATGGTTTGGTTTTTTTAAAATGGGTTTCATTTAGTTTTCTTCTTCAACAGCTTCTTTATTGGCAGCATTTGCTGCTTCTTTCTTTTCTTTCTCTTTTTCTTTTTCTTCTTGTTTTTGTTCTTGAGCCAATTCTGTAGCGGTCTTTTTAAATAATTCGTTGAATTTATTAAACTCCCGCATAAAAATTAAAGCCACTCCATTTACAAAAACTTGCCCGTCAATAATGTTTTGGTACTGATTTTTTCTAAATCCACGAATTCGCCACCTGCCATCTTCAGTTAATAAATATTCTATACTCACATTTCCAATTACAGGATTGGTTTCCCCGGGACGATTTTCCCCTTGAACCCCAATTTCACTTCCTGCCTGCACCACCAAACGGTCATTAAACAATTTTTTTCGGGCGTTAACATTTACATCGGTACGGTTTTGTGGTGAATTTCCTTGATAATCAGTATAACTATTTATACCAAAACTTAACTCGATTCCCGTCTTTCCGGTTAAACGATCTGAAAATACATTTAACTGATCGGAAAGCGCCTGCGTTAAATTATCTCTAGCAACGGTAGCCGCTCCTCCTTGGCTTCCATCAGCACCTTGTTCAGGATAAAAACGGTTCAATACCAATAAAGAAAATACCTGTTTGTTCAATTGGTTTTCTTGTTGGTTCAGCTGTCTTATACGGCCGTAAACCGTTCCGCCTATAGCTCCCTGCTCATCCTCTGGCATATCCAGTCCAAAATTCAGACGCGGTCGCATTAATTCTCCATCGACATTTAGATAAACTAAAAATTCAAGTTTTTGTCGATAAGGCCCGGCATCTCCAGCCGAAGCCCCAGAAATTTGACTTGACATTAAGGATAAAGCCGAAGTCTCAACCTTATAAATCGCACGTACATCTAAATCGGCATTCATAGGATCACCTGTCCAAGTAATCGTACTTCCTTCAGCAATAGCAAATTTACGCTTCACCAAATTGTACAGGTTCATTTCATAATGGCCATCATTTACCTTATACCTTCCGGTAAGTGTGGTTCTTCCGTTTCGTTCTATATTAAAACGTAGATCTCCCTCTCCTACCAATTTTAAATTATCGCCGGTACGTTCGTTTAAAATGACGTTCACGGTCGCACCGGGTTCTATCGATAAATCGGCATTTAATTCAACTCCTGTTAAAATGGCCGAAGTATCTTCCCGATCAGTTCTGGTGAGAATAGCATCAGGATTTTCTTTATTTACAAAAATCACCACGCCATCACGCTCCGTCATCCCTATTTGTGAAGGAGGTACTACATAGGTAACATTGGTGTTTTTATTTACCGTTAAATCTACCTCCAATTTTGGGAAACTTAACTTCCCTCCCAGCGTAGCATCTACATCAAAAATGGCTTTCCCGTAGTATAAATCGTTATCTTCTTCGGTTGAATTTAAGGCTTGAAAATCATTGGCATTAATTTGCAAATCGAAAGCAGGATCTACCATACTTTCTTTTGTTGAAATAGTTCCTTTTACTACAAACTCATTATTATTGGCATCTAAAATGGAGAATTTAGAAAAATTAATTCCATCATTATCGATTTGAATACTTTCTTCAGCTATCGAAAATTCTGAATTTAATTTACTCACCACAAATTGTGTATTGTTAAATTTGAATTCTCCTGAATATTCCGGGTTAAGGGTGGTCCCCTTAATCTTTACTTGACCGCTTAAATTACCCTTTGATTCTTTTAATTCATTTGGAATAAATTGCTGAATTAATGGTAAACCGAGTTTTTGTAAATCTAAATTCAAGTCTAAATTGGCAGCGGTTTCATTAGCCACATAATCACCTTTTAAAGCCAGGTTGACTTCTTCCCCTTGTAAATCTAGGTTAAAATCATAGTTGCCTCCACCTTTAGATTTTGCGTCAATGCTTAATTTACCTAAAGCAACTTCAATCACTTTTAAATCTTCAATGCTCAAATCGGCAATCATCCCCAAATCTTCAAATGGATTAACAAGAATAAAGTTCCCTTGAACAATTCCAGAAGATAAATATTCATCTGGATTAAAATAACCTAGTAATGTAGAGAGTTTAAAATCTTTAATTTCGGCTCCATAATGTTCTCCTTCAACGTCAAAATTGTTGTGAAAGCTAATTTGCTGATGATTCCTATTAAACGAAAAATTATTAAATACCAGTGTTTTATCTTCAAAAACCACATAATTATCACTTGGAGCTTGCCATGGATTTCTATTCAATATTAAATTTTCAGGATCAATGGAAAATTGAATTTTACCATCCTTACTCGTTAGCATACTTGAAATATGATACAGTTCTGTCTGGTCTTTATCTGAATTAAAGTCCAATCGAAGTGTATCTCGTGTTAAATGACCTTCAAAATAAGTTTTTTCAATGGCCAAAGGTCCGGCTTCTATTCCTGAAAAACCAAAGGTAAAATCAGCATCTTTCTCGGTAGATTTCAGTTTTAGTTGAAGGCTATCCAGTGTGTTTTCTTTGTATTTAATATATGGTAAATTAAAATCTGCTGTCAACTCTTCTTTTTCTTCGTTAAAATCCATTTTTATATGGATGCTATCCATTTCTTCAATCCCATCTACAAAAACTTCAGAAATAATAGGACGATCAGTAATATTAGTTTCAAAATATAAATTCACCGGTTTTTGTAAACTGTCCCGAGCTTCCGGCTTTTTAAAATAATGAACCGCATGCCGTTGTAAAGCTTTTAAAAATTGTGCGGGATTGGCGTTAGAATGTAATTTTGCATTTAAAAACCCACCATCTATCGTAAATGCCGTGCTATCTTGTGCAATTCTGGTATGTATGGCTAAATCGCCCACATAATAGGGTTCGTTATCATAAACCGCAACCACTTCATCTACATGAGCATCTACGGTAAACGCATCTTTCCCTCCTTTGTAAGTCCCATCCAAGATCAACTTCCCACGAATATCTTTTTTGGTAAATCCAAGTGCATAAAGATCTATTCCCTGTAGATTCACATTAAAATCGGCTTCGGGAGCAATGCTGTCTAACTTTACAAACGCATCTACATTTAAATTGATATTATTATCTTTAAAAGAAGCTTTTACATCACCTTGACCATTTGTGAGTTGACCGGAAAGTTGTATACCTGATAAATCGTAATCGTTATAAGTGAGCCTTGAAAATTTAGAATTTAATTCGGCATCTAAGGTATTTATAGTACTTCCACTACCTTTGGTATTGATTTCTGCTGAAATTTTTCCTAAACTTTCATTTTGTAACAATTTTCCTAAATCTAATTCCACGGTTTTTAATTGAGCATCAAAAGCAAGCTGATTGGTATTCTTATAATCCCCCACCACTTCTATTCTCCCTTCCGGCATTTGTAAAACCATATCGGCAGAAAGCTCATCCAAACTTCCTTTTAAATTCCCCGTAAGTTGTAGCTCTTTGGGCAATGAAATACCTAACTCTTTCTCCTTTACAAACTGGGTTAAATCTTGTTTGGTAGAAACAATATTGATTTGTTGTAAATCGAGTTGCAGTTTTTCTGGATCAGTAACAGAAACCAACTTACCATGCGTTCTAATTTTAGTGGTATTTCCCCAATTTAAGCGGAAGTTGTTTAACTGAAGGTTTTCTACCGTTCCTCTAGCAGAAACACTTCCGGTAATAGGCTTTTGTTGTAATTGAGCGATATATTTATTTTGACGGAGTGCCGGATTAAATTTGATCACATCACTCATTTGTAAATAAATGGAATTTACATCGGCCGAAATTTGAACGCTTTCATAATGCTGAAGCGCTTCTTCTAAACTTGAATAATTAGCAGTAACATTTCCTGCTAACTGACTCTCTCCGGTAGTTAATTGGAGATTGCTGAAGCTGAATTTCTGCGAAGATAAATCGGCTTCAAAGGTTAATTCGTCTAGCTGAAAATTACTTACGTTTTCCTTAAAGTTAAATTCAGTAATGTTAAGTTTCGCTGAAACTTCTTTAGAAAGCTGAAGGTTTTCTGCCTTCAAATTGAAATGGGAAAGCTGAATATTCTTCGGGTCAAATTGATGGGTAAGAGGCTTGTGATTTCCTTGCTGATAAAGAAGCTGATTGTTCACCAAATTAAGCGATGAAACATTTATCTTCCAATCGGGCCAAAGCTCTTCCACGCTTAACTCTTGGCGATTTTCTGTTGAACTTTCTGAAGAAGTAGTTTCCGGTTCCGGTAATTGTAGTTCGACCAGTGAATTTTCTAAATTAATGGTATTGAACTCAATTTCCTGACCTTGTAAATTCAGCTGTGGCATTTCTGCATAAAAATACTGAAAGTCTCCGCTCATCTCCATCTGCTGTGGAATTGATTGAAAACTGGCTTGTACATTTTTCAACGTAAATTCATCAACTTTAAATCGTGGTAAAGTAGTACTGGTAGTATCTTCAGAAACCGTTATTTTAGTTTGAACAATCTTTGCTTGGGTATTTTCTAATCGCAATTCTGCGGCTTCAAAATTCATCTCTTGCAAATCAAAGTTTTCTCCGCTGTAAAACAACTCCCCTAATTTCACATCTGCATCAATTCCGGTTACCGCATCTTTATAAACCACCTCAAATTCTGATAAATTAAGATCACCAATCGAAATTTCCATCGGTTTTGAATTTTGTGGTTGGGTTTGAGTGGTATCACTACTCGCTAAGGCATCAATTAAAAACTGATAATTAAATCCGGCAACAGAATCTTTCCTGATGATATTGGCTTTTAAGCCTTTCCACTCCAAATTATCTATGCTAAATGCATTGCCTTTTACTAACGGCCAAATGGGAATATCTGCTTGTAAAGATTGTGAATAAATAAGCGTATCGCCTTTTTTATCGTCTAAGTATAATCCTTCTAATGCAATATCACCAGAAAAGGTGATAAACAATCTATCTATAGTTACAGTAGTATTGGTTTTATTAGAAACGTAATTAGTGAGCTTATTTACAATAATATTTTGTCCCCACGGACTTCTCACAAACAACACTAACAAAATAAAAATAATGAGAAGTACAAGAATAATTCTTGCTATAATTTTAAACGTTTTTTTTAAACGTTTTTTGGTCTTATGGGTTGGTTTTTCTTGGTTCACAGATTGTTTTACTTCTAGCTCACCAATATAGATCGTAGAAAGATGTTAGAGAAAAGTAAAATGTTGAAATTTAGTTAAATTTTAAAATCGAAAGACTACCCTCAAACAAATTACCCCACGTATTTGTTTAAAACTTCTTAGCATTTTTCTGCAGATGTTACCAAGAATACATGAATTTTCATATGAGTAGCCTTTCTTTCTTATAGATTTTGCATTTGTTTATCCCAAAAATAGGGAATTTATAAAAGAACAACTTTACGGTTTTCCTTAATTGACCACTAGCGGTTTTTAATAGCTAGTTCTTTAAAAAACGTCTAAAATTTGATTTTATTTCCGAAAAGAATAAATAATAGATTTTTTTGTAAAAAAAGGATTTCCTATTTGCAAACTCCAAATACTTTCTAAATAAATTTTTAGCAAATGTTATAATGCGTTAAAATTAAAAATTCTTTCGGAATTTTTTTGAAAATTGAAACGTTAAAACAAACGTCATTTTAATTTATATGAAAAAACTACTAAGTTTAAAATCACTAATTATAGTTGGTTTAATAGGTTCTTTTTTTTCTGCTGCTGCACAATCAGATAAGAATAAAGAAGTGTCTAAAACCTTATTTTTTACTGCAAATACAGGCTTCAAGAAAAATTCTGCTTCTAAGGAAGTATTAAAGGCTATTACGAAAGCTTCTCAAGAAGCAAAAAATGCTTCGTTTGTGCTCATCGGTAATTTAACCCCTAAAGGTGGTTTCCCTCCAGAGGATAAAGAAAAAAAACGACAGGAAATAAAGGAATATCTTCAAGAGGAATTGTTAAATCCTTTAGCAGATTTTAATGGAAATTTAATTTTTGGTCCCGGCGTAAACGAATGGAATAAAGAAGGGCATGAAAATATCGACGATATGGAGTCTTTCTTACAAGATAATAGCAATTCAGACTTTTGGCCGGATGATGGTTGTGCCAGTGAAAATGAAACTTTAAGTGATGAGGTTGAATTGATTATGGTGGATTCTGAATGGTTTTTAGAAGATTGGGATAGGCATCCGTACATCAACAATAAATGTGATATTAAAACCCGTGAACAATTCTTTATAGAATTTAAAGACGATATAAAAGATGCGCAGGGTAAAACCGTAATAGTGGTAGTACACCACCCTATTATGTCTTCCTCCAAACTTGGTTTTTTCGATAAATTGGGAGGTTTTAACTCTCAGGCTTATTATGGCGTAGAACGTCAAGAACTAGCCGGAAGAATGGAAACCCTAGCCAGTCAATTTGAAGATGTCATTTTTGTATCGGGTCACGATAAAAATTTACAATATTTAGAGGATGATGGTATTCCGCAAATTATTAGCGGTACTGCCGTTACCAATACCCAAAAGGTTAAAAAAGATAAAGACGATCATATTGCTTCAACCGATGTTGGTTATGCAAAGCTTACCGTTTTTAAAGATGGTAGTTCTAAAGTAGAGTTTTATAGCGTTGCTAATGGAAATTCACAAAAAATAGGAGAACATCAAATTAAAAGGGAACGCATTTCTATAGATGAAGTAAGCTATCATTCTAAAAATGAATTTGGTGATACTTACAAAGCTTCTGTTTATACCAAAGAGGAAACCAATAAAAGTGGATTATACAAATGGTTTTGGGGCGATCATTACCGAGATGTTTATAGTCGGGAAATTGAAGCTCCGGTTCTTTTTATAGATACCCTTCCTGGAAATCCGAAAGCTATCCGTGAAGGTGGAGGTCACCAATCTAGATCATTGAGAATTAAAGGGGACGACGATCACGAATATACGCTACGTGAAGTGAGAAAAAGTGCCTTACGTTTTCTTCAATCTTTTATTAAAAATCATTATGTACGTGACTATATGAAAGAAACCATTGCAGAAGATTTGGTTTCAGATTTTTATACCACAGCTCACCCCTACGCTCCTTTTGCGGTTAACGATTTATTACAAGCTATCGATATTTATCATGCGAACCCAAAATTATACTATGTTCCGAAGCAAGAAAATTTAGGAATTTATAACGAAGACTACGGCGATAAACTTTATATGTTAGAAGAACACGTTGGCGATGAAAACAAAAGTTTTGAAGATTTTGGCGATGCAGATGATATTTTAAGTACTGCAGATATGCTATTAGAGCAAAGAGAGTCTAAAGACATTCAAATTGATGAAAGTGTTTTTATTAGAGCTCGAATTATGGATATGCTTTTAGGAGATTGGGATCGTCACAATGACCAATGGCGATGGGCTGAATTTAAACAAGATGATGATAAAAAAATATATAAAGCTATTCCAAGAGACCGTGATCAGGCATTTTCAAAATATGATGGTGTAGCAGTTTCTTTATTAAAATTTGGCGTACCAGATTTTAGACCAATGCAAAGTTATGGTCCCGATATAAAAAGCGTTAAATGGTTAAACCGTGATGGCTATGTTTTAGACAAAGCCTTTATTAACGGTGCTACTTGGGAAGAATGGAAAGAACAGGCAGAGTACATTCAAAACAACCTCACCGATAGTAAAATCGATGCTGCCTTTGCAGCATTACCTGATGATGTACAAGATGAAAGCATTGAGCAGATTAAAAAAGACCTAAAAGCTAGAAGAGCTAATATTGTCGATATTGCTAAACGCTATTATACGTATCAAAAAAAGTTTGAAACTGTAATTGGTACAGAAGATGACGATCAATTTTTAATCACCAGAAAAGATAATGGTATTACTCAAATTCAAATTATCAATGAAGATGATGAATTGGTGTTTGATGAAGAATATACCAAAGATGAAACCAAAGAGATTTGGATATACGGATTAGATGGTGATGATGAATTTAAGGTTGAAGGTAACGGAAGTAATTACATTAGGCTGAATATTCTAGGAGGAGAAGAAAATGATATATATGATTTTGAGAATTCTAGAAAAACCAAACTATACGATTATAAGTCTAAAGACAATACCATTAAAAATGCCGGTAAAAAATGGTTAGTAGATTCTTACGAAATCAATACCTACGACCCCGATAAAAGAAAATATGACCAGAATGTACTATTACCCAGTATAGCTTTTGATCCTGATGCCGGATTTCAAGTGGGCGTTAAAGATACGTATACAAAATATGGCCTAACCAATAATCCGTTTAAAGCGCAACATACTTTTGATGCTAGGTATTATGCAGCCACCAATGGTTTTTCTTTTGATTATTATGGAGAATTTGCCAATGTTTTTTATAATTGGAATTTAGGGATCGATGCAAGATTTACCAGCCCCACCTATGCCATTAACTTTTTTGGTTATGGTAACAAAACCGATTATAACGATGATGCGGTCACGATGGATTTTAACCGCGTAGGTGTAAGTCAATGGAGTCTAGCCCCATCCTTAATTTGGAGAAATAATTTAGGCTATAACTTTTATTTTAAACCTTCTATTGAATCGTATGAGGTAGAATATGAAGCTAACGAAGTGACAGGTTTACTTTTTAATGAAAATAACGATCTCTTCGAAAATCAATTATACGCCGGAGCAGAAATTGGCTTTCAGTATAAAAACAAACCGGGGCAATTAGCCTTTATCCGTCGAGGAATGGAATTTAAACTGGTAACCGGGTATAAAACCAATATTGATGACTACAATAATAAATTTGCCTATGTAGAGCCTACCATTTCTGTTGATTATCCTCTACATGAAAGTGGATTGGCGGTATTAGCCACCAAAATAAGTGGTAAAGCTATTTTTGGTGATGAATATGAATTTTATCACGGAGCAACTATTGGCGGGAATACAAGCCTAAGAGGATTTAGGTACGAACGTTTCAACGGAAAGTACGCCTTCTATCAAACATCAGATTTGAGGGTTGGATTAACCAAGTTTAAAACAAATTTTATCCCTATTAGAATGGGAGTAACTGCCGGTTTTGATTATGGCCGTGTTTGGATTGATGACGAAGATTCTGAAAGATGGCACAATAGTTACGGAGGTTCTGTTTTTGTTAACGGTTTTCAAGCCTTTACCGGTAATTTAGGTTTTTACCATAGTAATGATGGTAACCGTGTAATTTTCATCTTAGGGTTTAAATTTTAAACAAAATATTTTTATTTAAATAAAAGAGCGTGATCAATTTCACGCTCTTTTTTTGTATCCAATGATTTTGATCTCTTTCCAAGTTCTCCTAGAATTTACAAAGAAAAACGCTGCCATTTTCTCAGATTATCTTTACCTTTGAAATGGCTTTAGGGGTATTCTGAAAAGAATTGAGAGAGTCCCTTTGAACCTGATTCGGTTAGCACCGGCGTAGGGAAAAGTTGAATTTTTGTTTCTTCTTATTCTAGAGGAATTCGTCCTTCAGCCATTTATAAATTTTAAAAACTTAAATGATGAAAGATCTCCTTTGGAAAAATATCACACGACTTCGAGAACAATCGCCACTCGTTCATAACATTACCAATTATGTAGTGATGAACAATACAGCAAACGCTCTACTTTCGGCAGGAGCCTCCCCTATTATGGCACATGCACATCCTGAAATGGAAGCTATGATGAATATTTGCCAAGCCTTGGTCGTGAATATTGGGACCTTAGATGAATACTGGGTAACTTCCATGAAAAAAGCTGCCACACAAGCCAACCAACTCCAAAAGCCTTGGGTGCTCGACCCTGTGGGAGCCGGAGCAACTCCCTATCGAGATGAGGTCTTAGCCGATTTATTAAAGCTGAAACCTACTATTATTCGCGGAAATGCATCAGAAATCATGGCCTTGGCCAAGCACAATACTACGCCCACCAAAGGTGTTGATAGTTCAGCCGAAAGTAATGAAGCTGTTGCTGCCGCTAAGTTTTTAATTGAAAATTATCCAACTACCGTCTGTATATCCGGAGAAACCGATATTATTATTAATCACGAAAAAGAGATTCACCTTTCTAACGGAAATCCTTTAATGGCAAAAATCACAGGAATGGGCTGTTCTGCAACAGCTTTGGTTGCCGCTTTTTCAGCGATTATCAAAGATAAAGCTGAAGCCGTAACTTCTGCAATGGCTTTACTTGGAGTAGCAGGAGAATTAGCTGCAAAAGAAAGCAAGGGACCCGGAAGTTTACAACTAAACATTTTAGATAAACTGCATAATATGACGGAAGCTGAATTTACGTCGACTCTAAAAATTGAAATGAAACGTGGTTAATTCATTTCCATATCGACTATACTTGGTCATTTCTGAAGAAGCCTGTTTGCACCACCACTTTTTGAAAGTTGCTGAGCAAGCGGTAAAAGGCGGCGTAGATTTGGTTCAGCTTCGAGAGAAAAACACTACTACAGAAGAATTTCAGCAAAAAGCATTTCAACTAAAAGAAATTTTAGACCGTTACCAAGTACCGCTCATTATTAATGATAATTTAGAAGTAGCTCAGAAAGTCGAAGCTAGCGGCATTCATGTGGGTACATCAGATATATCCCCCACCCAAATCCGAAAAACTTGGCAAGATGTAAGCTGTTTAGGGTATTCTATAGAAGATTTAAAACAACTAGATTCTTTAGAAAGCAAAACCGCCGACTATTTAGGCATAAGTCCTGTATTTAAAACAGAAACTAAAACCGATACCATTATTGAATGGGGATTATCGGGAGTTGCCAAAATACGTTCTTTAACCCATCAACCGCTGGTGGCTATTGGGCATATGAATGCAAAAAATGCAGCTGAAGTTATCCAGGCCGGTGCCAATTGTATCGCCGTAGTTTCTGCCATTTGCGCAGCCAAAGATCCAGCAAAAGCAGCAGAACAATTAAGAAACGAAATTGAAAAATAATGAATTCTAAAACATATACCTATCCGTCTGTAGTAACGATTGCAGGTTTTGATGGAAGCGGTGGTGCCGGTATTCAAGCCGATATGAAAACTATTTCAGCTTTAGGCTGCTATGCCACTTCTGCCCTAACCGCCTTACCGGTACAAAACACCACAGGTGTAAAATCTATTTTCAGTATTCCTGAAAAAGTAGTTGAAGAACAACTCGAAACCATCTTGGAAGATATTTTTCCCGACGCCGTAAAAATAGGGATGGTACATACGTCAGCATTGGTTAAAACAATAGTTGAAAAATTGAGTCCCTACCCTAAGCTTCCCGTAGTTTTTGATCCGGTCATGGTCGCCACCAGCGGTGATCAATTAATTGAAGAAGAAACCATACAAACTATTGTTCAGGAATTATTCCCTATCGCCAATGTAATTACGCCAAATCTTGATGAAGCCGAAATTTTAGCCAATATGAAAATTGAAACGGTAGAAGAAATGAAAATTGCCGGTAAAAAGATTATGCAGCTGGGTTGCCAATCGGTTTTATTAAAAGGCGGACATTTAAAAACGCAACAACTTACCTCGCTCTATTTTTTACCGGACGGAAGTATGAAAAGTTTTGAATTTCCTAAATATAAAACCAATAACACACACGGGTCGGGTTGTACGCTTTCATCTGCTATTGCTTCCTACCTGGCACAAGGAAAAAGTTTGTTAGCAGCGGTAAGTTTAGGACAAGAATACATTCATCAAGCTATTTACCACGGGAAAAATGTAAAAATAGGTAAAGGCAACGGACCGGTAAATCACTTTTTTAATCCACAAAAACTCATCAAAAATGAAATGGACCGATAAGACTTGGAAAACTATTGAACCCATTTATCAAAAAATTATTGAAATGCCTTTTATTAAGGAACTTCAAAACGGAACACTTCCTCTTGAAAAATTTCAATTTTATATGGGACAAGATTCGTTTTACTTAGAGAATTTTGCACGAAGCTTAGCACTCATTGGTGCAAAAGCAGAACGTGTAGATCACGCCTTAGATTTTATTCGTTTTGCCGAAGGAGCTATCGTGGTAGAAAAAGCTTTGCATGATTCTTATTTTCAAGAATTTGGTTTAGAAAACCGTGGTATCATTGAACCCACCACGCATCATTATATTAATTTCTTAAAAAGTTGTGCTGCTTTAGATCAAGTAGAGGTTGCTATGGCGGCAGTTTTGCCTTGCTTTTGGATTTATCAAGAAGTGGGTGACTATATCTATAAAAATCAATCAGCAGTAGCGAATCCCTATCAAAAATGGATAGCTACTTATGCAGGTGAAGAATTTAGAACCTTGGTCATAAAAGCAAAAGGAATTTGCGACTCCGTTGCTGAAAACTGCACTGAAACACAGCGATTAAAAATGACAGAAGCTTTTAAGACCGCTAGCCGACTAGAGTTTATGTTTTGGAATAGTGCTTACCAATTGGAAAATTGGAAGGTTTAACAAAAAAAGGAGCTAAATAATTTAGCTCCTTTTTTTTATAAGAATTCTATTCTTAATTACATATCATTAAAGATAGAATGCATTAAACGTTTTTTATCGTTTAAGCTTTCTTCCATAGAAATCATTGTTTCTGTGCGGTAAACGCCTTCAATATCATCTAATTGAAAGATCACTTGTTTAGCGTGTTCTGTATTTCTTGCCCTAACTTTACAGAATACGTTAAATTTACCGGTAGTCACGTGCGCTACCGTAATGTAAGGTATTTCGTTTATACGTTCCAACACAAATTTTGTTTGCGAGGTCTTATTTAAATACACGCCTACATATGCAATAAATGCATAGCCTAATTTTTTGTAATCTAAGGTTAAAGAAGAACCGATGATAATTCCCGCTTCCTCCATTTTTTTCACCCTTACGTGTACTGTCCCTGCAGATATGCTCAGTTTTTTAGCGATATCTGTAAAAGGAGTTCTGGTATTATCTATTAAGATATCCAGAATCTGATGATCTACTTCGTCTAATCTAAATCTTGCCATTTTGAAATTTTATTGTAATTCGTCTAATTCAAACGACAAAAGTAAAACAAAATTATTCACCAACCCAATTTCAGGTTTAAGAATTTGTTAATTTCATTGAAAAAATCTCATTATTTAAGCTGATTTCTTCAATATAAGTTTCGTTTTCGAAGTTTTTAACACCATTTATTCGTAAAATCTTATTTTTAGCATTTACGGTTTTATGAGCAAAGAAATTCGTAAAATCCCCAACTCCTTGAACCTTAGGCAACCAATGTAATCGATTATTCCGCAAGCTTTCTTCATACTGTATAGCAACATCTTTTACCGCTCCATTTACTTCTGCATTTTTAATAATGATATCATAATATAACTTTTCATTCTCCGGTATTTCTTGATACCCTTCTATCTCTTTATTTCGATAGTCGGAAGAGATAATTTCTGTTAATGCTGAATATAAAGCCAAGAAAATATATTTTCTGGTTTCTTCCCTATCGTAATCTTCAGGAAAATGTCCGGCCTCAAATAAAATGGTACTCGTTCCCCTACTTTGAAAATAGTCTCCCACACAATTTAAATTAAAACCATCATCATACCTCCCAATTTGGTTAGGAATAACTGTCTGTAAATACTCATTCATCCCTACAATCACTTGCATTGCTTTTTTACGGGTTTCATTTACTTCCCTAGCTTCATTATAGGCCGGCGCTAAAAAAGAAACCGTAGCTGGCTTATTTTGCTTTCCTGCACTAAAAATAGTTCGCTGATCATGTAAGTTAAACCCATATTCCGGCTCAAACTCCTCAAAAACCCTTCGCAAGATTTTGCTTTCGGGTTGCGTTAAATTGGAAGCGTCCCTATTTAAGTCTACCTCTTTGGCATTTACACGGGTGTAATTAATAAGTCCGTCTGGATTTAAAACCGGAATTATTTTTAGGGTACACAATTCCATCACCGAATTTTTAAAATCATCATTTTGATCGGTAACTATAAATTCCAATAAGTCTAACACCGCTTTTGTCGTGGTCGATTCATTCCCATGCATCTGGGACCACATCAAAATCTTTTTTGGACCATTTCCAAATTCAATAGAATAAATATTTTCTCCCCATACAGAAGTTCCTTCGGTAGTTAATCGCATGTATGCGGGAAGGTTTTTTAGGTAAGTCACTAAGTTGGGATAAGAAAGGTAACGTCCTTTTATCTCTTCAACTTTAAATGCTCTATAGTGCTCTAATAAATACGTTGCTCTCATAGTTTACAAAAGTAAACATTCTATATTTTACAATTGTAAACAAAAAAATACCCCTTATAATTTAATTTTGTAAACACTATAGAATATCTAGCTGATCTATTTATGGGAAAAACTCCAATCCTCTAATTTAAAAAACTTAAATACATCAATTTTAGTTATTTAAAATGTTTCACCTAAACCTAAACTTTAGTATAAATACAACTTAAATAGATTGTATTTGCTTATTAGGAATTACTTATTTACATTTGTAACATATAACCAAAAGCAATTTTGTTCACAATGGTAAACAGTAAGGAGTTTTCTAAACGATTGGAAAAAGTGATGAATTTTTATGATTTATCTGCCGCTGCTTTTGCCGATAAAATTAATGTGGGGCGCTCTTCTATCTCTCATATTTTATCTGGAAGAAATAAACCCAGTCTGGATTTTGTGATGAAAATCATCGAAAAATTTCCCGAAGTAGAACTGTATTGGCTTTTAAATGGAAAAGGAATATTTCCAAAAAGTGAAGAAGAAGCCACTACTCCAATTCCTGAAAAACAACCACAGTCTTCCAATCAAGAATCTTTACAGACAAGCTTTTTCCCCTCGACTGCTCGTGAAGAAAAATCTATTCCTGAAAAAAATCTTCCTGCTACCGGAAAAAAGAAAATTCATAAAATTGTAATTTTTTATGAAGATGGCTCATTTGAAGCTTTCGAAAATTAACTGCAATAGCTATTTTTGAAGTAGAAAATTTTACTATGAAAAAATTGCCGATTGCCTTTCTCCTATTATCTTTAGTGAGTTGTTTTCAGCCTGAAAGAAATTGTGAAAAATTTAGAACCGGAAGGTTTGAATTTGAAACTTATCTCGATGGAGAAATCGTAAAAACTACGTTCGTGAGAAACGATTCGATAGAAGTAGATTATTTTAATAATAAAGTTGATTCTTCTTCTATACGATGGATTAATGATTGCGAATACATTTTAAAAAATATGAATCCTAAAAATATGGCCGAAGAAAAGCCTCTGCATATGAAAATCCTAACTACTAAAGGAGATACGTATACATTTGAATATTCTGTGGTTGGTGAGGATAAAAAGAAAAAAGGAACGGCTAAAAAAATTGATTGATGTTTGAAATATTTTCCTCTCCAGATGCTTGGGTAGCTCTGCTTACGCTTACCTTTCTGGAAATTGTGTTAGGGATAGACAATATTGTCTTTATCTCTATTACCGCTAATAAACTGCCTAAAGAGCAACAAAAGAAAGCCACTAATCTAGGACTTCTTTTAGCAATGGTACAGCGGATTATTTTGTTGTTTTTGGTTTCTTATCTAGTAGGACTAAAAGAGGCTTTTTATCACGTTGAAACCTCTTGGATTAGTTTTGGAATAAGTGGCCAAGCGATTATTTTGTTTGCGGGAGGTTTATTTTTACTTTACAAAAGTACCAGTGAGATTCACGAAAAAATAGACATGCCGGAACACGAAGAGGAAAATGCCAAGAAAAAGACCATTAATTCTCTTTCGAAAGCGATTTTACAAATTGTAGTTATCGATTTTATTTTCTCGATAGATTCTATTTTAACAGCCGTGGGAATGACTAACGGAATTGGCTCTAAACCAGAACATTCTTTAATCCTTATGATTATTGCTGTGGTGATTTCTATTTTGATTATGATGGCATTTGCCAATAAAATTCGGGAATTTATTCATGAAAACCCTTCTATGCAATTATTGGCGCTTTCCTTTTTAATCTTAATTGGGTTTATGCTCATTACTGAAGCAGCTCACCTTTCTGATGCAGTGGTGTTCCAGCAGGAGATTGGGGCCATCCCCAAAGGTTATCTTTATTTTGCGATTGCTTTTTCTTTATTGGTAGAATTTCTAAATTTAAAAATGAAGAAAAATTCTTCTCCTATGGTGAAAAGTGATGATCTAGACAAAAAAATTGAGCAGTAACTTTTTATGAAATTGAGCTGATTATTGTTTGGTTTGTTTCTTTAGCAATTCATTTTGCTCTTGCATAATCTCTTTTAAATCGTTTAACAGCTCGATATCTTTTGGGGTAGTTACTTTTTTATTCTTGGTATCTTCTGCATTATTTCTTAATCGGTTAAAAAGTTTGACGATTAAAAACACGCACCAAGCGATAATAAAGAAATTTATTAAAACCGTAATTAATTCACCATACCCAATAAACACTTCTTCTTTAATTACCTTTTCGTTATCTACAACGGCTTCCCGAAGAACGAATTTTTTGTTTTCAAAATTAAAATCATCGGTCAGCAAGGAAATGGGCGGCATGATAATTTTCTTCACCAAGGTATCGATAACCTTATTAAATGCTGCTCCAATAATTACCCCAACGGCAATATCAATCATATTGCCTTTGATCGCAAACTCCTTAAATTCTTTAAAAAACTTTCCCATAAATTTTAATCGAATAAAGATCCCTGATTTTCAGAATTTTTATTTTCTTCAGAAGTGTTATGGTTTTCTTCCTGAGTAGAGGTTTCTTCATTATCAGCTTCTTCCTCTTCTTCATTATCGTCAATTTCAGGCACAATAGGATCCAGTAAGTTCAGCTGAGTTACTTTTTCTGTGGTTAATTGGTTCCCCATTGCTTTTATTCCTTTCACGGAAATAAATTCTTCTAGGTTTAATTCTTCATTAGGACGTTGTTCCTTATTTCGTTGTTTACGGTAAATAATTTCCAACACTGGAATTTCATCGGTAGAAACCAATTCTAATTGAGATTTTTCGTGATCGGTAATAATGCTTTCTTCCTTCTCTTTATTTTCAACCAAAAAGCGTTTTACGTAATAACGTTCACGCTCCCCTTCCCAATACACAGCGGTAATGGGTCGGTTAGGATCCCACTTCTCCATCAATATATAAGCTTCATCAAATCGGGTAGTGAGTTCTGGTATAATGGTTTTTATAATTCCATTTTGGGTCACCAACAACAATCTATCTTCTCCTTTAAAGGAACCAAGTAAATCTCCTCGTCCTTCCACATTTAGCCTTTTTACGACTTCATCAAACCAAATTTTTCTAGGCTTTAAGGTAGAAACCCCTTCTTCTTTCAGTTCTACTTTCTTCACAGGATGCTTAGTGACAATGTTACCTTTAGCTCCACGTCCTTTAATTAATTGGTCTGCAAAATCTACTTCAAATTTCAATTTTTTAATACTGCCTACTTGCCTTAGGTAAACGGTTACTTTTTCGGCTTCTCCATTCGGATTTGCAGAAAAATAGAAGACTTTGCTCCCCGATCTTCCTTTAGCTACATCGTAGATTTTATCTCGAGTGATAGAAGTTACGGCAAAACGTTTTATATACGTAGTACCTTTACCTCCATCTTTATAAATCATATTGTAAATGGTACGTTTATCTTTTTTCTTAAAAACGGCTACGTGAATTATATTCTTACCCACAAAAGCTTTGGTATCTACTTTGGTGACCATCATCGTTCCATCTTCCATAAAGCAGATAATATCGTCTATATCGCTACAATCGGTCACATATTCGTCCTTTTTTAGAGAAGTACCCACAAAGCCTTCTTTTCTATTCACATAGAGCTTGGTATTTCTAATCACTACTTTGGTAGCTTCTATATCTTCAAATAGGCGAATTTCTGTTTTACGCTCGCGTCCTCCCCCGTAATCTTTCTTTAGTTTTTCAAAATAGGAGATAGAAAATTCAATAAGGTGATCTAAGTTGTATTGAACTTGTGTTATTTCATCTTCTAAAGCTTCAATTTTTTGTTGGGCTTTATCTAAATCGAATTTAGAAATTCGTTTAATACGTATTTCGGTGAGTCGCGTTATATCTTCTTCGTTTACGGCTCTTTTTAAATGAGCAATATGAGGTTTTAAACCTTCATCGATGGCTCTTATGACGCCATCCCAAGTTTCTTCTTCTTCAATTTCCCGATAAATTCTTTTTTCAATGAAAATTCTTTCAAGGGAAGCAAAATGCCATTGTTCTTGTAATTCATCATACTTTATCTCCAGTTCTTTTTTAAGTAACTCGACAGTATGGTCTGTGCTTAAGCGAAGTATTTCTGAAACTCCAATAAAGTGCGGTTTATGATCTATAATCACACAACACAAGGGCGAAATGGAAATTTCGCAATTGGTAAATGCAAATAGCGCATCAATGGTTTTATCTGGAGAAATATTATTGGGAAGATGAATTAAAATTTCGACATGTTCTGCCGTATTATCTTCTATATGTTTGATCTTTATTTTTCCCTTTTCATTGGCCTTAATAATGGATTCTATTAAAGTTGAAGTAGTCGTACTGTAAGGAATTTCAGTAATGACTAGGGTATTTTTATCTTGTTGGTTAATTTTCGCACGAACACGAACTTTCCCTCCTCTTAAGCCATCATTATAATTACTGATATCCATCTCACCGGCCGTAGGAAAATCTGGATAGATTTTAAAACGCTTTCCTTTTAAATGATTGACGGAAGCATCGATAAGTTCATTAAAATTATGAGGTAAAATTTTTGTACTCAAGCCAACGGCAATTCCTTCAGCTCCTTGATTCAAAAGTAACGGAAACTTAACCGGTAAATTAATCGGTTCTTTTCTTCGTCCATCATAAGAAGCTTGCCACTCGGTCACTTTAGGACTGTAAAGTACTTCCAAGGCAAATTTAGAAAGCCTTGCTTCTATGTACCTAGGAGCCGCAGCACTATCTCCGGTAAGAATATTCCCCCAGTTTCCTTGGGTATCTATTAAGAGTTCTTTTTGCCCTACTTGAACCATGGCATCTCCAATACTGGCATCCCCATGCGGGTGATACTGCATAGTATGCCCAACGATGTTGGCTACTTTGTTGTACCGTCCATCATCTAAATCTTTCATGGATTGCATGATCCTACGATGTACGGGTTTAAAGCCATCTTCAATAGCAGGAACGGCACGTTCTAAAATCACATAAGAAGCATAGTCTAAGAACCAATCTTTATACATTCCGGTAATTTTAGTAATTACCTCTTGGTTAGTATTCTCTTCTAAGGGTTGTTGGTCTTGAGGTTCGTTATCTTGGGACATTTAACTTATTTCTTATTTTTAGAAACAACTTTATTTAAAGAAGCGATCAGTAAACGGATACGCTTCGTTTTTACAAAAATAATATCGAAAGATATTTTTGTTACTTTTTAGGTATTCTACTGTATTTTACATAGACATACAACTTTTTATAATAATATAACTTTTAATTTAACACTGGGAAACTCTGCTTTTTTTGTGGTAATTAATTCTTTCTGAACTAAAAATACCTAAACATCTAAAACAAAGGGCTTCCCCATCATATTCAAAAAAATATAAATAAAAATCGATCCGTATCTAAATTACAATTATTAAAACTCATTTTTTGTAATTAATTGGTTTCAACTACATCTAATTCAACTTTCAAATTATCAATAATAAAACCTTGACGGTCAGCGGTGTTTTTACCCATATAAAAACTTAGTAATTCTTCTATTCCCGTGTCTTTATCTAACATTACAGGGTCTAACCTTATATCGTCGCCAATAAAATGTTTAAACTCATCAGGGGAAATTTCACCCAATCCTTTAAATCGTGTGATTTCAACCTTTCCATTGAGTTTTTTGATGGCTTGTTGTTTTTCTGTTTCAGAATAACAATAAATGGTTTCCTTCTTGTTTCTCACCCTAAACAAGGGAGTCTGTAAAATATATAGATGCCCTTTTTTAATTAATTCCGGAAAAAACTGTAAAAAGAAAGTAATTAATAATAAACGGATGTGCATTCCATCTACATCGGCATCGGTCGCAATAACAATATTGTTATATCGTAAATCGTCTAATGAATCTTCGATATTTAAAGCGGCTTGCAGTAAATTGAATTCTTCATTTTCGTAAACAATTTTTTTAGATAAGCCATAACTGTTCAAGGGTTTTCCTTTTAAACTGAAAACCGCTTGGGTATTTACATCGCGTGATTTGGTAATACTACCACTTGCAGAATCTCCCTCTGTAATAAAAAGGGTAGTTTCTAAGTTTCTTTGTTTTTTTACGTCTCCTAAATGAACGCGGCAATCCCTTAATTTTTTATTATGAAGACTCGCTTTCTTAGCGCGCTCTTTTGCCAGTTTTCGAATACCGGAAAGGTCTTTACGCTCGCGCTCTGCCTGAAGTATTTTTCTTTGTAGCTTTTCAGCGGTTTCTGTGTTTCTATGTAAATAGTTATCCAAGTTTCTTTTGACAAAGTCTAAGATGTAGGTCCTTACGGTAGGAAGTTCACCTCCCATGTCTGTAGAGCCTAACTTTGTTTTGGTCTGACTTTCAAAAACCGGTTCCATAACCTTAATGCTCACGGCAGAAACAATAGATTTTCTAATATCGGAAGCATCGTAGTTTTTATTGTAAAATTCCCGAACGGTTTTTACCACAGCTTCCCTAAAAGCCGATTGATGGGTACCTCCCTGTGTGGTATGTTGACCATTTACAAAAGAATGGTATTCTTCGCTATATTGTGATTTGTTGTAGGTGATCGCTACTTCTATATCGTTTCCCCGTAAATGAATAATGGGAAACATCCGATCATCTTCATGAATACTATCGGAAAGTAAATCTTTTAATCCGTCTTCAGAATAAAATTTTTCGCCATTAAAAACTATGGTTAACCCGGGATTAAGGTACACATAGTTTTTCAGCATTTTTTCTACATATTCATTTCTGTATTTGTAGTTTTTAAAAATGACTTCATCAGGAGTAAACGTAACTTTGGTTCCTTTTCTTCGGGAAGTTTCGTCTAAAAACTCTTCATTGGTGAGGTTCCCCTGCTCAAATTCAGCAGAAGCAGATTTTCCGTCCCTGGTAGATTCTACTCTAAAATAATTAGAAAGGGCATTAACAGCTTTGGTTCCCACCCCGTTTAATCCTACCGACTTTTTAAAGGCTTTGGTGTCATATTTACCTCCGGTATTCATCTTAGAGACAACATCGACTACTTTTCCTAAGGGAATTCCCCTTCCGTAATCGCGTACAATGACACGGTTATTTTGAATGGAAACCTCTATGGTTTTCCCAGATCCCATTACAAATTCATCAATAGAGTTGTCGAGGACCTCTTTTAATAGAATATAAATACCATCATCTGCACTAGAACCATCGCCCAGTTTTCCAATATACATACCTGGACGCATTCTAATATGCTCTTTCCAATCGAGCGAACGTATATTTTCTTCTGTGTACTTTGTTTCTTCAGTCATAAATGTTAGGGAATGTAGGCTAATATAGTACGATTAAGGGAATTTAGAAACCCCTTTTTCCAAAAATAATTAACAAAGTTATTGACGGATTAACCGAGGTGCTTACCAATTTTTTTGATAAGCTTTTCTTTTTGAAATGGTTTGATAAGAATATCATCCATTCCTGCGGCATACACGTCATCTTTTATTTCACTTAACTCAGAAGCGGTGACGGCAATAATAGGTGTTTTTATCCCTAACTCCCTAGATTTTCTTGCTAGTTCGTAACCATTCATAGAAGGGATATTAATATCGAGTAAAACGATATCATAATCTTTTTCTTGAATAACTTTAAAGCCTTCCTTTCCATCGGTAATGGTATCTACTTTAAAATTGTAGGGGGATAAGAATTTTTCAATAACCATTTTATTAATGGCATTATCTTCTACCAACAGTATTTTTTTATCGTTGTATTTATCAATCATTTGATCTGATTGAATTACAACCCCATCCTTTTTGGATGGAAGCTTAGCTTGTAAATCAAAATAAAAGGTAGAACCTTTTCCCACCTCACTTTCTAAATGAATGTTACTGCCTAATTGGAGCAATAAGCTTTTTACGATAGACAAACCTATTCCAGAACCTCCCTCCATTCCATTCTTGCTTACTACTACCTGAGAGAATTTTTGAAAAATAAGCTCTTTTTTATCATCTGGAATTCCTATTCCATCATCTTCTACAATAAATCGGAGCATTAGGTTTTCTATGTGTTCTTCACTCACTACTTTTTTAATCATTACATTTACCTGACCTCCTTTGGCAAATTTAGTCGCATTTTCTACCAGGTTAATCAAAATTTCAGAAACCATTTTCCCATCTAAAATCACTTTAGGGGGAACATTTTTATCGATGGCAAAATTGACCATTACCTCGTTCTGATCTGCAGAAAATTTAACGGCACTTTTTATATTCTCCACCAACCTGTTTAAGTTGGTGGCTTCTGGTTTTACCTTTATTTTTTTATTATCTATCTTACTCATTAGCAAAACATTACTAATAAGCCCTAATAAATAATCTCCGGAAAATTTTAATGATCTAAGCAATTCTTTATTGCTTTCTGAAATATTTTTTTCTGCTAATAAAAGAGAAGTGATCCCTACTACTCCATGAAGTGGTGTTCTTAGTTCATGACTTATATTAGAGATAAAGCTCGCTTTTACTTCAACAGCAATTTCTGCTTCTTTTTTAGCTTTAATTAACTCTGCATTACTTTCGTTAAGGTTTTTATTGAGTTGTTTTTTATTTTGATAAGCCTTATAGATTATAAAAATAGAGATTATTAAAATCCCTAATAAGACAATAAAAAGAATATTTAACTTATTTTTAGAGGCAGCTACCGATTTAGCCAACTCTTTTTCTTTTTGCGAAGTGGCTAAAGCCCTTTCATACTCATTAACTTCGTATTTTACTTGTTCGCTTTGTAGCTTCTCTAAAGTTTTTTTGTTTAATAATTTAGTGTAATATTCTACATGCTTTTCTAAACTGTCATAAGCTTTTTCTTGTTCTCCATTTGCTTTAAGCAATAGAGCTTTTTGCTTATAGGCCTCACTGGCTTCTTCGTATAATTTATTTTTGGTCGTTATTTCTATGGCTTTGTCGAGATAGTTTAAGCCTAAATTGGTATTACCAATTTTCCCTTCATACCAACCCAATACAAAATAAATATTTGCTATATTAATAATTTTGTTATCCTCTGAAAGCTCAGGGGTTTCTTGCTTTAAGTAATCTCTTAAATAAGGAATATAGTCACGCGCTTTGGAGATTAGATTTCGCTCAAGATAATTCCAACTTAAATTTATATAAAAATAGATGGTAGGACGTTGAAGCTTTTTAGATAATTCAAGTGCTTTTAAATAGTACTTCTCAGATTCTTCAAATTTTTTGTCGTTTTGAGAGTATAAGTTTCCTAATTCATTATAGATATCGATGATTAAAGTACTATCTTTTATATTTTCAGCAATTTTTAAGGCTTTAAGGTATTTTTCCTTAGCCCCATCATAATCTTGTACCGTTTCATCATTAAAACCCAACAGATAATAGGCTTCTGCTATGTAAGCCGAATCATTTTGTTGATAGGCTTTTTCTAAAAGTTTTCTACCGGTTTGAACAGATTTAACAAAATCTGCTTGGGTATTGTAATCATATGCTTTATTTAAGTAAAACCGTAATGAATCTGAAGAAACTTTATTTTCCTGTGCAATCGAAGTCAATTGCATTAAAAATAATAGTATGAAAATATTTTTTTTCAAATAGCTATACTCTATTGGCTTTTCTATAGAAATACAATATACTATAAAAATTAAACATTAAACCTAAAATGCATCACATCTCCATCTTTCACAATATACTCTTTCCCTTCTACTCCTAATTTCCCTGCTTCTTTTACCTTTGCTTCACTACCAAACTTAACATAATCTTCATAGGAGATCACTTCTGCTCTAATAAATCCTTTTTCAAAATCGGTATGAATAACCCCTGCGGCCTGGGGTGCTGTAGCTCCTACATTAACGGTCCAAGCCCTTACTTCTTTCACTCCGGCTGTAAAATAAGTTTGCTGATTCAATAGTTTATAGGCGGCACGAATAAGTTTTGCTGAGCCGGGTTCATCTAAACCTACATCTTCTAGAAACATTTGTCGTTCTTCATAATCTTCCAATTCAGCAATATCTGCTTCTATGCCTACGGCCAACACCAATACTTCTGCATTTTCATCCTTTACGGCTTCCTTCACTTGTTCTACATATTTGTTACCAGTTACAGCCGAACCTTCATCTACATTACATACATACATCACCGGTTTATCGGTAATAAATTGTAAGGGTTTAACAAATTCCTTTCTATCGTCTTCATCTATAGCTATAGCCCTTACAGAGATTCCGGACTCCAAGCCTTCCTTTAGCTTTAATAAAGTAGCTTCTTCTTTCTGGGCTTCTTTGTTTCCGGTTTTGGCGGCTCTTTTTACTTTTTCTAATTTCTTTTCTACGGTCTCCAAATCTTTAAGTTGAAGCTCCATATCTATGGTGTCTTTATCACGAATGGGATCTACACTTCCATCTACGTGAACTACATTATCATTATCAAAGCATCGCAATACGTGCAAAATGGCATCGGTTTCCCTAATATTCCCTAAAAACTGATTTCCTAAACCTTCTCCTTTACTGGCTCCTTTTACCAAACCGGCAATATCTACGATATCTACTGTGGCGGGAAGTACTCGCTGCGGGTTCACCAACTCTTCCAATTTTTTTAACCTTGGATCTGGTACATTTACCACTCCAATATTAGGTTCTATGGTGCAAAACGGAAAGTTAGCACTTTGCGCCTTTGCATTGGATAAACAATTAAACAATGTTGATTTTCCTACATTAGGTAAGCCTACAATACCTGCTTTCATTCAATTATATTTTTTTAACCAGCGACAAATATACAATTTGATTTACTTTTTTAGACCTTTAATTACAAGAAGCCTTACAAATAAAGTTTAGCTAAATATTAGCCTTCCCTTACCAGATTTTAACATTCTCTTGCCCTAATTTTGAAATCAAACTTTATAAACAATTGATTATGAAAAAATTAATTTTAAGTATAGCCTTAATCAGCTTCGCTTTTGGTTTTGCCCAAAACGAAGATAAAATGACAAAAACGGTCACTACTAAAACAAAAGTCAAATCTTCGAAGGGAGAAGAGGTAGCTATTAAAGAAAAAAAATATACTGCCGAACAAAAGTTAGAGGTAGAAAACAATAATCAAACTAATCAAGCCGTAAGAAGAGATCCAGTAAAGATCATTGAATCAACTACGTTTATTAGTGACGGTAAGAACTACATCATTAAACCTGATGCTAATGGTTATATGATGCATCAGCAAAAAGATGGGGAAACCAAAATTTATGGGAAAATTAGAAAAATGCCCGATCGTGAATCATATATCTTAGTAAAAGAGAACGAAAATGCCTTTGGTTATTTTGATAATGATGGAAACTTTATTGTAGAAACTTATGATCCTACAAATGATAAAGTCATTTTAAAGAAATATAACTTGAAATAAAAGATTATTTCTCTCTTGATAAATAAAAAAAACAGGGCGATAAACCCTGTTTTTTTTATTCTATTTTAGAAATGATAGCGCATAAAAAAAGCCTATCTAAAATTAGATAGGCTTTACTCGTTTATAAAAGAATATACTAGATAACTTCTACGTTAACTGCATTTAATCCTTTTTTCCCTTGTTCTAGGTCAAATTTTACTTCATCCCCTTCACGAATTTCATCTACCAATCCACTAATGTGTACAAAATGGTCTTTTTCTTCACCTTCTTCGGTGATAAATCCAAATCCTTTACTTTCGTTAAAGAATTTTACTGTTCCTTTATTCATTATAAAATATTAATTATTAAGTGACAAAGGTGAAACTAATTTTTGGATTAACGGCATAAAATGTTTTTTTATTTTAATAAAGTTTTAAATCGATGCCTTTTAAAAATTATGTTACTTTATAACTTCACCTAATACACCTACACTAAGCCTATGAAACTATATACCCATTGTTCCGGATGCGGAGAAGAAATAAAGATTAAATCCTCTGCTACCGATCGTGGAAAATTACAAATGAAATATGGTGACGAAATGCAGGTAAACTGTCAACATTGTGAAAAATTAGAGAAAAAACCACTTCATAAAATTCGTGCAGAAGTAAACAGTTTTCACTTATTTATTGCTTTTGGAGCTTCTACCCTTCTTTCTATAGTGATCTGGTTAGCCTTTGGATTGATAGGAACCGTATTATTTATTATCCCTTTTGTTTTTTGGCTTCAGCAGATGAATGCCGCTAGAAGTTTTAATAGTTATAGCATTAGAAGGCACTAAAAAATTTATAGGCTTTACTTAGAAAAAATAATCTTTTATATTTCTAGAGGGTTGTCAATAATGTATGCTCAGAAAATTTATAGCTTACTTGAAGTACATCTTCCTTTCCATTTAATCAAAATAGAATTTTATAAAAAATACTTATTTTCGTCCCTATACAACGTAAAAGATATGAGCTTTTTTAGGGAAAAAGAGTTAGAAGCAGTACAACGCAAAATAGCTGTCAATCTTCAAGAACGTCATTATTTTATTAGAAATAAATGGAAAGTTTTAGTGATAGGATTATTTGTTTCGCTCACTTCTCCTTTTTATCATACCGGCTATAAAGGTTCCGGAACTTCAGCATTGGCACTTAGTGATCTCCCCTACTATCAATTAGTAATTTGTATTTTTATCGGCTATTGTAGCGTGGCTATAATTGCCCATTTTATATTCGCTTGGCAAGACCAGCGCGCTTACAAACGTTTAAAAAACCGAGAACAAGAACTCTTACGTTGGAAAGAAGTCAGTAAAGAGTTAAACTACTAATCTTACTATAACTAATTTTTTATGAAAAAAACTTACTTTATTCTTTTAGTCTTATTCAGTTCAGTGAGCTTATTTGCTCAAAGCCCTTGGACTTATGGTATTAAAGCAGGGGCTAACCTAAGTGGTTTTCACACCAAAAATTCTACCAATACAGATCTTCATGGTTTTCAAGTAGGAGGATTGGTGAATTATCAAGCAACCGATATTTTTGCGGTGCAGGCGGAGTTACACTATCTTCAAAAGGGCGGGGCATTTACGAAAACTGAAATAGGTTCAGGAAGTTTTAAAAGCTATTATACCGAAAGTAAACTCTCTTACCTAGAAGTGCCTTTGGTAGCTCAACTTATAGTCTTTAAAAAGTTACGCGTAGAAATAGGTCCGCAAATTAGTTTTTTGGTAAGTGATAAAACCAGTATTGATGGAGAAGAAATTGAATCTGATCCTAATAGTACAGATTTAGGCCTTGCTGGAGGGCTCAGTTATTACTTTAACCATGCAATATTTGTACAGACCCGCTATGTTTATGGGCTACAAGAAGTGTTTGAAGATTATTCCTATAAAAACTCAGTCGTCATGCTATCGGTAGGCTATCTATTTTAAAACTTTATTTGAAATCCCTTAAAATAACGGAAGCTGGAGGTGGCCATCTTTATTCAAATTCAAGTAAAATAGTATATTTGAGTATGCCTAGCCCCTTCAAACTATCGCATGAAAATTTATCACGAATTAGAAGAACTGATCGAACAAAATGTTATTAGTACTGAAACTGCTAATAAGATCAAGCACTATTACCTTCAAAAAAACCAAAGTTCCCCCAACCAACTCTATATCATCTTCGGTGTTTTAGGAGCAATCTTGATAGGCTTGGGCATTATCTTAATTATTGCTCATAACTGGGACAATTTTTCTACTGGCCTTAAAAGCTTTTTTGCATTTATCCCCCTCGCTATAGGGCAAGTTCTTGCCTTATATGTGATGTTTAAGAAATATACCCATATCGCTTGGCGGGAAGGCGTAGCGTCTTTTTTATTTTTGGCCATTGGTGTTAGTATTTCCTTGGTGAGTCAGATTTATCATATTCAAGGTGATTCCCAAAGTTTTATGCTTACGTGGATGCTCTTGGCCTTACCGCTCATTTACTTATTAAATTCCAGTATCGCTTTTTTACTCTACCTTGGTTGGATCACCTTTTATGCTTTCTTAGTAGGATATTTTAATTATCCTACCGCCCCACCCTATTTATACGGGCTTTTATTGATAGCTATACTTCCTTTTTATGGTTATCATGTAATTAAGAAAAGTAAAAACACCCATGCGTTAGCCTTCCAGAGCTGGGGGATCGCTTTATCGTTGCTGATGGTTTTAGGTGCTTTTTCCCATCAACATCAACCGTTTATTTACATTACCTACCTAAGCATGTTTGCATTTTTCTTAGGGCTATCCAAGATCAATACATTTAAAAGTACATCCAGTCTTCAAGTAGCTTATGCGTTTGTGGGATATGGTGGCACCTTGGTGATATTATTTATATTAAGTTTTAGGGATGGTATTTGGAAATCTTTTAGCTCAGAACTACTCGCACATAATTTTTTTACTTCCCCAGAATTTCTACTAGGCTTGGCTTTTAGCTTGGCAGCAGGTTATTTTATAGTGCAACAATATATCCAGACAAAAAAAGTTTTTAAAATATCCCCTTATCAGATCAGTTATATCATTTGTATAGGTATATTTTTCACAGGAATTCACCTCTCCTTAGGGGCCGTTATCATCAATATATATTTATTAATTTTAGGGCTATATACCATTCGACTAGGCAATAAAAAACCTCATTTTGGGATTCTTAACTTTGGGCTTAGCATTATTACTGTATTAATTATTTGCCGGTTTTTTGATACCAATTTAAGTTTTATCGTCCGTGGAGTTTTATTTCTACTTGTGGGAGCCGGTTTTTTTGCTGCAAATTATTTAACCCTTCAACGAAAAAAGCAAAATGCTGCATAAAAAAATACTCTTGCCTTTATTTATGGTGATGGTAATCGCCCAGTGGTATATACCCGCTCATATGATTTGGGAAAAAGAAGAAATTCTTGTATCCGGGAAATCCTATAAATTTAAAATAAAACCCATTGACCCTTCGCACCCCTTAAAGGGAAAATACATTCGCTTGATCTATGAGGAAGATTCCTTTACCGTTCCCCATATAGAACCTTGGATGACCGGACAGGAGATTTATGTATTGCTTACTACCGATGAAACAGGCTATGCTCAAATAAAATCCATTCACCCCAACGCTCCCAATACCGGTAAAAATAACTATTTTAAAGTCCGCTCCAGTCACTATACGCGGGATTGCAGCATACAGCTAAATTATCCTTTTGACGAATTTTATATGAATGAATTTAAAGCTCCCCAAGCGGAAAAACTTCAACGGGAGATGACGCTAGATTCTACCAAAAATGTTTATGCAGTGGTATTTGTAAAAGATGGATCGGTGGTTTTAAAAGAGGTAGAAGTAGACGGCACCCCCCTTAGTGAACTCTTAAACACGAACTAAGCTTTTCTTAATACCTCACACCTATTTCCTACAACCTACGCTCCCCTATTGTTTCCCTTGTTAAACAAACTTTAAACCGTCTTATTTATGAATAAAGCTAAGGAGAAAGCCCTAACTTTAATAAAAAAAGATGAGCAATACCATTTTATTGAACAACCGTCCTGAAGGAAAACCTCAGGAATCTGATTTTAAATTTGTAGAACAAGAAGTAGGTACTCCCGGTGAACAGGAACTTTTAGTAGAAGCGCTCTACGTTTCTGTAGATCCTTACCTGCGCGGAAGGATGAGAGATGAAAAATCCTACGTTCCTCCGTTTGAGCTGAATGAACCTATAAGTTCTAATATCGTTGCTAAAGTACTCGAGTCTAAACACGAAAACTTTAAAGAAGGAGATTATGTATCGGGAAATATGGCTTGGAAAAAGAAACAAGTAGTAAGTACCGATAACCTCCAAAAAGTAAATCCTGATCAAGCCCCACTCTCTGCTTATTTGGGTATTTTAGGGCTTACTGGTCTTACGGCTTATTTAGGATTAAACGAAATAGGCCAACCCCAGAAAGGCGAAACTTTATTGGTTTCGGGCGCTGCAGGAGCTGTAGGAAGCGTCGTTGGGCAAATAGGGAAAATACTTGGATTAAAAGTCGTAGGAATTGCCGGAAGCGATGAAAAAATAGAAATGCTTACTTCCAAGTTTGGTTTTGATGGTGGTATTAACTATAAAACTACCGAAAATATGAAAGAAGCAATTGGCAAAGCCTGTCCTGATGGTGTAGATATTTATTTTGATAATGTAGGCGGCGAAATTTCTGATGCTGTACTTTTTCATATCAATAAAATGGCACGTATCGTTATTTGTGGTGCTATTGCCGTTTATAATAAAACCGAAACTCCAAAAGCTTTAGCTGTACAGCCTTTTTTAGTAAAGAACAGTGCATTAATGCAAGGCTTTATTGTAAGCAATTATGCCGATAAATTTAAAGAAGCTGCCCAACAATTGGCCCAATGGCTACAAGAAGATCAACTTCATTATGAGGAAACCATCGTAGAAGGTTTTGAGAATATCCCTCAAGCTTTTATCGATTTATTTGATGGGAAAAACAAAGGAAAAATGGTAGTCAAAGCATAAGAGTTATAAAAACGAGCTTGTCTTCAAGCTAAGCTTAAGGTGATCCTGTTTATGTTTACTTTAGAAGAAAAATTTTCAAGGGTTCTGCTATAGTTTAGCTTTATCCTTGAGTTACTACTAAGCCTCTGTTTTAAAAAGCAGAGGCTTAGTTGATTCATGAGGAAAGGTTTTCTTACTTTATCTATCTTGGCACGCCTTTTCCCTCATTAAAACTTCCTGTTTTTTTCGCATTCTTATAGAGCTGTCGTTAAATTAGGAGATGTAAGCCTCAACTGAGGTCCATTAACTAACAAGTTATTCCATGTAAATTTTAGTATTTTAATGATCTCTATCTATCTCATTCCACAAGGTTTAGCGATTATTAAATTAACACCTTATTATGTTTTTTACTATGATAATTTCAACAAAATATCCAAAAAAAATATAAATCCTGAATTAATTTGCTTTTCTATCTTGTTTTAAATAGTTTTAGTAATTCCTAAATGAGTAACCATGAAACAATCGAATAGGCTCAAAGAATTATATACCTATCAAATCTTGGATACTCCACAAGAAAAAGAATTAGATGATTTTGCCGAATTGGCTGCGCTTAGCTGTAATACCCCCTTTGCCTTAATTAGTTTTATAGATAGAGATCGGAATTGGTATAAAGCCAAAGTAGGCTTAGAAATTAACCAATATAAAAATCGGCATCCTTTTGTAGAGCATATTTTAAAGGGTAATTATCATTTTATTGAAGTGAAAAACCTTGCGGAAGATGAACATTTTAGCGAACCCTTGGCGTTAGGTACACAAACCATAAATTATTATGCTGGAGTTACGTTAAAATCACCTAACGGCCATGTACTGGGTACGTTAAGTGTATTGCACGAGCAACCTTATTGTTTAAATGAAGACCAAAAAAAATCTTTAAAAATTATTGGGGATAAAGTCATGAAATTTTTAAACGATAGAAGAGCTTTATTAGATCAGCAAAATACCATTGCCAAAAATGCTCAAAAGTTAAAAAACCTTACCGATCACGTTCCTCATTTAATCTTTCAGCTAAAGTTCTATCCTTCTTCCGATAAGGTAAAAATAGAGTTTGTGAGCAGGGGCATCAAGAAATTATTCCCCATGATTAAGGACCCTCAGAAATTTATTGAGCGACCGGAGTGGTTTATCAAGCTTATTCATCCGGAGCATCGTGAAAAATTTAAAGTTCACCTACAAGAATTACTTAACAGTAAAAAAAGACAAGTCATTGAATATAAACTCAACCACTGCGAAAATAAATGGCACCTTTTAAAAGTAAATCCAGAGCTACATCAGGACGGAAGTGTAACTTGGTATGGAAACATTGAAGACATTACCAGCCATTTAGAATATGAAAAAGCAATGGAAAATATAGTATATGATCTATCGCATGTACTCCGTCGTCCCGTGGCCAATTTGCTGGGGATTAACAACCTATTACAGGAAGAGAAGAATTTGAATGAAAAAGACCTTAGAAAGTATAGTAAATTTATACAAAAGGCTTCCCAAGAACTCGATGATTACTCCCGCGAACTCAACGAAATATACCAAAAAAAGCGAGAAGAAGTCATGATGACCAAACTTAATAAAAAACTACTGCAGTAAATTTTCTTGCCTATCACTTCCCTATCCTGTCTTTAGCAAAGTAAGATGATCCATCAAAAGATGAGTTTAAAGTTATTAAAGTAAATAAAAACCAACTCTTTTCTACATTAAATTTGGCCCCATTCTTCCTAGTATGGCAAGCCTGATTTAGCAATGGCAAAACTGCTATTAAAGCGGGTTTTTTATTGATGCCTTACCCTCTTTGCGGCCCTATCATAGGAGACAAGTCGCTTTAGGTTTTGTGGTTCCCTCCCCTGCTCTTTGCCATTCTTGTTGTTTTAGAAGACCGATAATTTAGTTATATTTGAAGTAGTGATATAGTGTAGATAAACGCCATGCGTTTATTCGCATGTTGTGTGCAATTAAAACAAACATTCTGCTAAACATTAAAAATTTGAAAAATGCCGTATCGAATAAATAACCCAGCGAACGTATTAAGCCCGAGGAAAAATGTAAAAAATGTAACTGTCTTGTACAATGGCGGTGCAGTTCCTGGCGAGTATTCTGTGGCTAAACTGAAATGGAACGGAAATGACGTAATTGGAGTGCGTTGGAATATTACCGAGAATGAAATTCACGATAAAGATAAAATTAGCGGAAAAAATGTATGCTTGGGAGAACCAAATTCACGCGGACATTCAACTTGGTTTATATTACCAGACGACTTAATAGATAAACTTATAACAGGCGGAATATTAGCAGAAGACCTTAAAAAATATCTGAAAGAAAAATAATGACTAACGAGACAATAGACTATATAAATAATTGGGAAAAGGAATTGAAAAAAATTAACGGAGATGAACTGACCGATTTTTTTAATAGGTTTCAAACTTTATATCCAATTTACAATCGACTTTACAATGATGCTTTTAGAATTGAAAAAGCTAAAAATAAAGAACTGAATAGAATCTCTGATTATGAAAAAGCAACAGTTTTTGTAAGAGATTTTATTGGTGCAGACTTGATAATTGATAATTTGAAAGATGATAATAGAATTGATGATATCAAGGCAATCTCGGATTTAATAGATAACGAAATATTTCATATAAATTTAAAAGACGGAATTGGTCAAGAAGAATTTGACAAACAGTTATCTAAAAATTTAGTGAATGAACAAGATAATTCAATCAGAGCAAAAGCAGTATTAAGCGTAATATATAATGTTAGATGCAATTTGGTACACGGATATAAAAATCTTGAAGAACATCAAAGAATGCTATTAGAACCTGTTCAAAATTTGTTACTGACAGTTGTCGAAACATTAAAAAATCGGTTAAAATAACTGCACACAACAAAGTACTGTGGTAAAAAACAAGTAAATCTAGGTTAATTTTTTACTAAATTACTTCTATGAGAATCATCATAAAATAGTCCTGATTTTGCTATCGCAAAAGCCTGTTTCAATAACTTATTACATACGGCAATTAAAGTCAATTTTTTGCTCTTTCCTTTGGCCACTATTCGTTCATAAATTTCCCTGCAAGCTTTGTTATATCTACACGCATTAAAACTGCACATAAATAACAAATTGCGGAGTTTTTGATTTCCTATTTTGCTTATTCGGCTACGTCCATTTACACTGCTTCCACTCTTGCGAATCACAGGAGTCAAACCAGCATAACTACACAATTCACTACCGCTTTTAAAGCGCTTAAATCCATCAGTAAGAACCACTAGCATTAGGGAGGTTTTCGCTACAATTCCTGGTATGGTTTTCATACGGGTCAACAGATCTTGGTGCACTTCTTTAACCAATATCAGAAGTTTGTCTTCCAAGGTTTTTATTTCTTTCTGTACCTGTTTTAAACTACGTTTTAAAGAGCTGACAACAATTTTACTTGGATTGCCTAAAACAGCTTCTCCGTGTAATTTATTTTTAAGCATAGTGCTCTGTTTTGTATACACAGCAAGGAGTCTAGTCATTTGAAGGCATTCTGTTTGATGCTTAGAGGTGCCTTTCCATAGTTTTAATTCTACTTGTTTGCCATATTCACAAATCAGTTTAGAATCACTTTTATCGGTCTTAATTTTGGACAATTTCATTTGGATAAATCGCTTAACTGCCAATGGATTTTCTACGGAAACCTTCATCCCACACTCTAGTAAATAGTAGGCTAATTGATAGTGATCATAACCGGTGGCTTCCATCACACAGTGACTATTGATAGAAAGTAATTTTACAAACTTCTTAAAGCCGGATATACTGTTTTTAAATTGATAATAATTGCCTTGTGAGTCGGTCACATCAAAAACCAAATGGCTAATGTCTATTCCAAAATATTTAATATCTTTATTCATAAGAAAATGTTTTTTGAAAGGACAATCTACGCGAGTTTCAACGACTTAAAAGCGAGATCTAAAGCCTCTTACAACTGTACGAAATCTGTGTAGAAAAGAGCGGGGATTTTCAATGCTGACGAAATCTAAAGCTTCTGCATATATAATAACCTTATTCCGCTCTTTTGTTCTTTCTTGTTTATATCATAAATTTAATGAGAATCAAACTTAAGACATATACCACTCATAGCCAGTCAGTTGCTTAATCGAGGTTAAGGTATATTTGCTAGTCCGCCAAATTTTTTAATTTGGCTTATTGGAAAAATAAGGTAATAAGAAAATTAAAAAATTCGGCTCGTGCTTAAACGAAAAGTTATCACTAATTTGCATGCTACGAGCCATATACAAGACCATTATGCAACAAATTGACCAACATCAATCCAAAGCCACCCACTTTGTAGGGAAATAAATATTGGAGGAATAATGTTCAGTTAATTTTAGCAAAAATGGAGTTTTTCCCCACGGCAATTGTGGAAGTATTCTAATCTACTAAAAATTAGAATGCGTAAATTTAAATCTTATTATCAAAATGAAAAAGTTAGTACTAATTTCAATTCTCCAATTAATTTGTATTGGAACATTTGCGCAATCAGTCCAAGGATATTACGTTGTAGAAAAAGTGGGGCATTCCTTAAACCCAATTCAAAAAACAACTAATACGGACCAAACATTAACGTTGGATATGGAAAACAATGATTTAGAAAGTTTTTTAAATAGTAAACCTATCTACCAATTTAAAAGAGCTTTTCCAAATATTTCAAACCCATATTTGCAACGTGTTTATTATATAGAGCTTAACGATGATAGTCATTTAGCATCGCTATCAAGCAGGACTGAAATTGAATATACAGAATATGTATATGAAGGACAACCCCTTTTAGAACCTGATGACATTGAAGGAATCGATGGAAATGTAAAAGAAGCTATGGAACTCATTAAAGCACCACAGGCTTGGAATATCACTACTGGAAACCCCAATATATTAGTAGGTGTTGTTGATACCTACTTTGATACCGACCACGATGATTTAATCAACAAAATTGTTCAAGATATAGATGATAGCTCGTCAACCAACAAACACGGCACTCAAGTATCGGGAGTAGTTGCAGCAGATACAAATAATGGTATTGGAATACCAAGTATAGGCTATAATACAAAGTTGGTAACTATGGATAGTCCCTTAAATACAATGAGAGTTTGGGAAATGGCTCAAATACCTGGTGTAAAAGTAATCAATGGTAGTTGGTATGACTCCTGTTCGCCATCATCCATTAATGCAATGGTTTATGAAGATATCTGGAATATGGGAATTACTCCAATATTTGCTGCTGGCAATGGTAATACTTGTGGTTCAGACCCTACAACATACGTATATCCAGCAGCCTATGACCATACCATAGCTGTATCGGCAGTCGGTCATATATCACCAAGAGAAACAAATCACCCAGTTTATGGTATCGTATCGTGGAAGGATGTTCACAACCGTATTGGAAATGACCCCACAACTACAATGACTCATAATGATAAAGTAGATGTTTGTGCTCCTGGGTATCGTTTATATACGCTCGACAATAATAATAATTATCGCAACACAAGTTTTGGAACGTCCTTATCATCTCCAATGGTTGCAGGATTGGCAGCACTATTGTTGGATGTAAATCCGAATTTAACTCCCGACCAAATTAGAGACATTATTAAAAATACCGCAGACAATATTTACCAAATCCCCGAAAATGCCCCCTATCAAGGCCTTTTGGGGACTGGAAGAATAAATGCATACAGAGCTGTACTAACAGCACAATGTATGGCAAATCCAACAACTGGACTTGACTTAGCTATGCGTAATTCTGACTTTGATGACGGTACAGAACCCGACAACAGCACACAACAACCTTGGCAAAGTAATGATATTTGGGTAAGAAACCAAGATGATGGTATTTATAACGACGACCACCAAAACCCTGAATATGACCCAAACGACCCAAACTATGTTTATGTTCGAGTATCCAACAATAGCTGTGACACCTCATCGGGCAATGACCAGTTAAAATTATATTGGGCAAAGGCAAATACCTCACTTTCTTGGCCACAGCATTGGGACGGTAGTTTGTTCATTACAGACCCAGTAACAGGCCAAGATATTTTGATGGGCGATGAAATAGGCACTATTACAATCCCCCCCATTGAAATTGGGGAGACTAAAATTTTAAAACTTCAATGGAGTGTTCCGAACCCAGAAGATTATGAAAATATTAATCCCAATCCTTGGCATTTTTGTCTTTTGGCAAGAATTGAATCTACAGATGACCCAATGACATTTACAGAAGGGAGTCATATAACTACTAATGTTTTAAACAACAATAACATTGCTTGGAAAAATACTACTGTAGTGGACATTGAACCTAATTCAACTCCTATAATTGGTGGTGTAGTAGCTGTAGGCAACCCTTTTACGGCTCAAAAATCATTTAAGCTGGAACTGGTGAGGGAAACAAATGAATTGGGAAAGGCGATATATGAGGAGGCAGAAGTCTCTATCACAATGGATAATACAATCTATACTGCTTGGAACAATGGTGGAAAAGCCAAAACAAATCTAAAGGACACTCGACAGAACGAGCGAAAGATAGTAACTGCAGACAATGCTGTACTAAACAACATTAGCTTAGCTCCCAACGAAATAGGTACGATAAATTTAGAGTTTAATTTCTTAACAAAAGAATATACCGATAAAAACGAATACGTGTACCACGTTATACAACGTGATGCAAGTACAAACGATATTATTGGAGGGGAAACCTATATAGTGCGAAAAAAACCAAGAGACAGTTTTTCTGCTGATGCAGGTAATGATAAGGAAATTGATAAAAATGAAAGCACAACGCTCACCGCATCAAATATCAATGAGGATGCTACCTATAATTGGTACGACCCAGAAGGTAACTTAATTTACACTGGCTCTGACCTAACGGTATCGCCAGAAATTACAAAAATCTATAAATTGGAAGTAATTTCAAATCTTGATGGATTCAAAGATTACGATGAGATAGAGGTAAAAGTAAATCCCTACAAACTGGAAAGTTTAGTGCCAAATCCAGCTATTTCACAAGTTACTGTAAATTACATCGCAGATGAAGCTAATTCTGCATACCTTATGGTAGTGAACACTACAACTGGGTCTTCAGACAACTATATAATTGACACTACTTTAAACAGTGTCGTAATCGATATTTCAAGCTACACATCGGGTATTTATGAAGTTATACTCGTTGCAGATGGTGAGGCACAGACATCTCAAACATTAATTAAACAATAAAAGCAAACCGTATGAAATATTTTTTAATAATTACAAGTTTAATTTTCGTGCAAAAGTTATTTGCACAAGACCCGCAACTTTTTGAAAATACTTGGTATTTACAAGATGTAATAATTGATGGCAACGATAATTTTCCACCTTCTAATGAGGAGGTAGAATTTATCCAAGCTACTTTTTCAAATGATAATTCATTTTTAACCGAAGTTTGTGCCACTCTTGAAGGAACATTAAGTTATAATGCTGATAATTTTTCATTTGATTCCTTTGCAATAACATTAATAGGCTGTGGGGAACAAGTCAATGACGATTATCAAAATTTATATATAAATGATTATTTTGAACAGACTATTGACAACCCATATTCTTATGCAATTACGCAAAGTGAAAGTGCTTTGGAGTTAACAGTAACTAATTCAAATAATGATATTGCAATATATACGAACGAATTATTATCAATAGAAAATATCCGAGGATTTGAAAATAGGATTTACCCAAATCCATCTAATGGGATATTTAGTATTAAAACGCCTGATAATTCAGATTATATCATTATAATATACAATGTTACCGGTAGAGTTTTAGGTACAATATATGATTACACGAAAAATGGTGCAATTGATATTTCTCAATACGATTCTGGGGTTTATCTTTTAAAAATCATAGATGATACTGGAAATTACAGTATTGAAAGAATAATTAAAAACTGAGTAAAAATTCGTTGCATAACATTGTATCCTATGAAAAGCCCTAGTCCAGTTCTTTAAAGTTACTATTTAATTTTTAATTATCTCATAATGTTGTTTTTGGGGTGTTGAATCGTTGATAATTCCGATAGGATTATCAATCATTCAATACCTATATAACTTGCTCAGCATCCTATATGTGGTCCATCCTTTAGGGCGGCCACCAGCATCTTTATGATTATAAGCTATAATAAGTTTGGTCACTTGCTAACCGATGTGATTCCCGCAAATACGGGATCACCTACATTGTTTTGTGATCCAAACTTTGCCACTTCTTTAAATGAGCTTAGTTATTGGTTTATTATTCTACAACCCCTATTTCGTAGGGAACCCCTGTTTTTATTACCGCTAAGGTGCGGCTTAACAATTTACGCGCTACCTTAACGATTACAGATTTTACGTTCTTGCCCTGATGTTTGCGATAATAGGCTTGCATCACCGGGTCTGTACGTATAGCCTGCCAAGAAGCTTCTATAAAGTAACTACGTATCAATCGGTGGGCTCGCATACTCACTCCGGTATGTCTTATAGTATCACCGCTTTGGTAAATACCGGGAGCTAAACCTACATAACCGGCCAATTGCTTGATGCTGCTAAAACGACGCAGATTCCCAAGCTCACTAAGTATACCACTGGCCACAATGGGACCTATGCCCGGGATACTGCGTAAGAGCATATAATCCTGCTTAAAATGAGTTTTGGTATGTCGTCTAAGTAATGTAGATACATCCCGAAACTCCTGATCTATAAACCGAAAACTACGCAAACGGCTACGCAAGACTTCTGTACCTGCATCATACTCAAATTTCAGATCATCTAACCAGTGCCTGAAGTTATGGCTCCAGTGATCGTTGTCATACTCCGGCGGTATTTCTATGCCATAATACAACAACTGCATTTTGATATAGCTTTTGATTTGACGCATATCCTTGACCAGATCATTACGACGGCGAAACAGGCTACGTAATTGCTCCCGGCATTTATCGGGTACACAAATACTTGCTAACCTGCCGTCCTTGAGTTCGCGGGCGATCAACTGCGCATCAATACGGTCAGTCTTTGTAAAACGTTCTTTACCTCTTCTAAAAATATCTGCTGGATTCACTACCAGGGAACTCCAACCATAACTCTCAAAGCACCGGTGCGCGTAATAGCCACAACATCCAGCCTCATATGCAGTGGTTACCTGATAATCTCCATAATGCTTGGTGACATACGCTTTTAAGGCGTCAGGGCGAGGTGGCATACTAAAGGTCTTACCGGATGAAAGATCGGTTGCACAATGTATTTTCCAACTACGCTTGTGGATATCGATACCAATGTATAACTTTGGTTGAGCAGTGGGTACAGTTTTTATACCCGCCTGCCGAGCGGGCAGGTCTTATTGTTTTGGTGAACTTTAAAGATACTGGATCTGCTGCTTTTACATAGATGCTAACCGCAATTACGGAGGATTTGACTACGTCCGGCACGAGCACGAAATGCGAACTGGCGAAGCAATCCACTCGGAATTGCTAAACAGAAAAATAATCGCTAATTTAAACCGTAACTGACGATTATACGAGACCGCTAGCAACAAGTTAAAATGAAAAACAAATTCATATACATATTATTTTTATTGTCATCGGTTTTGTATTCCCAAAATGGCAGATATGAAGTTGTAAGAGAATATTACGGCGTAGAAATATTATTTGACAAAGAAGCCAAAAGTTATAGTTTAGATTATCAACCAGAAAATGGAAACTCAATTAGAATAAACAATCTTAAATTTGCTAAGGTTATTTCAGGTGTGAGATTTCAGGTTTTGACAGGAAATTGCGAAATTAAATACTATAACTCTTTACTTGAAGAAATTAAATTTGAACCTCTAGTAATTTGTGGATTTACCACCGACTTTACTCCCAAATATGAAATAACTGAAAAAAATGGATATTTTTTTATTAAAAAGGATACTATGGAAATAATTGACTTTGAGAAAAAAATCATTAGTAAAAAAATTGACTCAATTAAAAAAAATGAAATTGACAATATTTATTTTTCAGATAATCGCAATATGATCAATGGATTATCAGGCTTATCTACAACTCCTATCATTATTAAAAATGGTAGAAAAGGAATTTTAGAAAACGGAAAAGTAAAATTTTATGACAATATAGAAGTAATTGGAGGATTAGTTAGGCTAACCAAAAATGATTTAAAATTTTATTATAAAATCTCAAAAAAGCCTAAGTACAAAGAACTGGGAGAATTTGAACAAAACCTAGCATTTTTTGAGAAACAAGATAATAAACAAGGTTATATTGATAAAAATGGTAATGAATATTACTGTTCGGAATAAAAACCTATTGCTAACACCGTATACATCTCACAACTAATTAGTTGCCTAATCAGAAGTTCAGGTATATTTGCGAATTCCGCCAAATTTTTTAATTTGGCTTATTGAAAAGAAAAAGTAATAAGAAAATTTAAAAATTCGGCTCGTGCTCAACCGAAAAGTAATCGCTAATTTGCAAGCTACGAGACATACACAAAACAGCGGTCATTAATACTAAACCCTTTGCAAAAATCATATTTACTTCTGATTTTAATCCTGACTACAATTAGCTGTAATCAAGATCAAAGTATTTTACTTAATCCGGAAAGTGTCAACCACTATAAAGATAAAATAGAATATGATTATAGCATTGAAAAAAAGGTTTCTTACGATGATAATGTTCGTTTAATTGAATTAGAGTTTTACAAGGAAGAAAAATTGATTGAAGAAATGTGGGGCGAATTTCACGCGCAATATTTTTACAATACTGAAGGTCAATTAATCAAGATAAATCATTGCAGGTTTCATAATTGTAATGCTGGAATTTGGGAGTTTATCAAGTATGATGAGAATAAGAATCCGATTGGTTCTTTGAGAACGCTTGATTCACTTGCTGATATAGATACAGCAAACGTACTCCAAAATAGATTCTATGATTCTCAGAATCGACTTATCAAAGAACTTATTAGAAATTCTAATATTTTATGAAAACATATACCTATAAAAATGGAAAGATTGATAAAGAATTTAAAATAAACAAAACCGACACTCTTCTTTTTGGAAAATATTCTTATGATGATGATGGCCGAATAAAACAAATTGAAAGAATAAAGGATAGTGTGTATTTTATAGAATCTTATCAATATGAAAATGGTAACCTTTCAAAAAAAACTCTTGAAAGCAATCAATACCCGCTCGATGATAATGTTGATTTTAGTGTCAACAATAATACTATCGAATATTATTACAATAAAGAAAATCAACTAATTAAGGAGATAGTTTACGATCATCAAGGAAAACAATATCAACTTTTTGAATACCAAATTGAACAGAAAAAGTACTAATGCCTACAATATATATAAAAAAACGTTAGCTTTCATTTAAGATGAGCGAAGAAATAAAAATTATCAATGGATATAAGATTTACGAAAACCTTGAACATATAAGGATTCGTCCTCTTATTGCTCTTACCTCTAAATCAATCACAGCTTTAGAAAATTATCTTTGGGGATACTGGGTTTATGCTAATAAAAATTATAGTGGAGAACAAATATATAATGACGGAGACCCTGATTTTAATGAGTTTAAGTGGTGGTTGAGTGGACAGCCTAATATTCCACTATCTTCTGGACCAAGATTTCACGAATTATTACTTGAAAAGTGTGGAAATGATGAAGAAAAGGCTTTTGACTTATTCTTTGAAAAATTAGATGAATTCAAGCAGTTAAACACTAAAAGAAAAATTGAATTTGACATTAACTATTGGATTAAGGTATTTAATAAAACTGTTCCAAAACGATATTTTAGAAGAAATATACCAGAATATTATTTAGTGACTTATGTAAATCATTCTATTTTCCTTTTTCAAGGAAGAGATTTTGATGGAGTTTTTATTTTCTTGAAAAGATGTCTTGACTATCTAGAAAATGCAGAAAACAAGAATCGTTTGAATTCCGATTACCTTAAAAAAGTTGATTTATATCTTCAATCAATGTTTTATTATTTGGAGAATAATAGTTTGGTTGTTAAAGAAAAATTTGAAAAATACGACATTGTAAAACGTATAAAAACGAAAAGCTAACATTGGCTATAAGTAATTGCTTATTCTCGCCTGCTTCTGAAAATCCTCGCGGATTTTCAGTTTGGTGTGTACCTGCCTACCGGTAGGCAGGCTTGTAAAGTTTAGTGCTAAACCATGCAAATACCCATAGCAGGAGACGTTATACAACATTTACCCATAAAATGAAAATTACAATTTTAACGATATTATTTCTCGCTTTATTAAGTTGCAAAGATGTAACTGAAAGAAAACCCAATGAACCGAAATCAGACAGATTTGAGTTGCTTCCTGAACCAGATAAGGCTGAAAAAGAAAAGTATCTGAAAAATCAAAATCTGACTTCTTTTCTTAAAAACCCAATTGAGTTACAAAATTTTAAGGAAAAGAAAAGTAGAAATGTTACGACAAGTGTAACTAACGGAACTGAATTCTATTTCAATCCAAAAACAAAAGACTCTATTTTCTATGTTTATTATTACCCAGCCGAAAAATTTGACAACCCAAGAAAAATAGACCAAATCATAGTTTTCAAACACGGAGAAAATAAACATAAATACGATGACCAAACTGAAACCCTAATAGAATTGAGAGTTTTTAATAAAGATTCCGATTTAGGCAAAGCAAATCTTGTTGGACTAACTAAAACGGAATTGGAATCTGAATTTGGAAATGACTATCTGACTTTTGACAATGGAATTGCCTACTCGAACAAAAACAAAGTTTTGATTTTAGAACTTGAAAATTCAAAAGTCAAATCCTATCGATATATAAAATTAAACACCGAGAAAATCGACACGGACTTAATCGGACAAATAATAAAATAAAAAACGTTGTACAACACCGGCTATAGTTCATTGCTTCTGACTTTCCTCTCGGAAAGTCCTCGCAAATTTGCTATCCCTGACTGCTGGCAGGCAGGTTCGGTTTGTATTTACTAAATTAGTTGCTTAAACCACGCAACAAACCATATGCAAAAACGTTGTAGCACATTTGAAAAAAAAAATCGCATAATGAAATATGATTGAATTTTTAAAAGGAGGAAAAACTCTGAATGGAATAAAAATGGGAATGAAAATCGACGAACTATATTCGATTTTGGGAAAGCCAACAAATGTTAGCGGAGAAAAAAATTACGGTTATATACATTACGGAGAATATCGCTATGGATTTACTGATGACATAATTAATGAAATGGCAATAGAATTTAAACTGATTGAAAAGCCATTTGAGTTTCCCAATTTAGAATATAAAAAATATGATATTTCTCTTTTTGAAAATTTTAAAATCAAATCTAAAAGTAAAATTCATAAAATAATCAGCTTTGTCAATCACTTGCAACTGAATTGGAAAGCGCAAAATGGAATTGACAAAGATTCGTTTACAATAAAAATTGAAAACGGACCATATATTGTTTTCAATCTTTATGATGGAACTGTAGATAAAATTACAATTGTAGATGGCCACCAAAATGACTGATTTTCTATTCGGATGTAAAAACCTTTATTCACTAGGAATTCATCCTTTTGACTTTAGTAAATCTGACTCTGACGAGTACAAAGCAATTATTGAACTTGGAAAAGAAATAATACAAGATATTGGACTCCAAAGTTTCGCTGAATTTATAATCGAATATCAATATCGTGTTGGAATTTGGTCGTCGTTTATAACATTGGAATTTGGAAAACCAGACCAAAATGAAATTCTACAAATTAGTGGAACTAAAACAATATTATCTGCTTGTTTAGAGAAAATTGAACAGAACGAAATTAATGAATTACCGAGTGATATTATTGAAAACAAAAATAACTGGATAACAAAAATAAAAACGTGCTACAACACTGGCTATAAGTAATTGCTTGTTCTCACCTACTTCTGAAAATCCTCGCGGATTTTCTACCAGCCTGCCGGCTGGCAGGTTCAGTTTTTATTTGCTAAATTGGTTCCTAAAACACATATCTAGCTAAAAGTAAATACATTATCTACAATTTAAAAATATGATTAACATGAAACACATATTTTTTAGCACGATAATTTTGATTCTATGTCTTTCTTCTTGTACAACATCAATGTCACCAAGTCAAGTTAACAATACTCTTCCTGGGTTAACTACAGCAAAATATTACAATCAGCTTCAAGCCATTGAGGCTAAAAAAGACAACAAATGTAAATTGATTGCAAAAGATAGAACTTATTTAGCTTCCATTGGTTTTATGCCTAAAGACGATTTAAAAAATGCTGCAAAGGGGATTGACGAATGGGTTATAATAGATGGTCCAATGCAGACGTTTTATTAAATTATGGTAACTATATATCAGTTTACACCGAATCATAGTTTTGTATTAGATTTTTCTTATTTAAATCAGTTCAGTCATTTTTGTTTGACCTACTGTTTTTCTATCGACACTTAAAATGCCTCCACTTTCAAGTCTAACATGAGTTTTGGATCTGTCTGGAGACATTCCTTTAACTTTACCATACTGCCGCTTTACTAAAAAATTGATGCCGTGTTGTATTACGAATTGAACTCAGCTATTATTAGCTCTTATTATATTAGAAGAAGTTAGTTTAATATATCATACAGAATAAAATACTTTTACTTAGGTAGGAGTTTTTTGTTTATAGTTGTTTTAATTGTAAAATTGACTATGAAGTCAGGCTTACCAATAGCTATAACTGAACCAGTATCAGGCAATGATAATGACTTATTTGAAGAAGTGGTATGTACTGAAATTAATGTAGACGAACTTTTTATCAACGCAGGTGGAATACATTATATTTACCTCAAGTTTTAAAATTCAAGCGTATGAAAAAAAAATATTTTTTAAAATTAGCTTTAAGTTTATTCCTTATAACCACTATAAGTAATGCCCAATCTTGGCAATGGGCTATTAGCGGAGGGAGTTTTGATTCAGATAACGCTAATAGTGAAACCGTTAAATGTATGGTTACCGATTATGATGGTAATGTATATAGCCTTTCGAATGTAGGGGTAAACGGTTTGCAGGTAGCCGGTGTAAGTAAAGAAGGTTTTAGCGGTATCGATTATATGATATCAAGTTTTAGTTGTAGTGGAGAGTACCGATGGTCAAGGGTTATAGGCGGACCCGGTACCGATGAAATACAACGCATACAAGTTGATGCCGAAGGAAACATTTATGCCGTAGGGAAAATTAAAAGAAACGGAGAAGCTTATTTTGGAGGAGAAACAGGGTATGACATTGTACTTCCCACCTCTTCTTCTTCAGTTGACCTGAACAAGCAAAATCTTTTTATTGTAAAATACAGCTCTGAAGGAGAGTTATTGTGGATGAATATGCCACAACCTGAAGACATAAGCTATACAGATGCATTAATCAATAGTAAATCGCTGGATTTTCAGGTAGATGATGAGGGTAATAGCTATTGGCTTTGTTTCATCCCGCCGGGCACTTATGCTGATGGGGCTTTTGTAAATACACTGGAAGGAAATAATCTTTTTATTTTTAAATATGACACAGATGGTAATTTTATAGCAGCATCCGAATCAGAAATGCAACCTATAGAAAATTCTCCCATGAACTCAATTCCAGATATGAAGTTGGCTTTAGACCAAAACAACAACAATTTCTATATTGTATGTAATAAAATAAATACAGATATAGTAGATATGGATATTAATGGTGAGGTGGTAGATAACAACTCGTTTTTGGCTGCTTTTAACGAAGACGGTAACTTTTTATGGAAAATAGTTTCTACTATACAACAAGGTTCTGCAGACATTTCAGATATGTGTATAGATAGTGATGGTGCTATTTACCTATCCGGGAGTACTTTTGATGGAAATAGCTTAGGAGAAACAACCTTTACATCTCCAACAAACGGAGGGTTTCCATACATCGTTAAATTAAATGCTCAAGGCGAATTTATATGGACTACTAATGGTTCTACCATAAATAGCTCAACATCAGCATATGGTATTACTGTAAAAGCTGATGAAGTTGCCGTAACAGGAGGCTTTGGTATATTAACATGGGATGAACTAGAATTGGTACAGGAAACAAATGAAGGATATGATATTTATTTAGCACGTTTTAACAAACAAGATGGTAATATTATAGGACTTATAGATATTGAAGGTAATGCTGGTTATTGGGATTATGGGAATGCAATAACTGCCGATACTTATGGGAGCTATTATATGGGTGGCAGATTTGACAATTTACTGTATATAGGCGATACTACTCTGGCAGATGGTGCACAGGGATGGGATTTTTTTATTGCAAAATATGGTTCGCAAAACTGTGATTGCAGTATGCCACAACCCTCTTTTGGAGTGACTCCTGATACACAAAACGGAAGTACCTTTTCATTTAGCTATACAGGAACAACACCTTATGATACTATTTCGTGGAACTTTGGTGATGGGCAAACATCCGAAGAAGAAAATCCGGAATACGCTTATAGCAATCCCGGGACTTATAATGTTTGTTTAACAGTAACCAATGACTGCGGAAACGAAGAGTATTGCACTGAAGTAGAAGCTACCAGTTTAAGTACTGAGCTATTTAAAAATGCATTAGCAACCGTGTACCCCAACCCAGTTAACGATATTATAAACATTACAACTAAAAAAGCTTTATCTTATACAATTTATACTGTTTTAGGTAGCAAAATAAGCAAAGGCAACATTGATTCTGGTAATGCAACATTATATTTTGGCTACCTTACACCTGGGGTTTACTTTTTACAAATATCAGATGAAAACAATACCTCGGAAGTAATAAAACTATTTAAAAAATAGTACTGATACTTGGTAGTGTAGTAAACTGGTGCTTTTAAAAAAATTATATCAAATTTATCTAAATGGTAAAATCGATTTAGAAAATAATGGAATTTATCAATGGACAGATAATTATCCGACAATCTCAATCATTGAAAATGATTTAAGAAAAAATGTTCTTTATACATTAAAAAGCAATCAAAAAATTATTGGAGCAATAAACATAAGTGAGGAACAAGAAGCCAAATATGAGTCGATTAAATGGGAATTTAATAATTCAAAAGTATTAGTCATTCATCGACTTGTAATCGACCCAAAATATCAGAAAAAAGGATACGCACAAAATTGATGGACTTTGCTGAAAGTTTTGCAAAAGAGAATAATTACTCTTCTATAAGATTAGATGTTAATAGCCAAAATATGAGAGTAATTGAATTCTACAAGAAACGAAATTATTTTATACGTATAAGCGTCAATTTCCCAGAAAGAGAATATCCGTTTCATTGTATGGAAAAGAAGATAATAACGGCGTACAACAAAGTACTGTGGTAAAAAACAAGTAAATCTAGGTTAGTTTTTTACTAAATTACTTCTATAAGCATCGTCATAAATCAACCCTGATTTCGCAATGGCAAAAGCTTGTTTTAGTAGCTTGTTGCATACGGCAATTAAAGCCTTCCCTCAACCATAAATTGACTGACTTTCTTTTCAAATTTTCATCATTCACAAACAGCATGTCTATGAATTCAACTACAATTTTATCATATAAGAGTATGATTTAATACACCATATTTCCCTTAACTACTTTACATATATAAATTTTTACTATATTGCTTTATAACTAATCTTCTTAATTAAGAATTATTATGAAAGCAAAGATTTTATTCCTATCACTATTATTAGGAATCATTATCAAAATGAATGCTCAAAATCAGGTAGTTAATGGAACTTTAACAGTTAAATCTAGCTCAGATGGAATAGTGAATTTCCAAACTTTAGATGATGGCTGGCTATATACACAATGGAAAAATAGTTCTGGGATTAGAAAAGCTTATGTAGGATTTAATTCAGATTTAACAAATTTCATAATAAGTCTAGAAAATGGCGCTAAAAGGTTTACAATTCCAAACGGAAATGTAGGAATTGGGACATACGACCCCAATGGTTGGAAATTGGCTGTCAATGGAAAAGTGAGAGCCAAAGAAGTAAAAGTGGAAACAGCTTGGTCTGATTTTGTTTTCCATAAAAACTATAATTTACCAACATTGGTAGAAGTAGAAAACCATATTAAAGAAAAAGGACACTTAAAAGATATCCCAAGTGCTAAAGAAGTAGAGAAAAATGGAATTTTCTTAGGGGAAATGGATGCTAAATTACTTCAAAAAATAGAGGAATTAACCCTTTATACAATTGAGCAAGAAAAGCAACTAAAATTTCAAAATTCTAAAATTGAAAAACTTGAAGAAGAAAATGAATCTCTAAAATCCTTAAAAACCAAGTTTCTTGAATTACAAAAAAGAGTAGAGAAATTGGAATAAATAAAATTATCCACCAAAATGTTATACAGCTAATTTTTTTAATCTGCTTTTATCATACCTTATTTTTTAAATGCATTTTAGTTACAATACATCTTAAACGCAGAATATAATTATCTGAAAACAATGTAAAAAGTAATATTTATTTATCACCTATTATCTATTTAAATTTTAACTCGTAAAGTTTCCATAACCTCTTCTCGTTAGACGAATACAACTCCCGCGAACCGCATATTTTGGAGTATCGTTAGTTGGCTATTCATCGCATTTTCCAAAAGAAAGATTAAAATAAAAAATGGAATTTAATTTTAAACAAATAGAAAAAACCAAGGTTTTAGAATTATTTAAAGAGGCTGCTGAGAGAATCAAAAAATTATCTTTATCTACCTACAACCTCTATGAAAAAGAAATATAATCTCTTTTTAGATTATTTATATTTGAATAATCGATAAACTTTAAATAAACGCAATAGTGTTTATTTGCATGATGACAAACATTGAAACTCACTCAAAACCTTAAAATTAAATGAACAAAAAAAAATTGTTGTTGATTGTAATTGGATTAATTTTTTCAGTCAAATTAAGTGCTCAAAATGAATTAAAAATCGGAATAAACACAGGATTGAATTACCCAGATATTAGAGGAAATGAATATGCTAAATATAATAATTTTAAGGTTGGATATCTATTAGGTATTTCTTTCGACTATTATTTAAAACAAAATCTATCATTAAAAGCAAACATTAATTACGAAAGAAAAATAAAAAAACTAGAATTGACTTATTATACCTACAATGCAGAGGAAATTGGGACAGAAGATTTTAAAGAAATTTATGAATATATAAATATTCCTGTTTTATTAAAATATGAGTTCGGGAACTCTATTTTTTTTTGCAAATGGTGGTCCATTTTTTAATTATTTACTAAATAATAAAATAAAACCCGATTATCCTAATGAGGACAGTGAGGTAGTAACAGAACAGAAAAAATTAGATTTCGGACTCTCTATTGGAATTGGCACAAATATATCTCTAAATGAGAAAAATGACATCACAATTGAAATAAGAGATGATTTCGGAATTATAGATACCGGTGGAGTTCCAAAACACGTTAATGGAACTGTAAAAACCAATACTTTAAAATTAATTTTAGGTTGGAATTTAGGAATATAACAACGCTTGCCAACAATGGTACCTGAGATTACAGCAGATTCGACTACACTTCCACCCTACTCAGTGTAAACTGAATCGACTCGGAATTGCTATCGTCAGGGCTAAACCAAAAAACTTTGTATATTTATCCGTGACTGACGATTATACAAAACCGCTTTACACTATTTCTTAACTACATTTCGTTACCAATGCATATAATCATAAGTGCAGAACAATTAAAAGAAGAATTAGAAAATGAAAATTTGATAATCTTAGATTGTAGTACTAAATCTAACAAAGCCGGAATAGAGTCTAAATACCAAAATATAAAGATTAAAGGAGCTAGATATTTTGATCTTAAAAATGATTTTAGCGAAAAAAACTCAAAATTTCCTAATACTTTACCTAATCCGAATCAATTTGAAATTAATGCTAGAAAGATTGGCATAAATAAATCAAGTTATGTAGTTCTTTATGACGATATTGGTATTTACACGAGTGCCAGAGCTTGGTGGATGTTCAAAATTATGGGACATAAAAATGTATCTGTTTTAAATGGAGGTCTTCCTGAATGGATGAATAAAAATTTTCCTATTCAAAAAGATTATAGCCCAGTTTATATCAAAGGAAATTTTAAATCTGATTTTCAGAAAAATATGATTTCCGACATAGAGAACGTAAAAAGTAATTTAAATAATAAAAACTCATTACTTATTGATGCACGAACTCCCGGAAGGTTTAGCGGAAAAGAAGAAGAACCAAGAAAAAATTTAAGAAGTGGAAACATACCAAATTCCAAAAATATTCCATTTGAATATGTTTTAAATGCTGGGAAATTTAAAGAAAAAAGTGAACTCAAGTTAATATTTAAAAAAGTAAATACTGAATCTAAAGAACTAATTTTTAGTTGTGGGTCGGGAGTAACAGCGTGTATAGTTTATCTAGCAAGTGAATTGGTGCTAAATAATAATAAATCAGTCTATGATGGTTCTTGGACCGAATGGGCTAGTTTAGTTCAGTAAGAAAAGTTATCTCTACAATAAAACACCTAGATTCTAATAAATTCAAAATATATGAGACCTCATCTTATTTTACTAATTTTAACCTTTACCACCATCTCCATCTATTCTCAAACCACAAATTCTCAAATTAAGAATTATTTAGATAGCTTAAATAAATCAGATTTTTCAGGGACCATATTGGTAGCACATAACGATACGATTATAGCTCAAAAAGCCTATGGACTTTCCAGTATAGAATACGATGTAAAAAACAAAATTGATACTAAATTCAATATCGCTTCCATTACAAAAATGTTTACCGCTGTGGCAGCTTTACAACTATATGAGCAAGGTAAAATAGATCTTAACACACCAATAGGAAAGTATTTACCAGATTACCCTAACGAAATTGTTAGAAACTCAGTAACAGTACACCAGCTATTAACCCATACATCAGGATTAAACAACTTTTACGTTACTGATTTAGATAAAATCAAAAATACCGACTATAAAGAAATCTCCGATTTTATTCCACTTTTTTCAAATGACACTTTACTATCCAAACCAGGAACGAAATATGATTATAGCGGCAGCGGATTCGTGGTTTTAGGATTAATCATCGAAAAAGTTTCCGGCGAAAATTATTACGATTATATTAGAAAGCATATTCTTAAACCATCTCACATGGAATCAACTTCTGAAATTCAAGTGGATTCCATTGTAAAAAATAAAGCCAGTGGTTATACTTCTCAATTTGGTCAAAATAAAAATTTAAAGAAAAACGAATATTACTTAACTAAAGCTTCTCCAGCTGGATTCTACTACTCAACAGTGGAAGATTTGTTTAAATTCTCAAAAGCTTTAAGAAACCATAAATTATTAACGAAAGAAACAACAGATTTGATGTTAGAACCTAAAGTGAAAGGCTATAATACACATTTAGGATATGGAATTGATATTGATAATCGCTACAATCAAACTATAATTGGGCACAGCGGTGGATGGTATGGAATACACTGCGAATTAATGGATTTTATGAATGATCATTATACCGTGGTCATTTTATCCAATATCGATGACGGAGGAAAAACAGGTGCTTCTAAAGTAGCTGATTTCTTTAAAAATTTACTGGCAGGTAAAGAACTAAAGAATAATTAATAAGCATAACTATAAAAGACTATCACGAAAATTGCGCTTTATGGCATGCTAACAAAATACGCCTACTCCAAATTCACTTCTTTTAGTTACCTTTAACCTTAACCCGAAAACTAAAGCATAACGCTTCCTATAATTGAAAAAACGCCTCCATCCAATTTTAAACTAATAAAACAACTATGAAAAAACTTATTGTATTAATCTTCGCACTTTATGGGTTTACACTATTGGCGCAAGAAAAAGATATTAAGAAACCAGAATACGTAATCATTGCCAACAATCAGGTAATAACTAAAGAAAAACTTGGAGAATTAGGACAACAAGGATTGATTAAAGGAATGAATAAAGGTGTAACCGAAGAAAAACGTAATGAACTTGCAGAAAAATTCGGCGATAAAATTGGAGATAGGGAGTTTGTAATTATCATAGATTTATTAACCGAAAAAGAAAAAGCAGAACGTCAAAAGAAAGCAACTTTAGATAATAAAAAGATTTCCGCAGTAAAAAATCGAAATAACGAATTAAAATTAAATATTAACGATACTGCCTCTCAATTTACAGTCCAAATGATTGACGGTCAGAAAATCAATCTTTCAGAGTTAAAAGGAAAGGTTGTTCTCCTAAATTATTGGGCTACTTGGTGCGCTCCTTGCCTTATGGAATTTGCAGAATTTCCAGAAAAAATAATTGAACCCTTTAAAGATAAAGATTTTGTTTTAATCCCAATAGCTATAGGAGAAAGCCAAGAAAAAGTTGAGAAGAAAATGGACAAGATGAAAAAATACGGAGTTGACTTTAATGTGGGTATTGATCCCCAAAAAGAAATTTGGAATCAATATGCAACTGGAGCAATACCAAAAAGTTTCATCATTGACCAACATGGAATTATAAACTATATTTCTATTGGAAATTCAGAAGGAAACGTAGACAAATTAGCTGCAGAAATACAAAAACTGCTTCAAGAATAAAACTGCTTGTTAAGAGATCTTTGCCCAAGTTTCTAATTCTTAGAAAAATTAATTTATTTTGATTTTTAACCACATACTATTTACTGTCATACAAATCTGTAAGAACAATATGAAAAAAATTGTTTTCACATTATTAATTATACTTAAATTCCAAATTGGTTTTTCTCAAAAAATCACTGAATCCGATTTAATCGGAGAGTGGACATTTATCGAACTACAAGATGAAAACGGAGAAAAGCAAACCAAAATACCTCTAACTAGATTTGGTCGAGATACGGTAATAGAAAATGTAAATCGCGATAGTTATATTTTTAATAAAGATGGAACTTATAAAAGTTTTAACCCTTTAAACACTTCATTCGGGACTTGGTTTTTTGACAAAGAAAAGAATGAAATAAATCTTGAATTGCAAATTGAACCTGATAGCCCATACTTATCTTATTTGAAAAAAGCAGAAATTGTCACGAAAAGAAAAGATGGGTTTTATTACCAAAAACCTATACAGAAAAAAATATTGATTTATTCTAATGAATCTATGACTATTGCTGATAGAGAAAAATACGTACTAATTTATAATCGAAAATAATACTTGAAATAACTATATATAACCGGAATTATAGCAGATTAGATCACCTACGAATTCATTTAGGATTGTTATTTGTTATTCACTAATAATCACTCTCTTTCATAGAATAAAAATACTAAATATATAAATTTTAAAACTCTATGGTAAAAAACAAAGTGTTTACGATTTCAGTTTTGATAATATTAGTCTTACAATCCTGTGATTGTTGGATTGTTGTATATGGTAATATCGTAGATTCAAAGACTGAAAAACCAATTATTGGTGCTAAGGTAGAGTTTCTTAATATTAAGAGTTATGATTACAGTAAATCATCCGACTCTATAACTGTCAATAGAATATTTGAAACTGATTCTTCAGGTCATTTTTTTATGAATTCTAATAATTATGGAATGTGCCCTGATTTAGAACCAAAAATTAAAATTTGGAAAAAGGGGTATTTATCAAAGGAATACATTGTAAAAGATGATGCTGAACGAAATGAATTGAATGAGTTAGTAATTAAACTTACCAAAAAATAAAGAACCGTTTCAAAAATAATGGGAGAACAACCTCCCCTACTCAAAAAGAAACCAACTCCCTTAACTCTACCTCCAACGCCTGGGCAATTTCCAACAGCGAATAAATAGTTGGGTTCACTTTTCCGTTCTCTAACTTTTCAATGGCTTGTCTATCTTTATGGCAAGCACGGGCCAAATCAGACTGACTCCAGCCCTTTTGGGTTCTTAACTCAACCATACGCTGACCGACTTTCTTTTTAAGTTGTTCTTTATCCACAGAACAAATGTCAATGAATTATACGATAATTTCGTCAAGTAAATTCCTATTTCTTCTCAAACGGTACAGAAGTATGAAGTAAGAAATTTTGGTTAACTTAGTATCTAATTATTCCCAAATAAAATTTATACAAAACTGTTTACTAAAAATTAAAATGAATAGAAAAATTTGGGAACATAAAACATTTCGAAATGGAATTTTTCCTTGTCCAAAATGTTTTTCTGGCAGTTTGATTGGTCAAAATAAAATTTCTCAAATAACGGAAGGTGGCAAAGAATTATCAAGATATGGCTATCCATACGGAATTGATAATTTATTTTGTGGGATTTTAAAATGCAATAAATGTGATGCTATACTTTCTGTAAATGGATTACTTTTAACAAATATATTAGAAGAAATTGAGCTACCCAATGGGGAATATGATATAAAAGAAGTATCCATTAATAAACCAAAATTCTTTTATCCAAATTTGAGAATGTTCGATTTACCAACCCTAATACCCAAACAAATAATTGAACAAGTAGATTTAGCCTTCGCACATTACTTTTATGATAATAATACTTGTGCTAATAAAATTAGAACTTCAATAGAATTAATCTTAGATGATATAAAAGCACCAAAAAAAAGATTAAAAAATGGTAAACTGAAATTAATTCCTAATCTTCACCAACGAATAGCGCATTATAGTAAAACTAAACGTAAGTTATGTGAATTACTTTTAGCTCTAAAAATTATAGGAAACAAAGGAAGTCATAATCATAAATCAGAAACTAAAGATATTTTAGATGCTTTTGAAATTTTAGAATTAGTATTAGATAAAATCTACATAAAAACAACAGAAAGAATTGAAAGTTTAGCAAAAGATAAATTAAGAAGATAAACTAAAAGATATATCCAGCAATATCGATTATATATTTTCGAACACAATACCTTGAACATACAAGTCTGAAATTTTAACTATCTTAGTTTAAATCAATCCACAACTGACAATTATAAAATGCCTTTATGTTTCATTTTGAATAAAAAAACCGAATGATGAAAACTGAAAATATCCCAGGCTATATAATTTGGCTCAAATCATTAAAATCCAATAAAACTTTTCCTCACTTGGTTTTTTCAGCTGATGTTGATTCTATGACAACTGGAATGGTATCTTTAACAAGCAATATCGAAAATGAAATTGTTATATCAATATTGAATTCAAAAGAATATTCTTCCGATAAAAATGTAGAATGGGTTAAAAGAATTAACTCCGAATTAAATAGAAATGACCTTAAATATATAAAGTGGATAAGAAGTGAAAATTGTTCTCAAAAAAAGAAACTTTTTGAATCCTACAGAAATTATTGGAAAAGAGTTAAACCCTACAAAAATTATTATCAAGATATTTCAGACAGTGCTGGTGAATCTCTACAAATTGACAAGGAATCAATTTCTGATTTTATAAAAAACGGAGGTAATATTATCTCACATAAGTTTTATTAAACCAAAAAACGGAACCACAACAAAAACTAAACTAAAATCCAAAAACCTACCACCTAAAACCTAATCCCTAAAACCTACCACCTAACTCCTCCCGTGTTAGGGATAGAAGTGAAAAGCCCGTAAAGCAAAAGCAGCTAAAAAAACAAGCCTAGCAAGAGCGACGCAAGAAGCTTTTGCTAGGCTTTGGTTTTTTATGCTTTTACTGCGGACTTGCAACGGATAGCCCGGCCGTAGGCAACACCCTACTTTTCTAAAATCTGTTGAATATCGGGTTTAAAATAATTGGGACCTTTTAAAACCTTGCCATCTTCGCGGTAAATGGGTTTTCCATCGGCACCCAGTTTGCTCATATTGCTACGCTGTATTTCTTCAAACACCTCTTCTATTTTATGTTGCATCCCATGTTCGATAATCGTCCCACAGAGAATGTATAGCATATCGCCAAGCGCATCGGCCACTTCTACCATATCATTATTGTTGGCAGCTTCTAGGTATTCTTCGTTTTCTTCTTTCATCAGGTTAAAACGAAGCAAATTTTTAGCTTCTCCCAAACTAGCGGTTAATTCTTCTTTATAGCCCAAGCCAAAAGCGGTATGAAATTCTTTTACGGCGTCGATACGTTTCTTCATAATAATAGATTAATTTTGCCTAAAAATAGAAAAAATGTTTAGCCAAGGCCAATGGATGTTCGCTGTTTTTTTTGTGATTGCTTTTGTCATCATCATGATCATTAGCTACCGCAAAGACATTCAACTCCATAAAAAACACTACAAAGGCAGTTTATTAATCTTAGCGGGATTTCTTTTATTTATCGCCATCCTCTTTGTGATAAAAACTTATTTACGCTAAGACTACATTCGTTTTACTTGCTTTTCTACTGAATTAGTTATATTGGGACTTGAACAAAAAAAGCATATGATTACCACTATTCAACTCGATCAAGAAACCATTAAGGTAGATTTAGCGCAACCACTCGATATTTCAATCACCTTAAGCGGTGATGAAAACAACCCGATTGCTTGGTATTTAGAGCAACCTATCATCGAACCGGTAAAGGAAGGAAAATGGATTGCCAAAGTAACAGAAGGGGCTTCGGTAAATTTTAATAACATTCAATTTAATCCCCACGCCCACGGAACCCATACGGAATCTGTTGGTCATATTTCTGAGGAGTTTTACAGTGTGAACAAAGCGTTAAAGCAGTTTTTCTTTACAGCCAAAGTTATTTCTGTAGCGCCTGAAAATTACGGGGAAGATTTCGTGATTTCTAAAAAGCAACTTCAACGCTATGTAGCGAAAAATGAAGCGGAAGCTTTGGTGATTAGAACTTTACCCAATACCAAAAAGAAAAGACAACAAAAACACAGCCACACTAACTGGCCGTATGTATTGGAAGAAGCAGCTATTTATATTCGGGAATGTGGAATTAAACACCTACTGATTGATTTACCTTCGGTAGATAAAGAAAAGGATGACGGACTGCTCCTTGCCCACCGTGCTTTTTGGAATTATCCGGAAAACACTCGACTGGATGCTACGATTACTGAACTTATCTATGTTTCTAATAAAATTGAAGACGGCCATTATTTGCTGAACTTGCAAATTGCTTCTATAAAAAATGATGCAACACCAAGCAAACCGGTGCTTTATAAAATACTCTCCTAATCCCTCCCAAGGAGGGGAAATTGTTACGGTGATGTTTTGAAATTGAAATTTTAAAGAATGGTCACATTGAGCTTGTCGAAGTAGTTTCCAGTATCTCATCCTAATAGATTATTCAAATGAAAAAAGTAAATGATCTAACTTAAACCACTTTTTAATCAAAATGAAAACCTCATTAAAACTCGAAGAACTCGCGATGCTCCTCCTCGGCATCTACCTATTTTCTCAACTCCATTTATCGTGGTGGTGGTTCATCGGTTTATTTTTTGCGCCCGATATTGGGATGCTAGGCTATGCCGTCAACAATAAGGTTGGTGCGATGAGTTATAATCTATTTCATCATAAATTTGTGGCTATCGCTATTTATTTCCTCGGAATTTTTTTAACTTCTGAAATCGTACAGATGATAGGAATTGTACTTTTTTCACATTCCAGTTTCGATAGAATGCTGGGTTATGGACTTAAATTAAAAAAAGGGTTTAAATTTACACATCTGGGAGAAATAGGAAACTAACTATGGAATTACTCTTTATAGGTTTAGCCGCCGGTGCTATTGCAGCGTATTTTATTTACTCGCTTTTTAACTCTTCCAAACGGAAGGGAAAAGAAGAAAAACAGTCGGTGGTGTTAATGGAAAAAATTAGGGCCGTTTGTAAATTTATTACGGTAGAAGGCGACTTTTCTGAAATCTATCATTACCACAATGTAAAAGATAAATGGCTTAATCTTTTTTTAGGAAGCAAAAAAGCCTTGGTGCTTATTGAAGCCAAAGCCCATGTGGGTTTTGATTTAACCAAAATTAAAATGAATTCTGATGTAGAAAAGAAAACCATCTACCTCAGTAATTTTCCGCAGCCGGAGCTGCTCACCATCGAAACCGATTTTAAATATTACGATAAACGCGAAGGCTGGGCCAACCCATTTACTTCTTCAGATTTAACCGATATTAACCGGGAGGCCAAACAACACATCGTTGATAAAATTCCCAACAGTGGCTTGCTTAAAGAAGCTTCTTCCCAAGCGATGGACACCATTCAACTTATTGAAAAATTGGTAGAAACCATCAACTGGAAATTAGATTATTCTGCCTTAGAAATTCAGCAAGAAAACCTAAGTTTAGAAAACAAAACCAAAATTTTAAAAGATGTCTAACCTTCAGCTCATTATAGAAGAGCGCGCTGCCGATATTGGTAATTTTATGGTGGGCCGCTTATTGCCTTTTCGGCAAAAAAGAATGGTAGGACCGTTCGCATTTATCGACCATATGGGGCCGGCACATTTAAAAGCCGGAGAAAATTTAGATGTTCCCCCACATCCGCATATTGGGCTTTCTACCTTAACGTTTTTATTTGAAGGCAGCATTATTCATAAAGATAGTTTAGGCACCGAAATACAGATTAATCCCGGAGCCGTCAATTGGATGACCGCCGGCATAGGGATTGTTCATTCAGAAAGAACTCCGGAAAAGCTTCGTGAGCAAGAAAAAAACTTACACGGACTGCAAATCTGGGTAGCACTCCCTAAAGAACTAGAAAAAACAGCACCTTCCTTTGCGCACGTAGATGCTAAAGATATTCCCAGTTGGGAAGAAAACGGACTTCATTATAAGCTTATTGCCGGGAGAGCTTTCGGGAAATCTTCTCCTGTTCCCGTGCATAGCGATTTATATTTTATTGAAATTAAAAGTACCCAACGCCAAAAAGTAGCCATTGGTGAACATTTATTCGGAGAAAGTGCTTTGTATATTTTAGAAGGAAAAGTATTTAACGAAGGCTACGAATACGAACCTAAACAAATTTTAGTAGCGAAAGATGCTTCTTTGTGCGAGTTTGAAATGGAAGCCAATACCACCGTTTATATTTTTGGAGGAGAAACCTTTCCTGAAGAGCGCTTTATCCATTGGAATTTTGTTGCTTCTTCCAAAGAAACCATTCGGGAAGCACGGGAAAAATGGGAGAAACAGGAATTCCCTAAAGTTCCCGGAGAAACAGATTTTGTGCCTTTACCCGATATTACTTTTTAACGATGGATATTTTACAACTTCGCGAATATTGTTTAAGCTATAAAGGTGTCACAGAAGATTTTCCTTTTGATGAAGATACCTTGGTGTTTAAAGTGATGGGAAAAATGTTTGCGTTAGTAGGACTAGAAAAATGGGAATTGGGAAATGCTGCCATCAACTTAAAATGCGATCCGGATAAGGCCATTGAACTTCGTGAAAAATATCCCGAAGAAATTTACGGCGGATACCATATGAGCAAAAAACATTGGAACACCGTAGTGATCAACGGACCGCAACTTACTGAAAAACAAATCAAACATTTTATTACCCACAGTTATGAATTGGTGGTGAGTAAACTTACCAAAAAACAAAAGCAGGAATTAAAGGATATGGAATCATAAATTCTTCGGGAAGTTCTGTATTTTAGCAGTAAATACACTTCAACAGAGAATTCATGAAATCACCTTTATCGGTTTATCAAGATAAAATTGAACAGTACCAAACAGCATTAAGTAGCATTAAGAAAAAACTTTTTGCTTCCAGTATGCTTCGGTTAGCTGTTTTCTTAGTTTTTGCTTTTTTAGTTTATTACTTTTTCGGAAATACCTCCCTGGTTTTACTCTTTATCTTTTTAGGAATCGCTGGTTTCTTATTTTTAGTCTCCAGGCATACGGACTTGCAGCAGGAAAAAGAAAAGTTGAAACAGCTTATTGCATTGAACGAAACAGAAATCAAAGTTCTTCAACGGGATTTTCATCACCTTCCTAACGGAAAAGAATTTGTAAATCCGCAACACGAATTTAGTCAGGATATCGATTTATTTGGCGACCGTTCGTTTTTTCAATACCTCAACCGTACGGCACTCGCTTCGGGTAAACAAAAATTAGCCGATTTACTAAGCAGTAATGATATTCACCAAATTAAAGAAAAGCAAGAGGGCATTCAGGAACTTGCAGAAAAAATAGATTTTCGACAAGAATTCACCGCGATTGCCAACATGGTAAAAGCTAAAATTAAATCGTCAATTATTTTAGATTGGCTGAACGATTATCAGGCTTTCGTACCATCGATTTTTAAATGGCTACCTCAAGTATTTTCTATTGTTTCGTTAAGTTTACTTATTGCTTTATCGCTAGATTACATACACTGGTGGTATTTTGCAGGATGGTTTGCGATAGGCTGGTTAATTATTGGCAGATTTTCCAAAAAAGTGAATGAACTCTCGCACTATTTAGGGGAAGTGCAAAACACTTTTCAACAGTATCATTTGTTATTAGAACTTATTGAAACAGCAACTTTTGAAGCTGAATTCAATCAAGAACAACAAAACCGTATCCACGATGAACAGAAAAAAGCTTCCCTATTGCTAAAAGAATTCTCGAAAACCATCGATGCGTTGGAACGTAAAAACGTATTGTTTTTTGGGCAAGCCATAAGTGGTTTTATGCTTTGGGATTTATGGAAAGCTTATGAATTGGAACAGTGGATGAATCAACATTACAATCGCGTAGAAAATTGGTTTGAAGTCATCGATTTTTTTGATGCTTATAATTCCTTGGGAGGTTTTGCTTTTAACCATCAGCAATATACCTTCCCGAAAATTCAGCAAAATCAAGTGATTTTAAAAACTACTGAAGCCGTACATCCGTTAATCAATCCTACCGATGCGGTGACCAACGATTACCAAATCAATAAAGAAGAATTTTTTATTATCACCGGTGCCAATATGGCGGGGAAAAGTACTTTTCTAAGAACGGTTTCTTTACAAATTATGATGGCCAACGTGGGACTTCCGGTTTGCGCCAAAACTTGTGAATATTCGCCCATTAAACTCATCACAAGTATGCGAACGGTAGATTCTTTAGCTGATGAAGCCTCGTATTTTTATTCAGAATTAAGTCGGTTAAAGTTTATTGTGGATGAAATTAAAAATGACGAATACTTTATTATTCTCGATGAAATCTTAAAAGGAACCAACTCTACCGACAAGGCGATTGGCTCTCGAAAATTTGTCGAAAAACTCGTCAACTCCCACTCCTCCGGAATCATTGCAACGCATGATTTAAGTTTATGTGAAGTAGCGAAAGAATTGCCGCAAGTGAAAAATCATTATTTTGATGCAGAAATCATCAACGATGAATTGCATTTTGATTATCGATTTAAAGATGGAATTTGCCAAAATATGAATGCGTCGTTTTTACTTCGTAAAATGAATATTGTGGATAGTTAGAGGTTAGAAAGATTTTAATTTTTGAGGTGAATGAAAATTTTTCAGCTTCAAATTTTTTAAAAGTTATCCTTGCTAATTATGATATAACTCCAGATGAAGTGAGGAATGATGATAAGTCAAAATTTTAAAATTATAATTAAAAAATCGTAATGAGATCCTGAAACAAGCCCGAATGCCGGACGGACAGGTCCAGGATAACGAAATCAAAACTTCAACTTCGATTTCAATTTAAAATAATAGAAAATGGATTCATTAACACAAATCGTTTTGGGGGCTGCCGTTGGCGAAGCCGTATTAGGGAAAAAAGTGGGCAATAAAGCGATGCTTTACGGAGCCATAGCCGGTACCATTCCTGATTTTGATACTTTTGCGTCCCATTTTACCGATACGGTTACCGCCTTAGAAATTCATCGTGGTTTCACCCATTCTATCGTCTTCTCTGTAGTTTTTGCACCCATTTTTGGCTGGCTCGTCTCGCGCTGGGAAAAGAAAGCAAGTTGGAAAAACTGGTCGTGGCTGTTTTTCTGGGGATTTCTCACCCATCCGTTGTTAGATGCCCATACCACTTGGGGAACCCAATTATTCTGGCCTTTGGATCTTCGCTTGGCATATAAGAATATTTTTGTTATCGATCCGCTTTACACCTTGCCTTTCTTAATCTTTGTCATCTTGGCGATGCGGCAAAAACGTACTTCTCCTCAACGAAGAAAATTAAATAATTGGGGACTAATCATTAGTTCTGCTTATATGCTGATTACCCTTATCCTGAAAGGAATTACCTATCAAAAGTTTGAAAATGCCCTTCAGCAACAAAACATTCCATATTCAGCAATTGAAACCAAACCTTCTCCGTTCAACACAATTTTATGGAGCGCTAATGTAGCTACAGAAGATGCTTATTTAATCGGTCATTATTCCTTATTCGATTCGCAACCCATTCAGTTTACCGCTTACCCAAAACATCATGAATGGTTAGGAGACTTTAAAAAGGAAGAGAAAATACAACGTCTTATCAAGATTACCAAAGGCTGGTACACCATCACCAAAGAAAATGGAAATTTATACCTCAACGATTTACGCTTTGGTTTATTAGGCTTTTCACCAGCAGCTAACAACTTTACGTTCAGCTTTCTACTAGAGAAGAAAAATGGAGAAGTCATCATTACCGAAAAAGAAAGAAACACCCAAGAAGCAAAAAAATTAGTGGGAGAATTGTGGGATAGGATTAAAGGAAATTAACATATAGACGATCTTTTTATACTTAGTTCTACACGATAAATTCAACACGTTTTTATTTTAAAAAATCTACCACGCATAGCCTGAAAAAGACTTCACTTTATGATGTATTATCTGTAGTGATTTAAGGAAAATGAAATAAAAATTCGTTATTTTTATTAATTAAACTTTCATCTGCAGTTCCCGTCATATTCTCCAGTCATTATAAAAGTGTTTTTTATTAATGATTCTAGCCATTAAATATCCTGAACAATGAATCATTTAAATATTAAGTTTAAAACTATAGAAGATATTTTTTCTTCTTTAGCTGAAAAATTGAAAATTGGATACAAAGAAACACTTGGCGAATATTCACTATTAATCCCTAAGGATGTTGGTGAAGGATTAATAAATGGTTTTCAATTTCCTAGTGGTTTATCGCTATATAATTTTTCCTGTAAATTTAACTCGACTACTCTAATTTCATTCAAACATCAAACTATAAATCCAGTAAAAATTATTCAGTGTATTCAAGGCTCTATAGAAAGTTGGTTAAAAAGTGAAAAAAAAAAACACCTACTAAAACCTCACCAATACACGATTGTTTCATCTCGATTAGGTGAAGACCATACACTTAGATTTGAAAAGGATGTAGCTTATAAAATATCGTATTTAGAAGTAAATCGTGAGATTTACACGGAAAGTTTACCATTCAACATCAACGATGCCAATCCATTATTCTACGACTTATTTCATAATTCTCATATCTTATATGGTCATCTTTTACCTTCAAGTTTTAATATTTTTACTTCCGAGATTGTAAAAGCGGTATGGGAATGTGATCTTAAAGGTTTACCTAGAATAAATTTTTTAGGGGCAAAAGTTTTAGAAATGATGGCTTCCACCTTATCTACTTATCAAAAAGATATCATTCGTAATAGGCATAAAGGGCTAAAACCTGAAGAATACGATGCTATTAGTTTAATTGCTAATACAATTAACCACAATTTACAAGAAAGAAAAACCAATAAGCAATTGGCAGAAATCGCTGGTATGACAGAACGTCAATTACAAAATTGCTTTCACAAAGTATATGGTAAAACTGTAAATGAATATATACAAGATTTACGCTTGTCGCGAGCATTAGAACTTTTACAAACCAATGAAAATAGTATTAGTGAGGTGGTTAACTCTATAGGCTTGAGCAGTCATAGTTATTTTTCTCGAAAATTTAAAGATAAATACGGTATCTCTCCCAGAGATTTAATAAAGTCTTCATAGGTAATTTACTACCTATATGTGATAATATTTATAAAATACCGCTAAAATTCATTACTATTTATTTTCAAATTTGTGCTCAACTAATAAAAACCTTGAAGTGCCATACAGGTATTATACTTATCTAAGATTTGCCTATATAGCTTAATTAAATAAAATTATAAAAGTCATAAGTTTAAAAGAAAATCAAAGCTTACTTAACAGAATACTTTCTATTTCTTTTTACCTAAAGAAATATTCCTGTATATGCACTTCAGTTATAATATAATTTAAACTTGATGCAAAAAGCTGCACGATTATTAAAAGAAAATAATAAAGAGATCATCAAAAAATGGGAAGAAAAAGTTAATTCTGAAATTGAAGTTTCCCAGAAAACCAGTAGTCTAGCCTTAAGGAATCAACTTCCGCACATATTGGAAGATATAGCGGAAATAATGGAAAGACATAATGACTTTGAACCTGCAAAGAATGATGAAGAATACAAAAAAATCATTAAAAACAGTTTAGACCACGGAAGGCATAGAGCGACCACTACAAATTATACTGTTGCTGAAATTTTAAAAGAATACTTTGTACTATATCGTGTGTTAACAGATAATTTAAGGGAAGCAAACGTCTACGATGAAAGTACCAGCAGCATTTTAAAATACACGTTAGAAATGGCTATGATAAAATCTGCCAGTTCTTTTACGAGTGCCATTAATGATATGAAAGAAAAGCTGGTAGGTACATTAGCGCATGATATTAGGAACCCGATATCTTACGCTTTTTTAGCTTTAGATCTACTTGATCCCGAAGATTCTCCAGAGACTATTGAAGAAACAAAAAAAATGGCTACCAGTAGTCTTAATTACTCCTTAAAACTTATTGAAGGCTTGCTAGATGCTATTAGTGTGGAAGCAGGAGAAGGAATCACACTGAATTTTGAAAAAGCAAACATTTATAAAGATATTGAATGGGTAATAGAAGAAGCTAAAATGATATTTACCCCAGAAATCATATTAACCTCTAACTCTTCTAGTATTATCGGGGTTTTTGATGGTACCGCCATAAGAAGAATGTTAGAAAACCTTGTCACCAATGCGGTGAAGTATGGCGATCAAACTCACCCCATACAAGTAAACGTTCACGAATTTGAGAATAGTTTTAATCTCACTGTTCACAATAAAGGTATACCTATTCCTGAAGAGAAGCAAGCTGAAATTTTTAATTACTTAGAACAAAGTAAATCTTATAACGGAGATGGCATAAGAAGCTGGGGGATTGGATTAAGTTTAGTTAAAGCCGTTACAGAGGCTCACGGCGGTGAAGTTGAACTCACCAGTACTAAAAAACAAGGAACCACTTTTAAAATAAAAATCGAAAAATATAAAAACAAACCCGGTAAAGTAAAATCCCTTATCACTTATAAATAAACCTCATTTCTTCTTCATCGATGAAGAAGAAATGAGGTCCAGTATAAAATTTTATCTTTGGGTATTTTTAAAACCTAACTTTCAGCATCTTTTTTAAAGTCAGATAATCGAATCGAATCTGACTTTTCGTTATAAACTAAATTGGTTGCCAATTCAAAAAGATGGGCTTGGGTTTCAAAAAAATGCATCATATAACCGGCAGTATTTACAAATACTACCACGTCATTGATTTCTGGAAGTTTTGGTAAACTTATTTTTCGTTTTAATAGTACATCTCGTTCTAAACAATAAGCACCGGTAAAATAAACCTCTACAGCATCAGCTTTATCTTCATTTAAATCGGCATACATCACGTAAGGATCTAACATAAAATCTGCACTTGAACTCATCATTTGGCTCATATTCATTTCTAAACCAACCAACCATTGCCCCTTGGCATCTTGTTTACGATGCACTACTTTTGCCATCGTGATTCCAGATTGATTCACCAAAGATCGACCTGGTTCGATACGAATTTCTAAATTTTGATTTCGAAGTAAGGAAGCAATGGTGTTTTCATCCTTATCTGAATATTCCAGAATTTTAGTTAAAAATTCACCACTATTTATTTCGTTATAATAAGGATAGGTTTTTCGCTCTCCTTTTATAATTCCATCTTCAAGCCAATATCCGAGTCCATTATTATTGAAAGTAACCGATGAAGTTTCACCCTTTAAACTTTCTTTCAACCTTGCATCAAAATCTAACCATTCTGCTTTACTTTCTAAATAGTTGATTAAAATACCTCCTCCCATATCTATAAACCGAAAAGAAAAGCCTTTATTCTTGAGTCTTTTTATCAGCTCAATACACTGTAACAAAGCTTCGCTTCTTTGATGTGTGGAATAACCATCTAAATGAAAATGCAAACCTTCTACATTAAACCTACTTAACTTTTTATCTTCTCCTACTTGCGTCATTAAATAGTCTTCTACTTCATCGATATCAAAGCCAAAACGACTATAAAGTTTTTCGCCATCTACGCTAAATCCGCTTAATCGGAAACCTACGCGTGCTTGGCAATCAAGCTCTTGGGCCAAGTTATTGATCAGTATACATTCATCATGATTATCAATAATGATAGGCACTTGATGTTGAAGTGCCATACGAATTTGTTTTTCTGTTTTTATAGCGGAAGTAAGCACTAAATGATCTCCATCACCCCCAAGTGCTAACGATTGTTCAAGTTCGCGTTCACTAGCGGTATCGACACCAATATTTTCTAATAAGGCTCGCTTAACGAAAGCCTTAGCTTTATTAGCTTTTCTTGCGTAAAACAGTTGAGCTTTAACTTGATGCTGCTGAAAAACTTCTTTAAAGACAGTGCAATTTTTAGCAAAAGAATTGGGATTTAGAATATTCATCGGAGAACCATAGGTGGCAAAAAGCGCTTGAACCAACTCCGGTTCTTTCATAATTTTATGCATCCAATCGGATGTAATTGGGGTAAGTCCTTTTTGTTGATTTCCTTTTGTATAAGTACTTTTACTCATGTAATCTTAATTCTTAATTAGTTGTATTTATTGCTTTTACAGCATTCTTCGCCCAGATTGATCCAAAATCATTTCTACTTCTGGAAAGGCTATCATTATCAAAGGTTACGCCTTCCGTAGGAGTTCCATAAACGGTGATATTATCAATTACTTTTCCTTCTTCATCTATCGGATTTCCATTTTCTGTTAAATCAATGCCGCCGGTAAAATAACTATTCTCAGCATCTACATTCTGAAAGGGTCTTACCAAACCACTTTTTAAAAGATGTTGGTAAAGTCGGGAACATTGTGTTTTCATATTCATTTTAGGAATACGCGCATCAATATGATAATCGATCTCTACCTGATGATTGGTATTACTTAATGAAGTGCTGATGGCTAATTTTTGATGAGCCAGTTGTTCTAGTTGAGGAGATTTGCCGAAGGTAAAATCAAGAAGTTCAACTTTTAAAAGCGCTAACATCTTATACATATTTTCTAGCGGCGGTCCGTAGCTAATGCGGTTAAAAAATGGCGCATACTCGGTATCAAAAACTTGATGTGATTTTGCCGTAAGTCCGCCAAAGCTATAGAGTTCATTAAATATCGGACTAATATCATGCCAGGCACTAATAGCAGCCAACAATGGACTTTTACTTGCTAACGACACTTGTGCCAATGTTTCTTCTAAATATTGCCTTACCGTAGAAGAATTATAATTCTCATTGCTTGAAAAAGGATCTTTCAGTTCGTCAAAATTAAACCCTTTTTCAGCTGGATGCTTATGATGAAAAGTTTCGATTTCTTTCTGCATCTCTTCAAACGCTAAAGCATCAGTTAGCGTTTCACCTGCATTTTTAAAAGCTAACTTATAGTAACGATAAGTAAATTCCTTTTGAATCAAGGGTAATAATTCTTCTTCAAAATTGAATTTATACGATGAGTTTTTCTTCAGCTTATGAATATGTTCAACAGTAAAAAAACGCAATGATGGCGAGCTGGGCATTGCTCCTACTCTTGGAATCATGGGCGCACCAGACCTAGAATAAGGATAGATGAGTCGAGGCTCGTTTCCCGATTTGATATAGTGCATTTCTTCAGCTTTTCCTAAAAAACTTCCTTCTCTTCCTTCCGTTAAAGCTAAACACGCATCTATAAATGTTAACCCCATTCCTTTTATCGCTACGACTGAATTTGTGTGAACAGTTAACAATCTTCTAGATACGGGATATATAAAATCAATAGTAGAAGCATTTTTCTTTTCTTTTGCTGAAACCGGAGTTAAATTACCAGCGTGTCCTGTGGTTAACAGCAACTGATTCACCTGTACTATTTCTTTTCTATGCGAAAAAGATGAAGTTTCAATCTGTAGGAATTCGTCTTTTCTAGAAATAGCCACTACTTCTTCTGTATGCTCATGAAATTTTACATTTTTAGGAGCTTCAGCTACTAAAACTTCAAAACAATAAGAAAGGTATTTACCAACAGTGCTACGGGATGAAATTTTTTTTGTTAAGGAACTCTCTTCCTCCTCTAAATAGTCACTCAACCAACTTACATAATTCTTTAATCGGGAGGTAATAGGCTCAGGTTTTGTTGTGGGACGAATGTCTATTTTTTCATTAGCAAAATTCATTTTTAAATAACTAGGCTGGTTGGTTCTATACACATCTCCCGCCCCAAAAAAATGATTCTTATTGTAAAGATGAATATGAATTTTCCCTTCAATCTCCGCCTCTTTTATAGTAGCCAATAAACGCTCTAACCCATATAAACCTTTGGGACCGACACCAATAATCGCTACATTAAATTCAGAAACAGGTTGAACCTTCCAACCTCCAATGGGAGTTAACGAATCATAAACTCCGGGAATATGCTTTAGCAACCATTCTTGGTTATAAATAGTATCTAAATACCTATTTCCTCCATCGCTCAATAAAAGTGCACAGCGTGCTCCTTCTTCTAATTGAGATTCATACTTATGAAAAGCACTAATAATGGCTCCAGAGGAACCGCCAACTAAAATACTCTCCTTTTTGAGCAACTCCCAACACCCCATGGCACATTCAAGATCATTCACTTTAATAAAATCGTGAATATAATGTTCATTTAAAAATTGTGAAGTTACGCCGGCCCCATGGCCCGGTATATTTCTAGGTCCTGCTTCACCTCCAAAAAGAACACTTCCTACGGCATCTACGGCAATGATTTTTGTTTGAGGATGATGTTCTTTTATGTAACTCGCACATCCCATTAAAGTACCACAAGTACTGGTGGCCACAAAAAGATAATCCAAGCTTCCCGCTAGTGCCTCATAAATTTCTTTAGTGGTTTGGTGATGCGTTAGCGGATTATTGAGATTCCCGTATTGGTTACTCCAATAACTATTTTTAGTAGTTTGAAGAAGTTCTTTTACTTTGGCCAATCGGGCACCAAGAAATCCTCCTTCCGGTAAAGGTTCGGTCACCATTTTGATGGTAGCACCATAGGTTTGCAATAACTGTTCAGTAGCCTTATTTAATTTAGGGTCTACCACGACAATTAATTTTAAATCTAATAACAAGCAAGCTTGCGCAAGACCAATGGCCATATTGCCTGAACTAGACTCAATTACGGTATCTCCCTTTTTTAAATCTCCCGACGCTATTGCTTTTTGAAGAATATTATAAGAAGTTCTATCCTTTACACTCCCACTGGGATTAAAACTTTCGAGTTTCGCAAAAACTTCTGTGGTAGCGCTAACAGGAATATGCTTTAATCTTACTAATGGGGTATCTCCAATCGTTTCCAAAATAGAATTGGAAACCTGAAGTTGTTCTCTTACGGCCGCATTCATCTTCTAATAATAAGTTTTCTTGGTTTTGAAATAAATGTAGACACATTTATTCATAACAAAATCCTTATTAATGAAACAATAACAGAATTTCATAATATTTTAAAAAATAAACGGAATCAAAAAAGATTCAGCCTATTCTTTCCTCGAAATAATTGCTTGAAGGAATTTATGGAGTAAAATGGTATCGAGAAGTAAATGCTCTAAAAAACAGATGCCAATGTTCAGCTAAGCGTAAATTGAAACGTGTTTGTATTTTCTAAGTTAGATTCAGCCTCGATTTCAACTTCATCACCCTGAATGTTTTTATGACTTCATTAACCTAGTTTTATTGAAAAAACCTACAATTTAGCTAAAAATAACAGCTATGAGTAAATCCAAAAGCAGAAAACGATATAAGAAAAAAAGGTACGTACTTCCTATTACCATTGTCGTTCTTCTTATTGCTTTTCGACTTTACTTGCCCACACTCATCAAAAACTACGTTAATAAAGTGTTAGCCGATATTCCCGGGTACTATGGGCAAGTGGAAGATATCGACCTATCGCTAATCACGGGAGCTTATACGATTAACGGACTTTACCTCAACAAGAAAACCGCTGAAAGTGAAATCCCTTTTTTAAATTTTCCCGAAACCGATATTTCTATTGAATGGAAATCACTCTTCAAGGGTAAAATTGTAAGTGAAATAGAAATGAAAAGTCCGGAAGTAATTTATGTTTTTGAAGATCAGGAAAAAACTGCTGAAGAAGAACCAGATAAAGAAGACTGGACGAAAGCCTTAACCGATTTGGTTCCACTCGATGTGAACGATTTTCAAGTCTATAACGGAAAATTGGCGTTTGTACAGTTACAAGCAGATCCCAACATTGACCTGTACATCAACGATTTGCGTTTAAGTGCGCAAAACCTAAGAAATGTAAAGCAAACCGAACGTAAGTTACCTTCACCGGTGACTGCCAGCGGAACGAGTATAGGAAACGGAAAACTCAATCTTGACGGTAGAATCAACCTAATTAAAGAAATACCCGATATGGATGTTTCCCTTTCGTTGGAAGGAGCTAGTGTAACCGCTCTTAATGATTTTACGAATTATTATGCCGGACTTGATTTTGAAGAAGGTACGATGGGGGTTTATACCGAATTTGCAATTGCCGATGGTTATTTAAAAGGGTATGTAAAACCTTTGCTAAAAGACACGAAATTAATCGGTAAGGAAGACGGCTTTTTAGAAACGCTTTGGGAAGGTTTTGTAGGCGTGTTTAAATTTATTCTGAAAAACCAAGGAACCGATACCTTAGCCACCAAAGCACCTATTGAAGGAGACTTGAATCAAACCAAAACCAAAATCTGGCCTACGGTTTTTAATATCTTTAAAAATGCTTGGATCTCTGCCTTTAAAGGACAAGTAGATGAAGATATTGAGTTTAAAGATGCCTTTCAGGAAGAAAAGAAAAAGTAATTTGATTATTCAGTAATTATTTCAATTGAAAAATAAAAAAACCTCTTCCGTTGGAAGAGGTTTTTTGGTTGTGATTACTTTTTAAGCTTAGCAAAATGCTTATAAAAGAACGGAATGGTTTCAATTCCTTTTAAGTAATTCCAAACGCCAAAATGTTCGTTGGGAGAATGGATGGCATCGGTATCCAAACCAAAGCCCATCAAAATGGTTTTACTTTGCAATTCTTTTTCAAATAGAGAAACAATAGGAATACTTCCTCCACTTCGCTGCGGAATGGGTTCTTTTCCAAATACCTCTTTATAAGCATCACTGGCAGCTTGGTATTCAATTCCATCGATAGGCGTTACGTAACCTTGACCTCCGTGATGTGGTTTTACTTTTACGGTAACTCCACTTGGCGCAATACTTTCAAAATGGTTTTTGAAAAGTTCGGTAATTTCTTTCCAATCTTGGTGAGGTACCAAACGCATCGAAATTTTCGCATAAGCTTTACTCGGAATAACGGTCTTCGCTCCTTCTCCAATATAACCACCCCAAATTCCGTTAACATCTAAGGTTGGTCGAATGGAATTTCTTTCATTCGTCGTATAGCCTTCTTCCCCATAGACGTCATTCAAGTCTAAGGCCTTTTTATAGTTCTCTAAATTGAAAGGCGCTTCTGCCATTTTCGCTCGTTCTTCTTGGGTAAGCTCTTCTACTTTATCATAGAAACCGGGAATGGTAATGTGTTTATTTTCATCATGAAGGGAAGCAATCATTTTGGTCAACACATTGATAGGATTGGCTACTGCACCACCATACAATCCCGAATGTAAATCGCGATTAGGGCCCGTCACTTCTACTTCCACATAACTCAATCCGCGTAAACCGGTGGTGATCGATGGCGTATCTTTGGCAATCATTCCCGTATCGGAAATTAAAATCACATCATTTTTCAACTTTTCATGATTGCGTTCAATAAACCAACCTAAGTTTTCACTTCCTACCTCTTCCTCTCCTTCAATCATAAACTTTACATTACACGGTAAATCATCATTCTTTACCATGTATTCTAAAGCTTTCACATGCATATACATTTGTCCTTTATCGTCACAAGCGCCACGTGCAAAAATAGCCCCTTCAGGATGCGCTTCGGTTTTTTTAATGACCGGTTCAAAAGGAGGCGAATCCCACAAGTTAATAGGATCGGGTGGTTGTACATCATAATGGCCGTACACTAATACGGTTGGTAAATTTTTGTCAATTATTTTCTCTCCGTAAACCACGGGATATCCTGGTGTTTCACAAATTTCCGTAAGCTCACATCCGGCTTTTGCCAAACTTTCCTTGACGGCTTCTGCCGTAGCTAAGACATCTTTTTTATAAGCTGAATCGGCACTGATGGAAGGTATTTTTAATAGTTCTACAAGTTCTTGTAAAAAACGTTCTTTATGCTCTTCTATATAAGCTTTGCTTTTGTTCATGGATATTCAAAATTTGATGAAATGCCAAGATACCAACAAGTTTTTAAAAAGTGAAATTTTCTATCATTACTTTCTTTGAATATTAAAATGTTTATTTATATTTGCATCCGCTTAGCAAACCGTCCTAAGTTT
>CETB01022787.1_pt1 | contig 84400 bp, 86 predicted proteins | sample 356381 | NCBI WGS metagenome assembly CETB01 (sample SAMEA2622545, study PRJEB7988) | marine metagenome | biome: marine biome (ENVO:00000447); feature: deep chlorophyll maximum layer (ENVO:xxxxxxxx); material: "saline water (ENVO:00002010), including plankton (ENVO:xxxxxxxx)" | depth 155 m | reverse complement strand
TTGGCTTCAATACTTATTGCTAATACCCCAATATATAGTGTAGTGTACAAAGCTCAAGCTACGAGTTATTGTGGTTTGTAAATTTAATGTAATTTTGGTTATACGCATGTTTTGCCCTTATTGTAGTAGTGAAAATTCTAAAGTTATTGATTCAAGAGATTCTGCTGACAGTATTAGAAGGCGCAGGGAATGTTTGGCTCCTTCTTGTTCACTTCGATTTACTACCTATGAAAGAATTCAAACACGAACTCTTTCTGTAGTTAAGCGTGATGGGAATCGTGAAGATTTTGATACTGAAAAATTATGGATTAGTGTTAAAAATGCATGTGCTAAGAGGCCTTTGCCGATTGGCAGTATAGATAAAGTAATTAGTGATATTGAATCGGATTTAGCAAAACTTTCTAGAGTGGAAATTTCATCTCGAGCTATTGGTGAAATGGTTATGAACAGTTTAATGAACTTAGACAGGGTTGCTTATATACGATTTGCAAGTGTCTATAGAGATTTTCGTGATATTGAGAACTTTAAAGATGAAGTTGATGCTTTACTCGAGCCAAAAACCAACGATATTGATAATAGCCAGCTTTCATTTTTGGATGATGAAATTCCAGTTAAAAAGAATAAAAAGAGAGGACGTAAGCCAAATACAACTATTTCTACAGTTAAATAATAGTACAAATGTTCTTATTTTGTGCTAATCTAGTATCTGATTTATATGAAAAAGAGTTTTATAGGAGAATTGAATGACTCAAGAGGCAGAAAAATCTAAAGTGTTAAAAGATGTAATAGAAGCTTTGTCAAGTGCTGGTATTTCTAGTGAAATTACCGATGTGGTGGCATCTAATTTATTGAATGAGAATCAGCATTTAGATCTTCCAATTGATGATTTGCCTCTTAGTGACAATGCTCGTTTTATTATTGAAAAACGATATTTACAACGAGATGAATCTGGTGAACCTACCGAAGATGCTGATGGATTATTTCATAGAGTTGCTAATGCTGTATCTCTTGGCGCTGATACTCCTAAACAACAGGAGTATGCAAAACTTTATTATGATTTAATGTCTTCATTGAAATTTCTTCCTAATTCTCCAACTTTAGTTAATGCTGGCACAGATAGAGGATGCTTGTCGGCATGTTTTGTAGTTTCCCCAGAAGACAATATTCAATCTATTATGAAAATAGCTAATGATGCTGCAATGATTGAGAAATGGGGAGGCGGGATAGGTTTTGGGTTATCTGATTTGAGACCAAAGCAAGATAAGATTGCCACTACACATGGTCAAGCCTGTGGTCCTATTGCTGTAATGAAATTATATTCAGCTGTTGGTGCTACATTGACTCAAGGAGCATTTAGGCTAGGTGCTCATATGGGGCAATTGATTATTACCCACCCTGACATTAGAGAATTTATTCATTGTAAAGATGATGATGATACGTTACAAAATTTTAATATATCTGTTCAAATTACAGATGAATTTATGAAAGCTGTTAAAGATGATTTGGATATTCATCTAGTTAACCCACGAGATACTGGCAATGGCCCTTCTAATGATGTAGTTAGTACTGTAAATGCTCGTGAATTATGGAATGAGATTACTGAATCTGCATGGAAAACAGGTGATCCGGGTGTGGTTTTTATTGATAGAGTTTGGGAAACTGCCCCAAATCCTCAAATGGGTAAGATAAAAACAAGTAATCCTTGCGGAGAAGAATTTTTAGAAAATTATGGGAATTGTTGTTTAGGTTCTATTAATTTAGATCTCCACATTAAAGATGGTGATTTTGATTGGGAATCTTTAGAGCGCACTACTCGTACAGCAGTTAGATTTTTAAATGATGTAATCGAGGTTAATTCTTTTCCTTTACCTCAGTTGAGAGAAACTAATTTAAATACTCGTAGAATCGGTTTAGGAGTAATGGGATGGGCTGATGCTTTAGTAAGAATGGGCCTACCTTATGATTCTGAGAAAGCCTTGGATTTGGCCGATAAGTTAGGAGAATTCTTGAATTCTACTGCTTGGGATGAATCTGCTAATGTAGCTTCAGAAAGAGGACCATTTCCTGAGTATGAGAATTCTGCTTTAAAAGAAAAAGGAATGCCGCCAGTTAGAAATTCAAGTGTAATTACTATTGCTCCCACAGGTACTATAAGTCGGATTGCAGGATGTTCAAGCGGTATAGAACCACACTTTGCTATGGCTTGGTGGTCAAATGTATTATGGCAAGATCATGAAGGTGCAAGTTCTAGATTGTTAGATGCACCAATTTCAATTACTCAAAGCTTGGAACAAGAGCTTGGTTCTGAACAAGCCGTTCGACAAGTGTTAGAAAAAATTGTAGAAGATCCAGAAAATGCCGAAAAAATTATGGGAGATCATGGTATTAATGCAGATGTTTTTAGAACTTCAATGCGAGTATCTGCTGAAGCTCATATTAAAATGCAGTCAATTTGGCAAAAACACGTTACAAATTCAGTTTCTAAAACAATTAACTTGCCAAATTCCGCAACTGTACAAGATGTCAAAGATGCATATATGTTAGCTTGGGAAACTGGTTGTAAAGCTGTTACGGTTTATAGAGATGGTTCAAAATCAATGCAGGTTCTAGAAACTGGATCAACTAAGTCTTCTGATCAATCAAATGAAATTGATTTAGTTAAAACTCCTCGTAAGAGACCTTCTTCATTAACAGGTATTACTGATAGAATTAGGACTGGTCATGGAACAATGTTTGTTACTATAAATTTTGACGAAGAAGGTAATCCATTTGAAGTTTTTGCAAATTTAGGTAAATCAGGTGGTAGTGATTCCGCTTATTTACAAGCTATTGCTAGGTTAGCATCTATGTCTTTAAGGGCAGGAGTTGAACCTGACCAAATTGTAGATCAATTGAGGGGTATAACTGATGAACCAGCTTGGGATGGAGGAACATTGGTTAGATCTGCACCAGATGCTATAGCTATAGCATTGAATAGGCATATTTCTGATAACGTTGATAGTGATGATATCTCTGTAGATGCTGCAAGTGTTGCTACTCAAATTGAACTAATTTCTTCAACAAAAAAGGAAATTAATGAGAGCTTTCAGAATGAAACAAATTCGATAATTTGTCCTGATTGTCCAAGTGTTTTAATTAATCAAGAAGGGTGTTTGAGTTGTGTTGATTGTGGCTACAGTAAGTGTGAATAAGTTTTTATAATCAGCTCAGGAATATTTTATGGATTTAAAAATATCTTTTGTGGGCGGAGGAAAAATGGCTGAAGCAATTGTCTCAGGAATTGTGCAGTCAAAACTGGTTTCTCCATCTCAAATTTTAGTAAGTGAGCCTGTTGAAGCAAGAAGGTTAGAACTTCATTCGAATTATTCAATTGAGGTAACAGGCAATAATTTAGAAGTTGCTAAACAGCAAGGCTTATTATTTTTAGCGGTAAAACCACAGAATTTAAAAGAAGTATGTGATGAAATACATGGGAATATTCATAGAGAAACATCTTTAATTTCAATAGTTGCTGGCGCAAATTTAGATTCTATTAAGGCTTATACAAATCATTCAAATATTGTTCGTGTTATGCCAAATACTCCAGCACAAATTAGTGAAGGAATGGCAGTTTGGACTGCTTTCCCTGAAGTTTCTAGTAGCACTCTAAGTGTAATTGAGGAAATTTTAGACACACTAGGTAAACAATTTTTTGTAAAAGAAGAAAAATATTTGGACATGTCTACGGCCTTGAGTGCAAGTGGGCCTGCATATGTATTTATGTTCATAGAATCATTAATAGATGCAGGTGTTTACTTAGGAATGCCTAGAGAAATGGCACGAAAATTAACATTACAAACACTTTTGGGAAGTACAAAATTCGTTGAGAATACAGGGAAACATCCCGCAGAATTAAAAGATATGGTTACATCGCCTGCGGGAACAACAATTGAAGCAATCCTTTCTCTGGAAAATGATAATTTTAGAGCATCTGTTATTAATGGAGTTGTTGCAGCTTATGAAAGATCGTTGGAGTTGGGTTAATTTTACTTTTATATAATTTTATTTACATCTTAAGTTGGATTCTTTACATAGCTATTTTGCTAAGAGTTCTTTCTTCTTGGTTTACTGTGGTTCCTGGCAGTTTATTTTTTCCAGTATTGAAAATTTTATATTCAATTACAGAACCTCTTTTATCTCCAATTAGAAATTTACTGCCAAAAACTGGAATGTTTGATTTTTCACCTCTAGTAGCAATTTTATTAATTAATTTAATTCAATGGTTTGCACGGTTTTTGATATAGTCTCAATCAATTTTATTTATAGTAATTTCTCCTGCAGAAACTGTTAATAAAGAATTGTCATCTAGTTGTAGATTTAATGATCCATCTTCATTAACTGAGTGAGCTAATCCTGAAATCGTTTGTTCTCCCGGCTTATCTGTGAAGGAAATTTCTACATTTCGACCTATTGTAGTTAAGTAATCACACCATTTTTTTGTCAATGATTGGTTTTGTTTAATCATGCTGTAGTAATTATCAAAAAATCGAATCAAGGTATGTAACACTGTTGATCTATTTATAAATTGGTTTGTTTCGTTTTTTAAACTAGTAGCTAAATTGGAAATTTCCGGAAATTCTTGGGGATTTAAATTAATATTTAATCCTATTCCTACTACAGAATAGTTAATGTTAGTTGTAGATAATTCTGATTCTATTAGTATTCCTGATATTTTTTTACTATTAACTTGAACATCATTTGGCCATTTGATTTGACCAGAAATATTTGTAATTTTTTTAATAGTATCAATTACAGATAAAGTTGCAGCCATATTCAAATATTTCATTTCATTAAAAGTAGGTGATAATAAAATCGATACGTGTAAGTTGATGCCTGGAGGTGAAATCCACACTCTATTAAATCTTCCACGTCCTGAATTCTGATAGTTAGCAATTACTACTACCCCTTCTTTAAATTTATTTGAGGCAAGTTTTTTGCATACATCCATGGTGGAAGTGGTTTCTTTAAGGTAAATTATGTTATTTCCGATGATCATGTTGCTCTCTAAATTTAGATGAGTTGATTATGATAACTCTTATATTTACAATGATGCTGAATTTTAACCTATATAAAAAACATATTGTATGAATTGGAGAAATAAAAATGAAAGTTAATGATGCTGTTGCTCAGATATTAAAAGTCGAAGGGATTCAGTGGGTAGGATGTTTTCCTTCCAATAATTTGATCGAATCAATAGCTCAGGCTGGAATTAATCCGATCATGTTTAGGCAAGAACGAGGAGCTGCTATGGCCGTCGATGGTTTTAGCAGGATGAAAAATCGTGAAGAATTTGGAGTTTTGGTTACACAAGGTGGCCCTGGTTCTGAAAACACTATGGGTGGCCTAGCTCAAGCTTATGCAGATAATGTTCCAATATTGTATTTGCCTGGCGGATCTCCAGTGGCATCTAGGTCTGTAAAGCCAAACTTCTCACCAGCTAGAACATATCAGTCTGTATCTGTCTCTTCAGAGGTGATATTTCAACCAAATCAAGTTGCTTCAGTAATGAGAAGGGCTTTTCATGCATTGAGAAATGGAAGACCAGGTCCTGTGATTGTTGAAATTCCAGGGGATGTAGCAGAAATGGAAGTGGATGATTCTATTGTTGCATCTTATGTATCTCCACAGAGATATAGATTTGCACCTGAGCCTTCTCATGTGAGTGAAGCAGTTAAAATTTTATTACAAGCTAAAAAACCTGTTATTTGGTCAGGAATGGGAGTGCTTATGTCTGATGCTTCTGAAGAATTGACAGAATTAGCAGAGTTAACTCAAATTCCAGTATATTGCACTATGCCAGGTAAGTCCGGTTTTGACCAAAGGCACCCTTTAGCATTAGGTTCTGGTAGTGGTGCCACATCCTTACAAGCAAGAACATGGTTACAAGAATCTGATGTGTTGTTTGCCGTAGGGTCTAGTTTAACTAGAACTTCATATGGACAACCTATTCCTGATGGTAAGACTATGATTCAAAGTACAGAGACTATAGCTGATATTAATAAAGATTATGATATTAGTGTTGGGTTAGTAGGTGATGCAAAGTTAACTTTGAGAATGATGATTGATGAAGTTAAAGGGCTTTTGGGAGACCAAGGTAAAAAATCTAGTGACGAAATTTCACAACAAATTTCTGATATTAATCAAAAATGGATGTCACAATGGCAACCAGTACTAGATTCAGAAGAAGTTCCTATTAGTGCTTATAGGGTTGTTGGAGAAATGATGAAAGTATTAGATCTTGAGAATAGTATAGTAACTCACGATGCTGGAGCTCCAAGAGATATTATTATGCCATTTTATCCTGGCACTGTTCCTCATAGTTACGTTGGTTGGGGAAAGACTACCCATTTAGGTTATGGTATTCCTTTAATGACAGGCGTAAAGATAGCTTGTCCTGATAAATTTTGTGTCAACATAATGGGTGATGGCGCTTTTGGAATGTCAGGCCTAGATATAGAAACTTCAGTAAGAGCTAAAGCTCCTATCACTACTATCTTGTTAAATAATGGTGGTATGGCTACATATCCTGGAGGATATCCAACAGCTAGAGAATCTTTTGGAACAACATATATGACTGGAGATTATGCAAAAATTGCAGAAGGTTTGGGTGCAGTGGGAATCACTGTTACAAAACCAGGAGATGTTGCAGATGCTCTAGAGCAAGCTAAAAAACTTAATTCTGAAGGAAAAACAGTCTTATTAGATATTCATACAAATTTGGAAGATCGTAGGTCGAATTTTTAGTAAATAGAGTATGTGTTATTTTTAGATTTACTATTAATATTGAGATATGAACTCAAATAAAAATTTAACAAAAAGCATCTTGATTCTACTGATTGGAGTCATGATATTAGGATTTACGTCTCTACTAGCTATAGGTTTATCTAATCAGACTTCAGCAACTGGAAGGAGTGGGGCAGTTCTAATAGGAAAAGAACCCCCTCGTTTTATTGCTCCTATAATTGATTCTTCTGAGAAAAAGGCGTTTGTTTCTATAAATGATTTTTCTGAAAATGTTTTAGTTTTAAATTTTTGGGCATCATGGTGTCCTCCTTGTAGAGATGAAACACCAGGATTTCAGAGATTATATAAAAAATACGAAAATAAAGGTGTTTCTTTTTTAGGAATTAATATTCAAGATGGCTCTAGTCCTGTTGACGCAATCAATTACATCAATGAATTTTCTGTGACTTATCCTAATGTCTATGATTCTGATGGGAGTATTACTGTAGATTATGGAGTAACCGGAATTCCTGTAACGTTTTTTGTTTTTGATAATAAAATTCTAGGAAGATGGGTAGGGTCAATTTCAGAAGGTAAATTAGATGAAATTATTGAAGAAATTTTAAGGAATGATATCAATGTTGAGTTTGGTGAAAATATAGAATCATTTCGGAGTTTAAACTAATGATATGAATTATTCCTATAATAACTCAGAATCCTTGAGTTTAAATTATTTACAAAATTATGATCCGGTAAAAAATGAACAAGATTATATATCTATACTATTACTTCATGAATTTGCAGATAGTTCTAAATCTTGGGAAAAAATTACTAAAGAATTAAGTGAAAAATTTAACGTGATTCAAATTGACTTTAGAGGGCATGGTCTAAATTCATCTTTTGAAAAAGTTGATATTAATACGTGTGTTTCAGATGTTCTGGATTATTTGGATCAAACTGTTTATAACCCCTTTTATATTATGGGACATGGTTTTGGTGGTGAATGTGGAATACTTATTGCAAATCAGAGGCCAAATTTAATCAAAAAATTGATTTTGATTGAAACTGATTTTTCTAATCCGGAAGTTTGGAAAGAATGGGGAGAAATACAGATACCTTCTTTATATATTAGAGGTAGACAAAGTGATGTTATATCTCATACATTAGCAATAACAATTCGAGAGAAACAGTCGAAGTGTTTTGTTACTGAATTAGAAGGTGGAGGTCATCAATTTCATGAGGACTCACCTCATTCTCTAATATCTGCTCTAAATTGGTTTGATAATCAGTAATTATTTACCTATAAAGTTTGGTTTCCTTTTTTCGATAAATGCTGTAACTCCTTCTTTATGATCTTTTGTTCTTCTAGCTATTTCTTGAGCAGGGCCGGCTAATTTTATACTTGTTTCAAAATCAATAAATTGAGATTCGTGAACTAATTTTTTAATTAATGACATACCATAAGTGGCCCCATTAGAAATTTTTTCAGCAAGTTCTATACTAGATTCTAAAATTTTATTTTGATCACATACTTCATTCACAATTCCCAGTTCTAAAGCGGTTTTTGCATCTAAAATGTCGCCTGTGTATTGTAATAGTAGTGTTCTTGATAAGCCAATCATTCTTGGTAGTTGCCAGCATGATCCATCTGCTGGTATCAATCCACGCTTTACAAACATCTCAGAAAATTTAGCATTTTCTGATGCGTAACGAATATCACATGATAATGCAATTCCGCATCCTAATCCCATGGCAGGTCCGTTTACTGCTGCTATGGATGGTTTTTGAAGATTATGTAGCCTCACGGGTATTAATCTAACTGGATCAATAAAATCTTTAGGTCTGCCTGGTATCAAAGATTGTTTTTCCCAAGCTTCGTTTAGTAAATCCCATGGAGACCTGTCTTGAGGGATTTCTTCTCGTTGAGTTGTTTTATTATCCTTATCCCATGATTTTACATTTGCTCCAGAGCAAAAAGACGGATCTGATCCTGTGAGTACTAAAGTGCGAAGATTAGAACTAAACTCAAATCTATCTAATTCTTCTTCAAGTTGACCAGCCATTTCTTCCCCAATAGCATTTCTAGTGTCTGGGTCATGCATGGTGAGTAATAATACTTTGCCAATTGTTTCTGATTGAATGTATTGTTTTGTCATAGATCCACCTTAATTAATGAGTGTTGTCGAATGGTATTATATTTGAGAAATGAAAAAAATATTATTTTTTGATTTATACGGAACTCTTGCAGGGTTTAATCCTACTAGATTCGAGATTCAATCTAAAGCATGTAATCAATTTGGTTTATCTGTGTCTGAAGCAGGAATACTTAAAGGTTATAAGTTTGCAGATGATTTAATGTCTCACCAAAATTCAACTCAACCATTAAGATTGATGAATGAGTCTGAAAAATTTAATTTTTTCTGTGAATATGAAAAATTAGTATTGTCGGGCTGTGATATACACATTGATCAGAATTTTGCGGGGGAAATATGGAAAGTTGTTAGAGAAATTCCATATGAAATGAAAATTTTTGATGATGTTTTATCAAATTTACAAAAATTGATAAATTTGGGTTATAAAATTTTAGTGATTTCAAATATGAATATTTCAGGTTCTCAATTGTTACAACAATTTAATTTAGAAAAATTTGTTGATTTTGCTGTTACATCTAAGGATGTGGGTGTAGAAAAACCTGATAGTAAAATTTTTGAGTATGCTTTGAATATTTCGAATTTTTCTAAAAATGATGCCTTCCATATAGGTGATCAAATTTTTTCAGATATTAGTGGAGCAGAAAATGCAGGAATTACTCCCGTTTTGATGGATAGAGATAGAAATTATCCAGAGTTCGATAGATGTTTAAGGGTTATGAATATGGATGAATTATATTCGAGGTTATTAAATTAATGACATTTTATTTGTAAGATCTTGTTGAAGAGATACTAATTTAGTCATACTTTCTAAAAGTTGTGTTTCCCAATTTTCCCCTAAATCATCAATATGGCATCTAATTTGTTGGTTTCCAATTTGCCAGCTTTCTCCAATAGTTTTGTTCAGAATACTTTTCATATTAGACAAACCATATGGAAATTGTATAAGAATTTGTTTTCCGTTTTTGGTAATTGATTGTGCCCCGGTTAATCCTGTTTCAATTTTCAATTTTAATATAAAAATAAGATTTTCTACTTCTATTGGAAAATTACCAAAGCGATCTTTTAATTCTTTTTCAAAGTCATTAATTTGTTCTTTGTTTCTGATGTGAGTTAATGATTGATAAAAGTTTAGCCTGATAGTGAGATCTTCAATGTATTCTTTTGGTATGCTAGCTGGTATTCCCAAATCTACACTAATTTGTTGGGATTGCTTATATGAAATGTCTTGTGAATTTTCCTCATTAGATTGTTCTTTTCTTAAATCCTCAACAGCTGCTGAGAGAAGTCTAGTGTATAGATCATATCCAACAGTATGAATATGACCACTTTGCTCAGAACCTAAAATATTGCCAGCACCTCGTATTTCTAAGTCTTTCATGGCAATTTTGAATCCTGAACCTAATTCAGTTGCAGATAACATAGCTTTTAATCTTTTCTCTGCTGTTTCTGATATAGATTGTCTTCGTGGAATTAATAGATAGGAATATCCTCTTTTAGAACTTCTTCCTATACGTCCACGCAATTGATATAGTTGAGCTAGTCCAAAGGTATCTGCGCGGTTGATAATTAAAGTGTTTGCATTAGGTATATCCAAACCAGATTCGATTATAGTTGTGCATACGAGTACATCGATTAAGCCTTCAGAAAAAGAAATCATTACTTTTTCTAATTCTTTTTCAGTCATTTGTCCGTGAGCAATTCCTATTTGAGCATTTGGAACTAAATCACTTAAATATTCAGCAATGTATTCTATGTTGTTAACTCTATTATGGAGAAAATAGATTTGTCCCTGTCGATCTAGTTCTCGTAAAATTGCTTCTCGAATTAAATCATCACTAAATTCTGAAACAAATGTTTTGATGGGAAGTCTTTCTTCGGGAGCTGTAGTAATTGTACTCATGTCTCTTACTCCTGCTAATGACATATGTAGGGTTCTAGGAATTGGAGTAGCAGTAAGAGTTAATATGTCTACTTCTTTACGTAACTGTTTAAATTTCTCTTTGTGTGAAACTCCAAATCTTTGTTCTTCATCGATAATTATTAATCCTAAATCTTTAAATTTCACATCTTTTTGTACTAATCTATGAGTTCCCACACAAATGTCTATTTTTCCGTTATTTATTTTTTCGAGAATTTGCTTTTGCTCTGCTTTTGTTCGAAATCTACTTAAAGCAGTCACAGTGCAAGGGAAAGATTTTAGTCTTTCAGAAAAAGTTTTGTAATGTTGTTGCGCTAATACTGTTGTAGGCACTAAAACTGCAACTTGTTTATTGTCCATGACAGCTTTAAAAGCTGCTCTGATAGCTATTTCTGTTTTTCCATACCCAACATCTCCACATATCAACCTATCCATTGGTCTTAAGGATTCCATGTCTTCTTTTACTTCTGAAATTGTGCTCAATTGATCATCTGTTTCTTCATATGGAAATGATTCTTCAAGTTGAATTTGCCATTTTGTGTCAGATTGCATTGAATGACCTTTTACTAGTTCTCTCTGAGCGTAAAGTCTTAGTAATTCTGCCGCCAGCTCTTTTGTAGATTTTTGTACTCGATTTTTTGCTCTAGACCATTCTTGTGTTCCTAATCGTGTTAGAGATGGAGATGCCTCCATTGGTGCAAAATATGGTGCAACTCTGTCAAGGTGATCCATAGGAACATACAGCTTATCTCCTTGAGCGTATTGCAAAACCAAAAACTCATTTTCTTTTTCATTTCTTTTTTGAGTACCCAAAAATTTAGCTATTCCATGTTCTACATGAACTACATAATCTCCTATCGAAATTTCATTGAAAAACGCCTGTCTTTTTATTGATTTTTTTCTGATACCTCTTTTCTGTTTTGTGATCCCGAAAATTTCACTATCACTTAAAATCATTAATTTTGAATTTTTGGTATTTAATACAAAACCTGAACCTATTTGATTAGAGTCTGATGAGATAATGAATTGTTTTGGGATAATAGAATCTAGAGTTTCTGTCAATCGAGTGTGATGTGATGTATAAATAACAGTTGTATTTTTGTCTTGATTAAAATTTTTTATTTCCATAGATAATAAATTCAAGTCACCGTTATAAGCTGAAGCAGAACTAAATGGCATGATATGTATATCTTTATTGAGTAATGTTTCAGAACCCCAAGGCATTATTTCTATTTTGTGATTTTTGGTAGCAATTTGTTTTTCAATTTCATTCCATGATTGATGGCTTATAGGAAAGTTATATGGTATCTGCCCATTATGTTCTTTGTTTTGTTTTAATTGACGTATGCGTTCTTCAATTTCCCAGTAATGATTAAATATGTCTGCAGGCCTGTATAAAATTATTAATGAATCTTTAGGCATATAATCAATCAAAGATCCATTTGAGAAAAATCCCTGATATAAAGAAATATCATCAATTGATTCTTTATTCAGTAAATCATTCAGGTCATTGTTAATTCGTTCAGAGCTTTCAGGGTCACAATTTTGTAAATTAATATGAGAAATTTGGTTTTGCAAATTTGATATGTTGAGAAAAGAAGGAAGAATTTCATTTGCTGGAAAAAGTTGAAATTCATTGATTTCACTAATTGATCTTTGTGTTTCTAGATCAAAACTTCTGATGCTGTCTATTTCGTTTCCCCAAAACTCTATTCTGTAGGGATTATCAGATCCTACAGGGAAGATGTCCAAAATCCCTCCTCTTCTACTAAATGTTCCTTGGTCTGTAACTGTAGACTCAAATTCGTAACCTGTTTGTTGGAGAAATCTTGTAAGCTCTTCCATAGTAATTTTTTGATTTTTCATCAATTCTTTTGAAGATAGAATTAATGTAGATGATTCAATTGTTTGTTGGCAAATTGCTGATATAGAACTTACAACTAGAGGAAAGTGGTTTGAATTGTTAATTTTAGTAATTGTTTCTATTCTACTCATGGAGGTTTCCTTGTCAGAAATTATTCTTTCATAAGGAAGGTTTTCTACTTCTGGAAAACGCAAGATATTTGAAGATGTCCATGCAGAAAGATTTTCTTGAAGATTTATTGCATGAAATGCTGATGGGCAAATAATTAATGTTGGTCTTTGATAGTCAGATGCTATTGAAGAGCATAAAAATGCAACTGATTCGTCAATTGTTTGAATTTGAATATTAGATTTAGTTTTGTTGATGGAATTGTAAAGATTTTGATATTCATCTGAATTTTTTAAAAATTCTGTAAAATCCGATATAGGCATCAATTATTCTCCAACAGAAAAAGCTGGCACAAGGTACCAGCATATAAACTATACAATAGATTTCTTAGTTCTAGTTCAGTGATTTTAAGTGAATTAATAGCTCATCTTCAGAGATAAATCCCTCAAATTTTGATGAGATGATTTGATTAGAATCAATTAAAAATGTCCAAGGTTCTGAAGGAAGATTCCAGTCTAATATTGGTTGAGATATCAAGGCGTTATTTAAATTTCCTTGAATTTCATTTGGGTTATCATAAACTTCAACGTGTAAAAAATTAATGTTAGGTATATTTTTGTGTAATTTTTTCATGACTTGCATTTGAGGCCCACAAGTTGCAGTTTTACAATATCCAGGACTTGTAAAGAAAAGAACCGTAGGTTTTTTGGAATTTAATGCTTCAGTTAATGTCATTTTATAAAATGGTAAATATGGGTTTGGATCTGAACTAATATTTTGGAGTTCTTGTAATTTTGTAGTTGATTTAGTTATAGAATGAATAGCTTTTTCTCCAACATTGGGTGTTGAACTTTTTTGTTTTACTTCAATGAACGCGGAAGTTTGGACTTTTTCTGAAATGTTGATTCCTATTCCCCATTTTCCCGGGCTATGAAAATTTAATTCTGTAACAAAAATGGTTTTGTTATTAGGCCACAAATAAGAATCCGCAATTTTTTCATCAATTAATTCATTGGGATTACCATCTAAGAAATATGTTTGTACATTTACATTTTTTGGTGCTAATGATCCTTCTACTGGATCTATAATTCCAAATGCAACTCGGTTTTTTCCCGTTGAAAAATCAGAAACAGCAAATACTAAATTTGGTTGATGTGTATTTTTTTGATAAGTGTTTTGGCAGGAAGATAAAAATATTAAGGTGACTAAAAAAGAAAAATAGATTAGTTTCATTCTTCAATTTTAATCTATAGAATAAAATTTGTGCTTAAATGTTTCACTTAAATTTTGAGGTAAAAATATGGAAACTATCCTTGTTGAGCAACAAGACAGAGTGGGAATTATATATTTAAATAGACAAGAATTTTTAAATGCATTTGATGATTTGATGGGATATGAATTGAGAGAGCAAATTGAAAAATTTAATGCTGATCCTCATATAGGAGCTATTGTGATTTCTGGAAAAGGGCGCGCCTTTTCTGCAGGTGCAGATGTGAGTGGATTTGAGGATACAGTCAATGGAGTGAAAAAAGAAAATAAGATAAATTCTTTTTCAAAATGGCCAATATTTATTAAAAAATCAAAACCTGTAGTTTGTGCATTGAATGGATTTGCAGTTGGAATGGGTATTACACTACCTTTAAGTTGTGATATTAGATTAATGTCAAAATCTTCGAAAATTTCGTTTAGGTTTGCAGCTATTGGATTGACTCCAGAATATGGTAGTTCTCACTTGTTAGCCCAAATTGTAGGATATGGGAAGGCTATGGAATATATGCTAAGCGGAAGGTTTATAGACTCTATAGAAGCATTGGATTCAGGGCTGGTTAATCATGTTTTTGAAGATGATGAATTGATTGACGAATCTATCAAAATAGCAAATGAAATTGCCCAAAACCCTGAATGGCAATTAAGTGAGATAAAAAAAATGATGAGAGATCATCTTTTTGTCGATGATTTTGATACAGTTATTACAACTGAAAATAAAATTTTTAGACAATCACAAGATACTGAAGCTCATAAAGAGTTTTTATTAGCCTTTAGAGAAAATAGGAAACCAAATTTTCATAATGACTAGAATTGGGATTACAGTTTCACAAAAATTCGATAGTAATAATTTGATAAAGATTTTGGAAAAATTTGGAGCTACTCATGAGTTATTGAGTTCTAATACAAATATTGAAAATTCTGGAATTGAAGGATTAATAATTACCGGATCAATTTCAATAAATGGTATAAAAAACACAAATAATTTAGAAAGTGACCTGTTAGATTACGCTTATCAGAATAAAATTCCGGTTTTAGCGATAGGTAATGGGATGATAGTGATGAATTTAAATGCTGGAGGAAGTTTTTCAGATGTTTCTCACGATCATTTTGCCGATCATGAAGATGAATCAAATTTTCACCGAATATTTATTTCTCCTGGATGTAGGTTGGCTTCTATTGTGGGTGCTGGTGGGTTTGTTCGTGTAAATAGCCGTCATCAAATTGGTGTTTTAGAATCTGATAAATCTCATCAATTAATTTCATCTGCTTGGTCTTTGGAGGATGGAGTAGTAGAGGCAGTTCAACATTCTACATATCACACGGCTTTTGGAGTCCAGTTTTTACCTGATACTAGACTAGAAATTCCACCTCATTTTGATAGGTTATTTGAAAATTTGATTTATGATGTTAATCACACAATATAGTGTGTGAATTGGTAGTTAAAATACTACCAATTGTGTTATAATTTCAACCTAAAATGTATAGTCTTTACAGGTGATATATGACATCAGGTAGTAAGTCTGAATTTGGATTCATTCAACCAACCCAAATAACTGAGGAAATGCGTAGCTCATATTTGGATTATGCGATGAGTGTAATCGTTTCCCGTGCTTTACCTGACATTAGAGATGGTTTAAAGCCTGTTCAAAGAAGAATTTTGTACGCTATGCATGATTTAGGCATGAGGCCTAATTCTAGTTATAAAAAAAGTGCACGTTTAGTTGGTGAGGTTCTTGGGAAATGGCACCCTCATGGAGACATGTCTGTTTATGATGCTATGGTTAGGTTGGCTCAAGACTTTAACGTTAGGATGCCATTAGTGGATGGTCAGGGAAACTTTGGAAGTATTGATAACGATCCACCAGCTGCTATGAGATATACAGAAGCTAGATTGAGTCAAGTAGCTGAAACTATGTTGACTAATTTAGATCAAGAGACTGTAGATTGGTCTTTAAATTTTGATGACACACTAAGAGAACCTTCTGTGTTACCTGCAAGATTGCCGAATTTGTTAATTAATGGTGCTTCAGGGATTGCTGTAGGTATGGCTACAAATATACCTCCTCATAACCCTGTAGAAGTATGTAACGCTGTTAATGCATTAATTGAGAACCCTGAATCCACTTCTGAGGAATTAATGAAGTATGTTAAAGCCCCAGATTTTCCTACTGGTGGAACTATTATGGGTACCCAAGGCGTTAAAGACGCTTATACAACGGGCAAAGGATCAGTAATAGTTAGAGCAGTAGCAGAAATTGAACCGATATCAAAATCTAACAGTCGAATGCAAATTGTTGTGACAGAATTACCTTATCAGGTAAACAAGTCAGCTTTAGTTGAAAAAATTGCTGAACTTGCGAAAACAAAAAAAGTTGAAGGGATTTCAGAAATTCGAGACGAATCATCTCGTGATGGAATGAGAATAGTAATTGAATTGAGGGGAGGGATTCAGCCACAGGTTGTTTTGAACAACTTATATAAGTTTACACAACTTCAAACTCCTTTTTCTGCCAACATGTTAGCTTTGATTGATGGCATTCCTAAAGTTATTACTCTTAAGTTAGCTATTCAAGAATACATTAAATTCCGTCAACAGGTTATAAGAAGAAGAACAGAGTTTGAGCTTAAAAAAGCTCAAGATAGAGCACACATTTTAGCAGGTCTTCGGATTGCAATTGCAAATTTGGATGAAGTAATTTCTTTAATTAGAGCTTCAGATGACGTTGAATCTGCTAGAAACGAATTAATGTCTAAGTTTTCTCTGGACCAGCCACAGGCTCAGGCAATTTTAGATATGCAATTACGTAGATTAGCTGCTTTAGAAATTGAAAAATTAGAATCTGAATATCAGGAATTACAACAAATCATTAAAGATCTACAGGAATTGTTGGCGGATGAAAATAAAATTTTAGCAGTCGTTAAAGATGAAACAGATGAAGTTAAGAAAAAATATGGAGATAAGAGAAGAACAGAAATTAGCCATGATGCTCATGATCTCTCTAGAGAAGAATTAGAAGCTCATGAACAAATTGTTATTACTTTAAGTCAAGGCGGATATTTAAAAAGAATTCCTTCCAATGCTTTTAAAAGACAGCATAGAGGCGGTGTGGGCGTTACAGGAATGAATACTAGAGATGATGATCCTGTTAAAAATTTGATGGTGGTAGACAGTCATGACAAGCTGTTATTTTTTACTAATAAAGGTAGAGTTTTATCAAAAATAGGTTATGAACTCCGAGCTGATCAAAGTCGCAATACTAGGGGAGTTCCTGTAGCAAATATTATTAATGTTTGGGATACAGAATCAATTAGTGCTTTAATCAATGTTGGTAAAAAACAATATGATGAGTTTCAATGGTTAGTTTTGGGTACTAGAAAAGGTAGAGTGAAGAGAATTAAAATTGATGATGTTTCTCACATTAGACCCTCTGGTTTGATTATCATGAATTTAAAAGATGATGATGAAGTAGTTTCGGTAAAACTCGCCAAAAGTAGATTTGTTGATCGGATAGATCCGGATACAGGAAAACCTCAAAGAACAACAGTCAAAGAGGAATTTATTAACCCGGAAACTGGAGAAGTAGAAATTAAAACTACTCGACCTATTATTCAAGATGAAGTCGATGCTGATGACATTATATTTATTTCTGAACAAGGCTTAGGAATTCGTTTTTCTATTGCTGACTTACCCATTAGAAGACGAACTGCTGGTGGTGTTATAGGCATGAGACTCCGAACAGGAGATAGAGTGATTGCTATGGATGTAGGTAATGATGACAGTAATCTAATGGTAATAAGCAAACAAGGTAGAGGAAAGGTCAATCCTTTGTCGGCATACAGGAGACAAGGTAGAGGTGGACTAGGGTTAAGAGCATTTAAGATTAATAAAAATACTGGATTGTTAGCAGATGCTCAAGTAGTTGATGATTCAAATGAGGTATATGTCGTTTCTGAAAATGCTCAAGTGATGAGAACTAATTTAAGTGAAATTCGAACCTTAGGTGGCAGGATTACTGCTGGAGTAACTATATTTAAACCACGTGAAGGTGATTCAGTGGCTTCAATTTCCTCTGTGGGGGATTTTGAGATACCTGATGATAATACTGAAGAAAGGTCAAGTTAAATTAGAAAATAGCTATAGGATTTGCTGGAGAACCTGTTCCTCCCTCAACGTAAAGAGGGTTTAATGTAAGCATGAATTCGTATCTTTTTTCTTCAGAGCATACATTTGCCAATGGTTCTAGTAGCGCATTGTCAACTAGTGCTACTCCGTAAGCAAAAATGGCTCCGTGTACACTCCACGGAAGATCATATTCATTAGGAGATGAATCCATCATGTCCCATCCTAATATTGATATATCTGAATCTTTGATAAAAGGCAGGCAGGATGCATGTAATCCCGGTCTACCCTCTGGGCTAGACCAGGTACCATTATTATCTTCTGCAAATTTTTCTCGACCACTGTATACAAAAATTGCATCACCTGATTTGATTTCTATACCTTGAAATTCAGCTATTTCTTCTAATTCCCAACCGTGTACGGGTTTATCAAGAGTGACATAAGGCTTTTTTCTAAATGAGGGTACGTCTAGTAGTACTCCTCTAGTAACTATCCCATCCTTCCATTGATCAATAGTGCCAAACGTTGCGCCATTGAATTTGATTACATCGTCAGGGTTTTTACCTTCCCACATTCCATCTTTATTCCATACATGGCAAAGAGCATCTATATGAGTAGTGGCAGTTCCATGGTAAAAAACACCGTAATAATCCATAGCAGCACCACCAGAAAATGCCCTTTGTTCTTTATGCATGTAATGTTGTGCAGGTCTTGGATTATCACCTGAAGGAATTACAGGTAAAGGACGGCTCATTGATACAGTTCTACCTGTTTGTACCAATGAAACAGCTTCAAGTCGTTTTTGATTATCAATTAAGTTAATTGCACCAGCTGAAGATTTGTCGCCCCATCTTCCCCAATTGGTATTTTTGAGATACTGGTCTACTTCTTCTTTAGAAGGAATTTGTTTTTTAATCATAATAGTTTACTTTTCAGAAATTTTTATTCCGGCCATATCTTCCATAAAATTCGCTATAGCAGAGTGGTCAGAATTTCCTTTACCATCATTGATTAAAGATCCTAGAATTTGTTGGGCTAGGCTTGTGAAAATTAAGGGTGCTCCTACATCTTTGCCTGTAAGTAATGCATTGTGTAGATCTTTTTGGTGTAACACTATTCTGAAACCTGGGTCAAAATTTCCACTGATCATCATGGGTCCTTTAGTGTTCATCACAGTACTTCCAGCTAGACCTCCTTTGATAGCATCAAAGACTACTTGAGGATCTATTCCAGATTTTTTTGCTAAAACCAGTGCTTCACCTAAAGCTGCAATGTTTCCAGCAACTATGATTTGGTTAGCTAGTTTAGTTGTATTTCCAGCTCCGTAATCTCCACAGAGAACAATGCTACCCGACATTGTTGAAAGCATGTCAAAGTTGGCATCAAATACCTCTTTTTTGCCTCCTACCATTACTGCTAAAGTTCCTTCAATTGCTCCCGTTTCTCCTCCACTAACTGGGGCATCCAAAAAATTGACGCCGGCATTTTCACAAGCTTTTGCAATTTTTTGAGATGATGCTGGAGCAATTGAGCTCATATCAATTACTGTACTTCCAGAAGATGTACCTTCTAAAACTCCATTTGGTCCTAGAATAGCTGCTTCTGATTGAGGAGAATCAGGCACCATAGTAATGACTGTAGAGGCGGATTGCGCTACTTCTGCTGCAGAACTGGCAGCTTTAGCTCCATCAGTTACCATTTCTTCTACTGATTCAGAAACTATATCGTAAACTGTGACTGAATAATCTGCTTTCATTAGATTACGTACCATCGGTTTACCCATAATTCCCAAACCAACAAATCCTATTTCACCTCTTGCCATGTTTTTGCTCCTAATTTACTTCATTGACGAATCATCATTATAGTTTGCTTGAATTTATGGTCAAGTTTTATTATTCACTTAAAAGTTCTATGCTCACTCATTTAGCTTTGATAATATGATCTAAATATAAAGAGGAAATTATGAAAAGTTGTAAAGTTGTATTTTTAACATCTTTAAGCGATAAAGTAGTTGATGAAATTATTTCGTATTCTCATAAAGATTTTGAAATTATAGTTTTGAAAAATTCAGATTCAGAAGAGAAATGTATTTCTGAAATTAAAGATTGTGACTTCCTTTTATGTCATGGAAAATACCCAACAGACTCTATGTTAAATTCTGCAAAGAAATGTCAACTGGTTCAACTGTTGGCTGCAGGATTTGATCAAATGAATTTATCTTTAATTAACTCTATGGAAATTCCTTTAGCCAATAATGGTGGAGCTAATTCATGGGCTGTTTCTGACCACGCTGTTTTATTAATGTTGTCTTTATATAAAAAAATTATTGATTCTGATAACTCTACTAGGTTGGGTACTTGGAAAAAGCCCATTAATGGTGAAAATACTTTTGAAATGGCCAATAAAAAAGTTGGTATTTTAGGAATAGGTAACATTGGTAAAAAAGTTGCTAAACGAGTTCAAGCTTTTGATTCCATAGCTCAATACTACGATTTATTTCCCTTAGATAATCAATTGAATTCTCAATTGTCTTTAAAATCTGTGTCTCTTGATGAGTTATTTGAAACTTCTGACATCATCACTTCTCATATGCCTCTTAATGATCAAACTTTTCATATGATTAATTCTGATAGATTTTCCCAAATGAAAAGCTCATCCATACTCATCAATACTTCTAGGGGAGAAATAATTCATGAAAAAGCTTTGATATCAGCTTTAGATAGTCATGAAATTTTAGGTGCTGGATTAGATGTATTTGAAACAGAACCAATTCAAGCTGATAATCCATTATTGAAAATGAATAATGTAATAGTCACTCCTCATGTAGCTGGGACTACTTGGGATACTTGGGCTAGGAGATCACAATTTGCTTTTAGTAATATGATACGAATTATCGACGGTGATAAAATATTAGGTCAAATAAATTAAAGGTCATGTCCGATTCAATTAGAAAAAGATTAGAAAAAAAAGAAGAAAATTTATCTGTTTTTGCTAGTAAAGTCCTTAACACTAAAGGTAGAAAAATTTTTGAAGAACCCTGTCCTTTTCGTACTGATTTTCAGAGAGATAGAGATAGGATAGTACATTCAAAATCATTTAGAAGAATTAAACATAAAACTCAAGTTTTTGTATCGCCATTGGGTGATCATTTTGTGACTAGATTAAGCCATACTTTAGAAGTATCTCAAATTGCTCGTACTATTAGTAGGGCTCTTAATTTAAATGAAGATCTTACTGAAGCAATGTCTTTAGGCCATGATATTGGACACACTCCTTTTGGCCATTTAGGTGAAGAAATGTTGTCAGAATTGTCAGGTGAAAACTTTAGGCATAATAATCAGAGTTTAAGGTTGGTAGACACAATAGAGAAAAATGGTAAAGGATTAAATCTTACTTTTGAAGTTAGGGAAGGAATTGCTAATCATTCAAAGCCCAGAGGAGACTTTCTAGATCGTAAGAATATTGATACTGACCTAACTCTAGAAACTCAAATTTTGAGAGTTTCTGACGCTATAGCATATTTGAATCATGATTTGTTGGATGCATTTAGAGCAGAAGTTCTTAATCAAGATCAATTGCCAAAATCTACCATTACAGTGTTAGGATCTAGGCATTCACAAAGAATTAATACAATGGTTTCAGACATTGTGGAAGCTTCCCTACATTCAATGAATAATGCTACTGAAGAATTGCCTCCCATTATTACCATGAGTTCAGAAATTAAAAATGAAATGAATTTGTTAAGAGAATTTATGTTTGAGAATGTTTATTTACCGGAAAGTCAGAGTGAAGAATCTCAGGCTGCAAGATCTATACTGACTTTATTGTTTGATTATTACAAAAAACACCCTGAAAAAGTCCCATTGGAATTTAAGAATATTAATGAAACAGATCTTGGGGCAATGATGGATTATATTTCTGGAATGACAGATAATTTTGCAATAAGAGTTGCAGAAAAAATTTCTCCTGGAATTGCAAATATTTTTAAAAATCGTATTTCTTAGGGGGTTGTATGTTAGAGCAAATTAATCCCGAAGATAGAATGAATTTCAGACTGATTCTCAGAAAAACTGCATTGATTCAAGAGCATTTAGAATCTATGCAACGTGATTCTTTTGGAATTGAGTTTGATGCATGGAAGATAGAAGTAGATGAAATTTGGAAAAACATTTTTCAAGTCATCAATTTGTTGGGAGAGGAGTCACAAAAGATCGTATTGGTCAATATTCAAGAAGAATGGGTGAATTACATTTCTCATTATGGTGTATTAGATTTTAATCAAGACGGAGGATAATATGAGTGAAGAGATAAGTACCCATGGTAATTTAGAAGTGGCAAGGCTCAGGGCTGAAAAAGCTCATCAGATTTTAGTGAAGTTGAAGCAAAGTCATCTTCCTGAAAACTATGATTTGCAGTTGTCAAAATTTTGCACTTCTTTGTCTGATATTCTGTTTGCTCACCAGAATTTAAATAATTTAATTGATTCATTTTTTCAAGCTGATACAAAAGATTTTTATGAAATTGGTGATCTTATTACAGATATGATTGTTGAATTGGATCATCTCAACTGGCATACAAATCATGTATTATCAGACGCAAAAGATATTGCTCAACATTTTTATGCAAAATAACTGGTATTTTTATGTCTGAAGTTGAAGAAATCAAATCTAAGCTAGACATAGTTGATTTTATTTCAGAATACGTCAACCTGAATCAATCTGGACGGAATTATAAAGCTAATTGTCCTTTTCATTCTGAAAAAACTCCGTCATTTATAGTTGACCCATCTCGTCAATTATGGAGATGTTTTGGATCTTGTGCTACTGGTGGTGACATCTTTTCATTTTTGATGAAAATTGAAGGAATTGAATTTCCTGAAGCATTAAAGATTTTAGGCGACAGATCAGGAGTTCACATTACTGCGAATTCATCTTCAATTCGAAAAGATGATTATTTTCAAATTAATGAAATTGCTAAAAATTTTTATAAATCAAATTTGTCTACTGATGAAGGTAAAATTGCTGTTGATTACTTAACAAAGAGAGGTATTGATTTTAATAAAATAGACTCTTTTGATTTGGGTTATTCCCTTAAAGATAGAGATTCACTAAAAAATCATCTTTTATTTCATGATGTAGATTTTGAAAAGGCAATCGATTCTGGGCTTCTGAATAAATTTGATAATGGAAATGTAAAAGATTTTTTTGTAGGAAGATTGATGTTTCCAATTTCTGATAGGAATGGGAAAGTACTGGGTTTTGGAGCACGTGCATTAGATGATTCTATGCCCAAATACATAAATACTCCATCATCCCCTGTTTTTGACAAGAGAACTATCTTGTATGGCCTTCATTTAGCAAAAGATTCAATCAGAAAAAATGATGAAGTAGTAGTCGTTGAGGGTTATATGGATGTGATTGCTGCCCATGAGTTTAATTTCAAAAATGTGGTAGCTTCGATGGGTACAGCACTAACTGTTGAGCAAGTTCGTCAAATACGTAATTTAGCTTCATCTTATGTTTTAGCTTTAGATCAAGATACAGCGGGACAAGAAGCTACTTTAAGAAGTTTACAATCGTCTTGGGGTATTTTTGAAAGTTTAAATACTTCTAATAATGATTCTTTTTCAGATTATTCAAAAATATTAAAAGTTCTTGCAATTCCTAATGGTAAGGATCCTGATGAATTTATTCGGTCAGAATCTGAAGACTGGGGGAAAATAGTTTCTGAGGCTCTTGCTCTTATGGATTATTTGATTCCAGTATTGATTTCTCGCTTTGATATTAATGTTCCAGGTAATTCTCAACGAATTTTGGATCTCATATTTCCTATATTGAACAATATGGATCAGCTCGATAGAGGAAAATATTTAACTGAATTATCAAATCAATTTAATAGCTCACTTGAAAATGTTCAGGCTATGTTTAAAGTTATTTCTCAATCCAAACAATCCAATGGTTCTGATAATCAAAAGCCTATCAATAAGTCATCTAGAGTGATTTATTTGTTAGCATTAATTTTTTCAAATTCAGAATTGAAAACAAAAGCCAAAGACCTTAATTTTGAAATATTTGATTTGGAATCAAGATATTTGTTAAATGAATATTTGAAGTTTGACAATATAAATGATTTTGAAAATTCTCTTTCAGAAGATTATTCTAGGTTTTATCATCAAATTATTGAACTTTCACTATTAGAATCTACTCAAAATGAATTTAATGATGCATTTGAATTTTGCGTAAAAATTTTGAATAAACAAAGATATAAGATAGCTGCCGCAACTTTTAGTGAATCACAAGGATCTGATTATCCTAGTGAAGAACAAATTAATCAAATTAATCAAATTAATCAAAAAATAAGAGATTCATGACAAGTTTCTTTAGATACGTATTATTGTTTGTTAGAATAGATATTATAAAAGCTTTAGGGGGAAATCATGTCAACTGACGGGATTCAAAATTTTAGTGGTGATGCTGAATTGATTGATGGTGTTTTAAGAGATAATGACTCTGAAGAAGATACCTACCCAATTGATCAAGATAATGATGAAGTTGTTGCATCAGATGATGATGACGACGATGATGATGAGGATAATTCAGTAGTTGAGCTTGGTATGGAAAAAACATTAGATGATGATGTTTTTAATGATGATGATGCTCCTCCTTCTCTTGAAGATCTCAAAGCAAAGGCAACTCGCGAATGGGAACGAGAGATTGGGTCTGTAGAGATAATTGATGACCCTGTAAGAATGTATTTGAGAGAAATCGGTCGTGTAGACTTATTACGTGCCGTTGAAGAGCGTGACCTGGCTCGAAAGTTTGAAGCTAAACGATATGTGGAGAATCTAGAAGAAGAATTTTCAGAAAATACTCCTTTTCCTAAAGCTCGAGATGTAGTGATTGAGATGATGGATAAAGTTAGTGAAAGTGAAGAAATTATCAAAGCAATATTAGTCTCAAAAGAAGTTCCATTTGATGGTACTCTTCCTGATTTAATGGCAAATCCAGATATAAGGAACGCATTAGATGGGATCTTCCAAGATGAATCTTTGGAACAAATTTCAGCAATTTTATCTGAATTGACCGACCAAGACCCCCCTGACTTTGATACTTTGAAAGAAATGATTAAACAAGCTTCAATCAACTCTAGGCTTTTGCCTGATGATATTTTCAAAGTTATTACAGGATCCCCTTCTTTGAGTGATCTTAAGGCAATATCTCAAAAAGATAGTCTATCTGACGAAATGCAGCCTTACGAATTGTTATATCGACAGCATTTGGAACGAATTAAACAAAGAGGCGATGATGCACAACAACATTTATCTGAAGCGAATTTACGTTTGGTTGTTAGCGTTGCTAAAAAATATATAGGAAGAGGAATGTCTCTTCTAGATTTAATTCAAGAAGGTAATATTGGATTAATTCGTGCAGTTGAGAAATTTGATTATCGGAAAGGATATAAGTTTAGTACTTATGCTACCTGGTGGATCAGACAGGCGATTACTAGGGCTATAGCTGATCAAGCTCGCACTATTCGTATTCCTGTTCATATGGTTGAAACTATTAATAAATTGTTGAGAGTTACTAGAAGATTAGTTCAAGAATATGGAAGAGAGCCTACTAGTGAAGAAATCGGAAGAGAGATGGAAATTTCTCCTGATAAAGTGAGAGAGATACTTAAAATTTCTCAAGAACCGGTTTCTCTTGAAACTCCTATTGGAGAAGAAGAGGATAGTCACTTAGGAGATTTTATTCCAGACAACAATGCTTTAGCTCCTGTTGAAGCTGCCTCATATCAATTATTAAGAGAGCAAGTTGTAGATGTTCTAGATACTTTGAATGATCGAGAAGCTCGAGTTTTGGAATTACGTTTTGGATTAGAAGATGGTAAAAGTCGGACTTTAGAAGAAGTTGGTAGAGATTTTGGAGTAACAAGAGAAAGAATAAGGCAAATTGAAGCTAAAGCATTAAGGAAATTGCGACATCCTAATAGATCTAAAAAACTAAGAGATTTTCTTGAATCATAATGTTTCAAACTTCTGACAATTTAGATACTGATATTAATTCAAAATCAATATATAAGCCTACTGTTGCTGTTATAAAAACTGATCCGGATAGTATTATTTCTGATATCGGATCTGCTATGAGAACTGCCGGATATAAAGAAGTATTTTCTCCTGATTTAGATACGATATTAAAAGTAAATATTTCATGGCAACATTATTATCCTGCTTGTTCAACATCTCCATGGCAACTTGACGGTGTAATACAAACTTTAAAAGATGATGGGTTTGAAAAAATTATTCCCACTCACAATGGTACAGTTGTAGTTGATGCTAGGGAAGGTGCTATAAGTAATAAGCATACCAATGTAGAAGAGAAACATGGATTGAATAGTGTTTTTTTAGAGGATGAAGAATGGATTTCATTTAAGCCTTCAGGAAAAATGTTAGTTTTAGATGAAATTTTTAATGATGGCATTCATATTCCCAAACATTTGATTGGTAAAAATATTATTCATCTTCCAACTATGAAAACTCATGTATTTACTACTATTACAGGAGCTATGAAGAATGCTTTTGGGGGATTATTAAATTTTCAACGTCACTGGACTCATTCTGTCATACACGAAACTTTAGTTGATTTACTAAGAATTCAAAAAGAAATTCATCCGGGAATTTTTGCTGTAACAGATGGTACGTTTGCAGGATCAGGACCGGGACCAAGAGCCATGCAATGGCATGAAAAAAATATAATATTAGCTAGCTCTGATCAGGTAGCTATTGATGCTGTCTCTGCGAGTATGATGGGTTTTGATCCAATGTCTATTGATTTCATAAGAATGGCCCACGAAGAAGGTTTAGGATGTGGTGATTTATCTCAAATAAATATCGTTGGTGAAGATATTGATAATGTTGATTGGGGTTTTCAGCGAGGTAATACCTTTGCTAGCCAAGGGCAAAAAATGATTTATTGGGGACCACTTAAGCCCTTAGAAAAAGCTTTACTAAGATCTCCGATTACTCCATTAGCTTATGCTGCATCAAATTTGTATCACAATGAATATTGGTTGAGGTTTATTGGGAAACAAAGAATAAATAAAGCTATGCAAACAAAATGGGGCAATTTGTTTAGGAATTATTAAAGTCGTCGGTAGGTGTAAAATTTACTTCACCAAAACCATCAGGTGTAGTAAATGGGTTTGAAACATTATGATTCAAGAAAATCCCTTAGTCTTCTACGTCTTCTAACAACTGCCATCCAGTCATTAGCTGCAACTAGCCTAATCCTTTCTCTTGGCACTCCAAAATCTCTTGCGACTTCTTCTATGGTCTTACTTTTACCATCTTCTAATCTAAAACGTAATTCCAAAACTCGAGCTTCTGATCATTCAAAGTATCCAGAAAATCTACAACTTTCTCTCTTAATAATTGATAAGAAACAGCTTCAATAGAAGCTAAAGCATCAGGATCTAAAACATTATTTTCTTGAATAAAATTTTCTAAATTACTACCTTCTTCTGTCATTTAAAACACCTGGATTTTCTAACTTCATTATGTGTAATAGTCTTGTGAACAACTAGAATATATATTCCCCATCCTATGTGCTAATCATTCCAAATATAGTAGGTAGACAACAAATATGCAATTGTGGGAAGTACTAGTAAAGCTGCACCGATTTGACCTATCAAAAAATAAGCAACTACTACAGGGCACCAATTCAGATTATTCTTCGGAAGATACTTCTCCTGAAGCTTCACCTTCACCTTCTACACCCTCACCTTCTCCACTCTCACCTTCTTCTGATTCTGGTCCTCGTGCACGTTCGACTCTTGGTGCTACAACACTCGCTAGCATTTCGGAATCGTTGTTGATGATTTGAATTCCATCAGGAATTTCTAAATCTTTAACGTATAGGTTTGTTTCAAAATCGACAAGCAATTCTGCTGCTAAGCTTAGATATTCTGGTATTTCTAACGGAAGGGCTTCAACTGTTACTGATTCAAGCGGTTGTAACAATGTTCCACCCATAGTTCTTACAGCAGGTGATGTACCTTCAATTCTAACTGGAACTCTAGCTGTGACAAGTTTGGAAATGTTAACGCTCATAAAATCAACATGGATAATGTGATCTTTTACTGGGTGGTATTGTACTTCTCTCACGAAGCAAACTTGGTCTTCTGAACCGTCAATAGATACATTGATTGGAATATTGGTTCCAGCTTGTAGAACTATTTTACTTAATGGAAGACTGGCGCATTGTAAAGAAACTGAATCAACTTCAGGTCCGTATAAATGTACTGGTACTAGTCCATTTTTTCGAAGGTTGGAAACCTTTTTACCAATCACTTCTCTTTTTTCTAATGTAATTTGCAACCCATCCATATGTTTCACCCTAATTAATAAAAATATTCAAGAGGGAAATTCTAGCATATATTGAGAGTTACTCAAATATTTCGACAATTTTTTCACCCACAATTTTTTCTTCTTCAGCTTTTAATCCAAACATGTGAATCTCAATAAAATCATTTTCACCAACGACTCTTGTCCAAATTGATGGAGTGCCGTTTTTGAGTAAATTGACTAAATCATGGACAGTTAATTTATGATTTTTGATGCTGATTTTTACTCCAAAAGGTTGATGCCCAATTATATTGTCAATCATTGTGGCTTCTATATACGGGCATTTTGACAAAATGTTTATGAGTGTCATAGATTGTTCTTCTATATTACTTAATCTAGTTTCATGATCCATGGTTAGCCAATTTTGTACTGCGGCAACTACACCCATCATTTCTTGTCTATCAACTTTATGAGGCCTCCCAATTCCTCTTATCCTTCTGCCTTCGTATCCTACAAATGATTGTTTTGAAATTTTTCTTATCATATCTTTTGTGCCTAAGGCTAATCCGCTAGATTGAGATGCCCCTAGATATTTTGCAGCTATACATTGGAAATCAGCTCCCATTTTTACATATTTACCAAAATTTTCTAAAGGATAAATTTGTCCTGCTGCGTCTACTAGTACAGGTAAATTGTGAGAATGTGCTATTTCAATAGTTTTTTCTAATGATAGTGCGTTTGGGTCTGTGTTTTGTTCGTACATTGTAAAATGTACTCCTGCAGTTTTAGCATTTATGGCTTCTTCTAAATCTTTTTCTGTTGTTTTTATTTCAGATCCAAATTCAATTAATTTTGCACCTGCAGCCTCTAAGCATCTGTCGTACCAATATCTATGCTTTTTTTGAATGAGAATTTCATTTTTCATTCCATCAGTATTTGGTAATTGTTCTATTAACTTATCGTCATCTCCTGCCATAATTGCTGCAGTAGCTAAAGTTAGAGCTGATCCAGCGCCCGAAGTGATATATGCAGCTGGCACTCCTATGAAATCTGAAAGAAATTCGCCTGCTTTTTCTTCTAATTCTATTAAAGGGATGTATGAACTGTCTGCTAAATCCATCGCTCTTTTGACTTCAGGGATTGGTGTAGAGCCTCCTAGCATAGTTACGCTACCTATAGCATTGATAATTGGTTTAGCAGATACCATTTCATAAATATTATTCCAGTGTTCTTGATTCATGTTTTCTCCTTAAATTGATCCGCCTATTAGAAATCCCATCAGAAAAGTTATTGATGCTGCAAATGATCCAATTAATAGCATTCTTATGGATCCCCACAACATGTTTTTACCACTAGATTTGGAAATGATGCCACCAACAAACAGTAGTGCTACTCCACTTAAAATAGATGTTAAAACATTTGCTTGAAAAAGATTCAAAAATAAAAAAGGAATTAATGGAATTGAAGCGCCAACAGCAAATGCTAGTAAACTGCTTATAGCTGCGATCCAAGGAGAACCTAATTCGCTTGGGTTCAGTCCTAAATGCTCTATTGAAATTGTTTGTAGTGCTACTTTTGGGTTTGAGATGATTTTCTTAGCAATTTTTTGTGATTCATTAGTTGAAAATCCTTTATCAATATATATTAAGACCAGTTTTTCTTCTTCTGTAGATGGGTTGTTTAGTATTCTAGACTTTTTTTCATCTATTTTTTTTTCGTTAATTTCCCTTTCTGATTGTACAGAAATGTATTCACCGGCAGCCATTGATAATGATCCTGCAATTAAGGCTGCATACCCAGCTAAAAGGATGATGTTTGTGTTAGCAGTGTCAGTAATTCCACCAGAGACGCCCATTACTAAACAGAAATTGGATACCAATCCATCATTCATTCCTAAAACTGCTGCTCTGATACCTCCACTGTTTTTTCTTTTAAAAGGGTCGTAATTAATTTTCATAAAATAAAAGTACTATTTTTAGTTATATATAATTTCATGATATATCTATTTCGATACTTACTGGGCAATGATCCGACCCTAAAATATTTGGATAAATATCAGCAGATATTAAATAGCTTTCTAATGATCCAGATACACAAAAATAGTCTATCCGCCAACCAGCATTTCTAGCTCTTGCTCCACCCATATAACTCCACCATGTGTAATTGTCACCTTGTTGATTGAATTTTCTAAATGTGTCTATGAAACCGCTTGAAATTATATTGTCAAACCCTTTTCTTTCTTCTTTAGTAAATCCAGCATTTCTTTCATTGGATTTTGGGTTTTTTAAGTCGATTTCTTTATGTGCTACATTTAAGTCACCACAAAAAATTACAGGTTTTACTTTTTCTAACCTTTTTACATATCCTAGAAAATCTATATCCCATTCATTTTCTCGGTAATCCAATCTAGAAAGTTCTCTTTTAGAATTAGGAGTGTAGACAGTAATTAAGTAAAAATTTTCATATTCTAGTGTTATTACCCTTCCTTCATTGTCATGTTTGTCAATTGCTATCCCGTTTATGGCATTAATGGGTTCTTTTTTGGCAAATATTAGGGTTCCTGAATATCCCTTTTTTTCAGCACTGTTCCAAAATTGAGTATAATTAGGGGTAATAATTTCTACTTGAGACGGATGAGCTTTTGTTTCTTGGATACAAAAAAAATCAGCATCAATGTGATCGAAAAATTTCATGAAATCTTTTTTAAGGCATGCTCTTATACCATTTACGTTCCAAGAAACTAATTTCATAAAAAATCCCTCTAGATTTGACTTTCATCTCAGTTTAACATGTCACATTGAATGATTTAGAAATCTAATTGAGGTGATTAATGATTAATACTGTAGCTATTATGAGTCCTGGTGATATGGGTCATTCTGTGGGATTAGAATTAAAAAAACATGGCATTGATGTAATTACATGTTTAGAAGGCAGGAGTGACAGAACTAAACTTTTAGCCACTAGAGGGGGCTTTAGAATTGTAGAGAATTTTGACCAAATGGTAAAAGAGGCAGATTTGCTTTTATCTATTATGGTGCCTTCAAATGCACAACAATTTGCAATTCAAATAGCCAAATCGATTGCTTCCACCAAGGGTAATTTAATCTTTGTTGATTGTAATGCAATTTCCCCTAAAAATTCTAAAATTGTTTCTGACATTATTACTGATGCAGGAGGTCAGTATGTTGATGGTGGAATTATAGGTAATTCTCCAGCTAATGGAGATACCCCTAGATTTTATGTTTCTGGGCCTGCAGGGAATTCTGTACTAAGTTTAGACGGTAAAGGAATTGCGGTTAAGTTGATCGGAGATCAAATTGGTCAAGCTTCAGGTATTAAAATGTGCTATGCAGCGTTGACTAAGGGCACAAATACTTTACAAGTGGCTTTATTATTATTGGCAGAAAAAATGGGATTATTAGACCAATTAGTTGAAGAATTTTCTAATAGTCAAAGTAATGTTTTGAAATCAATGGAGAATTCGATTAAAAAACTTCCTGCTAATGCTCATAGATGGATCGGTGAAATGCAACAAATTGCCTCTACTTTTGAAGACTTTGGTCTTACTTCTGATTTTCATAAAGGAGCTGAGAAGATTTATACTCTTTTAAATGAATCTCAATTTGGTGATGAAACCCCCGAAACAATTGATCTCGATCGCACATCACTTGAAACTATTAAGTTGATCTCAAAAAAACTATGAGAGCATTGACATTAAAAAATCCAGGTCAAGATCCTTTATTACTAGTTGAATCTGTTCAAGATCCTGTTATTTCTGCAAATCAGGTATTGGTGCAAGTTGCCGCTGTAGGTTTGTGTTACCACGATATCGCTGTAATGAATGGTACATTGACTCGAGGAGTGAAAGAAAATGTAGTTCTTGGGCATGAAATTTCAGGAACAATTGTTGAGATAGGTTCAGGTGTAGAAAATTTACAAATTGGGCAAAAAATTGTCACATCTTTAAATACTTTTTGTGGTTTATGTGAGATGTGCATGACAAATAGAGACTATAGGTGTCAAAATGCAAAAGGGTTTGGGCATGGAATAGATGGAGGTTTTGCAGAATTGATTAAGTTGGATTCTCATCAAGTTACCGTAATTCCTGAATCTCATAATTTGATTGGTGCGTGTTTATACGGATGCCCTATCGGAGTAGCTAATGAAGCACTAAAACTCCAAGAATCTTTTGAGATTGGTGATACCGTTGTCATATTTGGAGTCGGAGGTGGTTTGGGTATTCATGCAGCTCAAATAGCTGTATCTAAGGGAGCTAATGTCATCTCCTTTACCTCATCTCCTAATAAATTGGAAAGTTTAGAAAAATTGCCTGTAGGGCAGGTATTTTTGATAGATGATTTTTTAGATATTCCAGAGTTGGTTTTTGCATTGTCGGAAGATCAAGGGGCCAAAGTGGTTTTTAATCCAGTTGGTTCTGGTGTGTTTTTAAATAGCCTACAATCATTATCTAATCGAGGCAAAATGATTGTGACAGGAGAAGTTTCTGGTAATCCTGTCAAATTTAATCTAGCAGAAATAATTTTTCGAGATGCCAAAATTTTGGGGTCATCTGGATCTGGAAGATCTGGAATAAAAGATGCCATCACTCTTGTCGATGAGAACATTGTTACCCCTATTGTAGAAAGACAATATGGATTTTCTGATATTTTAGAAGCTTTTCATGCTGTACAAAACAAAGAAATAATTGGTAGGGCAGTGATTATTCCTGACTAAATGACCCTATTTTCTTTTGATCCCATACTACCAAAATCTGACTGGCTATAGCAATTGAACTGTATGTTCCTGCGATTACTCCAATAATCAAGACATACAAAAATTCTCTAATAGTAGCTCCACCAAATAACAACAGTGCTAATAGTGTTAATAAAAGTGTGAAGCTTGTATTTAACGATCGGCCTAATGTCTCAGATATACTTAAATTAACGATTTCTGGAAATGTTCTGTTTGTATAAATTAGTACATTTTCTCTAATTTTATCAAATACTACTATAGTGTCGTTTACGCTGTATCCAATTATTGTTAAAAGTGCTACTAAGAACATTGTACTTATTTCAATTCCTAAGAATTCTCCTAAAATTGCAAAAGATCCTATTACAATGATTGAATCATGGATTAGTGCGATTATAGCGGCAATTCCGTATCTGAATGGACTGGGTAGATTTCTAAAAGCCCACCAAATATAAATAAATATTCCTATTACTGCAGCTAAAACTGCCCACCCAGCTGCTACTACTGTTTCGTTAGCTACAACTGGAGAGACTAAGTCGTAACTAGTGATGATAGAAGATGATTCTGGAGAAAAATTATCGATAAGTTTTTTTTCGATTGTTGATTTTTCTTCGTCGTTTAACTCAGTTGTTCTGAGGAAAAAGCTATTTTCACCTAAATTTTGAATGGTAGAGTCTGAGTATCCTATGTCATTTATAGAATTGATGATTTCTGTTTGAGATACTGAAATCGATTCCGGGAAAGAAATTGTCATACTTGACCCGCCCTTAAAATCTATTCCTGTATTTAAGCCACCGTTACTTACTAAGAAAAAAATTCCGGGAGCGATTACTAGAAATGAAATTATAAAAAAATATATTCTTCTTTCTGCGAATTTCATTTTTCCCCTCTTATGATTTTAACTTTTTAGAAATCTCTCCACCCCCGTGGGGAATAAAAAGACTTATATTTTTAGATATAGGGCTTAATGCCAACAGTCTCATTAATGTTCTGCTTACAAATATTGCAGAAATCATACTGATAGAAACACCTATAGCTAAAGTGGCTGCAAATCCTTGAACAATAGTTGCACCTAATTGTTCAGAAAACCAATATAGAATCGCACAAGTGATAAGTGTAGATACATTTCCATCTCGAATAGCAGGCCAAGCTCTGTTGAATCCAGTATTTATGGAGGTTAGTAAAGTTCTACCAATTCTTAATTCATCTTTCATTCTTTCAAAAATTAAAATGTTTGCATCCACAGCCATTCCGATAGAAAGAATTGCGGCTGCAACTCCTGATAAAGTTAAAGTAACAGGAAGAATTTTAAATATTGATAGAACGATGATTGAGTAAATTATAAGAGCTAAAGCAGCTATAATTCCTGGGAGCCTGTAGTAAAGGGTCATGAATAATAGTACTAAAAGTAACCCTACTGATCCTGCTATAACACTCTTCTGTAAAGATTCAGCTCCTAGAATCGCATCAACATCTCGCTCCTGAATTAGTTTGATAGGTATAGGTAATCGACCAGATTCTAGTAATAATGCAAGGTCTCTTACTCTTTCAATGGTAAAATCTGGTCCGTCTATAAATGCTGTACCTGCGGTAATTGGGGCTTTAACAGAAGGAGCTATTAATTCTTTTCCGTCTAGTATTATGGCTATTCTGTCTTGAACACCTGTTTCTTGTTGCCTGGAATAAATTTGTGTAGTTAAGTCTCCAAAGATTTTAGTACCATTTTCATTAAATTCTATGTTTACTATAGGTTTTCCAGTGCCTTGTTGCTGGTTTGGGTAGGCATTATTGAGATCGTCTCCAGTTAGTCCAATGTCTTCATCATTCATTCCTGATTTGGTTTGAAATGAAACTGATGGATTATTTCCTAGTTTTTCTGCAATTATTTCTAGAGATTCTAAAGGTATAATATTGCCATCTGCATCAGGGAGTGCTGGAATAGAAAAAATATATTTGTTTGTGTTTTCGTATTTTACAATTTGATTTCCTGTAACAGGGATTGAAAATTCTTCGTTACCTGTAAAATTTAATACTAATTGTGATGGAGGAACGGCATTACCTGCTGCACTACTTTGTAGTGATTTGATGTAGTCCTCTCTAATTGGCCCTCCAATGACGTTAAAAATATTTGATCCTTCTTCAGAAAATTCAACTACAATTGCCTCAAATTTTTCTAATTCACTATTTTGTAAAGACTCTGAGTCGATTTGACTAATAAGCTTTCCGTCTTGGCGTAGAAAATCAGTGGAAATGCTTTCAATGTGTTGAGGTAAAATTTCTGTCACAGGGATAGGGGTTGTGTCAAATGTTCGATGTTTGAATTCAAGTCTTGCAGTTTCTCCAATCAAGTCTTTTGCTCTTGATGGGTCTTTGATTCCCGGTAATTGTATAAGAAGTCTGTCTTCTCCTAAGATTTGAATAATTGGAACACCTAGTCCAGATGAGTTGATTCTTCTTTCTATAGTTTTGACTAGTGATTGCATTTGGTCAGCAGTAGGTTGAATATATTTGTCGTCTTCAAATAAGTCCGATTGATACACTAGATGGCTTCCACCTTGAAGATCTAAGCCTAGACTTAATCCTAGTATCGCATCGCTGCCTCTTTCAAAGTTGCTGATTTTAATCTCTTGATTTGTTAATATCAGACTACAAATCACTATTACAAGAACAATAGAAATTATAGATCTTGCATTTCTTCTCAATATTTTCTCCCAGTAAGATGTACTAATTCAATTCTATAAGGCAATTACAATGTTTTTCTATAATAAAATCACATTATAGATCATCTTTTGCGATACAACCCAAACATTATATCGTGTCTTTGATCTCGTGACATTGTATAGGGAGATAAAAAATTATTTTATTTCTATAGAAGATGGGACATCTTGATCAAAATCATTAATTGGATCGTTTTTTTGTGATACAGATTCTATTGTATAAAGTGTTTGGTGTTCGACTAAATGATCGGTGTACAAAATTCCGTTTAAATGATCAACTTCATGTTCAATGGCTTGAGATAGTAGGTCTTCTGCACTAAATTTTACCTGAATATCATTATGGTCAAGTCCAATAAATTTGATTGAGACAGATCTCTCTACTAGCCCTAAATACCCTGGTATACTTAAGCAGCCTTCTTCTACTTCTCTTTTACCGTTAATTGTAACGATTTCAGGGTTAAAGTATATTCTTGAACTGTCCTCTTCTGGCATTTGTAAAACTATTATTCTCCAAAGTTCTCCAATTTGATTTGCTGCTAGTCCCACTCCACCTGCTTCATGCAATGTGTCTACCATATCATGTGCAATTTTGAGCATACTCTTATCAATTCTCCGAACCTTTTTTGCTTTTTGTCTAAGAATAGGATGGGGGATTTCTAATATTTCTTTGATAGACATGATTTTTTAAATGCCTGAAATTTTAATTGATGAATGTGTTTTGTAGATTTTGTTGATATTAATTAATAGGGCGGTGAAATCTTCTACATATCTTGAATTATGAAGTTTGCCTCCATCAATCCCTCTAAGTCCACCGATTTTTTCTGCTAATTCAATTACTTTGTTTGTGCTGTTTTGGTCGTTTGAGCAAATAATGACATCACAATCCATCATTTTATTTGGTATTAGCAGATCTTCAGCACTGACGTTGTGAAATGCACCAACTACTTTCGATTCTTTGAGGATTTCTTGAGCCTCTTCAGCTACAGATCCTTCAGCAACTGGTAATGTCGAAATTTTCCCTTTTGAAAATGATAATGGTACAACAACATCTATTACTATTTTGTTTTTTAATAATTTGGCATAATCAATCAATGTTTGTTTGTGCCCTGCGTATGGAGTAGCGATGATGACAATTTCTCCATGTTTTGCTGCTTGTAAATTACTCCCTCCATTAACAGTTATAGGAGGAATTTTTTTGATTTCTAGGATTTGTTCTGCTACTTCTTTCCCTCGAGATTCTTCTCTAGATCCAATAAATATTTGTTCTCCAGCCATTGCTAATCGCAATGCCAGTCCTTGTCCTTCTGGGCCTGTACCTCCGATTATAGAAATCATTTTAATCTGACTCTTTTGGCCAAATTGTTTGATATTGGTCGCCTTTAATTACATCTAATAATTCTAAGTACTCTAAATTTTTTAATTCGTCTAAAATAGTGTTTGCTGCAATATTAGAATTAAGGTGAGTTGATTGATCAAGTCTTTCTATGAGTAATTCCCATATTCCACTTTCTTCTAAGCTGAATATGTATCGTAGCCAAGGTATTAAAATCATGTTTTTTACTTCAGGAAATCCAGGGCGCAATTTTTCCATACTTTTGACTCGTTCTCTTGGGCTACGGGCCATGGGGGTTAACATGATTGACGGACCGTCAGTATCGTTTGAACGAGTGTCTACTAAAACAGACTTTTGAAAGTTCGGGAAAAATATGGAAATAACATCGGCTTCAAGGATGTTGGCTTTTACGTCATTTAAATCGTCATAAAAGTGGTTGTTCGTCAAAGTTTAGTCCTATTAAGATTGGGTTAATTCTCTAGCTGTAGCTGTGAAAGAAGGTAATATTTGTTCCCAATCTCCTACTACTCCAAAGCTAGCTTCTTTAAAAATATTAGCATCTCCATCTTTATTTATGGCTACTATGTTTTTTGAAGCTGAGCATCCAGCCATGTGTTGACTTGCTCCCGATATAGCAATCGTAATGTACAGGTCAGGTGTGACAGTTTTTCCGGTTAACCCAATTTGATATGAATGATCTAGCCATCCAGCATCACAAACTGCTCTGGATGCACCAACTGCACCATTTAAGATTTTTGCCAATTCTTCTAGGTGTACAAAAGCTTCTGGTCCTCCTAATCCTCTGCCTCCACCAACTATTACTGCAGCATCTTCTAGTCTGACACCTTCAAATTCTTGTTTAACTGTGTCTATTACCTTAAGTTTTGGTTCCGGCATAGAGATTACAAGGTCGATTTCTTCAGCAGTTTTAGAATTGTCTAGTGGTAATGGTTCAAATGTTTTGACCCTTAGTATTACTACTTGATTTAAAGGATTAGTAAAAGTAAATACTGCTTGTGCGTTTCCTCCATAGACAGGCCTTTTTACAGAAATTAGCCCTGAATTTTTATCACCTGAAATATCCATACAGTCTTGTGCAACAGTTGATTTTAGTCTGTAGGCAGTTCTAGCTGCTACGTTTCTGCCTAACGTGGTTTTTCCAGCTAAAATCACTGTTGGGTTGATTTGTTTACATGCTTCAAATAATCCATGAGTATATACTTCGTCAGTTTTTTGTTGGAATTTTGGGTCTGTGACTTTATATATTTTGTCAGCACCTAATGATCCAGCTTGTAAAACCATGTCTGGATTGGGGTTGAATATGACTGCAGAAACTGGCAGTGATAATTCTGATGAAAGTTTTTGTCCCGCAGCCAGTAATTCTCCTGCAGTAGAATCTAGTTGGTCTTCATTTGTTTCGCAAAAAACTAAAATTTCAGTCATGTTTTTACTCTCTTATATTATTTTCTCTTCTCGTAGTTTTAGTGCTAAAAGACGACCTGAGTCTGCATCATCTTCTCCTTCAATAATTTCACAATTACCTTCAGATACAGGTATTTTTAATTCTGACAGGATAATAGAGGGTTCTAAATCCGATTGAGATATTCCTAAATCATCGATACTCCATATTTCAGGGCTTTTTCTACTTGCTTGCATGATGCCCTTTAAAGTCGGATATCTCGGCTCACCGAATAGATTATTTACTGTAATAAGTGATTGCAATGGAGCTTCATAAGTTTGGTATCCATCTGGTAATGCGCTTTGGACAATAAGTTTGCCTTCTGTATGTTCGATGTTTAAAGCTGATGTGATGCACGGTAGTTCTAGATTTTCAGCTAACCCCATAGGTATGTGGGCATTATCCCAGTCTGAAGCCTGTTGTCCGCATAACACCAAATCTACGTCAGAGATTTTGTTGATTGCTGCAGAAAGTACGTTAACTATTCCTGAAGCATCCAAATTAGATGCAGATTCATCCTGAATTAATATCATTTTGTCAGCACCCATTGATAACGGTTTTTTCATTACATCCATTACGAAATCTGTCCCTAAAGATAAAATGGTGATTGTCCCTTCGCCTTGTTGGTCTCTGATTTGAAGAGCTGCTTCAACTGCATTTTCGCAATACCCATTAACAACTGGGGGGATTCCTTGGGCAGGTATAACCTTTTTTTCAGCTTCATCTACTATAAAAGCTGAAATAGGTGTGTCAGGGTCCATTACTTGTTTAACGCAAACTACTATATTCATTATGTTTCCTAATTAGTTTTAATAATCAAATCGTAGCAATCTCATGGAATTGATGTCAATTTAATACATTAGTATGTTTAAAAAACAGTAGAGTATATCAGAACAAATGTTTTATACAAATACTAAAATAGTACATAATTTTATGAATTTAGTAATAAAGTATTGACTTTTTTATATTTGTATAAATAAAATACCATCGTTCTATTCGTTTTATTAATAATTAGTGGATGAATTAGGAGAATAAGATGGTTCAAAAGTCAAATCCCTCAAATCCATTTGCCCCGGCAATTCCTAGGGTTCCTGTTGTACCTAGAAGATTGCTCCCAAAGCAGACAGAAACCGATTTAAAAAATAACAAGAAATTTTGTCCTAAATGCAATTCTCGATTAACTGTGAATTATGATGAATCAGAATGTTTGAATTGCGGGTATGTTGATCATGATTATGTTTCTCCAATTGTAGAGAATAAAAATTCGTATAGTGTTATCGGAAGTGGCACAAGGTTTATTATTCGCTATATGGGTGATTTTGAATCACTTGAACAGACTGTGACACACGTAAAAGTTTATAGGGTTAGGAATAGAGTTATGTATGGTGTTAGGTGTCCTTTTTGTGGTGAGGCAATGGCCCAATCATCATTATCAGGAAGAAAAAGAGAAATTAGAGAAGAAAGATATAAGTGCGAGTCTGGACATCGAATCTCATTGGCCCCTAATGGTAAAGGCGATATTGGCTGGAAATAGTTAAGCTTATTCCACCAAATTGAAAAATTAAAAATGCTCTCGATAACTGAATTGATTCGGTCTTCTAGTCAAACTGTATACGTTTTAGATGTATCTCCTCCAAGATCAGGAAACGATCTATTATTTCAAGAGTTATTAGATTTAACTCCCGATGTTTTTTCTGTTGCTTATAACCCAGGTCTTTCTGTTCGTGTTAATTCAGTAATGTTGGCTAGTTGGCTACAAAATTCCACAGGAATACCTACTTCGTTTTTTTTAGCAACAAGAGATATGAATAAATTGGCTCTTCAAAGTTTACTTTTAGGAGCCCAATTACATGGATTGAACAATGTCACTGTTGTTCAAGGTGATGCGTTTTCAGAAACAAAATTACAGTTTGTTAAAGGCGTGAATGATTTTACGCCTACCGAATTCATTACTGCTATAAAAAATATGAATTTTCGAAAAGATTTTGAGAATAAAAACTTGATTTATCCAACTGATTTTTGTTTAGGAGCAACTGTTGATTTATCAAAAGATTTGGAAAATGAAGCGGAACTGTTACATAAAAAAATTTTTTTAGGCAGTGATTATATAGTTTTTCAGCCTTTTTTTGATTTTGATTTACCTGAAAAATTATTTGATATTTTTTACAAAAAATTTCATAGTCATGTAGATTTGCCTATTATTTGGGGAATCCAAATGTTAGAAAACTTTAGTAAATCTTTTTCTGAAATTCCCAATTGGGTTTTAGATGAGTTATCAAAAGGTAGACCATCAATAGAAATTGCTCAAGAAATGATTGAAGATTTAAAAAATACTCAAAAAGTTGGATCTGTTTATCTAGTTCCACCAATTTTTGAAAATGGTAGAAGAAATTACGAAGTTGCAAATGAATTATTGACATTAATTCGTTGACCTATTCTTTTTTCGATTTTATAATCTCCCTTTAACCTATTGGATTTCAATATAACGAGGTGAATGAGTTGGCCAACGAAACAGGTAAAAGATACTATTGTGGTAAATGTGACGCAGAAATTGTAGTTACTCGAGGGTCTGATGATGCTTCTTTGACTTGTTGTGGTTCTAAAATGGTTATTAAATAATAATATAAGTAAGGGTATGAATTAACATGGCAGATAGTATTCAATTAGGTCGTAGGTATCAATGTAATGTTTGTGGATGTATGATCCTATGTACTAAGCCCAGTGACGAAATGGTTGAGTGTTGCGATAAAAATATGGAATTACAACAACCTCGAAAGTTGCCTTCTTCAGATTAAATGTTACTTGCAGCTTCGTGTTGCTCGTTTGCGTGATAAGAACTTCTAACTAATGCTCCAGATGCAACGTGTTTAAACCCTAACTCGTATCCAATTGATTCGATTTTGTGAAACTCAGCAGGTGTATACCATCGGGACATAGCTGTATGATTTTTGCTAGGCCTTAAATATTGACCTACTGTCAAAAGATCGCAATTGACACTTCTTAAATCTTTTAGTGTTTCTATGATTTCATCTAGTGTTTCCCCTAAACCAACCATCATCCCCGATTTTGTGATTAAATTTCTGTTTATTTGTTTAGCTTGTCGCAGAATATTTAGAGAAAGTTCATATTTCCCTTTAGCTCTAATTTTAGGAAAAATTCTTTTGACAGTTTCTATGTTGTGGTTAAAAGTATCAGGTTTTTGCTCAATCACACTTTTTAATGCATCTAGATTACCTTGAAAATCTGGGGTAAGTACTTCAACTTTACATGATGGAGAGTTCTTTTTTATTAATTTAATACATTGTGAGAAAATTTCAGCTCCACCATCAGGTAGGTCATCTCTATTTACTGAAGTAATTACAGCGTATTTCAATCCTAAAGTTTTTACAGTATTGGATAATCTGATAGGTTCAGCTAAATCTAATTGATTAGGTTGACCTGATGAAACTGCACAATAAGTACATGCACGGGTGCAGGTATCTCCTAAAATCATAAAAGTAGCAGTTTTTTGATTCCAACATTCTCCAATATTTGGACATCGTGCTTCTTTACAGACTGTATTGAGGTTTTCTTTTGAAATTAAAGAATCTAAATATTCAAAATTTTCGCCAGAAGGCATTTTGACTTTTAACCACTCTGGAAGTTTTCTTTCAGTTACCATATTTTCTCCCTTAGATAAGAATACACTATAAAAGTTTTGCTTTTTGATTTTTATTACAGAGAGTTTAGATTAGTATTTATATATGAAAAAACAAATTACTAGATTAGAAAATGATCTAAAAATTATAGATACTTTGAGAGAATTTGATTCTGAAAAAGAATATGCGGATTTAATTTTAGAAAAAATGGGTAATTTTGGAGCACCATTAGCCAAATTTGAGGGGGAATTTATTGAGGTTTTAAATGGAATTCCAGGAGAAAAAGTAAGAGCTAGAATTTATAGATTTTATCGTAAAAAAAAACAAATTACAGCAGGTATAGTTACTGAAATCTTGGAACCTTCTGTTGATAGAGTAGTGGCTCCATGTGTTTATTTTGGTACTTGTAGCGGTTGTCAATTACAGCATGTTAGATACGATAAACAATTGGAATTTAAAAGGCAAAGAATTTTAGACTTTTTGGATGATTATGGTCTCATCAAAAACACTCACGTTTTACCAGCTATACCTTCACCTGACACATGGAATTATAGAAATCATGCAAGATTTACAGTGCGTTTTCAAGGTCAATTAGGCTTTTCTAATAGGATTACTCGGAGATTTGTGAGGATTGATGAATGTAAATTAATGGACGGGCAAATTAATCAAGTATTGATAGATTTACAAGACCATGTAAGTGAAACTTCAAATTTGTCTGTAAGAGTTGGAATTAATACTAAACAGCAATTAATTCAACCAAAATTAAATAATTCTGAGATAAGCATTGAAACTGGTCAAAAATGGTATCAAGAAACATTACTAGATCATAATTTTCGAGTAGCGTCACCATCATTTTTTCAAGTAAATACCTTGCAAGCAGAAAAAATGATTTTGTTGGTTAGCGAATTATTGAATCTTAAACCTGATGAAATTCTTGTTGATGCTTATGCTGGGGTAGGAGTGTTTGCTAGTTTATTGGCAACTAAAGTTAGGAAAGTAATTGCTATTGAAGAATCTCAATCTGCTGTAGATGATTATTTACAATCTGATAATTCCATAGATAATTTAGAGTTTTTATTGGGTAAAACTGAAAATGTTTTACCACTAATTGATGAAGATATAGATTCTGTGATTCTTGATCCTCCTAGATTAGGATGCCACCCTAATGTGATTAATTCTATTTTAATTAAAAAACCTACTAAATTGGCCTATGTTTCTTGTGATCCTGAAAGTTTAGCTAGAGACTTGAATCTTTTGGTGAGGGGGGGGTACAAAATTAAAAATATTCAACCAATTGATATGTTTCCCCAAACTTATCATGTTGAATCAATAACGATTTTAGAGATCAATTAAAAATGAAATTAATTTTAGCTTCATCCTCTCCTCGTAGAAGAGAATTAATAAAAAATTTAGGCTTAGATTGTGATTTCATTTCCCCACATTTTGATGAGAGAGAACCTATGAAATCTGAATCACCTGAAAATTATGTGATTAGGATGTCGCTAATGAAATCTTTGAGTGTTGCTTCAAGAATTGATGAAGATGCTTTAGTGGTCGGATCTGATACGGTAGTAGTGAGTCAATCAAATTTTTATTTAAAACCTGCAAATGCTGAAATTGCATCTAGTATGTTGAAATCTTTAAACAATAGATCTCATGAAGTTTATACTGGAATTTGTTTGATTTCTTTTAATTTTAAAATAGTGATTACTGATTTTGAATCTACAATTGTTACAATGAGAGACTATAGCAAGGAAGAAATTTTCCAATACATTGAATCAGGAGAATATGTTGATAAGGCTGGATCGTATGCAATTCAATCAAAAATATTTAATCCTGTTCAAAAAATTTCAGGTTGCTATAACTCTGTAGTAGGATTTCCTGTTTGTAAAATAGCTAAATATTTTGATCAATTAAATATTAAAATTCAAATTAAACAATTTTCTGATTTTCAGAAATGTACAAACTGTAAATTTATGTGAGGAATTGAATGCTAGGAATGGGATCTTTGGAAATATTAGTAATTTTATTGATTGCTTTTATAGTTTTAGGGCCTCAAAAAATGATCGAAGCTGCTAGGTATTTAGGAGAAGTAGTTGGTCAACTACGAGGAGTGGCTAAATCTATTCCTCATATGGATCTTGATGAAATATCTAAACTTAATGATCAGGATCCTGTTCGTGGAACTGCACCAGATTCTTCAGTTGAATTCAATAAAGAGTTACAACAAGAATTACCTGATAAGGAAATTTCTAATGAGTGATGAGGCAACATTATCACAACATTTATCTGAACTTAGAAAAAGGCTTACTTGGTCAGCTATTGTTTTAATAATTGTATCTACTGTTTGTTTTATTTTTCATCAACAAATTTTGTCAATGTTGATGGGGCCAGCTAGTGGGTTCCCTGGAATGCCGAATGAAAAGCCTGTTTATACAGATTTAACTGAATTTCTTGGGATAGCTATGAAAGTTTCCCTGATGGTAGGATTTTTTATTTCTATGCCATTTGTTATTTGGCATATAGTTATGTTTGTTTCACCAGGTTTAAATAAATCTGAAAAAAAATATTTGTATATATTTTTACCAATTAGCATGATTGTATTTGCTGCTGGTGCTTCTTTTGGATATTACATATTGTTTCCACCAGCTGTTCAATTTTTAATATCATTTGGGACAGATATAGCTACTCCCATGATAAGAATTGGAAATTATGTGAACTTGATGATTTCTTTGTTATTTTGGATGGGGGTTGTATTTGAAATTCCAATTGCCTTGTTTTTTTTAGCTAGGATTGGAGTAGTAACGCCTAAATTTTTATCTAAAAACAGGAGATGGGCAGTAGTTTTAGCGTTTATACTAGGGGCCTTAATCACCCCAACTCTTGATCCTATTAATCAAGCGCTTGTAGCTATCCCGATTATAGTATTGTTTGAATTTGGAATACTACTATCAAAAATCGGATCAAAGCTCAAAAAAAAGAATATTTAGTTTTCTTTTTCTGACTGAGCTAGTTGTTCATCTGCGCTTTTATCTTGACTGGATCGGAATTCTTTAATGGCTTTACCCATTGCCCCGCCAATTTCAGGCAATCTGCCTACACCGAAAATTATCAAAACAACTACTAATACTATTATTAGTTCCATTAGACCAAATCTAAAAGGCATATATTTCCTCTTTAATACTCACTATATATTTATAATCATCTTATTGTATAACAAACTCTTGCCATGAAAATAATTCAGAAGTAGAATTTATATCTTATTAAAAACGGATAATGGAATATTAATGGACGCTCATAATTTAATCCCTGTTGTGAAAAATGAAAAAATAGAAGAATTTAATTCTGGGGATACTGTTCGCGTTAATGTTAGAGTTGTAGAGGGTGATAGAGTTAGAAATCAGGCATTTGAGGGTGTGGTAATACGTAGAAGAGGAAATGGAAGAGGTGAAACATTTACCGTGAGAAGAATTTCTAATCAAGTAGGTGTTGAAAGAACATTTTTCCTTTTATCTCCTAACGTGGATTCTGTAAAAATTATTACTAAAGGAAAAGTTCGAAGATCTCGTTTGTATTATTTGCGAGGCCTTTCAGGTAAAGCTGCTAGAATTAAAGAGGCTAGAAGAAATTAGTTGATACCTCTTAGAAGAGAGGTTTGTAGTGAAATTTGCTGAAATTGCTGTAGATGCTCCTTTAGGTCAATCTAGACTTTTTTCGTACGAAATTCCATCAGATTTGAACGTTGCCCCAGGTAATAGTGTTATGGTTCCTTTTGGGGCACAAACTTTACAAGGGATAGTTTTTAATATCTCTGATACTTCAATAGTAGAAAAAACCCGTCAAATAATTGAATTAACAGATCCGGAAATTTTGATCGATCAACAAAGATTGGAAATTTGCAAATGGATGAGTAAATTTTATTTTTCTAATTTATTTAACTCTTCAGTGTTGATGCTTCCTCCTGGTTCACATAAAAGATATATAAATTGGTTGACTATCAATGAAGATTCCACATTTTCTCCGACAAGTGAAATTCAAAAAAAAATAGTGAATGAATTTATTGAAACAAAAAAGATTAGGCAAGATCAATTAATAAGAAAATTTGGTAATCGTGCTAGTTACTCTATTAATGCAATGGTTGCAAAAAAAATTTTGATAAAAACTCAAGAACTTAACCAGCGATCCGTTAAAGAGAAATATATTCAAATTCCTAAAATTACCTCTTTGGGGTTTCTAGCTTTAGAGCAAAATCAACTTAGCCATAATCAACATAAAGCTTTGATAGAAATCAAGGAAAATTTTGATAAAAATGTTCCAATCTCTGAATTTAGGAAAAAATTTAACATTTATTCTATTAATAAATTAATAGACAAATCCTTTATTGAATTGGTTCAAAAAAGGCAATTTAGAAGTCCTTTGGACGGTAAAAAAAATGAGAAAAAAAATCCTGTTAATTTATCTTCAGAACAAGAATTTGCAGTTAGTCAAATTTATGAAATGTTAGATAATCCTCAAGAGGTACCTAAAGCAATATTAATTCATGGTGTGACAGGAAGCGGGAAAACTGAAGTATATATAGAATCAGTTAGGCATTGTTTAGAGTTAAATCAAAATGCGATAATCTTGGTTCCTGAAATATCTTTGACGGCTCAAATTATTGAAAGATTTCAGGAACATTTTCCTGATCAAATTGGTGTTATACATAGTGGTCTGACTCAGTCAGAAAAATTTGATGAATGGTGGAGAATTAAAAATGGTGATTATAGAATTGTAATTGGCTCTAGAAGTGCTTTATTTGCTCCCATGCCAAATTTAGGATTGATCGTGATAGATGAAGAGCATGATCCAAGTTATAAAGAATCTAATTTAAGTCCAAAATATCAAGTTAAAGATGTTGCTATGCAAATGGCAGCTAAATTAAATTTATGTGTTGTTTTAGGTTCTGCATCTCCTGATGTAGAAACTTACTTTAGAGCTGAAAGGGGTAGATATAAATTAGCTAGATTAGATCATCGCTTTGGTTTGAATAATAATTTAAATCAATCTAAATTGGCAGATGTAGAAGTCGTTGATATGAAAGAAGAACTAAAAAACGGGAACTACAGCATTTTTAGTAATAATTTGATTCTTCAAATGCAAGAAAAAATTGAAAAAAAAGAACAAATTATTTTGTTTGTGAATAGGCGAGGAACCTTTTCTTTAGTTCAATGTCAAAACTGTGGACAAGTTTTTAATTGCTCAAGTTGCGATAAAACTTTGACTTATCACTCGGAATCTGATTATTTGAAATGTCATTATTGTGGATTGATACGAAAATCTTTTTCTAATTGCACAAAATGTGATAGTGCATCAATAAGTAAATATGGTTTAGGAACACAGTTAGTTGAAGATGAATTTAAAAAATTATTTCAAAATGTCAGTTATGTTAGATGGGATAGTGACGTCACACGAAATTATAAAGAATATCAAAATATTTTAAATACTTTTGCTAATGGCGAAGCAAAAGTTTTGATTGGAACTCAAGTAATCGCAAAAGGTCATCATATTCCTAGTGTTACTCTTGTGGGAGTAGTAAATGCAGATATTGGCCTTGGATTACCTGATTTCAGAGCAAGTGAAAGAGTTTTTCAAATGTTATGTCAGGTTGCAGGTAGATCTGGTAGAGGTGACACTCCTGGGAAAGTAATTATTCAAACATATCAACCTGATCATTACTCAATTGAGAATTCATCCGAACAGAACTATAAAAAATTTTATTCAAAAGAAATCAGTTATAGAAAGTCTTTTATGTACCCTCCCTACAGTAAAATCATTAGATTGATTAAACATGACATAAATAATTCTTCTTGTGAACGTGATGCCTTTTCTTTATTTAAGTTATTAAAATCACAACAATTAGAATGGGGATTACATGACACCGATATTCTAGGTCCCACACCAGCATTTCCTTCAAGAATTAAGGGCCATTATAGGTGGCAAATTTTGTTGAGAGGTAATCGTCCCGAGAGTTTATTGGATACAATAGAGTTTAGAGAACTTACTCATTCAATGAAAATTTCTAAAGATTGGTCTGTAGATGTAAATCCTTTATTTGCAAATTAATTATTTATGAAATTGATATAATTAAATCATAGGAAATTTATGAGGAAGATATGCAAGATTCTAGATATGTACTTTTGGAAATTAAAAATCAAGTTAAAGAATTAAAGGTGCGTCTTTGACATCAAAGGAATGGTTACCAAAATAAATGAACTAGAATATTTAGTTTCTTCTCCTGATTTTTGGAATGATTCTATGCAAGCACAATCTACTATGAAAACACTGTCCAATTTGAATAAGACAGTTGAAGATTGGGAATCTTTAGAATCTGAAATAGATTCAACAGTTGAAATGTTGGAATTAATAGAAATTGATTTTGATACAGAAATTTTTCAAGAAGTTTTGAGGGAAACCAAGGAAATTCAATTAACTTTAGAAAAATTATCTTTTAGATTGAATTTTTCAGGGCAATATGATTCTGGTGATGCTATTTTGGCAATTCATGCCGGAGCGGGTGGTGTGGATTCTCAAGATTGGGCTTCCATCCTTTTGAGGATGTATACACGTTGGAGTGATCAGAATGGATTTGATTCTAAAGTTTTAGATGTGTCTTATGGTGAAGAAGCAGGAATTAAAAGTGTAGTGTTACAAATTAGCGGAGATTATGCTTTTGGTAATTTGAAATCTGAAAAAGGTGTACATAGATTAGTACGAATTTCACCTTTTGATAATGATCATGCTAGACATACTTCTTTTGCTTTAGCAGAGGTTTTGCCTCAAGTTGATCAAAACTTAGAAGTAGACATAAATGATGATGATTTAAAAATTGATGTTTTTCGTGCAGGTGGACATGGTGGACAAAATGTTCAAAAAAATTCTACAGCCATTAGGATTACTCATATTCCTTCAGGAATAGTTGTCGTATGTCAAAATGAAAGATCTCAGAGGCAAAATAAAGATATTGCTATGAAAATTTTGATGTCTAGATTGTTGGATTTAGAACAACAAAAACAAAATGAAAAGATGGATCAGTTAAAAGGTAAACACATTTCAGCAGAATGGGGCAATCAAATTAGAAGTTATGTTTTGCACCCTTACCAGATGGTAAAAGATCATAGAACTGGAATGGAGACATCTAAAATAGACGCTGTCTTAGATGGGGAAATTAATGATTTTATTAACTCGTATTTAATTCATTTAGTTGGAGATCAAAACGTATAAGAGAGGAATAATGAAAATATATAGTTTGGGGTTTTTATTGATTTTATTAATCACAACATTTTCTTGTGCTTCAGAAAGCCCTACCGTAATAGAAAATTCTCAAAATAATCAACAATTACAAGTTTCAAGTTCTGATGCATTACCTACTGGAGGTGTTTTTAATCGATTATGGAGTGATCCACCTACTCTAGATCCTCATTTAGCTGGGGATACGACATCTTCTGGAATCATTGTTGAAATTTTTAGTGGACTGGTTGCTTTTGATCCAGATTTAAATTTAATTCCAGATTTAGCAGAAAGTTGGGAAATTTCTAATGATGGAACAGTTTACACATTTAAGATTAGAGACAATGCAGTATTTCATGATGGTAAAAAAGTGACAGCACAAGATTTTAAATGGTCTTTTCAGAGAGCTGCTAATCCTGCAACTGCTTCAGCAGTTGCAGATACTTATTTGGGTGACATTATTGGAGTAAATGAAGTAATTAATGGTGAAGTTAGTGACATTAAAGGAATTAAAGTAATTGATGATTTAACATTACAAATTTCTATTGATTCACCGAAGGCTTATTTTTTAGCAAAACTTACTTATCCTACTGCGTATGTTTTGGATAAATTTAATGTTGAATCTGGGGGTAAAACGTGGACTGATTCTCCAAATGGAACTGGTCCATTTATTTTAGATGAATACAAAATAGGTGAAAGGATTATTCTAAAGCGTCATTTGAAATATCATCTCGAACCAGCAAAGTTAGAAAAAGTTCAGTACAACCTCGCTGGTGGCTCTTCTATGGCAATGTACGAGAATAATGAAATACATATTACCGGTATATCAATGTTGGATTTAGAGAGAATTAAAGATCCCAATGATCCTTTAAATGCAGATTTAGTTGTTGGTAATCCAGATTTTTCAATAAGTTATATTGGTTTTAATTCTTTAGTCGCACCTTTTGATGATATTAAGTTCAGGCAATCATTGACTTATGCTATAGATAAAGAAATGATTGCTAAAGAAATTTATTCTAATTTGGTTGTCCCAGCTTATGGAGTTTTGCCTCCAGGTTTTCCAGGATATAACCCTAACTTAATCGGATTAAAATATGATATTGAAAAGGCTAAATTATTGTTGAGTCAATCTATTTATGCAGATGAATCAACCAGGCCTCGTATTACCGTAACTATGCCGGGTTCTGGTGGTGCAATTGACACAGATTTAGAAGTAATCATGAATATTTGGAAAGAAAATTTGGGTGTAGAAGTTGAAATTCAACAACTGGAATGGGCTACATTTTTGAGTGATTTAGATCAGAAGAAATTTCAAATGTTTGCAGGAATTGGTTGGCAGGCTGATTATCCAGATCCTCAAGATTTTCTAGATATTTTGTTTCATTCAGATAGTGAAAATAATCAACTAGGATATTCTAATGATGAATTAGATGAGATTTTAGAAAAAGCTCGGATTGAAACAGATATTTCTACTCGAATAGATCTTTATCATCAAGCGGAAAATATTATCGTTAATGAGGCTGCTTGGATTCCTATGTGGTACCCAGGGGAAAGACACCTGTTAATAAAATCAGAGGTGAAAAATTATTTTTTGACTCCTATGACTGTTCCAAAAATGCGATATGTTTATTTTGACAAATAAATTTATAGAATAGGTTTATAAATGTTAACTTTTGTGATCAGGAGATTGATGTGGTTACCTATGTTGTTAATGATGGTTACTGCGGTAACATTTTTATTAGGTACTTATGGCCCAGGAGATCCTGTACAAGTAATGATGGGATCAAGATATGATCCAGATGTTGCAGATAGGTTAAGAGAAAGTTTAGGCTTAAATCGCCCAGTCATTATTCAGTATTTTGATTACGTAATAAATGTTGCGCAAGGTGATTTTGGTGAAAGTCTCAGGTTTAGGGGCAGGTCAGTTAGTCATTTATTGATTTCTAAAATGTGGGTTTCCTTCCAAGTAAATATCGTAGCGATTTCAGTTAGTTTGTTTATTGGAATTCCGCTAGGATTTTGGGTTGCTCATAGACAAGGAACATGGATTGATCCAATTGTAGTAACTAGCTCATTAGTTTTGATGTCTATTCCTATTATGGTAAGCATTCCTTTAGTGTTATGGGTATTATGTTTAAAAGCAAGTTTGGTGCCATGTTCTGGATGGGGAGGTATTTTTGATTTGAGAATTATAGTTCCTGCAATTACCATGGGATTGCCTGGGGTAGCAGGATTTGTGAGATTGATGAGGGCAAGCACTCTTGATGTTTTAGGTCAAGATTTTGTAAGGACTGCGCATTCAAAAGGCTTAAATCCTCGAATTGTCGACTACAGGCATGTAGCTAGAAATGCTTTGATTCCTATAGTTACTATTCTTGCAATGTCTTTTGCAGGAATTCTTACTACTAGTTTTATTACAGAAAGACTTTTAGGTATACCGGGTGTAGGTGATTTTGCAATTCAATCAATTTTTAATCGTGATTATCCTGTGATTATGGGGTTTACGATAATTTTGTCATCAGTATTTGTTTTGGCGCAATTAGTAGCTGATATTTTGTATACGATTCTAGATCCTCGAATAAGGTTGAATTAAATATGAAATCTGCAAATCATATTAGTAGATCATTTTCTAGATTATTTAAGAAAAAAGTAGCAGTGGTATGTTTATTTTTAATAATTCTGATTTATTTTTTGGGTATTTTTGCTCCTGTATTTGCTCCATATGAATACAACTATCAAGATTATTCTTCTATTAGACAACCTCCTAGCTGGGACCATATTGCAGGAACAGACTTTAAGGGGAGAGATGTTTTTTCTAGAGTTTTATGGGGAATTCAAAATACAGTAATTATTACTTTGGTTACAATACTTTCTGGTTCATTATTGATAGGTGTTTCATTGGGATTGATTGCAGGTTATTTTGGAGGAAAAATTGATTCTTTAATAATGAGGATAGGAGAATTATTTGCCTGTTTTCCTGATATTTTGCTGGTAATTTTATTGGCTGCAACTTTGAGGCCAAGGATTTTAGAATTTGTAAGATGGATTGAAGACAACACACTTTTAGATGGTTTAGTGAAAAGTGGAATAGCAGATTATTTAGTGATTTCACTCGCATTGGTTTCGTTTAGTTGGGTAGGTATGGCTAGATTGGTCAGAGGACAAGTTTTGTCGTTGAAGGAAAATGAATACATAGAATCTGCAAAAGCCACAGGTTCGTCTACATCTAGAATATTATTTGTTCATTTGTTACCTAATGCACTTAGTCCAATTATCATTACAGTATCTATGGGAATGGGGTCCTTAATAGGTACTGAAATTATTCTTAGTTGGTTAGGCTTAGGCATTCAGCCGCCTAGGCCAAGTTTGGGGAATATGTTGCTTGAAGGAGGTAGTATTAGTGCAATTAGATCTGTGCCATGGATGCTTTTAGCTCCAGGATTTATAGCATGGACTTTAGTGTTAACTTGGAATTTATTTGGCGATTCTTTAAATGATGTTTTTAATCCGAGAACTAGATAATGAAATTACATATAGTAGATGGAACTTATGAATTGTTTAGGGCGCATTTTGCTCAACCAACACGATTGGCACCTGATGGAATGCATGTCTCTGCTATTAGAGGCTTAATAATTTCTTTAATGTCATTAATTAATGATGAGCAAGTCAGTCATATTGCTGTTGCTTTTGATAGTTCAATTAAATCATTTAGAAATCAAATTTTTCCAAACTATAAAGATGGATCTGACACACCGGATGAATTACTGATGCAATTTCCATTAGCAGAAAGAGTAGTGGAGGCACTTGGAATTAAATGTTGGCCATCTTTTGATTATGAGGCTGATGATACTTTAGGTTCTGCTGCGATTAAGTTTTCACAATTAGAACATATTGATCAGGTAGTGATTTGTTCTGTAGACAAAGATTTGTGTCAAATTGTTTCGGGAGAAAAAATTGTATGTTTAGACAGAAAAAATAAGAAAATTGTTGATGAAATAGAAGTACAAAATAAGTTTGGAGTAATTCCATCTTCAATTCCTGATTATTTAGGTTTGATGGGAGATGCTGCTGACGGCATTCCCGGAATTCCAAAATGGGGTTCAAAATCTGCATCTTCTTTATTGGCTAGATATTTAACCATTGAAAATATTCCATCTGATAATAATTTGTGGGATGTAAAAGTTCGTGGTGCTCACACGTTGAGTAAAAATTTAGAAGAAAATCGACAAAACGCATATTTGTATAAACAGTTAGCAACTATTAAAACAGATGTAGAAATTTCCGAGAATATTTCGGATTTGAAATGGGTAGGGGTTATTGAAAAAGATTTTGTGAAAATATGTGATGAATTGGGTCTTGAAAACTTAAAGTCCTTGATTTGATCATTAAATTCAAAAATGTTCGGTATTAATTTTCATTGTATGCATTGTTTATTTCCTCTACACTCGTTAAATATAGCGAAGTAGATATTCAGATGGTATAAAAATGAAACATTCCTTATTGTTTTTATTAACACTTATATTAAGCCTATTGATCTTAGGGTGTTCGAGTGAAGATCAAGCAACACTACAAGGGATTCCAGGAAACCCCGGACCTTCCGGTGCCCCTGGTTTGCAAGGGCCTCCTGGCCCTTCCGGTAAAGATGCTATTTCGCCTCAATCTACTTTTTTGATAAATAAATTTTCTGCAAAAATTAATGAACCATTAGTTTTTTTGGGTTCAGGTTTTGTTCCTGGTGAAAGTGTGTCATTTAGTTTAAAACTTCAAAATTCAGATTTAATTCCCGTTGAAACCTCAAAAGTTCGCGTTTTAGATTCAGGGGCTTTTGTGCATAACCTATCGTATATATCAACTGATGTTTCATTAATCTCTACTGTGAATGGGATGGTTACAGTATTAGCTACAGGGTCAGAGGGTACAAAATCAAGTTTCCCGATACAAATATTAAATAATACAAAATCACTTTTTAATTCTAATTTAGGGGCAAATATACTCGTAAATTCATATGGAATAGATCCTGTTATTCATGTTTTGGGTTCAGGCTTTAAAGCTGGAGAATCGGTTGTTTTATATGCAGATAATGATGATATAAATGAAATCAAACTAATTGAGAGTACAGTTGATGCATCTGGTTTGTTTGAGTTGGAAGTTGATTTGAAGTTATCCTCAGGGCATTATTTGATTAAGGCTGTTGGTCTAGAAGGGACTTTAGCAACCTCTTCATTTTTAGTTGGTAATTCCGGAGGTTCCCAAGGAGCAACAATAGTTGCTACTTCGGTGTCTCCTGGAGAAACTTCAGATATTTATGGGTCTGGTTTTTCGGTGGGGGAAATTATTTCGGTGGTTATTTTAAATGCTGAAAATGGTTCTAATAGAATTGTAGCTGGTAATGAAACAAATTTATCGGGGGCATTTTTGAGTTCTGTGCAGATTGATTTACAAGAAGGATTGTATACAATCCTTGCACAAGGCAATTTAGGGTCATTTGCTACAGCACCTCTGTTAGTGTCTTCAAAATGAATATGTATTAATATTTATTTAGGTTGACTTAACTTTGTTAATATGTTGTTATTAAAAAGTTATCTAAATAATGTCTATTTATTGGATTTATATGTTGACTACTTAACTAAGGGTCAATATGATTAGCTTGAGCTAATTTGTACACTCTATTGTGGTGTGCAGGATGTTTAGAAAAATAAAGTCTTCTATATAGAGGGGGATAAATTGAAAAAGTTAGTAAACTTAAGAGTTATTTCAACTGCAATGGTTTTTTCAGTAGCTATGTTCGCAATGATAGCTTGTGAGGGACCTCAAGGGCCTGCTGGAGAGCCAGGTCTACCAGGACTTCCAGGAGAGCCAGGTGCACCAGGTTTGCAAGGACCTCAAGGTGAACCAGGATTACCAGGACTTCCAGGAGAACCAGGATTACCCGGAAACCCAGGAGTCGCTGGTGAAGGTGATTCAGGAGGCGTTGACGCTGTAGCCGCTGCCGCAAGTTTGGCTGCTAACTCAGCTGAATCAGGGTCTTCTTCTGATGTTTATGGTGCTGGATTTAAGGCTGGTGAATCTGTTAGCCTAATTGCTAGAGATGTAGATGGAGAAGATGCTATTTTAGGTGGAGCTTCCGCTAACTCTTCAGGTGCATTCCACGTTGCTGTTGGTATAAGTATTGCTGATGGAATTTATACTTTACATGCAGTAGGAGATGACGGAACAATCGCAAGTGCTCCTTTATTAGTAGGCTCTAAATAGATTAGTTATACTTATTAGACTAAGAAGACCTGCATAGCAGGTCTTCTTTTTTGTTTAATCTATACGGGGTTTCTGACAATTGTATCAACGCTTAAATCGGTAGGACCAGTATACAATTCCCAAGGCTTGAATGATTCTACGAATTCCTTGGCTACATCCATGGATGTAAATCCTTTCTGTGCTCTTTCAGGTGTCATACTGAATGTTTTTGCAAATGCATCGAAACCTGACTTGGTTTCTCTGACTCCACCTATCATTTCAATGTTCTCTTCATGTTGAAGATTTAGTTTTTGTCCTTTTTTTGTAAATTCCCAATAAATTTCCATTTTAATTCCTGTAATTTATATTTTTTGTATATGAACTTTAATATGTTTTAATCTTCTGCCTATAGTTGATAATACTTCAATTTTTGTGTCATTGTATGTAAAAGAGTCCCCTGTGCTGGGAATTTTACCTAATTGATTAAGTACAAAGCCGCCAATTGTGTCGTACCCAATTCCAGTAAAATCTATACCTAATTGATTTGATAATTCATCTGTAGAAATTCTAGAATCTACTCTATATTCGTTAGTGGAGATTTGCCGAACTTCAGCTTCACCAATATCAAATTCATCATGTAATTCACCTACTATCTCTTCTACAACATCTTCTACCGTTACTAAGCCTGATACTCCTCCATATTCATCTACAACTATAGCCATCTGCATTCTTTTATCTTGGAATTCAGTTAATAAATCTTCCAAGGTTTTAGATTCAGGTACAAAAATTACTGGCCTAATTTTGTTTTTTAAAATTTCACCATTTAAATTTTTGTCGTCAGAAATTGATTTTAAAATATCCATGGAATGTACAATTCCTTTTACTTGGTCCAGTTCTTCAACATATACGGGAATTTTGCTGTGACCGGAATTAAGCATGTTGTCGACAATTTCAGGAATTGGAGTATTGATTTCAGCTGTAGTCATATCTACTCTGGGCACCATAATTTCTCTTACTACTTTTTTGTCTAAATCAAATACTCCTTTGATCATTCTAACTTCATGTTCTTCTAGTAATTCACCTTGGTCATCTAATTGAATACTTAAAGGCTCTGAATTTGTGTTTACTTCGTCTTTAAAGTTTTCATCTTTAGGTAGCATTTTTGAAAAAATAATATTTACAGGTATATATATTATTCCTAGACCTCTTATTAAGTAATTGGTTTTTAAGATTGATTTCATACCTAATTGATAGGCAACATAGATTAGAATTAGTTGAATGATTCCTAAAATCCCAATAATTGATACCATTAAATATATGAAATTATTTAGGTTGTATTCTAGATCTGTGAATACAAAATTTTGAGCTGCGGTTATGGTTATGATTAAAAATATTATTGAAAAAACTGAAATTGAATTTTTATAAAAAATTTGATTTTTGAAAATTTTTTCAATAATATCTTCTTTTCCAAGATTTTGACTTTTCCATTGATATAAGAATTCAATATTGATTTTGGTTAATTCTAATTGTAATAGGCGTAAAATACTGTAAATTGTGAATGCTAATAATACCCACACAATGTTAACTATTTCCAATTTTCCTTCCTTTTTTTTGGTCTGATTTTAAAATTTTTATTGGGAACCCGATTGCTTTTGAGTTGTCTGGGATATTTTTGTTAACCACTGATCCTGCTCCAGTAATTACTTTTTTACCTATATTTATAGGAGCAATTAACAATGAATTGGATCCGATAAATGAATCATCTCCTATGATCGTTTCATGTTTTTTTTCACCATCATAATTACAGGTAATAGTTCCTGCTCCAATATTGACATTTTTACCTATTTTAGAGTCTCCTAAATAGCTGAAATGACCTGCTTTTGTTCCAGATCCTATAGTAGAGTTTTTGATTTCAGTATTTGTTCCGATTTTTGCATTGTCATTTACTATTGACTTATCTCTAATATGACTTGAAGGTCCTACTTCAACGTAATTATAAATCGTTGAATTTTTTATTAAAGAAGAATTTATATTTGTATTATCACCAATTTTAGAATTATAAATTTGAGTAGATGGTCCTATGATGCAATTTTCTCCTATCGAAGAATTTCCATATATATATGAATTAGGGTTGATTATTGTGTCTTGTCCTATCTTTACGTTGAGGTCTATGTATGTAGCCTTAGGATCTATTATTTTTACGCCTTTGCTCATTAGTGAATAGTTGATTCTTTCTCTCATGTGTTTTTCAGCATTGGACAAATCAATTAAGTTATTGATTCCACTTATTTCATATTCATTTGTAGGTTCAATACTTTCTATAATTTTATTTTGAGAATGTGCTATTTCAATTAAATCTGTTATGAAAAATTCATTTGTTGCGGAAAGGTTGATATTTTTTAAAGAATTCCAAATCCAATTAGTATCAAAGCAATATATTCCACAATTAATCTCATTGATGTGAGTTTGGTTATTTGTCAAATTTATTTCTTCAATAATTTTGGTAATTTTGCCGTTAGGATCTCTTTTGATTCTTCCAAAATTGGTCGTATGTTTTGAATTGAAGGTCACAATCGTAGCAGTCGCTCTATGTGTTTGGTGTTTTTTAATTAATTTTTTTAACGTTTCTGATTCTATTAGGGGGGTATCTCCATTTATTACAATTAATGGTAAGTTTTCATTAATATGTTTTTCTGCCTGTAGTACAGCATGTCCCGTACCTTTTGGTTCTTTTTGAGTGACTAAAATAGAGTTAGTGGTTAAGTGATTCAAAAACTCTTTATGTTTTTCAGGTACTATTACGTAATTTTTTTGGGCTCCAGCTTGGGATGCTGAATCCAAAATTAAAGATAACATCGACCTTCCGCAGAGTTCATGCAATGGTTTTGGGATAGAAGAATGCATGCGTGTGCCCTTTCCTGCTGCCAAAACTATTGTATTAAAATTTGAGTTCGTCAAAAACCCTCTCTATCTATATTGATGTTAATCCACCATCTATGACTAACTCTGCTCCAGTTATATAGGACGATTCATCAGATGCAAGAAATAATACTCCCATAGAAACATCATTTACAGTACCTATACGTTTTAAAGGTATTTTTGACATTACTTTGTCAGTGTTTGATTGTGTCGATAAATTTTCAGAAATCATGTCGGTATTTATGGGTCCAGGGTGAACAGAATTAACTCGAATGTTTTCGTGTGCATGTTGTAGTGCGGTATATTTAGTGAATATTTTTATCCCTCCTTTTGATGCACCATAGGCTCCACTACCTGTATTTCCTACTAGTCCTGCTGTAGACGACATGTTAATTATGGATCCGTTTCCTTTTTTTCTCATTTCAGGTATTACATGCTTCGTTCCCAAAAAAGTTCCGTTTAGATTCACTTTTATGATTTTTTCAAACTCATTAAGTTCTGTTTGTTCTACAGGATTTCTGCTATAAATTCCTGCGTTGTTAACTAAAATATTTATTCCGTCGAAATAATTGTTCGCTTTCTCGATCACTTCTATCCAATTTTGCTCTGATGTCACATCTAAATCTAGTGCTACACAGTTCGGGTTGAATTTGGCAATTTCATCGCATACTTGTTTTGCTTTGTTAATATTTTTGTCTGTCAGAATTATTGAACAATTCTCTTTTGCAAAAAGTTCTGATATTCCCTTTCCTATTCCGCTGGATGCTCCTGTAATTAAAGCTACCTTATTATTTAATCTGTTTGTCATTTTTCCCTCAGCATATCGCTTCACAGATTGTAGCAAAAATTTAAATTTAAATTATTTGACAGAACACTTGTTCTGTTCTAAAATGTTCTAAAATATATTGGAGATAAAATGATAAATAGTAATATACAAATGGAATTTCCTATAAACAGAAATTTGTATGCAAAGAAAAAATTTATGACTTCATCTAATGTGATGCAAGGTCAAGAAGTTGTATATTGTGGCAATATTTCTGGTGGGCCTGTTTTGGGTAGTAAGGGAGTTGTAACTAAAAAATATGCTAATAAGGCATTAGTCGATATGGGTTGGTTGGGTGTTTGGAATGTTCCTTATTATTTTTTGTCCGATATAGAAGTTTAAAGATTATTACTGGTAGTCCAATTTAGTATATGGTCTGCTACGAGTAGTGGGCGTTGAAGTGGAACATCATGAATGCTATTTTCTAACCAAATAGTTGTAAATGAATCGATATGTGATTCAGCAAATTCAATTAATTCATTTCTTCTTTGAAATCTATCACTAGTGTTTTGATCCATACGAGCAGGAAGATTGAGAGTAGGGCACTGAACTTGGGTTAAAAATTCTCGTGGATTATGAGTCCAAAGTTCTTTAATAACATTTAAGTGACTGCTTCTAGAAAACTTTGTTATTACTGTACCATCAGGATTAGTGTTGAATTTAGATATTCCTATATCATCTAAATCTGCTTGTAAAGAAATTTGGTCCCTGTCTTTCCACGACCTGTTACCAAACATTTCTAATAATTGTTCTTTATTGACACCATTAAATATAGGAGGGGCCATGTTGACTAACGCTTTTTCTAGAGAATTATTTGGCACACTTGATATATCAATTAGTCCTCCGTCTATAAATATTAGTCCACTAACTAATTGAGGATTGGTTGCTGCATAGTGTAGGGCAATACTGCCTCCCCAAGAGTGTCCAACTAATATTGGTTTCGTAATGCCGAGTGAATTAGTGAAGCTAGATAGATCTAAGGAGATACTTTCAAAATCATAACCGCTATTGGTTTTTTCAGTTTCCCCGTGTCCACGAAGATCTATAGCTATAACCTCTCTGTTTTTAGATAGTAATGGGAAAATTAAATCCCAAATTCTATGATTGGAAGCTAATCCGTGAATTAACAAATATGGATTGTGAGATGGAATCCCGTTTCTTTTATAATAAATGGAAATTCTGTCAGTAGTGATTGTATTTGTTATCAATTGCTGATTCCTGGTATTGATGAGTTCCAATTCCCATGTTTTAAAAATTTATTTGAAACATGGTAAATTTGTTTTTCTTGGTTAAAAATTTTTTCTAAGAATCCAAATGTGACTAAAAATACTCTAATTTGAATATGGTCAATAGAAAAAATATTTCTATCTATGATCCCATCATCTATTTGTCGTTCTGTATATTCTACGTCTTCCTCAAATGCCATCATAATAAAATGCAATGCTACTAGTTGTTCTGATTTTAGGTTTGGAAAATCAGGAAGGACATTTTGGTCAGTAGTCCACCGAGTAAATAAATTTTGATAATAGTCGGGGCTTATTTCGTTTTGATTAGTCAATCGAATTAACAATTAATTCGATTGACTGCGCAAGAAATCTTCTATCTCTTTAACCATATCAGTACCTGTGGGCATATCAGGAATTGATATTACATTTTCATCATATTTTGCTTCTAATTTAGATACGTATGATTTAACATCTGGTTGTTTAGAAATTGCCACTGAAATTTCTTCTTGGAAAATTTCTGATGCTAGACTTAGTTCTCTCATATCAATGTCTACATCAACTAAACTTTTTAATCTTTCTATAAGCGCATAGCTAGCTAATGGGTTGGGAGATGTTTGAACATAATGAGGACAATGGCTCCATATATTAGCATGTGGAATATTGAGTTTATGGCATTCTTCTGAGAAAACTGTGTGTATCCCTGTGGGGCCTTGATACCCAGAGCTTTTTATCCCTAGCCATCGAGCTTTTTTGTTGAGTTCTTTGTTGCTAGCCCGACCTGAAATTCTTATATCTCTTGTGTGAGGTACAGCGTCTAAAAGAGATCCTAAAGAAATTATTAACTCGACTTGATGTTCTTGAGCAACACTCAAAACAGTATTAGAGAATGTGCGCCATTTAAGATTAGGTTCTGTACCAACATATAATAAAATACCGTTATCAGGATCTGTTTCGGGTATGAATTGGTAAAATTCATTTGAAGGCCACTTTAATATTCTTTCTTTTTTTCTGTTAATTCTTGTTTGAGGCCTATTAACAGTAAAATCGTAGTATTCCTCTGGATCAATTTCTGCAATTTTAGTATCTGTTAGTTTTCGAACCATGTATCGTACTGCTCTCGTTGCAGCTTCTGCAGCATCAGGCCATCCTGCAAAAGCGACAACCATAGTTGGTAACTTGGTTTTTGAATCTTCTAACTTTGTTAATCCAGACATCTTATACTCGAAGTGGTTTTGGATGAGTTTACCACTTTATACAACATAATCCAATTAGTTTTATTGAATTACCTATATATAGTATTTATTTCGTTTTGATCACATAAAAGTTCTATGGCTACTTGAAGCATTATTTTTGTCCCTGAAATTAGACTGTTAATACCTATAGATTCATTTGTACCATGTGCATTACCTAACATTGGATCATCAGATGGATCTGATCCACTATATCCATAAGTTGTAACTCCTAATTCTCTAGTAAATCGTGAATCTGTAAATCCAGTTGATATATATGGAATGACATTAATGTCATCTCGGTTTAGAGCATTTTTGGTGGCTTTAGATATAGCGTTTGTTAGATCAGTTTCGAAAACAGATGAATTAGGAACAGCCATATAATCAATTTCGTATGTAATATCAGGAATATCGTGAATTATTTTTTCTATTTCTTTTGATAGATATTCATCTGATTGATGAGGTAAAGTACGTACGTCACAAGTTAATGAAATTGTTTCTGGAACACTGTTAGATTTTATTCCTCCATTTACCATTGTTGGAGTAATAGTCATTCTTGATAATGCTTTTAAAATTGAAGAAAATCTAGGGTTATTTTTTGATTGGTCTTCTATAATTTCGTCAATATTTGATTGGTCTGGTTTATGCTCAATTGCAAAGGATGATAAATGATCAAATAGGCTAGTATTAGTATCTCTTTCGGCATCATATTTTTCTATGTTTGTTAATAATTTAGAAAGAGCATACAGTGCATTTTTGCCTTGCCAAGGTACAGATGCGTGAGCACTAGAACCTTTGATTGTAAATTCAACTTGTAGTCTTCCTTTTTCTCCTACGCCAAGCATATAATTCAATGCTCCAGCTGAATCAATGGGCGTTCCTCCACCTTCGTTGATAGCATAAGGAGCGTTAAGTTTTTCGGGAAAGTTTTTAGCTAGCCATTCAAATCCATATCTACCTCCGTGTTCTTCATCAGCACCTGAAATTAACGATAATCCGTTTTTTAATTTAATGTTATTTTGTTTTAGTAACCTTAAAGCCATTAGTTGGCAGGTTAATAAACCTTTACAGTCAGTTGCCCCTCTTCCGTAAATTCTGTCATTGAATATTTCTCCTCCAAAAGGTGAGTAATCCCATTTGTTCTCATCTTCTACGGGAACTACATCTAAATGAGACATAAAAAGTAAGCCAAGCTTATTTGAGGTTCCGTTCAATGTAGCTATCAGGTTTCCTCTTTTTGGATCTAAAGCTAAAATCTCTGATTTGATATCGAATTGATTTAGCCATTTCTGAATGAAATTACAAACTTCAGTTTCATTCCCTGTAGGCATAAACCCAGTGTTTACCGAAGGAATTTTAATCAGATCTTGTTCTAATTGAATTATTTCTTGTTTAAGATTTTCTACTTGATTAAATAAATCTGCTAATGACATAAATTCCTCTATGTTTTTTATTTGCTGAATAAAAATTTTGCCATCATAATACAAGCGATACTTTTGGCATCTTCTATTTCTCCAAATTTAATTAATCTCTCTACTTGATCTAGAGGGATTTTTTCAACTGATATATCTTCATCTTCATCTTGAGGTAATTTACTTTCTAGAAGATCTTTTGCTATAAATGCATACATATACTCATTAGTAAAACCTGGACTGGACCAAAATCCAGTCATTAACCTTAAATTTTTTGAAGAAAATCCAGTTTCTTCTTGTAATTCTCTTAGTGCTGTTTCTTCAGGATCTTCACCATCTTCTATAATTCCAGCAGGTATCTCTAACAATTGTCTTGATGATGGGTGTCGATATTGTCTAACCATTATTAGGCGATCTTTTTCGTCTATAGGGACAATACTGACTGCAGGCTTATGTTCAACAATATCTATATTTGTTTCAAATCCTAAATCAAGTAATACTCGATCTGTTCTTACATTAAATACTTTCCCTTCAAAGTGAGTTTCTGATGAAATAATTTTGTTTGAAGTTTGGTCCATTTTTATTCAGCCTGCCTTTGAGTTCTGTAAGCTAACCCCAAACGCATATTAAGTGCTTCGTAAAAAAAATCAGGTTGGTGTGCTCTAAGAAATAATGCGTTATTAGGGCTTTTAGTTACTATAATTTTTTCTCCAGGGTTTAATATAGTATTTTCAAATCCATCTGCACTTATTGAAGCTTCGTAATCTATAGATGGTTTTAATTCAATTACAGTTTTAGGATCTAAAATTAAACCATCTCTTAATCCTGTATGAGCTGCAACTGGTTGAAGTAGTATCATTTCTGCTTCAGGAAAAATAATAGGTCCTCCTGCAGATAAAGCATATCCCGTACTTCCTGTTGCTGTTGAAATGATTACTGCATCTGCTCTGAAATTTGTTAAATGAGTATGATTTACAGCAGTTTCTAGTTCTACTAACCTGGATACTTTACTATTTCCTACACTAATTTCATTGAGGGCATGTAAAGTTAATCTAGAGTCCTTACCGTTCGATTCAATTATATTAGCCTCTAGCATCATTCTTTTTTCAATTCGAATCATATTTTGATCAATTAGTTGATTATCTAAGTATTTTGGGAGAAGTTCATAGGAATTTTCTGGAGTCAATTCAGCCATAAATCCAATTTTGCCCATTTTGATACCTATTACGGGTACATTGAATTTATTTAATATTCTTATAGTTCTGAGTATAGTTCCATCTCCACCAACAATTATTACAGCATGGGTATTATTAAACTCATTTTCAAAGTTAATGAGTTCTGTTGCAGAGCTAACCCAAGTGTTAGGGATTTTTAAATTAGTAATTAGAGATTTTACTAATTCAAGTGCACCAGGAACTTTCGAATTATGGATGAATCCTATTTGGTTTTTGTCAGTAATAACCATGATTAATAAATTATTGATTCTATAGCCCTATGGGCTGCTTCAATGATTGGTCCTGGGAATATGCCTAAAATTACTATACCAAATGTACAACCTATTGAGATGAAATAGTAATTCATACTGAGTTTTATAGGATCCGAATTCTTATTTTCATCAATTAACATTATTTTAACGATTTTTAGGTAATAAAATGCAGAAATCACACTATTTAAAACACCGAATACTGCTAACCATTGTAGTCCAGTATCCATAGCCGATCCAAATATGTAAATTTTGGCCATAAATCCAACAGATGGAGGAAGGCCTATCAATGAAATAATAGATATAGTCATTACTAATGTAAGTAGACGAGATTTTTTGAGTAGTCCTGAATAAGATGAAATTGAATCAGAATTATTGTGAATTGAAACAATTGTAATTACAGTAAATGCGGCAAAGTTGGTTAACATGTAACCAAACAAATAGAATAATATTCCCCCTGGACCAGCGTCATCTTGTCCACCATTCAATGAGCTTAACGCTGCTAACCCAACCATAATATATCCTGCTTGAGCAATAGTGCTGTAAGCAAATAGCCTTTTAATATTAGTTTGCTGAATAGCAATTAGGTTTCCTAAAGTCATAGAAATTGCACTTAAGATAGCTATAAGCATTGACCAATCTATTCCAATTTCTTGATTGACAGGATTACCAGTAGTTGAATAAATTAATGAATAAATTATTCTTAAAATTATCGCAAATCCTGCTGCTTTACTAGCTACTGAAAGAAATGCAGTGATTGGTGTTGGAGCACCTTCATAAACATCAGGTGCCCACATGTGAAATGGTGCAGATGAGATTTTAAATGCAAATCCTCCAGTGATAAGAATTATTCCTAAAAGAAGTGCACCACCACCAAAGGTGATCTCTGAACCTCTTAAAAATTTGTTTATGATCTGAGAAAGATCCTCAATGTATGTTGTGCCAGTAAACCCGTAAACTAAAACCATTCCGTATAAAAGAATTGCAGAGCTTAATGCGCTTAAAATCATAAATTTGATACCAGATTCTGCAGAACTTTTAATTCGCATAAAAGTAATTAGGGCTGCTAAGGGTAATGCTGACAACTCGAGGGCAATATATATGGTAATAAATTCAACAGAAGATGCTAGTAACATCATTCCAGTGGCAGACAGTAAAATTAGAGCGTAATATTCACCTTGATAGTCATCGAATTTTTCTGAATATTTTTCAGAAATTGAGATTGTGATTAGTGTAGCAATCAGAGTGATTAATTTAAAAAAAACACCAAAATAGTCAATTCTTAGAGCTCCTGCAAATGCATATTGAGAAGTACCATCTAGTAAATTCAAACTTAGCAGAATTGGTATGATTAGTCCCCATGATGCTACATGATTTAGAATTGATTTTTTCTTAGTAACTAAATCTAAAACAATTACTAAAGTTGCCAATGTAACCATGCTTATTTCAGGAGCTAAAAGTAGTAATTCGTCTGTAGTAATAAAACTATTCATTAATTAATTGCCTGTAAATTTGAGATTATAGGTTGTAAACCTGATGAAAACATATCTGAAATAATTGAAGGGAAAATTCCTATACCAATAATAGAAATTATTAATACAAATATGGGGAACATTTCACCGATTGATGCATCTTCTAAAGCATTGAATTTTTCTAGTTTGTTTTGAAAAAGTGTTCTTTGAATCATCCAAAGAACATACCCTGCAGTTAAAACTACTCCAAATGCTGAAATTGAAGTAAATATCGGCCAAGTCTGAAAAGCACCTAAGAAAATAGTGATTTCTGCTATAAAACCACTAGTGGCTGGTAGTCCTAAGGAAGCTAGGCCTGCAACAATTAATCCTGTAGCAAGGATTGGTGTGTTTTGCGCTAATCCGCTTAGGTCTGGAATATATCTCGTATGAGTTCTGTCATACATGAATCCTATAGTTAGAAATAATAGTCCAGTAATAGTTCCGTGAGTAAACATTTGCATTGATGCTCCAGTAATACCAATCGTAGCTCCTGCACCTGATGCGGCTGATAGTCCTAATAGTACAAAACCCATGTGGCTCACGCTGCTATATGCAATCAATCTTTTAAGGTCAGTTTGTCTAATTGTAATGATTGCACCATAAATAATATTAATAGTGCCTAATAGAGCAACAATCCACGCAAATTGATGTAATTCATTAGGAAACATGGATGCTGAAATCCTTAACATGCCGTAACCGCCCATTTTTAATAAAACTCCAGCCAACATTACACTCGCAGCAGTTGGAGCGTCTGTATGGGCGTCAGGTAGCCACGTATGCAGAGGGAATACTGGTAACTTCACAGCAAAACCTATTATAGTCAGTAAGAAAAGCATTGATGCAGGAATTATTAGTTTTGCTGTAGAAATTTTTTCTGGCAATTCAATCATGTTGAAAGAGTCTGTAGAGAAATAAATTCCTAGAATACCTACTAGCATAAAAGCACTGCCTAAAATAGTGAATATCAGGAATTTCATTGCTGAGTAATGTTTTCTACCTGATCCCCATATAGAAATTAAAAAATACATTGGAATTAGTTCTAATTCCCAAAAAATAAAAAACATAAATAAGTCTAGTGACGTGAATACTCCTACTACAGCACCTTGTAGAACTAATAACCACATGAAATGTTCACGTATTCTATTAGTGTTAGATAAATTCCATGATGAAAAAATTGCTACTAGTCCCAATAACCCAGTTAAAAATACAAAAGGAGCACTAATTCCATCCACTCCCAAAAAATACTGTACGTTAAATATATTAGTAGGAAACCAACTTGAATTTAAATCTACTAAAATGGGAGTACCAGTTGCGTTAGTGTATTGATATAAGAAAATATAAGAACATAGAATAAATTCTATTGTGGCAAACAAGATTGCAAACAATTTCACAAATTCTTTTTGAGGAGTAAATAGTATTAGTATTCCTCCTACCATTGGAAAGAATATTGTAATTGTTAAAATCCAATTAAATTGATCTTCCACTTATTTCTCCATTAAGTTCCGAATACTATAAAAAATGTGATTATTAGTATGCCTAATGACGTAATAGTTGCGTACATTTGAATTTGACCGTTATGAATTTGTTTTATGGGAATTCCGATGTTTCTAGCACTCCACCCTATTGAATTGACAAAAACGTCTATTATATTTTGATCAAACCAGCTTAAAAACTTTGCGATTTTTTTGTAGAATATTGAGGAAACTATTAGATCTTCATACAATTCATCAAAATAATATTTTTTAGTAAATAAAATATTTAATGGTTGAAAAATTTTGCTAACACTTTTTGGTGAAATTAAAGGTGAATTAGCATTTAAAGCTGGGATTTTTACATACATACTTGCTGCAAGCAATATTCCTGATATAGCTATAATACTCGATACAACTGCTAAAGATAAATTAAAATCAGTGTGTAAAGAAACTACACCATGTTGTAAATTTTCAACTAACCAATGTTTATCAATTCCAAATAATTTAAAAGGTGGGTTGATAATGAATCCTATAAATATAGATACAGAAGCAAGAATTATCATTGGTGTAGTCATAACTTTTGGAGATTCGGATAAATGAACAGGTCCATGAGCATGAGCATGTGGATCTTTATCTGATCCACCGTTAAATTCTCCCTCAAAGGTTATAAATAAAGCTCTAAACATATAGAATGCTGTCATAAATACCGCTAAGAGCGCTAATGCGAATGTAATTGACGTCATTAAAGAAAGCCAAATGTGACCGTCTTGACTTAAATGGTCGGCATGGTTAAATACATTTAGTAATATTTCGTCTTTGCTCCAGAATCCTGAAAATGGAGGAATTCCAGCTAAGCTTAATCCTCCTATTAGGAAAGTGATATAGGTGATGGGCATCACTTTTCTAAGGCCACCCATAAATCGCATATCAAAAGTTCCTGTTGCATGGTTTACACTTCCAGATCCCAAAAATAGTAAGGCTTTGAAAAATGCGTGAGTAAATAGATGGAAAATTGCCGCCCCATATGCACCACAACCTAGTGCTAGCATCATATATCCTAATTGACTAACAGTAGAATATGCCAAAACTCTTTTGATGTCGTTCGCAACTAGTCCCATTGTTGCAGCGAAAATAGCTGTAATAGCTCCTATTAAAGACACAGTAGTCATTGTAAATTCAGAAATTTCGAAAATAGGGAAAAATCTTGCTACAAGGAATACTCCGGCTGCCACCATAGTAGCAGCATGTATTAACGCACTAACAGGTGTAGGTCCCTCCATTGCGTCTGGCAACCAAGTATGAAGAGGGAATTGCCCTGATTTACCCATAGCTCCAAAGAATATTCCTAAAGTAATTAATGTGATCGCAGTTAAACTAATTAATCCTGTATTCACTAATAAAGGAACATGTGTGTTAATAGTGATTATATCCAAAGGGTTAGAATTAGACGGGAATAAATGTTGGTGAGAAAACAGGTACATAATTCCCAATAAAAATCCAAAATCCCCTAATCTTGTCACTAAAAATGCTTTTTTTGCAGCTTTTGCAGCTGAAGGTTTGTGAAACCAAAAACCTATTAAAAGATAAGAACATAATCCAACTAATTCCCAAAAAATAAATAATTGGATAATGTTTGATGCCAAAATTAATCCCAACATAGAAGCGGTAAATAAAGACATGTACGAAAAATATCTAGATAAAACAGGTTGTCCTAATTCAGCGGGATCTTCTGAATGATTAGATTGTTGATCTTCACCTTTCATGTAACCTAATGAGTAGATTTGGACCATTAAACTTACGCCAGTTACTACAGTTAGCATCACAATAGTCAATGGATCTAATAATAGCCCGATTGATAATGAAAATTTACCAATTGTGAGCCATTCTATAGGTGTGTTTGTAATTTCATTATGGTTAATGATTACTTCATAGAAAGCAAGAACGGAAAATAAAAATGATAATCCTATTAAAATAATTGCAGTGTAACCTGCAATTATTGAATGATGATTGAACAGTTGCCTGACTATCACACTGCAAATGAAAAATGAAATTAAAGGAAGTAGGAAAATCAACCAAATTAATTGTTCAGTAACCATTTATAATTTCCTTAAAATTTCGTCAGCAACATGTTCCCTGCCTTTAGGAACATAAACTTTAAACTCTACTCTTTCTCCCCAAGTAGTAATTTCACCAAATGGGAGAATTTTAGTAGCAAGTCCTTCAGCTTCAAATGTGTTTTTCCACATTTCTGCTACTTGTAAATTCTTAGCTGTTTTATATTCTATCCACATATTTAGTTCTTTAATTGATTTGAATCTGTTAGTAATACAGATTGATGGGTTCTATATATTGCAATAATAATTGCTAACCCTAATGCAACTTCTGCTGCTGCTACTGTGATGATAAAAATAGTGAAAATTTGTCCTGTGAGTAGATACTGAACCGCTTTTTCTCCCGAATGAGTAGTTAAAAGATATGGAACGGTATATCTAGATAATGCAACTGCAGTAACATTAATACCATTAAACATTAATTCTAATGACATCAAAACTGCAATGGAATGTTTTTTAGATAGCACACCGTACAGCCCTATAGAAAATAATATTGCTCCAATAATTAAAAATCTTTCTAAAGTCATTTTTTCTCTCTCACTAAGGCGAGTGCGCCTAACACTGCAGCTAGAAGTAGAACGCCTACCATTTCAAATGCTAAAACATATTCAGTGAGTAACATTTTTGATAAGGTTGGAATTGAGTTTTGAACAGTGTTGATAATTTCATCAGTTTGATTTTGAGGAAAAGATCTCTCGTCAATTAATTGCCAATCCGTGGAAGTAATCAAAGAGATAGCTAAAAGCATGAACCCTAAGGCTACCATGGATACTAGTATTCTCATGTAGTGTGATTGGTTACTAATTTCAATTTCTCTAGTCATTAAAATGGCAAAAATAATTAATACTGAAATCGCACCAACGTAAATCATTAACTGTATTCCAGCAAGAAATTCAGCACCTAATAAAATGAAAAGTCCCGCCACTCCTAGGAATGTAAGAATCAAGAATAAAGAGGCTCTAAATAAGTCTTTAATCTGAACAACTGCTATCGCTGAAAATATTGTAGAGATAGAAATTATCCAAAAAGAAATTTCTACAGCTAAAGAACTGGCAATTCCATCAGAAATCATCTTTTGGCCCACCTTTCTGATTGATCATCTAGAGATGGTTTTTCGTGTCTTCCAACTTTTTTCCAGTCTGCAGTGTCCCCAGTTATGGGATCATGACCTTGCTGAACAAGTTGAGGTCTAAACCATGTGCTAGGTTTTTTCTCTGCGGATTTCAATTTATTAATGTCTATTACTAAATTAGATCTTTGGTATTGTGCTTCCTCAAAACCACTACCCATATGTAAAGCATCATATGGGCACGCTTCTACACACAATCCACAAAACATGCATCTTCCAATGTCAATATCAAAAACTTCTAGGTCATAGCTTTGCCCTTCTTGAGAATTTACCCCACTGGTTCCTGTCACAATTTTTATGATTCCTAATGGACAGTATTTTGCACAACTGGCACAACCTGTGCACCTATTGTCGTACCAAGCAAATTCTTCGCCTCTAAAATTTGGGTGTTGAGGTAGTCTTTCCTCAATATTCACTAATCCAACCAAAGATTTAAATGTAGTGATAGGATTTTTGGCTATGAAAAGGAAAGTTTTTGACGAATTAATTTTTGCTAAGTCCCATGGAGTAGCTCTTTTGTTTGGATATTGATAAATATTAAATTGTCTGTTGGGTATCACCAAGTTTTTCATAGTGATTCCAAGTCCTTTTATTAATCCTAATCCATACATTATTATTCTCCTTTTGGCTGCATATTCGCCAATGGTGATGGAACTGGATCTGGTCTGTCGTAGTTTCTTTTACCTAAAAAGTTAGCTAGAAATACTAGAGTAATAATAGTAAATACCCAATTGATTCCTGCCATAATTAACATATCCTGAGATGTGAGGATACCAGTGACTGGATCCATTAGTATAGCTACCTCTACAGCAATTAAGAAAATATTTACAAAACCTAATTCCATTAAAATTTTCCAAGCAAATCCCATGATTTGATCCACTCGTAATCTTGGCCATGTTGATCGAATCCATAATAGAGCAAAAATTACAACAAACATTTTAAGTACAAACCAAAATTGTCCTGGTAAGAAATTAAATCCTTGAGATCCACCTAAAAATAGAGTTGTGACTACAGCTGATGTAACAATAGGAGCCATAAATTCAGCAAGAAATAAAATGGCAAATTTTATTCCACTAAATTCAGTGTTGTATCCTGACCCTAGTTCAGATTCTGCTTCAATTTGATCGAATGGAGTTCTGCTCATTTCTGCTGTGGCAGAGGCCATAAACACAAAGAATCCCATGGGCATTACTGCTATGAACCAAATTTCTTGTTTTGCCACAATTTCACTCATCGCTAATGATCCTGCAATTAAAAGCACGCTCGTAATTCCTAATGCCATAGGGATTTCATAACTGATCAGCATTGCTGCTCCCCTCATTGAACCTAAGATTGCATATTTGTTTCTGGATCCCCATCCAGCCATAAAAATTGCAATGGAGTTAACTGAAGTGATTCCTACAATAAAAAGTATTCCAATATTTAGTGTGGCTAGGAAACTAGAGTCGTCTATAGGGATAACAGTTATGATTAGTAATGTGGGGGCAAGAAGAGCAATAGGAGCTATTGTAAATACTGGTTTATCTGCTTCAGATGGAATAGTATCCTCTTTCATTATAAGTTTGATCACATCTGCAAAAGGTTGCCCTAACCCAAAAGGCCCGTTTCTGTTAGGTCCTCTACGGACCTGAAATCTAGCAATTGTTCTCCGTTCAAACCAAGTATAAAAGGCAGTTGCTAAAACTAAGAGATTAATAGCTAAAAATGATAAAGAACCTCCTGCAGCTATATATGACATCCAAGCAGATGATTTTTCAAAACCTAAGTTTTGAAAAATGCTATAAAACATGTCATAAAAAGTATAAAAATCAATTAATTGAACAAAAGAAATTTGCGTCATCTATCGACCTCACCTAAAACAATGTCTATAGACCCTAATATCGTAATCAAGTCGCCCATTTTCCATCCCAACATCATTTTTTTTAATGGGGTTAGGTTGATAAATGATGGGGCTCTGACCTTACAACGATAAGGAGAAACTCCTCCATCACTGATTAAGTAGAATCCTAATTCTCCTTTAGGTCCTTCTACTGATTGATAAGTTTCGCCAGGTTTTGGTCGGATAAAATAAGGAGTGTTTGCTCTAATAGGTCCATTTTCTATCTGTTTAATGCATTGAGTAATAATTTTGACGCTTTCTTGCATTTCCAACAATCTAACGTGGAACCTGTCATATGTATCTCCCTCTACACCTATTGGTATTTCAAAATTGAGCCTGTCGTAAATTTCATATGGATTTGCCTTTCTTAAATCCCATTTAACCCTAGATGCGCGTAGTATTGGGCCTGTCACACCGTAATCTATAGCATCTTCGTCAGATAGAATTCCTACTGATCTAGTTCTTGCTAATACAATTTCATTTTTTGAAATTAGTACTTCTAATTCATCTAAGTAATGAGGTAGTTCCTGTATTAGAATATCTAACGCATTCCAAAAATCAGAGTCAGCATCCTGAAAAACACCGCCTGGCCTCATATAGCTTAATGTGATTCTTGCACCACAAAGCATTTCAAATAAGTCTAATATTTTTTCTCTTTCCCTGAAGCAATATATTAATGGTGTTGCAAGAGCCCCAATGTCATTTAATAGGAATCCAGTAGCCATCAAATGGCTTGCAATTCTTTGTAGTTCTGCACAAATTACTCGAATATATTGAGCTCTTTCAGGTACTTGAATACCTGATAATTTTTCTACAGTTCTAACGTATGCAAGGTTGTTTGACATGCTTGCAACATAATCCATTCTGTCAGTTAGAGTCACAATTTGAGTGTAATTTCTAGTTTCAGCTAATTTTTCAGTTCCACGATGTAAATATCCAAATACTGGTTCTAGGTCTATAATTTCTTCCCCGTCAAAAGTTACTCGAAGTCTGAATACTCCATGAGTGCTTGGATGTTGAGGCCCTAAATTAACTGTTACTGGTTCAGTCCTGATTCCAGTCATTTTTTAATTCCCTAAATAATCTTTACGAAGAGGATGTCCATCGAAACCCTCCCACAATAAAATTCTTTTTAGATTAGGATGTCCCTGAAATTGTATTCCCATTAAATCCCAAATTTCTCTTTCTTGAAGGTCTGCGGTTTTCCAAATGTCAATGACGGATGGTAGAGCTAAGTTTTTTCTTCCGTAACACTTGGTTTTGATAATCCCAGAGTAATTATTTCTCATAGAAGTTAAGTGATAAACAATTTCAAAATATTCTATGTAATCTACAGCACTAATTGATGTTAAAAAAGAGAAATCCAAACCTTGAGGGTTTTTAAGTATTGAACATACTTTTTTCATATCATCAGGTCTAATCCATACAGAATCATCATTATTTTTCACAATAGAATTTGGTAATTCTTTATTTATTTCGTGAATGATTTTTGAAACATCTAAAATTTCAGTCAAGATTATTTCCGGTTTTTATTTTTTATAGAATATCGTTTGATTTTTTCATGTAACTGCATAATTCCATATAGTAATGCGTCTGGTCTAGGTGGACATCCCGGTACATAAACATCTACAGGAATAATGTGATTTACTCCAGGAACAACACTGTAAGAACCATAATATGGGCCACCACTTGTCGCGCAAACACCCATAGAAATCACCCATCTTGGTTCAGCCATTTGTTCATAAACCCTCTCAATTGCCGGGGCCATTTTCCAAGTAACTGTTCCTGCTATTATGATTAGGTCGGCTTGTCTTGGGGAGGGCCTGAATACTTCCATTCCAAATCTAGAAAGATCAAATCTTGACATTGCACTTGCCATCATTTCAAAAGCACAACAAGCTAATCCAAAAGACAAAGGCCAAGCAGAGGCTTTCCTTCCCCATCCAATAAGAGCATCAATTGATGTGACTGCTACATTTTTCTGTAAATCATCGGGTACTTCTAGTAGTGGTTCAGCTAAGGGAGCCAAATGTGTAGATTTTAAGTGATTTATGTAATCACCTTCGTTTCGGTCTAAATCCCATGTGGTGTCATGTAAAGGGATATTTAGATTTTGATCGGGAACAATTATCTCGTTATCCAAAATTTAACTCCATTCAAGAGATCCTTTTTTCCATGCATATATCCATCCCAAAGCTAAAATGCCAACAAAAATTATCATTTCAATCATTACAAATGCTCCGAATTCTATAGACATGATTCCGAAGCTCACGGCCCAAGGAAACAGAAATACCACTTCTACATCAAAAAGTACAAATAGCAATGCAATACTGTAATACCTAAAATTAAACTGGTTCCAACGTTCTGTAATTGTTTCAAAGCCACATTCGTATATGCTTGATTTTATTTCAGATGGATTATTTGGTCGTACTTTTAAGATTGATAATATCCAAGATATCAACATCAAAGCTGTTGGAAGAGCAACCGCTATGGCAGCGAAAATCGCTATTATTCCATATTGTTTAAAATATTCGTCTAGCATATTCACCTTAGTGATGGGGTGTTTCAGTGATACATGAGAAATTATATATGATTTTGCGTATAAATATACTCAACTGAATACTGCGAATATAGCATATTTGAGTTTTTTCAGGCAAGTAAAAACAGATTTTTAATACTATTTGATATATAAAAAGTGTGATAATTTGAACATGAAATGAAAGATCCTAATATTTTGATTCGATATAAAGATAAATTTGATAATGAATTGAGGAATTGTTTGTCAGATTCTCATTCTCAGGCTTATTCAATGCTTCGTTACTGTATGGGATGGGAGGATAAGGATGGGAATGTATTGCAAGCACCATCAGGTAAAGGACTGAGGCCTTCATTGTGTTTATTTGTTAGTGAAGCTACAGGGAAAAACTTAGATAAATCAATTCAAGTTGCCACATCAATAGAGCTGATTCATAACTTTTCGCTGATTCACGACGAAATACAAGATCTTGATCAGGTTCGACATCATAGACCCACCCTTTGGACTATTTGGGGCAAACATAAATCGCTTATAGCAGGCAATTTGATGCAAGTAGCGGCCCATAAGAATATTGATTCAATTCAATTTAATGATGAACAATTAAAGTCTTCTGTTTCTATTTTATTGGGTAATGCATGTATAAAAATGATAGAAGGGCAAACTTTAGATCTTTTATTTGAAAAACAGGATTCAATTGAATTAGAAGATTATTTACACATGATTTCCCTTAAAACTGGAGCTTTGTTACGTGCTTCATTGAATTTAGGAGCAATCTTAAATGTTAAAGATACATATCTTTTAAGTTGTATTGATCAAGCTGGGGAAGCTTTAGGTTATGCCTTCCAGATTCGTGACGATGTTTTAGGGGTTTGGGGTTCTCAAGAAACTACAGGAAAACCTGTTGGTGCAGATATTAGAAGAAAAAAAAAGTCGTTACCTATTGTTCATGCTATGTCTAGAGATTCAGGAAATATTTTAAATCGATTAAATGATATATATAGTCGAATTGAAGTTACTGATGATGATGTGGATACTGTTTTAAATATCATGGATGACCTTAAAACTAGAGAGTATGCTGAGATGTTGACTAAAAAATATTTACAAACCGCATTAAAGTCATTTCGAGATACGAAAGTAGAAAAAAAATTCCAAGAAGAATTCAAGGAATTAATTGATTTCTTGGCAATTAGAAATTATTAGTTTTACTGAATGAATTCATATATAATTTACTCAGGAGATGATTATGAAAGTTTCTGAATCTTTGTTTACTGTAACGACTGAAATTTTACAGGTTTCTTCGTCTGATTATTTAGAATTTATTGATATTACTGATGAAGTAGAGAATGCAATTACAAATTCAAGGATTTCTAATGGAATGGTTGTGGTGTTTTCTAAACACACTACTTCAGCTATTGTGATCCAAGAAAATGAACCACTTTTATTAGAAGATTTTAAAATGGTTATAGAAAGTGTTGCCCCTGCTTCAGGAAATTATTTACACAATAATTTTGATATTAGAACAGTTCATATGCACGATGATGAAGTCCCTAATGGGCATTCACATTGTCAACACTTATATTTGGGAACTAGTGAAACAGTCCCAATCATTTCAGGCAAAATGCCACTAGGTCAATGGCAAAGAATTTTTATGGTTGAGCTGGATGGGGATAAAGCTTCTCAAGTTGATTTTAGGGAAGTAGTGGTACAGATTCTTGGTCAAAGTTGATTGTTTCAACTTCCCGGTTGATAATTAAGTTACGATAAATAGCAGGGAAAAATTATGCAAAAACAAAAAATTATTTCACGTGAGACTGGGGTAGAAGATCAGCAGTACAAATGGGGTTTTGAATTTGATATTGAATCTGATATTGCTCCTAAAGGTTTAAGTAGAGATATTGTGAGATTTATCTCGAATAAAAAAAATGAACCACAATGGATGCTAGATTGGAGATTAAAAGCATTCGAACTATGGGAAAAAGAAGGTGTTTCATCCTCTCCAAAATGGGCAAATGTAGAATTTCCTGAAATTAATTTCCAAGAAATAATCTATTATGCAGCACCGAAATCACAAGATGATTCCCCCAAGAGTTTAGATGAAGTTGACCCTGAACTTTTGGAAGCTTTTGAAAAATTAGGTATTCCATTAGAGGAACAAAAAAAATTATCAGGGGTAGCAGTTGACGCAGTTTTGGATAGTGTTTCTGTGGCTACTACTTATCAAGATATGTTGAAAGAAGCCGGAGTTATTTTTTGTCCGATAAGCGAGGCAGTTCAAAAATACCCTGATCTAGTTCAAAAATATTTAGGATCAGTAGTCCCTTATAGTGATAATTTTTACGCAACTTTAAATTCTGCTGTATTTAGTGATGGTTCATTTGTATATGTTCCACCTGGAGTAAGGTGTCCGATTGAATTAATGACATATTTCAGAATTAATGAAGTAGATTCTGGTCAATTTGAAAGAACATTAATTATAGCTGACGAAGGTAGTTATGTTAGTTATTTAGAAGGTTGTACTGCTCCAATGCGTAAAACTCATCAGTTGCATGCTGCAGTTGTTGAGTTGGTGGCACTTAAAGATGCAGAAATTAAATATTCTACTCTTCAAAATTGGTATCCTGGGGATAAAGAAGGGAATGGTGGGGTATACAATTTTGTTACAAAACGTGGAGCTGCTAGGGGTGAGAATTCTAAAATTTCTTGGACTCAAGTTGAGACTGGATCCGCCATTACTTGGAAGTATCCGAGTGTTATTCTACAGGGAGATAACTCAACAGGTGAATTTTATTCAGTAGCTCTTGTGAATAATTATCAACAGGCTGATACTGGAACTAAGATGATACACGTAGGTAAAAATACAAAAAGTACCATTATTGCTAAAGGAATCTCAGCAGGCAAAGCTCAAAATACTTATAGAGGGCAAGTTTCTATTTTGCCAAATGCTCATAATGCTAAAAATTTTACTCAATGCGATTCATTGCTTATAGGCGATGAGTGCGGAGCTCATACTGTGCCTTATATTGAAGTTCGGAATCCTTCAGCTGAAATGGGTCATGAAGCTACAACATCTAAAGTGAATGATGATCAATTGTTTTATTTACAGCAAAGAGGAATTGACCTAGAAGAAGCAAACTATATGATAATTAATGGTTTTTGTAGAGGAATTTTTAAGGAACTTCCATTTGAGTTTGCTATGGAAGCTTCACAGTTGCTACGAGTAAGTTTAGAAGGAACGGTAGGGTAACTAATGGACAATAATAAACCTCTTTTGATCGTTAATGATTTGCATGTGTCTATTGATGACAAAGACATTTTGAAAGGCATTAATCTGCAAGTTAATTTGGGTGAAGTTCACGCGATTATGGGACCAAACGGTTCTGGTAAAAGTACCTTGGCGAATGTGATTTCTGGAAGACCTGGATATTCTATAACTAGTGGATCTATTGAATATTTAGGTGAAAATATTAATGAAGAATTACCTGAAATTAGGGCTAGAAAAGGAATTTTTTTGGCTTTTCAATATCCCGTTGAGTTGCCTGGAGTAAGGTCTTGGCAATTTTTAAAATCTTCAGTTGATGCTATTAGAAAAGAAAAAGGTGAAAGTGAACTTGGCGTAAAAGAATTTGATAGTTTGTTAGAAACACATAGAAATAAGGTTGAAATGAACCCTGATTTGGTAAAAAGATCTGTAAATGAAGGGTTTTCTGGAGGAGAGAAGAAAAGAAATGAAATAATGCAATTGTCGCTTTTGAACCCAACTTTAGCATTATTGGATGAAACTGATTCAGGATTGGATATTGATGCGCTTAGGATTGTATCTAATGGGGTTAATGACTTTAAGTCAGAAAATAATTCAGTACTGATTGTTACCCATTATCAACGTATATTAGATTATATAAAACCTGATTTCGTCCATGTTTTAGTAGATGGAAATATAGTTAAGTCAGGTGATAGTAACCTTGCTTTGGAATTGGAAGAAAAAGGATATGAATGGATCAAAGAATCTATTTCTGCAGGATCTTAGTTTATGCTTAAAGACTACTTAGATTCACTAGAGGATCAATTTGAATCTCAAGCTGGTTTGGGGTCTGATTGGTTGAAATCTTTCAAGTTAAAATCATTTAATACTTTTCGTGAAATAGGATTTCCTATTTCTAGAAAAGGTAACGAAAAATGGAAATATACTAGCGTTTCTCCCATAGTTAATAATGTTTTTCAAGTTTCACAACCCAAAAGTGTAGATATTGATTTGATCAAACAAGTGGCTCCTTGGTCAAAAGATTGGTACAACATTGTGTTTATAGATGGTTATATTGATCACGACATTTCTAATTTACCAAATAGTGGCATATCAATTGATTCGTTAAATTGTGCTCAAGATAGAATTGGTCAATTAACAGATGTATCTGATGATGGGTTTGCTGCTTTAAATTCTGCATTTTTATCTGATGGTCTAATTCTATCTATAGAAAAATCTTTTGATCCCAACGCAGTATTGAATATAATTTATTATAGCTCAGGTTCTAATTTGGAATTCAATAACCCTCGATTACACATTACTGCCCAAGAAAAATCTTCCTCCATTGTGTTGGAGAATTACGTAGGAGGAGGCGCAAACGTTACTTTAACTAATTCTGTAACAGAAATTGAACTTAAACCTTCTGCAAAAATGACTCATTACAGATTAATGTCAGAAAGTAATGACTCATTCAATATTGGATATGGACGAGTGAAATTAAGTGATGACAGTAGTTTTGATTCTTCATCATTTTTTCATGGGGCTAATATAGGACGGTATGATCTAAACGTATTAATTGATGGAGAAAGAGCGCATTGTGACTTAAAGGGGTTGTATTTGACTTCAGATGAGCAACATTTAGATAATTTTATTAATATTGATCATTCAAAACCAAATAGTTCTAGTAATTTATTTTATAAAGGAATTTTGTCCGGAAAATCTAGAGCAGTATTTGGGGGAACAGTACTCGTAAGAAAAGAAGCTCAAAAAACTTTTTCTGTACAATCTGATAAAAATTTAATACTCTCAGACCAAGCAGAGGTAGACAGTAAACCTGCTTTGTTTATTTATGCTGATGATGTTCAATGTGCTCATGGAGCTTCAGCTGGGAATATAGATGAGGATTCTGTTTTTTATATGAGAAGCAGAGGAATTGATTTAGAGACTGCTAGTAAATTGTTAATTTATGGTTTTGCCGACGAGATAATATCCCAAATTGAACAAATAGAATTTAGGGATTTTATAGAAGATAAATTTTTAGAATCATTACCTGATTATAAGTTTGAGTTTTAAAATGAATGATTTTCAAGATCTTTACCAAGAAATAGTAATGGATCACAACAGACGGCCAAGAAATTTTGGCAAACTTAATGATGCTACATCTTTTGCAAATGGATTTAATCCATTATGTGGAGATGAAATTAATGTATATTTAAAATTGGTTGGTGATGAAATAACTGATATTGCATTTGATGGGGATAGTTGTGCTATTTCCAAATCTTCTGCTTCGATGCTTACAGATGGAGTTAAAGGGAAAAAAATCTCTGATGCTATCCAGATTTTTGAATCATTTCGAGAAATGATTACAAGGAAACCTGGAGAAGAATTTTCTAGTGATATATTAGGCGATTTGGAAATATTGAGTGGTGTATCACAGTTTCCAGCAAGAATTAAGTGTGCAACTTTGCCATGGCATACTTTTCATACTGCTTTAACAGAGAATGATCAATCAGTCTCTACAGAATAAAGGAGTAATTTATGATTAATATCGATCAGATTAGAAATGATTTCCCTATTTTGTCTAGAAAAATTAATGGACATCAGTTGGTGTATTTAGACAATGCTGCTACAACTCATAAGCCTAGGTCAGTGATTAATTCCCTAGTAGATTTCTATGAAAATCATAATTCTAATGTTCATAGAGGGGTTCATACCTTAAGTATGGAAGCTACCGATAAATTTGAGGAAGCTAGAGAAAAAATATCCAGATTTATTAATTCACAGACTTCTCAGTCTATAATTTGGACTAGAAATGCTTCAGAGAGTTTGAATATTATTAGTTATTCTTGGGGAAATAAAAATATTGGAGAAGGTGATGAAATTCTATTGTCTCCAATGGAGCATCACAGCAATTTAATCCCTTGGCAAGAATTAGCTCGAACGAAAGGAGCAAAAATTAAGTTTTTATCATTGAATATTGATGGAACTTTAGATTTGTCAAATATAGATGAATTAATTACTCAAAAAACAAAGCTAGTTTCAATAGTTCATGTTTCAAACGCATTAGGAACTATAAATCCTGTGAAAGAATTATGTGAAAAAGCTCATCAAATGGGAGCTTTATTTGTGTTAGATGGCGCGCAAAGTGTGCCTCATATGTCTGTTGATGTTCAGGATATTGGATGTGATTTTTTTGTCTTTTCTGGTCATAAAATGATGGGACCTACAGGAATAGGTGTTCTCTATGGGAAGATGGAAATTTTAGAAGAAATGGATCCTGTATTTACAGGTGGAGAAATGGTCTTAGAGGTGACATATGAAAAAGCTTCTTGGGCTGATATTCCGATGAAGTTCGAGGCTGGTACTCCCAATATTGCTGACTCAATAGCATTAGGAACTGCCGTAGATTATTTACAAAATATTGGTATGGAAAACATTCATGATTATGAAAAAAACATTACTTCATATGCATTAAAAAAATTTAATAAATTAGAATCTGAAGGAGTAACATTATTTGGCCCTAAGTCTTCTGATCAAAAAGGTGCTGTTTTTTCATTTCATATTCCTAACATTCATCCACATGATTTAGGAACTATATTGGATGGAATGGGTATTGCTGTTAGAACAGGACATCATTGTGCTATGCCATTAATTAAAAGTTTAGGAGTCTCTGCTACGGCCAGAGCAAGTTTCTATGTATACAATACTATTGAAGAAGTAGATACATTGATTGATGGCATTAAATCTGCTATCAGGTATTTTGGCGATGGCTCAAATTAAATTAGATAATTTATATAAGAATTCAACAATTTTAGATCATTGTAGATTCCCACGGAATTCTTCTCCTATTTCTAAAATTGATTTTTCAGGAAATGCTATTAATCCTTTTTGTGGAGATGAAGTACACTTTGATTTAAGCCTAAATGATCATTTATGTATTGAGGAAATTCGATTTGAGGGTGAAGGTTGTGCGATCACTTTGGCATCAGGTTCAATGATTTCTGATCATATTAAAGGAATGTCTATAGAAGAAGTTTCTGTTTTTACTGAAAAATTTAGGTTAGATATGCAAACAAATAGTCGCAAAAGTTTTCAAAATGAATCAGATATATTTGTTCTATATGATGTTATGGCTTTTCCGGTGAGAATTAAGTGTGTTTTGTTGGCATGTTCTGCCTTAGAGAACTTACATTAACTCATCTTTCTATCCAAACTTTATCCCAGTGTTTATATTCTTGTGAGTAAAAATTAGGATAAAAATTATTTATTGCATCAGTCCAAGTCCACGAAGAAACTTTTGAATTAATCATCAGTCGATACATTTCATCAAATAAAATAGAATTGATTTCTTGAATAATCTTTTCTCTATGTTGTGAATTATACGTTTGAGATTGTTCTTCAATTAATTTATCTAGTTTGATGTTGTAAGTATTTGAAGAATTCAATTTTCCTTTACTGTGCAATATAGAAAATAAAAATGAGTTTGGCGATAATTGTGGGAATTGAGGTCCTACAGATATGTCGAAATCTTTTTGATCCCAAGTTTTTGAAGCATATTCTCTATTATTTAAAATCGTTGTTTCAACTAAAAACCCTTTTGAAGTAAGTTGTTTATTTAATTTATTAATAGTTTCTGAATAATTTTGATCATATTCACTTGCCAACATTTTTATAGTCATTGGCATATTCACTTTAGACTGCTTTATATTATCTGAAAATTTATTAGGGTTATTAAACTGGGATTGCCATTTAACTTGATCAAGTTTCCATGTTTGATTGATTAAAGGAATGCCTAAAGCAAAATATTGATTGGGTGTTTGTATTTCATCTATATCTATAGCATTAATAATTGCATTTCTAAAATTCCTGTTATTGTAAGGAAACTTGGATGTGTTGAATGTAAGTGATACCCCTGTACTAGGTTCTATTACATTTAATTGATTTTGATATAACTGATCATCTCTATGTGTAAGATTTTCAATCTCATATACGTCAATTAAGCCCACCATGTATGCACTCAATCTAGTTTGTGAGTCTGGTAATACATTAATTTCAATAGTGTCTACGAAAGGTTGGTCGTCATTTTTACGTAAATTTAAAAAAGTGATTTTTGTTAGTGGTGAAAATTTTTCGATAGACCAAGAATTAGACCCAATTGAATTATTAAGTGTAATTTCTTCAGAATTTTTTGTGAGATTTTTTGAAACAATTTTATTTTTTACATCTGCTAAAGTCATCAAAAAATCTGAGTCAGGGTATCTTAATTGAAATGAAATTTTGTTTTCAGTTTCTATATCAATAGATTGAATCATGTGTAGAAAATCATAGTTTTTCTGGTTTTTGATTCTGTTGATACTGAATTCAATGTCTGAGGTAGTTAAAGTTGTGGGAGGGCTGGTATTCCAAGTTAGATTGTTAGGAATAGTAAATGTAATTTTTTGTTTATCATCTAAAGTCCATTTACTACAGATTAGACATTCATGTTTTAAAGATGGTAGTG
>CETB01004291.1_pt1 | contig 85305 bp, 84 predicted proteins | sample 356381 | NCBI WGS metagenome assembly CETB01 (sample SAMEA2622545, study PRJEB7988) | marine metagenome | biome: marine biome (ENVO:00000447); feature: deep chlorophyll maximum layer (ENVO:xxxxxxxx); material: "saline water (ENVO:00002010), including plankton (ENVO:xxxxxxxx)" | depth 155 m | reverse complement strand
CAGTTTTGTTAAAAGAAAACGAGTTTAAACAATTTGGAGATAATAAAGTATTAATCAATACTTCACTTGGGTTACCATTTGAAGAGAAATCATTTCAAAATTGGTTAAAAGTGAGAAACAATTACACAATTTTTGATGGTGATGCAACAGCTTATTTACCTGAATCAATAATTAATAGGGAAAATGTTATTGCCTCTCAGAAAAGTGCAGGTTGGTCTCAGCAAACCCAAGAACGTTTGTCTTTCAAAGTCTTACAAAATATACAGAACTTTTTAGAAAGGTAAATCTAAGTTAAGATAGGCTGCTTTTTTGGCATTCCCAAATAATGGCATTACATTTGAGAAAATTGATAGAGTAGGAGTTTTAATCTTTAATTTGTTATTTAGGTAAGAGGAAATAACAATATTGGCTTCTATTATTAAAATCGAAATTAAAATTTAAAAAAGAATTATGTTAAAATCAGTAAAACTCAATTTATTTTTATTTGTAGCAATGTTAGGTACCTTAGGGATATCTGCTCAAACAGCTTCAAAAGATGTATCTGATCAAGATTTGAACAAATTTGCAGACGCTTATCAAGCGGTGCAGATGGAAAATCAAAAAGCTCAGCAAGAAATGGTGGTCATTATTCAGGATAATGGTTTAGAAGTTGCCCGTTTTCAAGAGATCCAACAAGCTCAGACAGATCCTAATACTAAATTAGATGCTACTGAAAAAGAATTAGCTTCTCATAAAGCAATTATTGATAACTTTCAAAAAATGCAACCTGAACTGGAGTCTAGAATGGAAGAAGTTATCAATGATACAGGGTTAACGATGGAGCGTTACCAAGAAGTTGCCGCTGCAATACAGGCAGATCGTGAACTTCAGCAAGAACTTCAAGCCATTATGGTTAAAAAGACACAAGGAGGAGCACCCGCTGCTAACTCTAAAGGTTAATTAGATAAAATTATATCTTACTAAAAAAGGATGGTTTTTTAAAAACCGTCCTTTTTTTATTTTAAAAGTTCTCTTTAGATGGATATAGTTTAAAGGTTTATGCTGCTTGATAATTGAATAATTTCTTTTTCCGTAAAAACAGGCTTCGTTAAAGGGGAAATTTTATGGAGGTGTAATTAATTTAAATCAATCCAATATCTTTTGATAAGGCTATTAATTGGTAAGTATTTTTTGCCCCTAGGTGTATTTTTAATCGGCTTACTCTTTTCTCTATAGAACTTAAACTGCTAGGGCTAATATTTTTTGATTTGAACAGTTTACTTATTTCTTCCTGAGAATATCCTTCAGCCAAATAATTGAGTAATTTTATGTCAAAATCGTCTATTTCCAATTGGTCATTTCCCATTTTATTGGCTATTTGAGGAGAAAGATAAATATTGCCGCTCCAAGTTTCTTTTATAGCTTCTTCCAATTCTTTCAAACCTGTCCTGTCCTTACAAACATAAGCATCAATCCCCATATTCATTAAATTCTTAATTTTCGTAGGACGGTCTTCTATAGAAAAAACAATAATTTTTAAATGAGTATGCTTAGCTTTTAAAGCTGCTATAAGTTCTTCCCCTTTGGTATAATTTTCTTCTCTATGACTTGCTTTAAATGATAAATCTGTGATTAAAAGTTCATAAGGTTGTTTATCATTGATAGCTTTTTTTACTTTTAAATAAGCTTCATCACAGTATTGTACTTGGGTAATGCTAGATATACCTAGTTTTTTTGAGAGTTGGGCTATTCCTTCATTTATGCTTGCTAAGTCTTCGGCTATAATTATTTTTGAATACATAAATTTAAATAATAATCTTGGCTTTAAAGCCTTGGTTAACGTTAGATTCAAAGGTAATATTTCCTTTCATGGCTTTTATACGGGATTCCGTATTTAGGAGTCCATTTTTCTTTTTTAGTTTAGTCCCTTTGCCATTATCAGTATAAGTAATAATTATTTTTTTCCCTTTTTTATTAAAATCCCATAGAACCAGATTGGCTTGGCTATGTTTTTTCATATTTGTCATAAGTTCTTGTGTAACCCTATAAATTGTATTTTTTTTAAGTGCAGGGACTTTTGTCCAATCAATTGTAGAGGTGTTTTTTGTAATAATGCGGAGTATGGGGGTTTGATAGTTTAAAAACATTTCTTTGAGCAATTGCCCAAAATTTTCATTTTCAGGAAAGGCTTTATATTGATGTGAAATATCACGGGAATGATGATAGATATCTTCCAATTCATTTAAAATTTGCTCGTTTACCTGTGAATTATTTTCAAGTTTTACCAGAAATTGATAAATATCGTTAGCTACTTCATCATGAACTTGTTTTGCAATTCTTGATTCTATTAAAAAAACTTGTGCTTCCTTTTCTCTACGATGCTTCATTTTTTGAAAGAAATAAATGGCCGCTGCAATCAGTAAAATAATTATACCTATTGCTCTGTAAATAATGGTTTTCTGCTCTTCTTTTGCTTTTTCAATTTCTAATTTATCGGCTTCCTTTTCTACTTTGTTAATTTGATATTGTAGGGAAAGGTATTTGTTATTAATAGAATTCTGAATACTTTCTAAACTATCCCTAATTTTTAAATAGGTTTCTGCTTCTTTAGAACCACTTAATTTTAAAATCTTATAAAGCGCAGCTTCTTTATATTTCAAATTATTAAATTCATTAGCTATTTGCTTCGCTTTTTCTAAGTATTGTTTCGCTTGTAGGTTTTGTTTTATACTTGTATAATATTCACTTAGATGTAGGTAGCTGGTGAAAATCCCTTCTTTATCTTGAAGTTTTCTTCTTAATTGAAGAGCTCGTTGTAAATACGAAAATGCTTTTGACGGTTGAGAATTAATTAGAATATGACCTAAATTATCTTGACTGCGTGCTAGGTTTTCCTGATAACCTTTTAAAGAGCTAAGTTCTATAGCCTTTTTATAATAACTAATGGCTAAAGAATCTTTATTTAAATCTTTGTAAATATTTCCAACATTATTAAAAATAATCACTTTTTCAGCTAAACCTGTTTCCTCCAAAGCTTTTTCATAAAAGTACAAAGCAGATTTATAAATACCCATTTCCCTATAAAGCTTACCTAAATGATTATATAAAGTGTTTTGATAGACTTGTAAAATAGGAGTTGGTTTTACTCCGTCTGCAAGTTGTAGTGCTTTAATAGCTGTTTGCTCACTATCACTTAAAAAGCCTAATTTATATTGGCTTCTTGATAAATAGATAAGGTTATAAATTTGGGTAAGTTTAGAAGCATTTTTTTCATCCCTTATTTGTTTTTTCTGAAGGTAATGAAATGCATTTAAAAGATTTTCTGCATTTGAAGATTTGTTAATGAGCTTTACATAATAGGAAAGACTATCGATTGAAGATGTTTTTTTTATTTGTGATTTACATCCTAAGGATAGCCCCAAAATAAAGAGGAATGAAACTATAATCTTTTTCATTCCTCTAAAATACAGTTTTAAATATTAAAAATAAATTATTCGTTTATTCACCATCTTCTGGTGGCGGTGGCGGTGGATCTATATCTCCGTCTTCATCACAGCAAGGAGTTTCATCGTCGCTATCTGTTGCTTGTTCCGTATTCAAAACTTGATCTTCCAAGGCTTCCGGTGTACAGGAAAAAAATGCTAGATTAAGGAAAACCGTAAGGACTATTACATATATTTTTTTCATTTTTATAGAATTAAAAATTTGACATAGGCTCCCCATTCCCATAATTTGGGTATTGCTTTAGGAGCATTATTTAAAGAGGGGAAGACGTCATTCCCCAGTGAGAAGTGAGGAGGAAATTGGTCAAGGAATTTGAACTACTTCTCTAAGTTAAATGCCTTGCATTTTATCCTCTGTAAGATGGTTTTCGCAAAGTCCCTGCGAATAGGACTTGAACCAAACTTGAAGCAAATGAAGGGAGAAATCACAGTAATGTTTGGAAATAGGGTGGATAGTAATAGGAAAGCTTTTGGAAATAATAATCCAATGTTTTTCCAACTAATATGAAAGGATTTAAATTTTGTAAATACTTATAATATGGCACATAAATACTTGATTATAGAGGCTTTTAATAAGGCCGGAGAAGAACTGAAAAAACAAGGTTTAAAAAAACCTTCGCAACAAAAAAGAGCTGAGTTGCTTTCAGATTTTGTAGATGAAAAAGAAGAACTTTTTCTAAATGAAAGAAGTTATCGTGATTATTATACAGATGCGCTTAAAAAAGCAGGAAAAGTAGAGAAGGATATTTCTATTAAACAATTTAAAATTATTAAAGGACTGGCTAATTATTTAGGGTATACTACCTATCAAGAATTTTCTGCAGCGTACACTAAAAAAGAAAAGGGAAAATTACCTTTGATGATATATAATTTACAAAAGGAAGGAAGAGTTGTTTTTATAGGAGTGATTATTTTGTTAATCGGAATAGGCATGTGGTCTTTCACTTTTATCGAAGATCCTAAATGGATGGCTTGGCAAGAAGATCATTATGAAGAAGCCGCTTTCGATAAAAAGTTATTTAATGAGGGTAGGCTTAAAATCTATAACCAAGATATGATAGACAATTTTAAAAAAGTAGAAGTGAATTGTCAAACCACTTTTTTTGATGAAAAAGGTCGTCCAAAGATTTGGTATTATAAAAAAAGTGATGGTGAATTAGAATATTTTACCAAACCTGGACTTCATCCCGTTGTAGGAGAAACTTTAAAGAAAATTACGTATTATATGATTAATGAGCATGTCTGCCCTTAGGAATAAGAAGTTTAAAACTAGATAAGTTGAAAATTGAACAAGAAAGTTATTTTACTTAGAGTTATTTTTACTGAAGTATAAAAGTTGTTTTTAAGAAAAAAATAATGATGGTTTTTCGGAAAGAGCATTCACACATATAAAGTTGTGATAAATTTCTTTTTGGCCTTATGATTGATGTATGGAATTTTCTTGGAAAATTGTAACACGAAATATTTCCAAACTGGAATTTTCTTGGAAAAAGCCTTCCCTAACGGTTTTACGCTAGGGGTAAGGATTCAGATTTTAATGAAAGTTAAAAAGTTGAAAACACTATGAAGATTTATTCCATTAACTAAAAAGCCATCTCCTTCAAAGATTAAATCCTTTTTTTGTTTCTACTTTAAAGTCTATTTTCTATTCCGAGAGTTATCTCGAAATTAACTAGATAAAAAGATGAACTGTTGTTTAGTTCATCTTTTTTAAATTATAGCTTCAACTTCTTAAGGTAGCAGCGATACGTAATGGATTATCCAAAGCATCCAATATATCTATCACAGATGAAAAAACCATATCTGCATTAATGAGTGTTTTTACAGAAGCTCCTTCTTTTTGTAATACGATCATACTTAGTGCTGCTTCCTTTAGCATTAAAGCATCATTCAGTCCATTACCAATGGCAATCACTTTAGCTGCATTAAGTTTGGTAACAAACTCCTTTTTGTATTGTTGCTGTATTTTTTCTTGGACAATAATACATTCGCAGCGTACTTCTTTTAGACTTTCTCTTGCGTTTCCAAAATTATCACCGGTTACCACATAAATTTTTATATCATCGGCCAGAGAATTTAATTTTTCTTTTATGCCGGGTAACAGCTTTCCATCAATGGCCAGCGTACCATTGTAATCCAAAACAAGGTATTCAGCTTGTATTGTTTCTCTATTGGGAATTTCAAATTTTAACATGTTTAGGAATCTAAAATTTCATATTGAAAAAATGTTTTATAGTGCGTTCTTAAATGCTTTTAAGCCTGCAAATTGGGCAGATTTACCTAATTCGTTTTCGATACGCATGAGCTGATTGAATTTCTCAACCCGTTCTCCACGACATCCGCTTCCGGTTTTTAAATGCCCTGCATTAATTCCTACTGTTAAATCTGAAATAAAAGTATCTATGGTTTCACCACTTCTATGCGACACAAAACAATTGTATGCATTTTTATAGGCCAGTTCTATCGTCTCTAATGTTTCTGTAACTGTTCCTATTTGATTCAGCTTGATAAGGATAGAATTTGCAACTTCCTTATTGATTGCTTCCTGCAATATGCGCTTATTGGTACAGAAAATATCATCGCCTACAAGTTCAACTTTGCTACCCAGTACTTCTGTTAAGTTTTTCCATCCTTCCCAATCATTTTCAGCCAGTCCGTCTTCAAGTAATACAATGGGGTATTGCTTTACCCAACTTTCCCAAAGCTTGACCATATCATCACTGCTTACTAATTTTTGTGAACTTTTAAAAAATTTATAGCTGCCATTTTCCCACATTTCGCTGGAAGCAGGGTCAATACAAATACTAACATCGTTGCCCGCTTTATATCCCGCTTTATGAATCCCTTCCAAAATCATTTCAACAGCTTGTTCATTGGATTTTAGATCAGGGGCAAACCCACCTTCATCACCAACGCCGGTACTAAACCCTTTTGATTTTAAAACTACTTTGAGGGCGTGAAAAACTTCTTCTCCCATACGTATTGCTTCGGTAAATGATGATGCATTGTGAGGGGCAATCATGAATTCCTGAAAATCAATTGTATTGTCTGCATGTTTACCTCCATTGATGACATTCATACAAGGAACCGGCATAATGTGAGCATTACCTCCTCCCAAGTATTGATATAATGGAATACTTGAACTTGTTGCTTTTGCTCTGGCAAAGGCCATAGAAACACCCAGGATGGCGTTTGCCCCTATGTTTGATTTATTATCTGTTCCATCAAGTTCCATGAGGAAGTAATCGATCTCTTTTTGACTATTAAAATGTTTATTCTCAATCGCCTTTGCAATCGTGGAGTTCACATTCCCAACAGCTTTTAAAACGCCTTTCCCGCCGTAGCGTTTTGGGTCTCCATCCCTGATTTCTACGGCCTCCCTTTCTCCGGTTGATGCACCACTTGGAACCATAGCCCTAGAAGTTGTTCCATCTTCTAATTTTAAATTTACTTCAACTGTTGGATTTCCTCTTGAATCAAGAATTTCGATTGCTTCAATTTTTTGAATTTTCATAATTAAGTCAATAGTTTGTTTTATTTATCGTTTTATAGCAAAAATTAAAGTCAAATTTGGCAGTAAATTGATTGATTTTCGGGTTTTACTTTTATAGCTATTTTAGAATTACTACTAATCTAAGGTATTTTTAATTGCTTTAAAAGTATTTGTAGTCAAAGGAGTATAAAATTCAATACCATCTTATAGTAAAAATTTGATGGTGTTCACTTCCTGATTTATGGATATAGGCTAGGTTGATTCCCAGTATATTATATTCGTGTTAAAAGTGAAAAAAGCTTTATATTAAATTTATTTATAGTTAACCGTAATCCCTGAAGAAAAAGAAAATAAACCGAAGTTTTTTAATTGATTAGTTGATGAAAACAAAAAATCCAACCACACTTGTGATTGGATTTCTATTTGTCGGGATGAGAGGATTCGAACCTCCGATCTCGCGCCCCCCAGACGCGCACTTTAACCGGACTAAGCTACATCCCGAAAATTTGGACTGCGAATATAAGAATTCCATCTAATTTCAGTCAAATTTATATGTAAAAATATTAATCCTTTAGAAGGGCTATTAATTATTTGTTAAACAAGATTTTCACTTGATCAATTCACTAGCATTGAACGAAATTTGCAAAATGCAAGAAGATTTTACCATCAGAAATAAGAAACGTGAAAAGATAATTCTATTGGTTTTAGGGACTTTAATTGCATTGGGTCCTTTTTCCATAGATATGTATCTGCCTAGTTTTGATAGTATAGCTAAAGAATTTACTACGACTAAAGCTCAGGTAGGCTTTTCGCTTACCAGTTATTTTATTGGGATTTCTTTTGGCCAATTAGCTTATGGCCCCATAATGGATAAGTTTGGCAGAAAGAAACCATTACTAATTGGGTTAGTAGTTTATATTGTTTCGGCAATAAGTTGCTTTTATTCTCCCAATTTGTATTGGCTAATTATATCTAGGTTCTTTTTAGCAATAGGTTCATCGGCAGGAATGGTAGCTTCAAAAGCAGTGGTGAGAGATATTTTTCCTCCTCAGGAAGTAGCAAGGGCCATTTCTTTCTTAATGTTAATTATGGGAGGAGCACCTATCATTGCACCTACTATTGGTGGAATAGTGATTACTCATTTCTCTTGGCACATCATATTTTTAATATTGGCAGTATTTGCTGTGCTTATGTTTATAAGTGTAACTAAGTTTTTACCGGAAAGTATTGAACCAGATAAAACTGTTGATTTAAAAATAGGTCAAGTTATCAATAAGTACAAGGGTATATTGGAAGATAAAATTTTTCTTACGTTTTCCTTTGCAGGAAGTTTAACCATTGGAGCTATGTTTGCTTATATAAGTAACGCACCTAGTTTATTTATGGATAAATTTCACTTAACCGAAAGTCAGTTTGGATGGTTGTTCGGGATGAATGCAGCAGGTTTAATCATAGGTAGTCAATTAAACAGATTGGTTCTTAAAAGAGCGACCACATTTGCCGTTACCCTAATTATTGGTTTTATACTGGTTGCTTTAGGGGTGCTATTTTTAATAAATGGCTATTTAATAGGAAACTTTTATACAACTGTTATTTTATTGTTCTTTATTTTATTTTTATTAGGATTTCAAAACCCTAATACTACTGCACTATCCTTATTTCCATTTACCAAAAGGGCAGGAAGAGCTTCTGCTCTGGTAGGAAGTTTAAAAATGATTTTTGGGGCAATAGCTTCTTTTATTATTAGTAAATTTACGGGGCCAAGTTTAATTCCCTTAGCCACCATAATTTTGGTGTCTTTGACGTTGAGTTTACTTTTATTAATTAGATTTAAAGCCAAAGAAAAAAGAGCTTTGGTGATGATTTCCCGCTAATTAATAATCAAAATCATCAATATACATTTTTTGGTGAGTTGGCGTGTTCTCGTTGCTTTCTCCAAATTCAATAATATGATCTGAAAGGGGATAGGCAAATCTTCCTTCAGCTTGATTTAAGGCTGCTTGCAATAATGGTTCTGTAGGTTCGCCTAAAATACCTAAATTTTCATAATCTTCCCCAATTTCAATATTTGGGGTTAATCCATTAAAATAATCGGTAAAACCATTGGCATTAACCGTTTTTAAAATTAAGGGTTGCATAGCGTACTTATGACCAATATTAGCATTTGTTCTTGAAAAATTTGGAGAATCATAAAGCGTGACCGATCCTTGGTATTTTCCTGTTGTGGTAGTACCTACCTGAATTACGTCAATATAAGGTCTTAAAGAAGCAATTAATAATTCACTGGCAGAAGCCGTGCTACCGGTTGTAATTACATAAACTTTATTTAAGTTTAAACTGTTAATAGTTCCACCAGTACTTATTCTATTATTGAAATAACGTTCTTCATTTTCGAAATTATCATTATAAACCTGAGTGGTAAATAGTTCACCATTAAATTGTCCGGTAACCATACTCGCCAAATCGTTACTGGTCTCTACACTTCCTCCGCCATTGTATCGTAAATCGATGACAAGATCATCAATATTCTCTGCTTTAAAATAAGCAAATGCATCATTTAATTCATTGTCATAATTACTGGTAAACCCATTATACATTAAATAGCCTATCTTTTTATTGGCATGATCTATAGTCTTTCTTATATATACAGGATTCTCTGTATATTCATATTTTGTTAACGTATATTCTTCGTCTAATGGAGTTAAATTTCCATTTTCATAATTCGCTAAACCAATAGTATAGGTATATGGACTAAATAATTCTCTATAATTATTTGCAGTTATTTCAATACCATCTACCCGGTTAAATATCATTCCTCTTTTAATTCCTTTTTCAGCAGCAGTTGTATTAGGTAAAACATAACGTACATAACCAAAAATAGCTCCGCTATCTTCATTACGAATTAAACCATACTCCATTCCATTGGTATAGCTTGTTCCTTGTAAAGCATCTTCCAATACTTCATAATCAGAAACAATAAAGCTAAATCTATCTTCAGGCTCGTAAATTAAATCGTAGAATAAAGTCTCTGGAGATTCAAAACTTTTCAGAAAATTATCTAATTCGGTTTCATTCGCATAGGTTTGTCTCTGTAACGCAGGAACATTTGGCTTATAGAGATAATAAATATTGAGTCCTCTCCATATAAAATTTTGTATTTCTTTAGTAGAAGAAGGAATAATCTCATCATCCCGATCATCAAAACATGAAAGGAAAGAAAATGTAGTAAGACCTATAAGTAAGAAGAGCGCAAATTTATTTTTCATCATTGCAATTTAAAAGTATAACTCGAAAATACTCACAAAATTATAAATTGAAAATTTATTGTAACAAAATTTAGAGTAGTTCGTCACCATAGTGTAGAGCAAAAGTAAAAAAGAAATGAACCAACAGGAGTTTTTAGTTTTTATAAACCCCATAAAAGATAAAATGTATCGGCTATCGGTACGCTTATTGGTTTCTAAAGAAGCAGCGCAGGATGCGGTTCAGGAAGTTTTTGTGAAACTTTGGAATAAAAGGGATACGCTTCAAGATTATGATAATGCTCATGCTTTTGCAATGACAGTTACCAAAAATCACTGTCTAGATCAATTAAAATTAAAGAAAAACAATAATCTAAGAATTGTACATAGTAACTATGAAGATGAAAGTAAATCACTCCAAAAACACTTAGAAGCTAAAAATGAATTAGAACTTGTTGCTGGAATCATTAAGGATTTATCAGAACAGGAACAAACCTTAATTCAGCTTAGGGATATAGAACAACTGGAATATGACGAAATTATGGAGATTACCGGGATGAAGTCAACAGCTATTCGTGTCGCTTTATCCCGAGCACGAAAAAAAATTAGAAAAGAAATTATAAAAAAACATCGCTATGGAACTGTCTAACATAAAAAAACTACTAGATAACTATTTAGAGGCAGAAACTAGTTTGGCTGAAGAAAAAGAGCTCGAAGCTTATTTCCTTTCTGGAAATGTAGCTCCAGAATTAGAAGAGTACATTCCGCTTTTTAGCTTTCTAAAATCTGAAAGGAATATCTCAGCTTCAGATGAAATAGAATTTAAAATGCCTTTTGAAGAAAAGAAACCCATTAGGTTTTCTATTTACAAATGGGTCGGTATTGCTGCAAGTATAGCCATTATAGCTTCGGTGTTTTTATTCCGTAACCATCAGAAAAATACACTTACAAAAGCAGAACCTGTAGCCTATGAATTGGCAATGCAAAATACCCAAGACCTATTACTAATGATGACCGACGCGGTAGTAAACGGAAAAAAACAATTGAGTTATTTAAAAGAAATCAACCAAACTAAAAATCAATTAATAAACAAATAGTCCTATGAAAAAGTTAATCGTAATTATTGTCCTTGTATTGGCTCCCATAGTTACCCAAGCGCAAAGCTTTAGTAAATATGCAGATATGAAAGGGGTAAGCTCTATGGTAATGACCAATGAGATGTTTAAACTCTTGGCCGATATAGATTTTGAAAGTGAAGATCCTGAAGTAAAACGTTATATCCAGCTTATTGAAAACCTTGAAGATATTAAAGTGTTAAGTACAAATGATGTAAGTATTTCTGGGGAAATGGAACAAGATGTAAAAAGTTTTCTGGCTTCTTCTTCCATGAGCAAATTAATGAGCTTTAAAGACGACGGAAAAGAAGTGAATTTTTACTCTAAACCCGGAAGTAAAAAAGGATCTGTTAGTCAATTGTTTATGTTCTTAAATGGAAAGGAAGATGGGAAGCCTATGACAGTTATCATGTCCATTACAGGAGATATAGATTTAAAAGAAGTCTCTAAACTGGCAAAAGACCTTGAAGTACCCGGGGCAGATCAATTAGAAAAAGTTGAAGAAAAATAAAAAATTGCTATGAAGAAGATAAATAAAATAATTCTGCTGATGATGGCTGTGTTAGCTGTTGCTTGTAACTCAGAACCTACCTTGCAATCGTACTATGTAGATCATCAGGAAAACGACAACTTTGTGGTTTTAGATGTACCTTCCAGTTTATTTCTAGGAGATAACAGCAATCTTTCAGAAGAAGACAGGAAAGCCTTAAAATCAATTAGAAAAGCAAATGTATTGGCCTTTCCGGTTAATGATAGAAATACGGAAGCTTATCAAAACGAAAAAGCTACTATAGAATCCATTTTAAAAGATAAAAAATATAAAGTTTTAATGAAATTGGGGAGTTCTGGTAGAAACGTAAAAGTGATGTATTTAGGAGAAGAAAATGCCATAGACGAAGTTATTGTTTATGCCAATGACGATACAAAAGGTTTTGCAGTAGCCCGTTTATTGGGGGACGACATGGATTTTTCAGCCTTGATGAAGTTAATGAAATCTGCTTCTAAAGGGGATGTCAATGTTAATTTGGATGTTCTCGGTGATTTTGGAAAGGAAATAGAAGAGAAATCAGGAAATAAATCATCGGAGTTTTAGAGTTAAGATAGGTGAGGTGATAGGTTTAAACTAAAAACTAGAATTTCCTTAAACACAAAGCGGGTCATTATGACTCGCTTTTTTTATGAAGCTTAACTTTTCTTTATTAGCTGAAATTGTTAGCTTTTTATAAATTTAAAAATAAAAACTCACATGAAATTTTTTATAAACGATCCTCAAAAAGTAGTTGATGAAGGTATAGAAGGCCTTTTAACCGATCCTAAACTTACCAAACTAGATAATTTTCCCGAAATAAGGGTAGTGCTTCGTAAAAATATAGATAAAAATAAAGTCGCCATTATCTCTGGTGGAGGTTCTGGTCACGAACCGGCGCATGCAGGTTTTGTAGGAAAAGGTATGTTAACCGCTGCCGTGTGTGGTGATATTTTTGCCTCCCCTTCAGTAGATGCCGTGCTTTCTGCCATTTTAGCAACTACTGGCGATAAAGGATGTTTATTGATTATTAAAAATTATACCGGCGATCGATTAAATTTCGGACTTGCCGCAGAGCAAGCGAGAGAAATGGGTTACAAAGTGGAAACAGTAATTGTGGGTGACGATATAGCTTTAGGCGAAGACACCGAGCAACGTGGTTTAGCCGGAACTTTGTTTGTGCATAAAGCAGCCGGATATTTAGCTGAAGAAGGAAAATCATTGGAAGAGGTGACAAGCTTGGCTAAAAAAGTAGCACAGCAAATGTATTCCATTGGATTGTCTTTAGAAGAAGGACAGAAGTTTCAAAATCCGGAAGAATCCCGTTTAGATAAAGATGAAGCAGAACTAGGTTTGGGAATTCATGGAGAACCCGGTGTAGAAACTATTTCGATGGATAATGCCGAAGCCTTAATGAAAAAAGCCACAACGCAATTAAAAGAATATTTACCTTCAGCAGAAGCAGAATATGCGCTCATCCTTAATAATTTAGGAAGTGTGACTCCTATAGAAATGAATATTTTACTACATGCTTTTCGAAAATCAGAATTAGCAGCAAAAGTAAAATGCTTAGTAGGACCTTCCCAACTAATGACTTCACTGAATATGAATGGTTTTTCACTTTCCCTTTTACAATTAGATGAAGAAATCAATAAAGCTTTAACCGCCGATGTAGAACCAGCTGCCTGGATAATTAGGGAATTTGGAGATGTTAGTTCCGTATCTAGTCCGGAGCTTCCGGAAACACTTCCATTTGAAGCTACTACCAATGAAAAAGTAGAAAAAAGTTTAAAGACGATAACAGAAGAATTAATCAGTTTAAAAAAGGAATTAAATGAAATCGATGAAAAAGTAGGCGACGGTGATGCAGGTTCTACCTTTGCCGCCGGTGCAAAAAAAATAAAAGAATTAATTCCTCAACTTCCGCTGGATAATTCCGCTGAACTATTCATAAGCATTGGCCGGATTTTAGCTAGGGAAACCGGTGGTTCTAGTGGGGTTTTACTTTCTTTAATGTTCACTCGGGCAGGAAATGCTTATAAAGAAAATGAGCATTTAGGAAAAGCCCTGAATGAAGGATTACAAAAAATGAAAGAATTTGGTGGTGCGGAAGAAGGACAGCGAACCATGATCGATGCTTTACAACCGGCATTTAAAGTTTTAGCAGAAGATGGAAATTTAAAAACCGCTGCTGAAAAAGCCCGTGAAGGAGCAGAAAAGACTAAGAAAATTACTAATACCGACTTTGGACGCTCTTCTTACTTATCTGAAAAATCTTTAAAAGATATTCCAGATCCAGGAGCAGAAGCTGTCGCAAGAGTATTTGAGAAATTAATTGGATAATAAAAAAGCGAGCTATTTAGCTTGCTTTTTTATTTTTAACAATCAGATAAACTTACTTTAACGGCAAGGCCGCCTTCTGAGGTTTCTTTATATTTAGAATTCATATCTTTAGCGGTGTCCCACATCGTTTCAATAACTTTATCTAGAGGGACTTTTGCTTTAGTAGCGTCGGTTTCTAATGCAATTTCGGCGGCGTTTATCGCTTTAATGGCGCCCATTGCATTCCGCTCTATACAAGGTATTTGTACCAAACCTGCAATAGGGTCACAGGTTAAACCCAAATGATGTTCCATGGCAATTTCACTGGCCATTAAAACTTGTTCAGGAGTTCCGCCTAATAATTCGGTAAGTGCTCCGGCAGCCATTGCAGAAGACACGCCAATTTCAGCTTGGCAACCACCCATTGCGGCAGAAATCGTAGCCCCTTTTTTAAACAAACTTCCAATTTCACCGGCCACCAATAAAAATTGTTTTACATGGTCAAAATTCGCATCGTGGTTTTCAATGGTCATGTAATACATTAAAACAGCCGGTACGGTTCCTGCACTTCCGTTAGTTGGAGCGGTAACTACGCGACCTAAAGAAGCATTCACTTCATTTACACTAAGCGCATAGCAACTTACCCATTTTAAAATTTGTCTGAATTTAACTTCCGTGTTTCTTATCCCTTCCAACCATTCTTGCGGATTGTTATAAGCAACATCACCAATTAAACGTTGATGCATATTGTAAGCTCTCCGCTGAACTTGTAAACCTCCCGGTAAAATCCCTTCGGTATGACAACCCGTATGCATCGATTCTAGCATTACTTGCCAGATAGCTTTTAAACCTTCGTCAATTTCTTGTTCATTACGTAAAGACTTTTCATTTTCAAGAACAATATCAGAGATTTTTTTGTTCTCTTGATGACAATAGGCAAGGAGCTCGGTGGCTTTTTCTACAGGAAAAGGAAATTGCTCAAAGTTTTCAATTTTCCTCTTCGCATTTTTACGTTCTTTTTTCACGACAAACCCACCTCCAATAGAGAAAAAACAGGAACTGGTTTTTTTGCCGTTTTTCAATTTTGCTGAAAATTTGATTCCGTTAGGGTGAAAATCTAAAAACTTTCTATTGAAAACCACTTGGGTTTCCGGATTGAAATTTACCTCAAATTCCCGGTTAAATTTTAGTTTCTTTTCTTCTTTAATCGATTGAATTAAAGGTTCAATTTGTAATAAATCCATGCTTACCGGATCGTAACCACATAAACCTAGAATAGAAGCAATATCGGTGGCGTGACCTTTTCCGGTTAAGGAGAGCGAACCATATAAATCTACTTTGATTTCTTCAACTAAATCGAACGTATTTTTCTTTTTCAATTCTGCAATCCAACGTTGCCCAGCACGCCAAGGTCCTAAGGTATGAGAACTAGAAGGCCCAACACCAATCTTGAGCATATCAAAAACACTAATACATTCAATTTTCTTCATAACAAGACTAAAATTTTAAACCTTATTGAGATTTTCGCAAATATGACAGAAATTTCTGAGCTTTCCATAATGAGTTGAATAAATTTTCTTAAAATCTAATGATGGTTTTTTACTGAAAAATTCTATTTAAAATTAGAAGTAATAACAATATGTCAATAAAATTTTGGTGTATTTATCGCAAAAGTGACAACCTGTCATAAATATTCTGGTGGCATAGAGATTGACTTATACCAATCGAATTAAAAATTGAAAAAAACTAAAGATATAACTATGAGTAAAATAATTGGTATAGACTTAGGTACAACCAACTCTTGTGTCTCTGTAATGGAAGGTAACGAGCCTACGGTAATACCTAATGCTGAAGGTAAAAGAACCACTCCTTCTGTGATTGCATTCGTAGAAGATGGTGAAATAAAAGTGGGAGACCCTGCAAAGCGTCAGGCGGTAACTAACCCACAAAAAACTATTTCTTCTATTAAAAGATTTATGGGTAACAAATACTCAGAATCTTCAAGAGAAGCAGATCGTGTTGCTTATAAAGTAGTAAAAGGAGATAACGATACTCCTCGTGTAGATATCGATGGTCGTTTATATACACCTCAAGAACTTTCTGCTATGATTCTTCAGAAAATGAAGAAAACTGCAGAAGATTATTTAGGGCAAGATATTTCGAGAGCAGTAATTACCGTTCCGGCTTATTTTAACGATTCTCAGCGTCAAGCGACTAAAGAAGCTGGTGAGATTGCAGGTTTAAAAGTAGAGCGTATTATTAATGAGCCTACTGCCGCTGCATTAGCTTACGGTTTAGATAAAAAAGATTCTGACCAAAAGATTGTAGTATTTGATTTTGGTGGTGGTACGCATGACGTTTCTATCTTAGAATTAGGTGATGGCGTTTTTGAAGTATTGGCTACCGATGGTGATACTCACTTAGGAGGTGATGATGTAGATGAAACAATTATCGATTGGTTAGCAGAAGAATTCATTAAAGATGAAGATATCGATTTACGTAAAGACCCAATGGCTCTTCAACGTTTAAAAGAAGCTGCTGAAAAAGCTAAGATCGAATTGTCTTCTTCTTCATCAACAGAAATTAATTTACCTTACATCACGGCAACTTCTAGTGGACCAAAACACTTAGTGAGAACACTTTCACGTGCGAAGTTTGAGCAGTTAATTGGAGATTTAGTAAAAAGAACCATTGCTCCTTGTGAAAAAGCATTAAAAGCAGCCGGTCTTTCTAAAGGAGATATTGATGAGGTAATTTTAGTTGGTGGTTCTACCCGTATTCCTGCGGTACAAGAAGCTGTAGAGAAATTCTTCGGTAAAAAGCCAAGTAAAGGAGTAAACCCAGATGAAGTTGTTGCTATTGGAGCAGGAATTCAAGGTGGTGTTTTAACAGGAGATGTTAAAGATGTATTGTTGTTAGATGTAACTCCACTTTCATTAGGTATTGAAACGATGGGTGGTGTAAACACTAAATTAATTGAAGCAAACACTACTATTCCAACCAAGAAGTCACAAACTTTCTCAACTGCGGCAGACAATCAGCCTTCTGTAGAGATTCACGTGTTGCAAGGAGAACGTTCTATGGCAGCAGATAACAAAACAATTGGTAGATTCCATTTAGACGGAATTCCACCAGCGCCAAGAGGAACACCTCAAATTGAAGTAACTTTTGATATCGATGCAAACGGAATTATTCAAGTAAGTGCAGAAGATAAAGCGACTGGTAAGAAACAAGATATCCGTATTGAAGCTTCTTCTGGATTAACTGAAGAAGAAATCGAAAAGATGAAGTCTGAAGCTGAAGCAAATGCTGAAGCCGATAAAAAAGCGAAAGAAAAAGTTGATAAGCTGAATGAAGCTGATTCAATGATTTTTCAAACTGAAAAGCAATTAAAAGAATTTGGAGATAAGCTTTCTGACGATAAGAAAAAACCGGTAGAAGATGCTTTAGAAGAATTGAAAAAAGCATACGAAACCAAAGAGCTAGAGAAAATTACTCCTGCTTTAGACAAATTGAATGAAACTTGGAAATCTGTTTCAGAAGAAATGTATAAAGCACAGGCAGAAGCTCAGCAACAAGCTGGTGGAGCCGGAGCTCAAGGTGCGCAAGGAGGTCCTCAACAAGGAGCAACTGGCGGTCAGTCTGATAGCGACGACGGAAATATTGATGATGTAGATTATGAAGAAGTGAAGTAATTCATTTCACCACATAAAAACGAAAAGCCGCTTTGAAAAAAGCGGCTTTTTTATTACTTGTTATTATTTGGCGAAATGTTCCATAAAATGATCGGGATGTGCGCCGGTACGTTCGTTGTTGTGGAGAGCGTCTATCGTTTTTACTTCTTCAGAAGTTAATTTAAAATCAAAAATATTCCTGTTTTCTTCAATTCTTTGTTGATGAACACTTTTAGGAATGGTTAAAACGCCTTTTTGTAAATCCCATCGTAGAATCACTTGGGCTATACTTTTATTATACTTTTTAGCAATTTCAGCGATGGTTTTATTTTCTAAAATTTGTCCACGCATTAATGGTGACCAAGCTTGGTACTGAATATTTTCCCTTTTACAGTAATCTATTAATTCTTGCTGAACCAATTTAGGGTGAAATTCATTTTGCAAAACCATAGGCACAATACTTCCAGCTTGTTTTATAGTTTCTAATTGATGCTGTAAGCAATTACAAACCCCAATGGCTTTTACTTTTCCGTCGTTGTATAGTTTTTCTAAGGCTTGCCAAGTTTCTTCCAACACATGGGGAACCGGCCAATGAATAAGGTACAAATCGATATAGTCTAACCCTAATTTTTGTCTGGAAGTTTCAAAGGCTTTAAGTGTGTTTTGATAGCCTTGATCATCGTTCCAGACTTTTGTAGTTATAAATAATTCTTTTCTTTCAATTTCACTTTCTCTAATCGCTTCACCAACACCTTCTTCATTATTGTAAAAACTTGCTGTATCGATAAGGCGGTAACCCGCATCAAACGCATAGTTAATGGCATTTTTTACTTCCTCACCATCTTTAGACTTATAAACGCCCAATCCTAAATAAGGCATTTTAACTCCGTTTGATAAGGTGACTTTTCCGTTGATATCTGTAATTTTCATAGTCTTTTGAATAATTAGTTGAATTGAACATACAAATAACCAATTCCAAATAAAATAAGAATCCACAAGCAAATCCAACTAAAAATTTGATAAGCTTTACCCGGTCGGTTTTCTGCTGAAATTTTACTCTTCACTAATTTAAAATTGAAATAAGCTAAAACAGGTGCCGATAGAAACGAAAGTCCGCTAGCAAAATCTACCAAATAAGTGAAATTTTTATCGGTAAAATAGAGAATGCTTAAGGAGAAGATAGGAATGAGAATTAAACCCATTCGGTATAAATTTGTTTTCTTATGAAGGGTTTTTTCATTTTCTTTTTCTTGCGGAATAATCACTTCAGAAAGTACCCTCGGGTAAGCGTCGGCCACAGTTAAAGTGGTGCTTAACATGGTAATCAACGCAGCGATTGAAACCAGTAAATAACTCCAATTCCCCAATAAAAATTGATAAAGTTCAATAAGCTGACCGGCAAAAACAACACTGTTTTTAGAAAAACTCTCTCCACGTCCAAACATGACCAATGCTCCTAGTAGAAGAAATAGTAATCCAATAAAAGAAGCAGATAAATAACCTACGTTAAAATCGATAAAGCTATTTTTTACAGAAAGTGCTCTGTGTGAATTTTTGGCTTTTTCCCGTGTCCACATCGAATGCCAAACCGATGCGTCTAAAGGAATAGGCATCCAACCCATAAAAGCGATTAGAAAAGCAATTCCGCCTAAGTTCCAATACGATGGAGTAGAGGCAGATAAAGTATGTTCTAAAGTACCGGTGTTAAATGCAAAAATTACAGAAATTAAGGTTACCAAAGTTAGAAGGCTAACAATTATTTTCATGCTAAAATCGAGTCCACCATATTTTCCAATCCATAAAAGAGCAATACAAAAGGCAAGAATAATGGCACTCCAAATAAATGGTGACCATCCTAGATGAAACAATTGTTCAGCTAAACCAGCAGTTACAATGGTTACAGAAGCTTGGATCACGAACATCGTCCCAAGTGTAATGGCGATATAAGTATAATAAGAAAACTTGCCTAGTTCTTTATAACCGGTAATCAAATCTTTTCCGGTAGCAGCGGTATAGCGTGGGCCAAATTCTAAAAACGGATATTTAGAAAGACAGGCGAGCAATAGCACCCAAATTAAAGAAAAACCAAATTCTGCTCCGGCACGTGTAGCTTGTACCAAGTGAGAAACACCTATGGCGGCACCTGCCAATAAAAACCCGGGCCCGAGACTTTTTAAAAAGCTTTTTTCTAGAAATTTTTTAAACATCATTTAGTTTAGTCATTCAATTTTACAAGATTTAATTTTTTGTAACAAGCTTTCGTTAACTTATATTCTTCAAAAGCAATATTTTCTTTACTTTTGTTTTTCAGAAAAAGAACACTTCTACAGATGAGCCAAAAAATTTTACTCAGTGCTAAAGAAATAGAAATTATACTTCATCGTCTGGCTTGTCAACTTATCGAAAATCATCAAAATTTTGAAGAAACTGTGCTTATTGGTATTCAGCCTAGAGGAATTTTCTTGGCAGAGCGCATTCAGCAAATTCTTCAGAAAGATTATAAAATAGAAGAAGTAAAAACCGGAAGGTTAGATATTACTTTTTATAGGGATGATTTTAGACGAAGCGAAAAACCATTAGAAGCTAATTCTACTAAAATAGATTTTTTAGTGGAGAACAAACGTGTGGTTTTTATAGACGATGTGTTATATACCGGAAGAAGTATTCGTTCAGCATTAACGGCAATTCAATCGTTTGGAAGACCCAAAGAAATTGAGTTGTTAACCTTAATCGATAGGAGGTTTAGTAGGCATTTACCCATTCAGCCCGATTATAACGGCCGTCAGGTAGATGCGATTAATGAAGAAAAAGTAAAGGTAAATTGGGTAGAAAACGCAGGTGAAGATTGTGTTTATCTTGTAAATAAATAGAAAATCAATGGGTGAATTAAGTGTCAACCACTTACTGGGCATCAAGTATATTACCAAAGAAGATGTCGATTTAATTTTTGAAACCGCAGATCATTTTAAAGAAGTGATCAATAGGCCAATTAAAAAAGTGCCATCGCTTCGTGATATTACCATTGCCAATTTATTTTTTGAAAACAGTACCAGGACGCGACTTTCTTTCGAGTTGGCAGAAAAGCGTTTAAGCGCCGATGTGGTAAATTTTTCAGCAGCTTCTTCTTCTGTAAAAAAGGGAGAAACGCTTATCGATACTGTTAACAATATTTTATCGATGAAAGTAGATATGGTCGTGATGCGTCATCCCAATCCCGGAGCTGGGGTTTTTCTTTCGCAACACGTGAATGCCAGTATTGTGAATGCGGGTGATGGAGCGCACGAACATCCCACACAAGCTTTATTAGATTCGTATTCCATTCGAGAAAGGTTAGGTGAAGTTGCCGGTAAAAATGTGGTCATTGTAGGTGATATTTTACATAGTCGTGTGGCGTTGAGTAACATTTTCGCTTTAAAATTACAAGGTGCTAATGTAAAAGTTTGCGGGCCTCAAACTTTAATTCCTAAGCATATCGAAAAATTAGGGGTTGAGGTAGAAACCAATTTAAGAAGGGCGTTAGAATGGTGTGATGTGGCGAATATGCTTCGCGTACAGAACGAGCGTATGGATATTAGCTATTTTCCCAGTACACGTGAATATGTACAACAATTTGGGTTGAATAAAGCGTTACTCGATTCTTTAGATAAAGAAATAACGATTATGCATCCGGGACCTATTAATCGAGGAGTAGAAATTACAAGTGATGTAGCAGATTCTGACCATGCCATTATTCTTGATCAGGTGCAAAATGGAGTGGCAGTAAGAATGGCCGTTATTTATCTTCTAGCATCAAAAATTAAGCAATAAGCGATGAAAGTTACCGAGAAAGAAAACTATATTATTGTTGAAGACGATAAAAATGATGTTTTGGGCTTTTCTAACTATTTAGAAAATTATGCTTACGACCAGATTAAAGATAAAAATGTAGTCGTCGATATTTTAAAATATGGAGAATTGTCTTTGGAAGAATTAATTTCTTTTTTACAATTATCCAATCAACATCGGGCTCATCAACATTCGTTTGTAATCGTAAACGATACTATTAATATCGATCAAGTTCCCGAAGAGTTAATGGTAGTCCCTACTTTGTTAGAAGCCGGAGATGTGATTCAGATGGACGAAATTCAGCGAGATCTAGGTGGTTTAGATGAATTTTAAATAACTTTTCTAACATTTTAATTTATGATAATTATATACTTGGTTGTACCAAACCTTTCAAACTTATATAGCCTTCCTAACAATGTCTTTTAAATCTTGACTGAAAGTTTCACAATAGGAGTCAAGTCTATGCTTTGAGGCCTTACCGTTTGTCAGTCTTCGGATTCTATGAATTTTTGGGAAGTCGTTGTTAATAACAATAACGAAGGCCTCTTTGATTGAGGAATATTGGTCAAACAAACCTTCACACTTTTTCAAATCTTTATTCAGTGCATCTCCATTGGCAACTTCAAAAATAGCTAAAGGTTCATATTTCCGACGGCTACCTTTCAGTATAGTAATATCTGGGATAGTGTTCGAAAGTGGAAGCTCCGGTAGACTTTTATATTTAGAATACTTTTTAGTGGTTTTTGTTTTATGCATAAAAGCATATAACAATTCAGCTATAACACTTTGGTGTGCAATTGTATTGCCGGGTCCTTTCAATCCAGTATTTTCCATTTAAAAGATATTTATTCAATAAAGTTAGTTCATTGGCCTCTATTTACAAAAATAGAAATTGATTTTTATAGATATTAAAAACAAAATGGATTATTTCCTAGAATAAAGAAAAATTCCATTGCATTTGTAAAAGTCATATAAAATATTGTACTTTTGCATCATTGTTGCCTATTTTAATAGATATGATAAATCAAGTTACAAGAAAAGAAGTAGAAGATTTTTTTATTAGTCTATCTAATGAAACAGGAAATCTTATTAGTAATTTAAAACTTCAAAAGCTGCTATACTATACACAGGCTTGGCATTTAGCAAGGTTCGAAGAAAGACTTTTTGACAACTCTTTTCAGGCTTGGGTTCATGGTCCAGTATTACCTGACTCTTATCACAATTATAAGAAATTCAGATGGAAACCAATCGATGTTGAAGTAGACGAAGGTTATCATAATGAGTTTTTGGAAAATCTAGACGGAGAGCAAGTAGAAATCATTAGAGATGTGGTTAATGAATACTTCGGAGAAAGTGCCTATGAGTTAGAGTTAATGACTCATAAAGAAGAGCCTTGGATTTTGGCAAGAGCCGGAGTAGACCCTGATGAGGCCTCTGAAAATATTATTGAAGATGAATGGATGATAGAGTACTACGGAAAGTTTCTTTCTGATGGCTAAAAAGTTTGATAGGCCTAAGCATAAACAAGAGTCTTTAATTAACAAAGCTAAAAAGTCTATAAAGGTTGACCACAATGACTTTATTAGTTTTTCCTTTAAATATTTTGACGAACATCATAAGAAATTTCACCTTAATGAAAAGGAGTTAGACTATTTTTTAATTCTTCTCAATAGATTAAAAGACATATCTACATTTAAACTTCAAGACTTTTATTCAAATAGAGGTAAGACATTAAGATGTCATCCAATAGACTGGGATGATACAACCGAAGAATGTTTTAATTTGAAAAACGAAGAACAACTCGTAGAAACTCCTTATCAATTTGGATTAAGTGCCAACGAATACGGAAGAGTTCACGGATTCTTAATCGATTCAACATTTTTCATCAGATGGTTTGATCCAGACCATAAACTATATTCCAAGGATTAGGAAACGCTTGCCTCTATTTACAAAATATTGTTCAATTTATACATATTAAAAGAAAACCCACTTAATTCTCTAAGCAGGTTTCTTTTTTCTTAATTAATTCATCTTTCGATGATTAATTTTAACATCTCAATTATAATACTGCTTATCACATTAATTATAATTGAAGCAATTATCTTATTGAGCCTTGCCCTCCTTGAAGGTTTAGGCTCTTTTTCGACATCATTCATACCCTATGTATGAGAGAGCATGAATTTTGAACTTTTTAAAAGAACTTTTTCAAAATATATCGGTTATATTGAAAAGTTAGATTTTTAAGTTAACATTTTTCAAAAATGTTCTTTTATACTTGAAAAAGTTAGCCAGTTTATTCAGGCAATTTTTTTAATCCCACACTTACTGAGTGTGGGATTTTTTGTTTTCTATCAGAGCTAATAAATCCCCTAAATTGTTACGTGTCGATTCTTTTAATTAAATTTGTAATAGTAAAATATATGTGTAAGCATTGTTGCTAAATCCGAATTACCACACTTGACAAATAGTCAAGGATTTAACAAGCAGATGATGTTGACACGCCAGTATGGCGTGGCTTGTATCATGGCTTGTTTAGGATGTGGTAATCCTGGGTTTAAAATGGTACAATGTCCACGCTTTTTACATTTTTAAAACAATTTATAAACCCAAATTACCACAATTATTAAAAGAACTTTATTAAGTAGAATTAGTCAATTATTGAAGCTGTTTTTAATACTGACAATTGTAACAGGCACTACGGTTGCGCATTCACAAGAGTCTAAAATAGAAGTTACAATAAATCCAGAAATTTCTATGAAAGTACTGAAAAGTACACCGATTGCTAAATTCGATATTTACAGAGTTTCAAAAAAGAAAATTGAATATTATCAATTAGTAGATGGTCAAGTTCCAACAAAAAAGGCAATTCGACTTAATGGCCTATTAGAAAAATACAGACCCGAGTTTGATGCTTATCATCAAACTCTAGAAGATAATAAGAATAAGAGACAAGTAATAGATAGCATTCTTGGCTTGGCAAATTTATTTCTCGATACTAAAGGGAGATATTCTAATAAAGAAGGTTATCTTATAAAGGCTCAAAAAATCGCTGATTACAATAATATTATCGTTACAACCACTAAGGAAAACAAAGCTGTTTTTCAGCAGCTTGCAGAAGGTGACAACAATGGCTACTCGAAGGCGAAGGAACGAGAAATTGTATTGTACTCGAAAGACGAAAGAACAAGAAAGAGTGAAGTTGAAATCTATATAAATAGTATAACTGAAACAAAAGAGGCTTTTAAAGAGCCTCAGAAAACCTATGATTATAGACAATATATTGAATTAGAAAAAGAGCTAGATTCAATACCAAAGACTACACTTGGAAAAGTAAATGCTAAAACCCCTAAATTTGTTTTGGTTAGACTTAACCATTAGAAAATCAAATAATTATAACAAAGAGCAATAAGCTATTTTATTAAAATTGTTAATAATCAGTTGAAAAATAACGATAGCTAAAAATTATTATTTATATTTATTTCAATAGTTTTGTCTTATATAAACAAATAAAACTGAATTATGAAAGCTAGAAATTTGAAATCATTAGAAGATGCAACCGACAGAGACTTGCTGAAATATGTGTTAGCAAGTAATCGACAAATCTTAAGAAGACTAGAATGTCTTGAAAGTTCTTTTGAAAAGGATAAAAAGAGACCTCCGCACTATGAAACCACCAAGCGTATGATTGATGGTCTTGATTCATCTTATGATAGAATAAATGATTATCTAAAAATGGATGATATTGAAAAAGGTATTTTGAAGATGTAATGTAGAACGTATGCTATTAGGTACAACCAAGTATATAATTATCTAATTTATTTATGGAAGTTACCATTTTAGGCTGTTATTCAGCTACTCCGAGAACATTCAACAATCCCACTTCACAGGTTTTAGAAATCAATAACCATTTGTTTTTGATTGATTGCGGGGAAGGTACGCAGGTTCAACTTCGAAAAAGAAAAATAAAGTTTTCTCGCATCAAACATATTTTTATTAGTCATCTTCATGGCGATCACTTTTTTGGACTTATTGGACTCATTTCTACCTTCGGACTTTTAGACCGAAAGACTGAACTTCATATTCACGGTCCAAAAGGAATTAAAGATATTATTTTATTACAGCTAAAGCTTTCAAAATCTTGGACAGGATATCCTCTGTATTTTCACGAGCTGGACACAACCACTCCTGAACTTATTTTTGAAGATGAAAAAGTTACTGTAGAAACCATTCCCTTAGCGCATCGCGTTTATGCCAACGGATATTTTTTCAAAGAAAAAGAAGGCGATCGAAAATTATTGATCAACGAAGTACAACAATATGAAATTGATGTCGCTTATTACCGAAGTATTAAAAAAGGAAAAGACGTCACTTTGGAAGATGGTACGGTGATTCCAAATGAGAAACTAACGGCTCCACCAGAAAATCCAAAATCCTATGCTTTTTGTAGCGATACCGTTTATAAACCTGAAATAGCAGAACAAATTCAAGGAGTTACCGGTTTGTACCATGAATCTACTTTTTTAGAGCAACACCAACATTTGTGTGAAAAAACCAAACATTCTACAGCTAAGGAAGCTGCACAAATCGCTAAGGCCGCCAACGCTCAACAATTAATTTTAGGACATTACTCTACCCGGTATGGCAATATAGAAGTATTTAAAGAAGAAGCTCAAACTGTTTTCGAAAACGTCATTTTAGCGGAAGATGGGAAGGTTATTTCTTTCGAATAGTTAATTATCATCCTGAACTTATTTAACTACGTTGAATCTTCGATTTCAGGATCTCATCTAATTTGATCAAAAATTCAACTTTAATTTCTTTCGATTAAAATTTCGTAAACTTTTAAAATTTGCTTTTCCTTTAGCGGCATTTCCTTTAAATTGCAGGTATGGAAAAGAATTTAGAAAATTATCGAAAATCCTACGATAAATCAGAATTAAAAGAAGAAAATTTACTGGCAAATCCGCTAGATTTTTTTCAAAAATGGTTCAATGAAGCTGAAGAATCTCAACTTGTTGAAGAACCTAATGCCATGACCATAAGCACGGTTGGTGTAGATGGCTTTCCTAAAAATAGAGTAGTACTTCTAAAAAAAATTAAAACCGAAGGTTTTGTTTTTTATACCAATTACGAGAGTGAAAAAGGAAAAGCTTTAGCTAAAAACCCTAAGGTATGTCTTTCTTTTTTTTGGCCTGCTTTAGAACGGCAAGTGATCATAAAAGGGGAAGTGGTAAAAATAAGTCAACAAGAATCAGAAGACTATTTTAATTCCCGTCCAGAAGGAAGCCGTTTAGGAGCCATTGTTTCTCATCAAAGTTCTCCGGTGCCCAATCGTTCTTATTTAGAAGAGAAATTAGAAGAATTGGAGGAAGATTATAAAAACAAAGAAATTAAAAAGCCTGAATATTGGGGAGGTTACTTGGTGAAACCTTTTTCTTTTGAATTTTGGCAAGGTCGACCTAACCGTTTACACGATAGGTTTGTCTACGAGCTTTCCAAAGAAAAAAAATGGGAAGAGCCTATACGTTTAGCGCCTTAAAATTCTTTATTCTAGCCACCACTAAAACCAAAAATTAATGAAAAAACTAATAGTCGTAAGACACGGAAAATCTTCTTGGAAAGACGAAAGTCTGGCAGATCACGACCGGCCATTAAAAAAAAGAGGCTTTCGTGATGCAAAACTTATTATTAGTGCTTTCAAATTATATTATCAGCCTCCTTTAAAAGTCATTAGTAGTTCTGCTAACCGAGCATTGACTACGGCTAATATGTTTAAAGAAGAACTAAAAATTGATGATGAAGATTTTAAAGTTTTAAAATCACTTTACACGTTTAATGTCCAAGATCTGTTAGAGGTAATAAAAGGTCAACCCGATGATACCGATAAACTCATGGTATTTGGTCATAACCCTGCAATGACGCAATTAGTGAATTTTTTAGGAGATAACTATTTAGAAAATTTACCAACTACGGGAATGGCTATTATTGATTTTGAATGCGACAGATGGAGTGAAATTGCCAACGGTAAAACGCTCGTTACTTTATTTCCTAAAATGTTTAAATAAATGAGAGAAAAAAATAAGTACATTAACAGGGAGTTAAGTTGGCTGCAATTTAACGCCCGGGTTTTGCAAGAAGCCGCAGATGAAACCGTTCCGTTAATTGAACGGCTTCGTTTTTTAGGGATTTTTTCTAACAATTTGGATGAATTTTTTAAAGTACGTTACGCTACCGTCAAACGTATTGAGCAAGCGGGAAAAGGAGGTAAAAAAGCGCTGGGTGGAGTAACCGCTTCCGATTTGCTAAAAGAGATTACGCATATTGTGATTGATCAACAATCGACGAGTTTAGAAATATTAGATGAAATTCGCGGAGAGCTGGAAAAACATAAAATTTGCATCATTAAAGAAGATGAAGTCACCGAAAAACAAGCTCAGTTTGTACAAGATTATTTCCTTCAAAAAGTAAGTCCGGCCTTGGTGACCATTATTCTAAATGATTTAGAAGAATTGCCACGATTAAAAGATAGCGCAGCTTATCTCGCCGTAAGAATGATTTTAGATGAAGACGGAAAAAAGGAAAAGAAATACATTCTTATTGAAATTCCGCGTGGGATTGAACGTTTTGTGGAGATTCCTTCCGAAGACGGAAAAAAATACATTATTATCCTCGATGATTTAATCAGGTATAACTTAAAAAGCCTTTTCAGTATATTTAATTACGAAAGTATTTCGGCGCATATGATTAAGATTACCCGTGATGCCGAACTGGACATGGCAGGAGATCTTACCAAAAGTTATATCGATAAACTACTTTCGAGTATTAAAGATAGAATCGAGGGCGAACCGGTTCGCTTTGTGTACGATAAAACTATTGGAAAAGATACATTAGATTTTTTACTTTCTAAAATGGGAATTGATGATTCTGATAGCTTGATTCCAGGTGGGCGTTACCACAATCGTCGCGATTATATGAAGTTTCCTAGCTTAGGAGCTTCAGATTTATTGTATAAAAAATATGCAGCCTTACCTATTAAAGGGCTCACCCTTCAGGGAAGCTTGTTAGGGAAAATAGCAGAGAAAGATTACTTGCAATATACGCCCTACCATACTTTTTCTTATACCGTTAAGTTTTTGAGAGAGGCGGCCTTAGACCCAAAAGTCAAGGCCATTAATATTACGATTTATCGTTTAGCTGAAATTTCTCACATTGCCAGCTCATTAATTAATGCGGTAAAAAACGGCAAGAAAGTTACCGTTTCTATCGAGTTGCGGGCAAGGTTTGATGAAGCCAATAATATTCGATATGCCGAGCAAATGCAACGGGAAGGCGTAAAGCTTATCTTTGGTGTTCCCGGTTTAAAAGTGCATTGTAAAGCTTGTGTAATAGAGCGTTTAGAAGGCAGAAAAAAGATGCTTTATGGTTTTGTAAGTACAGGAAATTTTAATGAGTCTACCGCTAAAATATATACCGATTATACATTATTTACAGCAAATCAGTCTATTTTAAAAGACATCAATAAGGTGTTTAATTTCTTTGAGATTAATTACAAAGTTAATAAATACAAACACCTTATTGTTTCACCCCATTATTCAAGAACGACCTTTGAGCGTTTAATAGACAATGAAATAAATAATGCCAGATTAGGAAAGCCCAGCGGAATGAAAATCAAGCTAAATAGTTTGTCAGATTACAAAATGATTGATAAATTGTATGAAGCAAGCAGGGCAGGAGTAAAAATAAAACTTATTGTACGTGGTATTTGCTGTTTGATCCCGGGAGTTGAAGGAATGAGTGAAAATATTGAAGCTATAAGTATTATTGATAAATATTTAGAGCATCCACGTTTGTATATTTTTGAAAACGGGGGAGAACCTAAAACGTATATATCGTCCGCAGATTGGATGACAAGAAACCTTGATAATCGAGTAGAAATTTCTTGTCCCATCTACCAAAAAGATATCCAGCAAGAATTATTGGATACTTTTAATATTTGTTGGAGCGATAATGTAAAGGCGCGTGATTTTTCTGCTATTGAAGAAAATGCATACAAGAAAGATAATCAGCCAAAAGTAAGAAGTCAGTTTGCGACTTACGATTATTACTTAGAAAAGCTAGCCAGTAAAGAATAATTTATGATTACCTGAACTTGAAAGTGAGGCTCATCTGAGAATAGCTAAATGTTAATAGCTTTATAAGATGCTGAAATCGAAGATTCGACGAAGTTAATCAAGTCCGTCTGCCGGAAGGGCAGGTTCAGCAGGACTTTTACAAGAATAAAAAAGAAACTATACGTGTTAAAAATAAGAAAATACGCCGCCATCGATATTGGTTCTAATGCTGTGAGATTATTAATCTCGACCATTACTGAACCGGAAAATAAAGAGACCACTTTTAAAAAAACATCCTTAGTTCGGGTTCCTATTCGTTTAGGTGCCGATGTGTTTATAAACGGGAAAATTTCCCAAGAAAATATGGTCCGAATGAAAGATACAATGCGTGCGTATAGCTTATTGATGAAATCTCATAAAATTGAGAAATATAAAGCTTGTGCGACTTCGGCCATGCGGGATGCCAATAATGGTAAGGAATTAGCGGCTCATATTTTAGAAGACTCGGGCATTGATATTGAAATTATTGATGGGGAACACGAAGCGGCTATTATTGCTGCGACAGATTTACATGAACTTATTCAAGATGATAAAACTTATTTGTATGTAGATGTTGGTGGAGGAAGTACCGAATTTACCCTGTATTCTGAAGGAAAAACAATTGCTTCCCGGAGTTTCAAATTGGGAACAGTTCGTTTGCTCAATAATATGATTGATGATTCGCTCTGGCAAGAAGCTGAAAAATGGGTGAAGGAACAAACAAAAAAATATACTAAAATTTCCCTGATTGGTTCTGGAGGAAACATCAATAATATCTTTAAAAGTAGTGGTAAAAAAATAGGTAAGCCTTTATCTTATCTGTACTTAAGTTCCTATTATCAGCTGTTGAATTCATTAACCTATGAAGATCGTATCTCTCAATTGGGAATGAATACCGACCGTGCCGATGTAATTATTCCGGCAACTAAAATTTATTTATCGGCTATGAAATGGAGTAGGTCCAGAAAAGTCTATGTTCCTAAAATTGGTCTCGCCGATGGTATAATTAAGTCTATTTATAACGAAACAAAAAAAAGCGAGTAAGCTGCTTCAAAAAGTAAATGGCTTTATCATTAGATAAAGCCATTCTAAAGAAATAGAAATCAAAAAAACTAACCAAATTAACTAAAACCCTACTTCTTATCTGTTTTTGTTTTCTTTTTATAAAACAAGTAAAATATTTGTGGCAATACGGTAAAAGACAAAAGCATACAAATTAGCAGTCCACCTACAATCATAATGGCTAAAGGTTTTTGTACTTCAGAGCCCATTCCATTAGAAAGTGCTGCGGGTAACAATCCTAAAGAACCCATTAAAGCAATCATAATTACCGGACGTATTCTGCTATATACTCCTTCAGAAATTGCTTTTTTTAACGGCATATGTTCTAAGTTTTCTTTCATCACAGCTACCAGAATAATTCCGTCAATGGTACAAACTCCGAAGAGAATAATAAACCCAATTCCTGCGGAAATTCCAAAGATGGTTCCTGTTAACCATAAGGAAATGAATCCTCCAATGAATGCAAATGAAAGTGTAGAAATACAAATAATCGTATCTTTTATATTTCCAAAGTTCATATACAATAGAAAAACAATAAGTAACATTACTGCCGGTACAATATAACTAAGTTGCTTGGTAGCACGTTCTTTACTTTCAAATTCTCCTGCCCATTCAACTTTAGTGTTTTTTGGGAAATTAATTTCTTCATCTACTGCTTTTTGAGCATCGGCAATGGTGCTTCCTAAATCTCTTCCGTCAATACTGAATCCTATGCCGGTGTAACGGCTACTACCTTCACGGTAAATAAATGCAGGTCCGGTTTTAAATTCGATATCAGCAATATTTTTTAGGGAAACTTTTTTATCGTTTAAGGTAGGTATAAGAATATTCCCAATCTCTTCTTCACTATCACGATACGGTTCGTCAAAGCGTATTTGCAAATCGAATTTACGCTCATCTTCATAAAAAGACGAAGCTGTTTTACCACCAATAGCCATTTCAATTACCGCTTGAGCATCTTCGGTACTTACCGCGTATTGCGCCATTTTGTTTTCCTTAAGGCTAATACGCAATTCTGGAAGACCTATGTTTTTATAAACTAATACATCGGTGATTCCATCAATATTGCTAATGGTTTTTGCTACTTGATTGGCTTGATCTTCCATTAGAAATAGATTATCTCCAAAAATCTTGATGACTAAAGAACTTTTTACTCCGGCAACATATTCTTCAACATTATCTTGGATAGGCTGACTGAATCCAAAGTTGATCCCTTTAAATTTTGCTAGGGTATCTTTCATTTCTCCAATCAATTCTTCTTTAGAAATATTTCTTTTCCAGTCGTTTTGATGTTTCAGCTCAATATGAAATTCATTATTAAAAAATCCGGTAGGATCGGTTCCATCGTTAGGTCTACCGGTTTGGTTAAGAACAAACATTACTTCATCAAAATTGCGTAATTTCTGCTTGATTTCTTTTCCTGTTTTTACCGATTCTTCTAAACTCACACTATTTGGTAATGTCGCTCGGATATAAACGGCACCTTCATTTAACTGCGGAATAAATTCGGTTCCATAATTCAGTAATTTTACTACACATACGATGAAGATGCCCATAAAAGCAAGCATTGTTATTTTTCTGTATTTACTTGCCGCATTAAACAATCTGAAAATATTTCCGCGGAAAAAATTGACTACCGGATTATTTTTTACCGTAATGTGCTTATTGAGTAATACTTTACACATCGCCGGCACTAAGGTTAAACTTAATAAGAGCGAACCTAAAAGAGCATAACCTAACGTATAGGCTAGCGGACTAAACATTTTTCCTTCGACTTTTTCGAAAGAGAAAATAGGAAAGAGCGCTATGATTAAAATTAGCTGCGCAAAGAAAATGTGTGGCGCTACTTTGCTTACACTTTTTCTAATGATATCTCCTTTAGAAATTTGTTTATAACGCTCAACCCCTAATTCTACAGATTTTTCTTCTAATTTTACGTAGACTGCTTCGACGATTACCAATGTTCCTTCGAGCAATAATCCAAAATCTAAGGCTCCCATCGAGATAAGATTGGCCGGCATTCCTTGTATTTTCAATAGAATAATGCTGAATAAGAATGACAGTGGAATAATAATCGCCACCGTAATGGTAGTTCTCCAATTAAATAAAAACACCAATACGATAAGTGATACCAATACAATCCCTTCAACTAAATTGGTACTTACGGTTTTCACGGTAGAATTCACCAATTCGGTACGATCGATAAATGATTTTATTTTTACATCATCTGGTAAAATACGCTCGTTGAGTTCGTCTATTTTATCTTTTAGGCGTTCAATTACTTCTGCAGGATTTTCTCCCCGAAGCATCACCACAATTCCTTCAACTACATCTTGATCGTCATCTAAACTTACCTGGCCCAATCTTGGTTTAGCCGAAATTTCTACTTTGGCCACATTTTTTACTAAAACCGGAGTTTGATTATGGGTAGTAATTAAGGTATTTTCAATATCTTCTATACTCGTTAACAAACCCACTCCACGTACCACATATGCTTGTTGGCCTTTCTGAATCATATCGCCACCTACATTAATATTACTTTTGGTGATGGCCTCGTAGAGGTCTAACGGAGTAAGATCGTATTGTTCTAAAGCTGTAGGATTAACCTGAATTTGATAGGTTTTTTCTTCTCCACCAAAACTTTGCACATCAGATATGCCGGGGACGGCAAGTAACTCTCTTTCAATTACCCATTCCTGGATGGCTGATAATTCTTTAATGGGACGATCACTTTCAATCACATACCTGAAGATTTCTCCGGTAGCTCCGTAAGGCGGATCGATTTCAGCATCGGAGCCTTCAGGTAAATCTACTCCCTGTAATCTATTTGCTGCGTATTGTTGTGCATAAAAATCTTCTACGCCATCTTCAAAAATAACGGTCACTACCGATAAACCGAATAATGAAATAGATCGAACATCAGACTTTTTAGGAATGGTATTCATTTTTTTCATTAAAGGTAAAGTGACAAATTTCTCTACTTCTTCGGCACTTCTTCCCGGCCATTGGGTAATAATTCTTGCCCTTGTGTTGGTTACATCAGGGAAAGCTTCAATGGGAGTGTGTATATAACTGTAAATTCCTGCGGCTGCTAGTAGTCCCGTTAAAAAAAATACGATGAAGGTATTCTTTAAGGAAAACGAGACTATGGCATTGGTGAATTTTTCCATCTTAATTTGTTCTACTTATCTTTAATTAATTGATGCGCTGTTTTCAAAAAGTAAAAGTGCGTTGTGGGTGATAATTTTATCCCCTTCTTGTAAGCCTTTTTCGATGAAAAAAGAATTTTCATCTTTAGAGAGGATTTTTACTTCGCTTACTTTGGCATCGCAATTATTTGCTAACTTCACCACATAGTACTTATTATTGCTAAAGACCACCGATTTTGCAGGAATATGCGGTGCTTTTTCTTGAGTATTATTTTTAACAATCGCTTCTACGTGTAAGCCCGGTTTTAAGAACAGCTCTTTATTTTCGAGTACAATTCTTCCTTTAAGCACATTTTCTAGAGGTTCTAACACATTAGAAATTCGGTCGATTTTGCCTTTAAATGTTTTGTTGGGATAGCTATTGGTTTTAATATTTACAGGCATTCCTTCTTTAACAGCATCGATATCAGTAGCATAAATATTTACATTGATCCATACCTCATCTAAATCGGAGATGGTAAATAACGGATCGCCTTCTGCGCCAATCTGCATTCCTGCAGCAATTTTATTATCCACTACAAATCCGCTTCTTGGGGCTTTAATCTGAAATACACCTTTTTCAGGGCTGGCACTGTAAAGCTTAAGGTTGGTTTGTAGCTTTTCTAAATCTGATTCCAGGTTTTGTTTTTCACTTTTTGCAGCGATCAATTCTTTTTCTGAAGCAATACCATCATTGTAAAAGCTTTGGGTAGATTGTAACTGACGCTTAGCCACTTCAAGATTCGCTTTAATTTGTTTAAGCTCAGTTTCAATCCCATTAAGTTCTGTACTTTTTATTTCAGCTAATACCTGATTTTTTTCAACTTTATCCCCTAAGGTGAAGTACGTATTGGTTATAATACCACCAACTAAACTTACGTAGTTGACCACTGCATTGGAATTGTAAGCAACAACGCCATTTAAACGTAAACTTTTTATCACATTATCATTAGTGATCTCCATTGGTTTAAGTTCGGCTACTTCATTTTCTGTAAAGCATTCTTGTTTTTTTACTTTTGCCTTTTGCTCTTCCTTACAACTAAAAAGTATTGCAGATCCCATCATAACTAATAATGGGAGTTTTATGTTTTTTAAGTAGTTCATTAGTTCGGGATGTTTATTTCTAGTCCTGTGTTGTGTTTTAATTCTTCTAAATCATTTAAATATTCTTGCTGATTTTCTAGAATGGTGCGTTTCGTATCGATATACGATTCTAGAAAATCCATATAGGTAATAATGTTGATCGATTGTAATTTGAAATATTCAGTATAAGCTTCCATTGTTTTATCTAAGCCCTCTAGGTATTCAGTATCGATATCATCAAAAAAGTGTGCAGCCTCTAGAAAGTTTTTATAGTTTTTACGAACCTGCTCACGAACTTCTAACAGCTTATTCTCATTTAAATAATTTTGCTGTTGCACAGCAAATTCAGCTTTTTTGATGTTTCCTTTGTTCCGATCAAAAAAGGGGAGATCTATAGAAAAACCAAAGCCAATAAAATCCTGTAAAATATTACCGCCGCGGTCATAACCAACAGACAAGGAAATATCCGGCGTCGCCATCGCTTTTTCATAATTTAATTTTTTTTGAGATCGTTGAATTTCTAATTGACTTATCGCAACATCAGGTCGATGTTTTAGTGCTTCTTCTTGTAAATAATTGAGCGTATAATTAAATGGGAGTTGGTATTCGTTATCCAGATTAAATGTGGTTTCGAAAGAAAGTGTGGTTTGATCCGGTAAATTCAGCATTACTACCAGTTCTTCATTCAGTTCGTTTAGTGCTTTTCTTTCCTCAATTAATTCATCTTTAATACTTAATAAGGAAGCTTGTAATCGAATAAGTTCTGCTTTGTTTACGTTGCCCTGATCGTATTGTTTTTGGTAAGCTTTTACAATATTTTCCAAAGAAACTAATTGGCGGTCAAGCATTTTTGCATAGCTCTCGTGAAATTGAAAAGCATAAATAGTTTTTCTGAATTCAGTTTTTAAGCTTAAAAGAAAGTCTTCTAGGTAAGATTGAGCCATTTCTGTGGAAACTTTTGCAAGTTCCACCCGTTTTTTACGTTTTCCAGCGGTTTCGATGACCTGTTCTATTTGTGCTGAAATCTGGCGGTATCGGCCAAAACTATCGCTCCCAAAAAGACTGGGTTGCTCTTCACCCGTTTTTTTCTGGTAATCTGCCGTCCAAAGGTTTACTTCGTTAACTTCCAGCGTAGGGTTAGGCCAAACTTTTGCCTGAATAACTTCAGCATCTGCCATATCTATGGATAATCGTTCGGCAAGAAGAGATATATTATTCTCTAAAAGCAGACGTTCAGCTTGCTTTAAATTTAATTGTAAAGTATCCTGCGTTTGTGACTGAGCTTTACTCAGCCCCCAACAAATAATAAAAAGTAACAGGTAAATTTTTCTCTTTTGCATTTCCTTATTTTGATATTACAAAAGAAGAGAATGAAGCTTAGAGCCAAATTTGTTCTATATTAAAAGCAGATTAAAGAAGATTAGAATTTTTTAATGTTGAGGAATTACAGGGAAAATTAATTGGATCTGTGTATAGTTTTTTAACTCACTGGTGATGGAAAACTGAATTTGGTGCAATTGGAAAATCTTAAGCGCAATACTCATCCCGAGTCCGTTTCCCTGGATACTAGTTGTGTTTTGACCTCTGTAGAACGGCTGATTGATATGTTTTAAATCTTGTTGAGAAACACCAATCCCATGATCAAGGACTTCTAACAGCAGTTGATTTTTTTGTTTGTAAAGATGTATCTCTACCGGTTTCATCTTAGAGAATTTAGCCGCATTTTCAATAATATTGAATAATGCCATATAAAGTAAAGTCTCATTTCCTTTAAACTCCAGTAAATGAAAATCTTCCGGAGAAATATCTAGTTGAATATTAAACTTTTCTGCAGAATATAATGGCGTTAATTTTTCAATAATTTCCCAGATAAGTTCATCGACTCTAATATTTTCTTTAAGCTGAATACTTTTATTAAGATTAGAAAGGGTAAGTAAGTTTTCTAAAATATTTTTAAGTTGTTGGGCGTCCTGCAATACCTGTTCTGAAGTTTCACGGTAATTTTCGTTGCTCCGGTTTCGTTGCAGGCTTACTTCTAACTGATTAATGATACTGGCAAGTGGCGTTTTTAGTTCGTGAGAAGAAAAATCTACAAAATTCTTTTGCTGTTCGTAACTAGCTTCTATCTCCTTTAAAAGATTATTGAATGCCTGAAAAAGTTCTTCTAACTCGTCCTTAGAGCTTGTGTATGAAAGTTGTAGCGGACTTTTATTTAAATTCAAATTATTTACCTGCTGAATAATATTTCTTACCGGCTTATAGGCCAATTTCGAGAGGTGAGAAGTTAGAAAAATAAGAATGATCATCGCTACACAAAAGCTAATTGCCAGAATGCCGATTAATCTTTTTTTCTGACTTTGGATCATTGGGTTTTTAGCTTTTACCAAGACTACAAAATCACCCTGATTGTCTTTGTAAAATAGCCCGTGGTAGTAGGTGTCATTTTTTCTGAAATTTAATTCTCCTTCTTTTTTTATTTTTTCTAAGCTCTCACTCCAGTCATCATTAATTTGTTTGGTGTTAAAAACAATATTTTTTTGAGCATCAAAAATACTAACTTCCTCATTTGGACTTACATTATAAAAAGCATTTTGAATAGGTTGAAAACCTTTTTGGCTCAGCTCATCCCGTTCTAAATAAAACATTGCTGAAATCTTTGCGGTTCTTGAAAGTTCTTGAAAATAAATGTTTTTAGAACTTTGGTAAAATGCAAAATAAATGATGATCGAACTCATCAAAAAAACAAGTCCAAATAATACACTTGAAATTAGCGTTATTTTCTGTCTAATTTTCATTGTTCATCAGAAATCATATAACCTCTTCCTTTAATGGTATGAATAAGTTTAGTTTCTGTTTTGCTGTCAATTTTATTTCTCAGGTAAGAAATGTATACATCAATTACATTGGTGTAAGTATCTTGCTGTGTTTTCCAAACCTTTTGTAGAATTGTTTGGCGGGTAACTACTTCGTTTTTATGTTCTAAAAGGATTTTTAATAGTAAAAATTCTTTTTGGGAAAGTTTGATGGTTTTGCCATTTCTTTCTACTTTGTGTGCTTTAAAATTTAGTTTCAGATTATCGCAAAACAGGTCTTCTTCAATTTTTGGTTGGTAGTTAGTTGTTCTTCTATTGAGTGCTTTTATTCTAGAAATAAGTTCTTTAAAATGAAAAGGTTTTACTAAATAATCATCAGCCCCTTTATCCAAAGCTTTAATTTTATCTTCGGGTTCTCCCAATGCACTTAAAATAATAATAGGGGTAATTATTTTTTTAAAACGAATAAGTTCACAAAGCTCAATACCGGTAAGTCCAGGTAGCATAATATCGAAAATAAATAAATCCCAATTTTGATTGAAAATAAGGTCTCTGGCAGCAAAACCATCTTCTTCTGTTTGTACCAAAAATCCTTCTTCATTTAAGCCTGTGCTTAAAGATTCCCTTATGCGCTTATTATCTTCAACTAGTAAAATTTTCAATATGAAAAACTATATATTATCCGTGAATGCTTTCACCTTCACTAAAGCTAGAAATAATTTTTGCTTCATAATCTAAAAGCGACTGCCATTTTTCTTCTACTATTTCACGTTCGCCATATTTTCTGGCAAAATTAAGAAACATGGTATAGTGGTTGGCTTCACTAATCATGAGTTTTTTGTAGAAAAGTTTAAGTTCTTTGTCTTCCAATTGTTCAGCTAAAAGCTTAAAACGTTCACAACTTCTTGCTTCAATTAATCCTGCGTAAAGTAAACGATGAATCATTTGGTCTAAACGGCTTCCTCCTTTTGGGAAAAATTTCATTAATTCTTGTACGTAAGGATCGGGCTTATACCAACCTAATTGATAACCTCTTTCGAGAATTTTATCGTGAACCATTTTAAAATGGCTCATTTCTTCTTCGGTTAAGGCAATCATTTCTTTGACTAACTCTGGATATTCGGGGTAATTGATAATTAATGAAATAGCTGTTGAAGCTGCTTTTTGTTCGCACCAAGCGTGATCGATTAGAATATCATCTATATTTTTTTCGGCAATATTTGCCCAACGAGGATCTGTAGGAAGTTTTAAACCAAGCATAATTATTGTATATCTAAATCGAAAGTGGTTCTTAATTTATCGATAAGGGGGTTTTTCTCTTTCAGCTTTTCAAATTTTTCACGAGTGGTAAACGCATATTTTTTTTGCACCTGTTCATTAACATCTATTTCAAGTTGAATGGAGGTGTTTTTTATTTTTCTTTTTATAAACTTTAAAAGTTCACCCTGTGATTTTTGCAACTCGATTCGCATAGTATCATTGGGAAGTTCTATGTGAATTACATTTCCAACCAAAGTAGGCTTATCGGTATCTACAATGGAAGCTAAAATTTTCTTTCCCTTTTTGGTGAGTTTTTTTACATAATCTTTCCAAGCTTCTTGAACTTGCTCTTCAGTAAAATCTTCACTGAGTTCTTCTTCAGGAATGGCAAGTCTTTCTTTTATCTCTTTTTCGTGCTTTTTCTTTTGCTGAATGCTTTTTAAAGAAAGCCCCGAAGCTTTTTTGCGTTTATTTAAATCTACCTGAGGTTTGGTTTCCGTAATTACTTCTTTTTCTTCAGAAGTAGGTAATTCAACTGCTACAGGTGTTTCCTTTTTAGGTTCAGGATGCTCGTTACTTTCAATAACTTCTTTAGCTTCTTCTGAAACTTTTTTAGAAGGAATTTTTTCCGTAGAAATAAAATTTTCCGCAGGAATTATGAATCGCTTAGCGTTTTTTTTTTCTCCATCAAAAGTGATGGAGGCAAGTTGCATTAAGCATAATTCAACTAATAGACGTGGATTTCGACTAGTTCGATATTTTAAATCGCATTCGTTGGCCAACTCAATGGCTTTTAGCAGAAAATCTTGTGGTGATTCTTGCGATTGCTTAAAATAGAGTGTTTTTACCTGTTCACCAACTTCTAGTAATTCGATAGTAGATTGATTTTTACAAACCAATAAATCCCTAAAATGAGAAGCTAAACCGGCTATGTAATGATGTCCATCAAAGCCTTTGGCTAAAATTTCATTGAATTGCAACAAAAGATTAGGGATATCATTTTGAAGAATAAAATCTGTAGATTTAAAATAGGTTTCGTAATCTAAGACGTTTAGGTTTTCGGTTACTGCTTCCCTAGTCAAGTTGTTTCCGCTAAAACTTACCACTCGATCGTAAATGGAAAGTGCATCACGCATTGCTCCATCTGCTTTTTGCGCAATGATATGTAGCGCATCGTCTTCTGCCTCTACGCCTTCATTTTTAGCAATTTTAGCTAAGTATTCTTTAGCATCGGTTACCGTAATTCTTTTAAAATCAAAAATCTGGCAACGTGATAAAATAGTAGGGATAATTTTATGCTTCTCGGTAGTTGCTAAAATAAAAATAGCGTGTTTGGGTGGCTCTTCCAAGGTTTTTAAAAACGCATTAAAAGCCGAAGAAGAAAGCATATGAACCTCGTCTATAATATAGACTTTATATTTACCCACTTGTGGAGGAATCCTTACCTGATCGATAAGATTCCTAATATCATCTACAGAGTTATTGGAAGCCGCATCTAATTCAAAGATATTAAAAGCGTAATCTTCGTCTTTATTTTCTGTAGCTTGTTGATTTATTTTCTTGGCGAGAATTCTGGCACAGGTTGTTTTTCCAACACCACGAGGGCCGGTAAATAATAGAGCTTGTGCTAAATGATTATTTTGAATAGCATTTAGCAAAGTATTGGTAATCGCTTTTTGTCCGACTACATCTTCAAAAGTTTCGGGCCTGTATTTTCTGGCTGAGACAACAAAATGTTCCATTGGTACAAAAATAGAAATAGTGCTTGAATAAGGCTTTTTTCTGTGTTATTTTTTACAAATAATTATTCACAATTTGTTGAATAAATAGACTAGGTGATTAGATTAAAGTATATTTGCGCCATGCAGGCCGCCTTATCGCTAAATTTTAGGATTTAGAGGAAAGTCCGGACACCAAAGGGAAGCATAGCGGTTAACGGCCGCCGGCCGAAAGGTTAGGACCAGTGCAACAGAAAGAATGTACAGGTAATGCTGTAGTGAAATCAGGTAAACTCTATGCGGTGCAATACCATGTAAACCGGTGCTTAAGATTGCCCGATCGATGCCGGAGGGTAGGTAGCTAGAGATTTTTGGCAACAAAAATTCCAGATAAATGATAAGGGCTCGTTTAGAGTACAAAATCCGGCTTATAGGCCTGCTATTTTTTTAGGATTTCCTGTAGCCATTTTTTGGCTTCTTCAATTTCATCAAAAACTTCAAAAGGTTTTTTAAAGAAGTCTTTTTCAAACAGTGCTGTTTTTCTAGACACCTCGCTATAACAAACAATGGCCATAGCACTTAAACGCTCATGAATACTTGAAACAGGATAAGTAACCGGGTTCATATTGTAGCTGTAAATTCGGTTGGCAATATAGCCGAAATTCTTATCTGGAAATTGCTCGTCCATGATATTGATCATATAGTGAAGTTCTTCTATATCAAAAATGATATCTTCTTTGATAGAAGAAATTACATAATTATCGTAAAACTCCATATAGGCAATTTCACTATCTATTATTTTAATAGGTGAAGACATATCCGATAAGTTATAAAATTTATTGCACTTTAAAAAAGGAAAAGGTTGAATTTCCATATTTGCGGTGCTCTAAAAAATAGGGACTGTTGGATAAATTGGTATGTTTAGAATGTTCTATAATTAACATTCCGTCTTCTGTGAGAAGCTCATTTTTAAAGGTTAATTCGATAATTTTAAAAAACTCTTCTTCTGAAAAATTGTATGGGGGATCTGCAAAAATAATATCGTTTTTAGATTTTACTTTTTCTAAGTATTTAAAAACATCACTTTTTACAGTTGTGATTTCAGCATCTAGTTCTTTGGCGGTTTTATTTATAAATTTCACACAGCCAAAATGTTGATCTACCGCTGTGATATTGGTAGTTCCTCTTGATAAAAATTCATAGGAAATATTACCAGTGCCAGAAAAAAGATCTAACAGAACAGTATTTTCGAAATCTATTTGAAAATTTAAAATATTAAATAATGCCTCCTTTGCCATATCTGTAGTAGGCCTTACGGGGAGGTTTTTAGGGGCTATTAATCTTTTTCCTTTATATTTTCCTGAAATTATTCTCATAGCAAATTACTAAGTAGTAAGAAATTTTGTTTAGGGTTAATTTGTTTTTGAGAGAGGTTGGTGAAGTTAGTGGTTAACAAGGAAGTATTTAAAAATTCTATTTCTTTAATATAGGTATAAAGGTAGTTGTAAGTTGAATCGGTTTCGTTGATTTTTCCTAAAATTTTTAGTCGAACTTTTTCAGTATCTAATTTCAACTGTTCAAAACAAAAAAGAATATAGTAGATAAAATCCTGTGGTGTAAAATACTCAAAAGAATTGGCCAAGAGTAATTCCTTGTCCTTAAAAATGTAAAGGCTTAGCATATTCTTTTCAACATACACATATGCTTCTGTCTGGTTAGCTATTTCTGAAAATTGCTCGATAAATAGAGTAGAAGCGTGCTTGTAATTAAATTCTCCAAAATTATCCAATAAGTAATTGTTGATATTGGTATAAGGAATAAAAACGTTTTTGGCTTCAATAGCTTCAATATGGTCAAAAGCTATAAAGTCTGTTTTTAATATTTTGATATTGAATTTTAAATAATCGGTTAAGTTTTCTTCAGAAAAATAGGTATGGGGAACAATGCTATAAAGCGCATTGGAATAAATTACTTTAACAGAAGTTATTTTTTGCTTAGTCTCTTCTAATAAATGAAACTTAAAAGCTTTTTTTAATTCCTCTAAGATTTTTTCAGGATTTAAAATTTTAGAAAAGCTTTCTGTATGAAAGTTTTCAATAGAATTCTGCTTTTTGTTTAGGATACAAAAAGAAAGTCCATCTTGAGCAATCAAGATGGACAAAGTATAGTTGTTATTATTTTTTTTATTCGTCGTTATCACCGAAAACTTTAGGCCAGTTACCTTTGGTATTTACTTCAGACATCGATCCTACTTGAATGTATTCACCATTTACACCATCAACAGCAACGGTTTGCTTTTCTTGTGCTACTAAATCTTTATCTTGATCTTCTAAGATTAGACTTTTATCTACTTTTACTTCAAAAACCGGAATATAGTTTCCGTTTTTATAAGTTTTACCAGCCTCTAAATCGAACTTCTTATTATCTGTGTAAGGAATGAACATCATTTCCTTATACCTGTCTGAGTTTTTAAATAAAGAATCTTTAACTGGTGTATAGCCCAAAGTATCTATTAATACTTTAGATTTATATTGATCTACTCCCAATTGTTTGGTTCTTTCTTCATCTAATATGGTAGTATCTCTACGTTGAGTTACTGTAAATTCTGCAGTATCAATAAAAGTCACAAGGCTATCGAAATTTCCTGAAAATCTTCCGGTAATTGTTTTGTGTGCAAGCTCTGCCTGTCGAATATCTTTTAATTTATCAATTACTTTTTGATACCTTTTATCTCTAACTTTATTAAATTGAATGGGTTCGTAAACCGAGTTAAAGGTGAAATAACCCAAAACACCAATAACAACCCATAATAGTAATTGAATAACAAGTTTCATCTTTTCTAGAAATTTAATTTAATTAGTTGTACGCAAATCTACAATTTTTTTTTATTCGTAAAAGTTTCCAAGTCAAAAATCACCCTTATATTTGGTTTTATCAGAAACTTTAAACCCATTAATGACGCCTAACGAATTTTACAAACTCTTAAAGAACGATTTTCCTTTTACAGTAACTACACAACAAGATGTAGCTTTACAAAAATTGTCTAATTTTATTTTATCTGAAAAACCAGATCAATTATTTCTCCTCAAAGGTTATGCCGGAACGGGAAAAACTTCCATTATTGGTACAATTGTTAAAAATTTATGGAAAGTGAAAATGAGTCCGGTACTCGCAGCACCAACCGGACGTGCAGCCAAAGTAATGAGTAATTATTCTGGTTATCAAGCTCAAACTATTCACCGAAAAATATATTACCCTAAAAAAACCGGAGGAACCCAAGTGCAGTTTGTGCTTCAAAAGAATAAACATAAAAACACCATTTTTATTATAGATGAAGCTTCCATGATTTCAGATTATGGGGGAGATGCGAAACTATTTGATAATGGTTCGCTTTTAGACGATTTAATTGAATATGTCTATTCTGGTAGAAATTGCAAACTTATTTTTATTGGAGATACTGCGCAATTACCCCCAGTAAAATTAACTTTAAGTCCGGCACTCGATCAAGATAAACTTTCTTTAAGCTTTCAGAAAGACGTAGATCATATTGAATTAACAGAAGTGGTACGCCAGCAACAAGAGAGTGGAATTCTTTATAATGCTACTCTAATAAGGGAAGCTATTAAGGATCAATTTTTTGAAGATTTTAAATTTGAATTGGGTATTGCCGACGATTTTGTAAGACTGGTAGATGGTTATGAAATTATGGATGCCATTAACGATTCGTATAGTGCTGGAGGCTACGAAGAAACTGCAATTGTAGTGAGGTCTAATAAACGTGCCAATATTTATAATGAACAAATTAGAAGCCGAATATTATTTCAGGAAAATGAAATCGCTACCGGAGATTACTTAATGGTAGTTAAAAATAATTACTTCTGGATCAAGCCTAATTCTGAAGCCGGTTTTATTGCTAATGGGGATATTGTAGAAATACTGGAGATTTTTGAAATTGTAGATTTATATGGTTTTAGGTTTGCCGAAATAAAAGTACAAATGGTAGATTATCCCAAGATGCCAGCTTTTGAAACCGTAATTATGCTCGATACCCTAACTGTAAATGCTCCATCATTAAGCTATGAGCAATCTAACGAGCTCTACCAAGAAGTCTTAAAAGATTATGCCGATGAGACTTCTAAGTACAAACGCTTTTTAAAGGTGAAGAATAATAAATACTTTAATGCATTACAGGTAAAGTTCAGTTACGCCATGACTTGCCACAAGTCACAAGGTGGACAATGGGATCATGTGTTTGTGGAACAACCTTATTTAAAAGAAGGAATTACGGAAGATTATTTAAGATGGCTTTATACAGCTTGCACGAGGGCTAAGAGTAAATTGTATTTAATTGGATTTAAGGACGAATTTTTTGAAGAGGAAAAATTATGATCATCTCCTGTGATTTTTAGTATTTTTGAAAGCGTTTTAAAATAAAACAATGTCAGCACAAAAAGATTCATTAAAAATAATAGCCATGATTCCTGCCCGTTATCAAGCGAGTCGCTTTCCGGGAAAACTAATGCAGGATCTTGGTGGTAAAACGGTAATTACCAGAACTTATGAAGCAGCCATTAAAACAAAACTTTTTCATGGAGTATATGTAGTAACCGATAGCCAACTTATTTTTAATGAAATTACTGAGCATGGAGGCAAGGCCATTATGAGTAAAAAGGAACATGAATGTGGAAGCGATCGTATTGCTGAAGCCGTGGAAGATATGGAAGTTGATATAGTGGTAAATGTGCAAGGAGATGAGCCTTTTATAGAAAAAGAAAGTTTAGCAGAATTGTTATCCGTATTTAAGGCGAAAGATGCTCATCAAATTGATTTAGCTTCATTAAAAACTGCTATAGAGACTGAAGAAGATATTGTGAATCCGAATCACGTAAAAGTGATTACCAATAAAAATGATTATGCTCTTTATTTTTCACGTTCTCCTATCCCGTATATAAGAAATAAAGAAGCAACAATTACTTATTATAAACACATAGGCATTTATGCTTTTCGAAAAAAGGCTTTAATGGATTTTTACCACTTACCAATGTTAAGCTTGGAAAACGCAGAAAAATTAGAGCAGCTTCGTTATTTAGAATATGGAAAAAATATTAAAATGGTAGAAACTAATCTTAAAACCATAGGTATTGATACTCCTGAAGATTTGGAAAAAGCTCGAAAACTGTTAGCAAATTAATTACTTACAGCTTTTTTATAAACTTTTAAACAGCGTTCACGGGCTTCTTTATGCTCCACTATAGGTTCTGGATAGTTATCTGTACCATATTCAGGTATCCATTTTTTGATGTATTCTTCATCTTTATCGTATTTATCTTTCTGAGAAATGGGATTAAAAATCCTAAAATACGGAACCGCATCAACACCACTTCCCGCAACCCATTGCCAATTGCCTACGTTGGAAGACATTTCATAATCCAATAGCTTTTCAGCAAAATAAGCTTCTCCCCAGCGCCAATCTATTAACAAGTGTTTGCATAAAAAACTTCCTACCACCATTCTAACCCGATTGTGCATAAAACCAGATTCATTTAATTGTCGCATTCCTGCATCAACCAACGGATAGCCGGTTTTTCCTTCTTTCCATTTATTAAATTCGGTTTTGTTATTTCTCCATTCAATTCGATCATATTTTTTCTTGAAAGCATCGGTGACGGTTGCTGGGTAATGATAAAGAATTTGCATAAAAAATTCTCTCCAAATTAATTCTTCAAAAAAGGTTTCATCTTTTACCTGAATCGCTTTTTTTACCATTTTTCTAATACTTACCGTACCAAATCGTAAATGGACACTCAAACGGGAAGTACCTTCTTTTGCGGGTAAATTTCTTTGATCATCATATGCTCTCATCATAGTTTTTGTAACCGTATAATCCGGTACTTCTATCGATGATTTTTTAAAGCCAATATCACTTAAAGAAAGATTGGGAAGTCGGGTGTTTTTAATGAGGTTATCTAGGTAATCGTTGGTGTAAAAAATTCGTAATTTATCTTCTTTAAAATTACTCTTCCAGGTTTTCATATAAGGTGTGTAAACCAAGTAAGGATCACCATCATTTTTTACTACTTCATCTTTTTCAAAAATAACTTGATCTTTATAAGTAGTAAACTTTATCTCTTCTTTTTTTAGAAGATCACTTATTTTTTCATCTCGTTCTTTCGCATATGGTTCATAATCACGATTGGTTACAACTTCAGCTATATTATAATCTTCAATTAGTTTTTTGAAAATTTCTTCAGGTTTTCCGTCAAACATAGCAATCGAGCTATCGTAATTTTCTTGAAGTTCTTTTCGCATTTTTTGTAATTCCTGAAAAATAAAACTCACCCGGGCATCATCTTTGGGTAAATCTTTTAATATTTCAGCATCAAAAATAAAAATAGGCAAGACAGGAAAGTCTCCTTGCAAAGCTCTGTAAAATCCTATATTATCATCTAATCTTAGGTCACGTCTAAACCAAAAAACAGTGTATTTTTCTGTACTCATTATTGAAGGTTTAAGGTTGAAAGTCCGCCATCTAGTCCTAGAATTTGACCGGTCATCCAATTACTCTCCTCACTTAATAAAAATTTAGTCATTTTTGCTATATCTTCTGGCGTTCCTATTCGCTTTAAAGGATGGCGTTCTGCCATTTTCTGTTTCTTTTCTTCTTTATTTAAAAGTTTTTCGGCAAGCTGAGTATCGGTTAGGGAAGGGGCAATTACATTTACCCGAATGTTGGGTGCAAATTCTGCAGCTAAAGATTTAGCAAAACCTTCAATGGCTCCTTTGGATGCAGCAATGCTGGTGTGAAAAGGCATTCCAACTTTTACGGCTACGGTACTATAAAACACCAAACTAGCTTGATCTGCGTTTTTTAATTTAGGAAGTAAAGCATTGACTACTTTTATCAATGAAAGAAAGTTAAGCTGAATTTCTTCTTCAAAATCTTTTGGTTTCAGCATTTTAAAAGGCTTTAAATTAATGCTTCCGGGAAAGTAAGCCAAACCGTCAATAGTTTCAGGTAAGTCTAGCTCTTCTGCCTGATCTTTTAAAACATCAAATGCTAAGTGTTCAACTTCTAAACCAGAAAGATTCTCCTTACTTCTCGAGCATACAAAAACTTTATTGTCTTTTTCTAATAATTTTGCAGTTGCTAAACCAATTCCTTTGCTTCCTCCAATTAATACTATATTTTTCATTCTTAATATTTTCCAAATAATTCTTCCAACTTTTCTTTTCTATAACTAAAAATTTCCTCTAGCTTATTTTTTACTAAAAAAGGATGTACCATTCTACCCAATATTCCAAAAGGAAGTTTGTAATGGATAATGTCTTCCATCTCTATACCATCACTAATTTCTTTTATAAAATGTTTGTGGTGCCATAGCTTATAGGGACCAAATCGCTGTTCATCTACAAAAAACTCGTTTTCTTTTACATGGGTGATTTCGGTGACCCATTTTGTTTTTATCCCTGCTACCGGAGTAACTATATACTGAATGACCTGTCCTTGGTACATTTTTCTATCGGCCCCATCTATAATATCGAATCCCATATAATCTGGAGTGATGATTGATAAGTTGGAAGGGTCTGAAAGAAACTCCCATGCCTTTTCTTTAGTAATGGGAAGTTTTTGGGTTTTATGGAGTTTATATATCTTCATAGCTGAAAAATAATCTATATTTTGTTCAGTTTTTAAAAAAATAAGTTAAACAAAAGTTATAGTTTAAAATTATATATTTGAATAAATTATAAATTGAGGATGAAAAGACACTTATTAACTATTATTTGTATTGTTTTTTTAGTGAGTTGTAAAAGTCAATATGTAAACTTAGAAAAAGATCAAGTTTTTAAGTTGTCTTCAGATTGTCCCAAAGAAGGAAAATGTAAGGTAGAGGTTAAAGATGAATTCACCTATGAACTAGAGAAGGGAAAAGGCGGAGTGATTAATCCTGTTTTTAAAGAAAATACAGAAACCAAGCTTTTTATTTTTACTTATAGTAAAACTAAAAATAAAGAACTTACAGACGATTTTTATCAAGAGAAAATACTTTTTATTTTACCCTATAAAATTGAAGAAGGGGAATATAGTGGAAACGATTTAAAGGATTTTAATATAAGTTTTGGTAAATTTTGTTTTTGCCGGGATGTAGCAGGTTATTATCCTATAAAGACCGGAACGTTAAAAATTACTAAGGATGAGATAGACTTTACATTCACGGTAGAGTTAGACCAGCAAAAGATAAAACATATAAGTTTTAAAATACCTCAATAATTAAGTATCATTTATTATTTTTGAGAAAACCTTAAACAATCAAAATTTATGAAAAAAACTATTTCACTGTTCCTTTTTGTACTTGCAGCATTATCTATACAAGCGCAGGTAGAAACTCCTCAGGCAAGTCCACATGGTAAAATTTGGCAAAAAGTAGGATTAACAGATGTTACCGTAGAATATTCTAGGCCTTCTATGCGTGGCCGTGAGATTTTTGGTGACCTTGTTCCGTTTGATAAAAAATGGAGAACAGGAGCTAACGAAAACACTACCATATCTTTTTCTGATGATGTGAAGATTGATGGGGAAACCCTTCCTAAAGGGACCTATGCCATCTATACGGTTCCTCATGAAAATAATTGGGAAGTAATGTTTTATAAAAAAACAGATAATTGGGGGTTACCTCAACAATGGGATAATGCTGAAGTAGCTTTATCTACTAAGGTTAATGTAAGTGATATGCCTTTTAATATGGAAACATTCACTATTGTTATCGATGAATTAACAAATGATTCGGCAATGTTGAATTTTCTTTGGGCAGATGTAGTTACTTCTTTAAAATTTGAAGTTCCTACAGAAGCTAAAGCTATGGAAAGTATTGAAGCTACCCTTGATGGCCCATCTGCAAGAGATTATTATTCTGCAGCAGATTATTACTATATGAGTGACAAAGATCTTAATCAAGCTTTACAATGGATGAATAAGGCCATTGAAAGTGAAGATAGTCCTGCATTTTGGATGTTGCGTAAAAAATCTTTGATTGAAGCTAAATTAGGAAAGAAGAAAGACGCCATTAAAACAGCTCAAGCTTCTTTAAAAGCTGCTAAGGCTGCAGGAAATGACGATTATGTAAAAATGAATGAAGATTCCCTAAAAGAGTGGGGAGCTATGTAATTTCATTTTTAAATGATAATAAAAAAGGTGCTTTTTTAAGCACCTTTTTTATTTAATAACTCAATCCAATATCTTTCCGAATTTTGTCAAGTAAAGAAATAAGATTTAAGCTTTTTTCAAAAGTCATAACAGTACTCTCTTTTCTTTTTTGAGCTAGCATTTTTTGAACATGAATTGCTTCATAGTTATAACCTAAAGTCTCTACAGGAAATTCAATTACCTTTTTTTCTTTATTTTTTTGGGTAATCTCAACAGTACTTGGAGGTTCGTGAAAACGTTCGGTAAGTTTTACCGTAGCTTTTTCAAATTCAATAATACATTCCGTTGGAGTTTGTTTAAGGAATGTACTTTTTAAATTGGCTATAGCTCCATTTTTGTATTTAAATGTAATAGAACATCTTGAATCTACGCCTGTTTCGCTCATTTTTGCAACAGCTTCGATTTTATCAGGCATTCCAATTAAAGTCATGGCAGCAAAAACCGGATAAATACCAATATCCAATAAACTGCCACCACCTAAGTCTTTATTAAATAAACGCTTATTTTCATCGTATGGGGCTTTAAAACCAAAATCAGCCGTTAATGATTTTATTTTACCATATTTCTTTTTTTCTATAAGCTTTAAAACATATTGATAATGAGGTACAAAATGCGTCCATAAAGCTTCCATAAGAAACACATCTTCAGCTTTGGCAGTGGCGATCATTTCTTCTACTTCGGTTGTATTCATTCCGAAGGCTTTTTCACATAAAACTGCTTTCTTAGCTTTTAGGCATTCAATGCTTATATCTTTATGAAAAACATGGGGTGTTGCAATATAAACAATATCCACATCTGGATCATTGATTAACTCACTATAGCTCCCATAGAATTTATCAGCATAAAAATCTTCAGCAAATGCTTCTGCTTTTTGTAGCGATCGACTGGCAACAGCTTTTAGATTAGCATTTTTGATACTTTGTAGATCAATCGCAAATTTTCTAGCAATTTTACCTAGTCCAATAATTCCCCAGTTATAGTTAGTTTTCATACAATTTAATTTTGATGAAGTGAAATACTTTTCAATTCCAATACTAAATTAAGAAATAATAGTAAGATGAGATGCTGTGTCAAGTTTGCCTGTCGGAAATACAGGTTTATAATAATTCTATTCCCTGCTGGTTTCTAATTTTTGATTAACCGAAAATTCAATTAAAATAGCGATTGACATGACGAGGGCACAACCAAACATGTTTAACCACAAATAAGGCATCCAGTCGAACCACCAGCCAATAATCACAATAATTTGAGTAATAATAGCTGCAATAAAAGTAGAATTGCTTTTTACGAATTTTACAAAAAAGGCAAGTAAGAAAATCCCTAGTACATTCCCGTAAAAAATAGAACCAATAATGTTGACAAGTTGAATAAGGTTATCGAATAGATCTGCCGTACAGGCAATAATCACTGCAAAAATCCCCCACATTAAGGTGAAAAGGCGAGAAGCATTTAAAAAATGTTTGTCGTTTTTTTCTGAAGAAACATTTCGTTTATACAAATCCATTGTGGTGGTAGAAGCCAATGAATTCAGTTCAGAAGCGGTGGAAGACATCGCTGCCGAAAGAATTACGGCCAACAATAAACCAATTAATCCTTTGGGTAAATTATGCAGGATAAAATGAATAAAAACGTAATCTTTATCATTGGTCTCCAGTTCTTTATTCGTTTTTTTAATTAGTTTAGCCCCTTGTTCTCTTAATTTTTTTTCCTTTTTATTGAAGTTTTGAATTTGTTGTTGAATAGGAGCTTTTTCTTGAGTATTCACCAATTCATAACTTAATAGCGCTTTTTCTTTTCGGTTGCTTTCTAATTCTTGTTGAAGTTGTTGGTATTCATAGGAATATTCAGATTTTAAAACTTCTTCTTCTGCAGCCGGATTAAAATTGAGCGGAGAGGCATTAAATTGATAAAACACAAACACCATCACCCCAATCAGTAGAATAAAAAACTGCATTGGCACTTTAAGGAATCCGTTAAAAATAAGTCCCATTTGGCTTTGCTTTAAGGAACGTGCAGAAAGGTAACGCTGCACCTGACTTTGATCGGTTCCAAAATAGGAGAGGGCCAAGAAAGTTCCGCCGATAAGTCCACTCCAAAAGGTATAACGATTTTTCCAATCAAAAGAGAAATCGAGCACATTCAATTTTTCATTTGCTGCGGCAATTTCCAAAGCATTAGAAAAAGTAATATTCTGTGGTAGATCACTAACGATGAGTGTAAATGCTATAATTAATCCTAGAAAAATAACCCCCATCTGTTGTTTCTGGGTAACGCTTACGGCTTTCGTACCACCGGAAACGGTGTAAATCACGACTAAACTTCCGATAAGAATATTTAAAGTAAGTAAATCCCAACCCAAAACTGCCGAAAGAATAATGGAAGGGGCAAAAATGGTAATCCCTGCAGCTAAACTACGTTGAATTAAAAACAGGAAAGCAGTTAAGGTTCTGGTTTTTAAATCGAATCTGGTTTCTAGATATTCATAAGCCGTATATACTTTTAGACGATGATAAATAGGTATAAAAACCATACAAATAACCACCATCGCAATGGGAACACCTAAATAAAATTGCACAAACCCCATCCCGCTATGAAAAGCCTGACCTGGTGCCGAAAGAAAGGTAATAGCACTAGCTTGTGTGGCCATTACCGATAAACCGACCGTCCACCAACGGGCTTCATTACCACCCTTTAAAAAATCGTTTACATTCTTACTTCCGCGGGTTTTGTAATAACCAAAAATTACTATAAATGCGAGCGTAGCTACTAAAACAATAATATCTAAAGTGTGCATTTACAGTGGTTTTTAAAGAAATAAATTCATAAAAAAGAAAAACAAAATCACGTAAATGGCATTGGCGAGCAATAACCAAGTGTAGGATTTCTTCCAGTGATATTTTTCAGGTTTTTCTTGCATTATTTTCCGAGAGATAAAATATTAGCAAACAATTTATAAGCTCCGGAAACTCCGGCAGGAAATTCTCTAAAAAAGCTAAGTCCCGTATAAACATAATACCCTTTTCCGTATTCAGCAATCAGTAAACTTCCTTTGAGTTCTTCTTCGCCTTTATCTTTCATCCCCAAAATAGGCGTAAACTCCTCGCTCCATTCATCAGGGAAATACAGTCCGCGTTCTTGTACCCAACCATCAAAATCGTTGTGGGTAATTTGGTTAGGCGAATTTAAAACAGGATGTTTTTCAGCTAAAAAATTCACTTTAGAGAATTCATCGGTTACGCGGTCTCTGGAAACGTGAATTGAGTACGGAGCTAAATTTTGGGTTTTCAATCCACGAGTAGTGTTGTACTGTACGACCATCGTTCCGCCGTTTTCTACATAATCAAACAAAATAGGTTGTTTGTAAACCAAATCTTGTTGCGTGTTATAAGCTCGGATTCCAATTACAACAGCATCAAAATTTTTGAGTTTTGCTGAGGTGATTTCTGAAGCTTCCATAACTTCCACATTATAACCAATTGCCTGTAAACTTTCAGGAACTACATCGCCGGCACCTTGAATGTATGCAATATTGTTTCCTTTTTTCTGAATGTTTAGTTTTATTACTTTCGTTTTTGCAGGAAGCATTACGGTTTGTTGTGGGATATGGTCATAGTTAATTACATTTACTTCTTGTGTGAAAGTTTCATCTCCATCTGTAAAAACCGGATTTATAAAAGCTTCCTCATCATTTTCTGGTGGTGTGAGTGTAAAAGTAAAGCTTTGTGAAGCTCCTTTCTGCTTAAATTTTATTTCGAAATTCTTTGGATTTACCTGCCAATTTTCAGGAATATTTAAGGAAAGATTTCCTTCTAAATCTTTTTTGTAAGCGGTAACTTTTACAGTAACTTTCTTGGGTTGATTGTCTTTAAAAATTAAGGTTGAATTTTCTAAAGCAACCGAAACTTCAGGTACAATGGCTAGAGGTTTGAAAACTTCCCCTTTTACAGGGTCGTTAGTTTTATAAACTAAATCTCTTTTAAAGCTGATATTTTTACCATCAATCTTCAAAACAAATTCAGCTTGAATAGGAGCCGGGGTTTCCGGTAAACCGATAAGCGATTTATCTGTCACCGTGTACATTCCTAAACTGCTAGGTTCGTTTAACCAATAGGGATTGGTATAATTGATGTTCTTCGGAATTTCTGCTGAAATATTTTTATAAAAAGGATCATTATTGGTTAATGCTGAATTGATCGCAATTTCTTTATTGATATTACTAAAGGAAATTCCCTCTAGTTGGATGGTTGCCGAACTTCTATTGGTAGCTTCTAAATTAATCTCTATCGTAGAATTTTTAGTGGCAAATTCAGTGGAAGTGTTGGCTTCTAAATATAACCCTGCGCAAGCAGCAATAATTTCAGAAATTTCTTCAGTTTTGAATTTCCTCCAATGTTTGTCGTCTAACTTTTGAATCAATTGGTAGGCTTCCATGAGTTGAGGCAGACTTTTATCTGGATGTTCAAAATCATAGTTTTCTTCCACTTCCTTTAAAACCTTCCCGATTTTCTTTCCGCCTTTTACACGTGACCAAGTGGTGTTGATGCCTTCAAAAATATTTCCATTCTCTGGATAAGAACCTTTAATCAATTCAATGTATTCGGTAGATTTTCCTCGTTCAGAGGTGTTACCAAAGCCTTGTGATTTATGTTGACTCCTACTGACCGAGGCAATTTCAGAATTTGAAATTCCTTTTACAGGATAATAGGTTCCGATATCGTAGGTTAAAAAGTTAGATTTATCGGCTTCATCAAATTTTTCTTGACTACCATAAAACCACCAAGAAGTGTTAAAAAAAAGACGCTTAGGTTGCCAAGTAGTAACATTTTCTAATTGCTCGGGATAGACGTTTTTATTGGCTGCCTCATCAAAAGCTTCTACACTTAACATCGCAGAAGTAGTGTGATGACCGTGCGTTGTTCCCGGTGTACGATGGTCAAAACGATTAATAATAACATCGGGTTGAAACTTACGGATGGTTTTAATAACATCGCGCATCACTTCTTCATCATTCCAGATTTCTAAGGTTTCTTGAGGGGTTTTAGAATAACCAAAATCATTAGCTCTCGTGAAAAACTGTTCACCACCATCAATTTTACGTGCGGCTAATAGTTCTTCTGTTCTAATGACGCCAAGTAATTCCCTGATTTCTGGTCCAATTAAATTTTGACCGCCATCGCCACGGGTTAAAGAAAGGTAAGCTGTTCTCGCATGGAGTTTATTGGAGAAATAAGAAATAAGTCGGGTATTTTCATCGTCAGGATGTGCCGCCAAATATAAAACCGAACCTAGAAAGTTCAATTTTTGTATGTTTTCAAAAATCTCTGAGCTGTTTAATTTTTGAGGAGTTTGTGCTTTTGTAAATTGAAAGGAAATAAATAAAAATAGCAGAATGAGTTTTTTCATCTGGAATGCATCGTTTTTTAGAAATCCCTCAAATATAAGAACTTTCACTGCAAAGGAAAGTTTTTGAAGAATGAAAAATAGTACTTTAAAAATATTAAAAATGAATAGAGATTGAGTTTACTCCATATAGTACATTTTTAATCAATTTAATTCTGCTTCTTCAATTTTCAAATAATATTTACCTTCTTCATTTTTAAAGATTTCATATACTCTATGCTTCATTTGAAAATATAAAGGTTCGCCTGTTTCATCTGAAATAGTAAGGAAGTCTATCGTATCGAAAAAAGAATTATCTTCAAGAGAGACAACCCAAGCATTAATCTTTTCACCTTTATTTTCTCCCCTAGCAATTTCTCTTTCTTCTTGGAAATAAATATTTATCTCGTATTGTTCATATGATGAGTTTAAATCATTATATAGTTTATCCAAAATGGTTTTTATTTGTTCTTCGTTGAATTCATAATTATAGTTTTATATCTAGTGGAAGTTCATTAAATCCGTATTTGGGGTTTGTTCTAATATCATTGATATATCTCAAAGCGTCCTCTAATTCCGCTTTAGTCCAACGGTCTCTATTTTTAAATATTTGCTCCCAAACATTCATTTCCCTATCGAGTTTTGAAATATTTTTATAGGCTTCTTTTCCAATGCTTTTCCAGTGTTTTACGTGTGCCAATTTGTGAAAAGCAACTATTTCTGTAGAGTTTTTTGGTAACAACATTTGTTTGGTCTTAGAGTCAAATACTCCAACTTAACTTAAACAACAGTAGTAGAATAGGAGAAGGAGGCTCTAATTAATCAAACCTAGAGACATTCATTAAATTGAAAACGCTTAAGCTACTTCTTCATTAAGCATTAACTTTAATATATATAATAACATGTCATTAAAAGATTCATATTCATTATAAACGTCTCCAGTATATCTGTCTAATAATTGATATTGAGATTTTTCTTTGTTAAAAACAAATAAGTCTTGACCTGATGTAGCAAAAAGTATATATTTTTTATCCTCTTCATCTTGTTCATGAAAAAACTCATTGTTCTCAAAGATTCCGTAATAGACTTTATTAACGATATGATTATTTGATGAAAAGATTATGAACCCATTCTCCTCTAATCCATTACAAATTTTAAAAAAACTGAGATAGTCTTTGTCAACCTCCAAATCAAAAAATACCTTAAATTTTTTTTTAAAGTTTTCTATGTTTTTTTCATTTATTGGTAAGGGAATTTTTAGATTATATTCCTCTCTTTCGTTTTTTATTTCATTAATTTTTATTTCTATATCTTTCATTATATTATATTTTAAGGATACAAATAACCATTAAAAAATGGCCAATCAATCTCAATTCCATCTTTTGCTTTTAATATTTTTGGTATCCAGTAATTGCATAATGGTATGGCTCATTTTGAATAAGCATAAGATTTTTAAAATTATTATTGCCTCCGTTATCTAAAGGTAGTTTACGATGAACATTTCAATCTTTCGGAATGTATCTATCACTTAATTTTAAAATATCATTATCACTAATTTTAATAAGGGAACAAAAAGGTGTTTTAGTAAATATTCAAATTGAGTTTGCTTTATTTGCAATTTTTTAATACATCTTTATTCTGTTTCTTCAATTTTTGAATAATATTTACCTTCTTCATTTTTAAAGATTTCATACACTCTATGCTTCGTTTGAAAATACAAAGGTTCGCCTGTTTGATCTGAAATAGTAAGGAAATCTGTTGTTTCAAATAAAGGAAAGTCAATAGCAACAATCCAATTTGGTACTAATTCACCTTTTTTATCCCCACGAATTAATTTATCCTCTTTTTCAAACCATACTTTTTCTATGTTTTTCTCAAGAAGTTCTGAATTCAAATCTGAATACAGATTATTCAAAATATTTTTTATTTCTTTTTCAGTATGTATTATAATTCTAAATTTAATAATGGTAAATCAACTTTTTTTCTTTCTCTATTTATATAATCTAAGGCATCTTCTAATTCTGCTTTCGTCCAACGGTCTTTATTTTTAAAAAGTTTAGATATTCTAAGTCAATTTCTTCATTTAAAAAAAAATTAAAATTAATTTTAAAAGGTTCTATTTTTTTTAGAAATAGGTTCATTATACTTTTCCTCAAGAATTTTAATTTCGGTTATTTTATTTTTAATTTCTTCTATCAATTTTACCATTCTTCAAAAGATGCGATTACTTCATAAACATCACCTAATTCTTTTTGTAATTGCCTAGAAATGTTCTTTGCATCTTCCAAATCCTCTTCTTTTGCAAATTCAACTGTTTCATCATAATTTTCGTCTATATAGTACTCTGTTAGTAATGAACAAAGCTTATCGTTATCCCATCCCTTTAAATTTAAGTAATTACCTTCTTTGATGAGATTTGAATAATTTCCTTTATTAATAACTTTCTTTAATGCGCTTTTAATAGTGTTTTTATCATCATCAGTAAAGCTTTCACTATTAGCTTTTCTAAAGATAATCATTGCTCCAAAATCACTCATAATAATATTTTACTTTATTGATTTATTCATACTATGCAAAAACTCTATGTATAGGTCTTCTAAGATTTCCATTTTCTTCAATTATCAATTTCCACACAAATGGGCTACATCTAGTCCAAGGATAGTCTTTGCCACCCCAATTTACTATAGTTGGTGTGCCATAGGCTTCATCTGTTTTAACTTCGCTTAACTCCCAATTCCCTCCTTGATAATTCACAAATGCAGTCCCTAAATAAGCGTATAATACATTGCTTAGTTCATAATAAGATATACCGTTAGGGTTTTTATAATTCTCTGCATAAAGTTTTATAAATTCTTCAATCTCATCATAAGAATAGTCTATGTATTCTTTTTTGAGTAATTCTTTAGCCTTTTTTAAATATTTTGGTAGATTCTCCAAAAATTCTATATAGTTTTTTTTAAATTCTTTTAAACTCATATTATTTTAATGAATAATAATTTTGAATAAATGAGTAAATCTTCTTCATTATATTCATATTGTAATTTTTTAGAAAGCTAATTGCTATTTCTTTTATTTGTTCTTCGTTGAAATTCATAATTGCTTGGATAAAAATTTCAAAGAATCAGAATACGAGTTTAGATATGATTATTTGCTTTTAAATATTTTTTAATTAGATTGATAGCTATTATAAAATTATTTTCACTTGCAGTATGTAATTCCGAAAACCTGTCATCTTCATTCCTAAGACTGATAAAATTATCATTTATGTAAAGTTCAAATTCTATATCTCCTCTATATCCTCCTATTTTAATAATAAGATCATTAAATCCATATATTAATACATAGAAAGATGTACCTCTTTTCAAGTCCTGATCAATTAATTTAAAATCAGGTAGTTTTTCTTTCATTTCAGACATAATAGTGGTGGTGGCCTTTTTACAATCTGCTATCCATTTATTATCTTTTTTTATATCCATTTTTATTTATTTTATAGTTACCCACAAGTTTTCCTCAACTTGTACGATTTTATATTTTAGAGTTATTGTAAGATAATCTATTTCCATTTTATAATACCCATATAAAAACTCCTTATCAAAAGGATTGTGGCTAAAGAATATATCTTTTTTTATTTTTAATTCATTATCGATGAATTTTTTATTAACCTTAAATATTTCATCTTTATTTCCATTTACTTTATTAAAAAGTTCTTCCCAAGCAATATCATCTAGTTCAAAATATGTATGGTTATTACCTGCTCTGATATTGTATGATCTAGATGAGTTTTTAACATATTTGCCTAGCATTACTTTTTTAGCATTTGGGTTTTTAGTAGCTTGTTTTGCTATAGTTCTTATTTCTACAAGAGATAGCTTGCCTATACTCTCATCTAATAATCTAGTTACTTTTTCCTTGATCCATTTTACAAATTCTCCATCTTTAATCGCCTCAATTAAATCTTCAAACTCTTTTTTGAGAAATTTGTAAATATCGTCTATAGAGGTCATCACTTTTTTTCCCACTTGTTTGGCCAGCTTTATACCTGCTTGTGTTGCTTTTGCTGTTGCTCTGGATATTTTATTGGCAAAGGAAACGGCCAATGAAGTGCCCCCGGTAAAAAAGGCGATCACAGCATCCAGTATTAGCTCAAAACCAATTGCGCCAATCATATATGCCCAAAAGTATTGTGATTTTTTTCTTACCTGTACCGTTAAATCCCTAACAAGGTTTACAAAATCTCTTGGTAAGTTTATAAAGGTTTTTATTAAACCGGTAAAGAGACTTGAAGCATTTTCTGTGATGATATCTACAACATCTTCAATAAATTCAAATTGTTTTTCTCTTTCATCAATAGCTTCTCTTGAAGACGTCTTTTCTACTTCCCAAAACGGAATATTGTCTATCACAAAGCCTAATAACAGAATAACCATTTGTAGTAATGAAATTAACCCATTGATTAGCCCACACAAAAATGCATTGAGCAAGGCTACATTTTCATTGATTTTTTCTTTTACAACATCATTGATAAAGTTTTTGATTTGATTGACAACCGATTTTATTTTTTCGAATATTCTTTTAATACTATCGGGTAGTTTTTCTTGATAGTAGGCCCTTAAACCCAATACAACCAAATCATCAATTGGGTTAGCTGGCGTAAGAACTGCCGTAAGTGTTTGTGCGTTAAAAAGAACAGAGTCAAAACTATTGACAAAATTTAAAATATTATTAATGCCTGTATTTTGAGCAACTTTGGTTTCTTTATTTGAAAAGTCTTGTTTTACAACTTCAAAAGGTACGGGAATTATAGGTTTGTAAACTTCTATTTCCTGATTATAGTTTTTACGCTTAAATTCATAGTTTTCTTCAGTGAATTTCCACTTTTCAATAACTTCAGAACCTGAATATATCCATTCTGCTAGTTTGTTGTTTAAACTAAAAATTTCTTGAAAAAGATTATCGTCTGTAAGAACATTGGACAGTTCTAGATTAAAAGCATCTAATAATACGTTTTTGTCTATTTGAGTATCCTTACCTCTACTGTGATATGCTATATCTTCAGCTAATTCTTTTAAATTTTGTGCAAGATTTGTATTATCGTTTACAGAAACCTTTTGGCTTTTTTGAACTAATTTTTTAGCCAATAGTTTCCATTCGGCTCCCATCTTAACTCTGCAAGTCGTACCAAAAAAGTTAGATTTTGAAATGTCTTCCTTTTCTATAAAAATGAAAATGTGCCTTGATGTTGGTTTATATTTTGATGATTTATAGTTATTGAAAACATCAACACCACTATCACATGGTATGATTTTGTAAGTGTATTTATCATCTTTATCCGTTTCATCATTTGGATATGATATGTAGTACCTTCCGGGTCTAGATATACATTATAAAAAAGGCTTTCCTTTCCGCAAGGGCTTTCAAAATTCCGTTCCCTTATAAATTTTCTTTGTCCCATTTATCAAGGTTATTTTAGCTAACGACTAAGTGTAATAAATTTTATTGTAAGGGAAATGTTTTAAAGAATGAAAAAACTATATGAGTCATACTGAATTTATTTTCAGCTTCTCATAAGTTTTTAAATTTAAAACTGTTAGATATGATCCTTAATCAAGTTCAGGCTGACGATTTGAAAAATAATTACAAAGTATCTTTTTTAACTAGGAAGACTGTTTGTTGAAGGATTGATTAAAAAATAATTTACCCAAAATATTGTACTTATATACGTCCACAAAATTATGAATAGAATATGGATAAAAGTTTCAAATGTTTTTCCCTTCCATAATTCATTAGAGTATCCAAAAAATTGAATAAATAAACGTAAACTCCAAAAAACAGCTAATCCTAAACTTATGGTTTTTCCAAGTTCTGTAGTGATTAATTCATTTGCAGAAGTAAGACAGAGCAGTCCCATTAAAAATACAATTAATGCAACAAAAAATGTATGAATGGTCATCATCTGTCTATTGATTAAGCTTAAAGATTTCAGCTCATTTTTCCAATTAAAGTACTTGGGGAAGAATAAATGAATTAACGACAATACAATAAATAAAAATCCTGTTATTTTTAAATGAATTAGCATGATAACTATTTTTTAGAGCATTCAAAAATTGACATAAATGGAGTGAATTTTCTTTCTTTAAAAGAAATAAACCCTGCTTCATCGAAAGCTTTTTTCCAAGTTTTCCTTGAGAAAAAATGAGTAAAACCTATTGAAAATGCTAAAAAGTTCGGTAAATCTCTCAAATGTTCTACAGTTATAATTTTGCCGCTTGGTTTACAGATTCTCTTACATTCTTTTAAAAATGCTATTCTTTCTTTTTCTTGTCTAATTTCGTGAACTGAAGAAAGTAAAAAAACAATATCCGTAGATTCACTTTCTAAGGGGATTTTATAAGAATTGATTTCTTGTGTATTAGGATAAACAAGACTTACTTTTCTTGCTCTAACTATTGCAGGTTCTGTATGTCTTTTTTTATCGTAAAAATCAAAAACCTGTAAATCAGAGTTTGGAAACTTACCTTCCAGGATAAAACTTGTTTCATCAAAACCTGCATTGATATTTACAATTTGCTGAGGTTTTGTTTCAATTAAATTAAGTTGTTTTAGCCAATTGAAATGATAGTACCCTGAAAAATCATATGCGTAAGCTGAAACAATTAGCGGCATAAGCAATCCATAAATGAAAGCAATACTAATTATCCAAAACCAAACGGGTGATAATTTAAAGAGGGACAAAACAACAAGTATAACAATCCACACTAAAATACCTATAATGTAAAAGTGCCTGTTGAAGCTCAGAATATTTAAAACACCTTGAAAATTTCTTCGTTTTACTTCCATTTTTCTAACCTGCCTTTTTCCCATTGATAAGGGACATTTTTAATTTCAAAAGCATTGGCTAACACCACACCATTGAGTTTTAATGAGTCTAGAAAACTAAAATGATATTTAAAAATGCCTAAAGGTTTAGGCTTCCAGTTTTTTCTAACTCCTAATATTATTAAAACACTATTTTCATTTTTATTGTAAGTAAAAGTATGAGGTAATGGTCCTGCAAATTTTCTAGCATCTTTCCAATCATTAAAAGGTGAATCTTCTGGTAATTCGATATCCTCGTCTGTGTTATTAATAACTAATTTAAAATCAGATTTTTTAGACTCGATGGTTCTTGATTTATTATTATTTGTTAGAGAAATATCTGTTGTGGTATAATTGTAATGAGTAAAAATATTACCGAAGAATTCCATTTTCTTTTTATTGGTTTCCGATTTAATAATGTATAATCCTCTTAGTCGTTTTCCTTCTTTGTTTTTATACTTTACAAATATTCTATATCCGATTAAAAAGAAATTATTCCCCATGAATTCAGGAAATCCTTTTGGACGTAAATTTTTTGTTTGAACCATTGCAACTGCAATAAAAGCCCATTTATTCTGAAAGGTGTCTAGTTCAAGACATTCAGGGATCATTTGTTGAAGTTGCTCTTTTGGAACCGCGAAGGTTAAAACTACTGAACTTTCAAAAAATGCGTCAACCGCGAATGGATGGTTTTTTAAAAACTTCATTTGGATGATTTTTTTATTTTTTCATTCAGTAAAAATTCATTGTAGTAAACCAGTACAATAAAAATAAATGCATATAGAGAATTGAATTTACCCCATAATAGTAAATCAGGAACAAGAATAAATTCTAAGGTATTCATGGTTGCTATAACTACTATTTGTATAATAGCATTTAGTCTTGATTTGAATTGAGTTAATACCCAGATTGCCATTATAATTTCAGAAACACCAATTAATATGGTTAATGTCCTTGAGTAATCTTTTCCTAGAATTTCGGAAACAATTTCGGTATGTCGAGGTACAAAATTTAATACTTTACACACTAAACCATTGACAAGCCATACTAGTGCTATGAAAATAGTTAATATATAATGAAGGATTTTAATTTTGCTTCTTTTTATTTCAGCTTAAAGATAAAAAAAGAAAATTTACAAAGCATCTTTCCCTTCATCTGAATGGATAAAAGCATCTTTTTTAACTAGGGAAACAGCTTTTTGTAGGATAAGGTTATTAGGGTAGGTGATGAGTTCGCCTTCAGAAGTTCTTAGATGAATTTGGAAGGCTTTAATGTCTTCAATAATGGCAATAACGGGAAAATCTTTGTCATGAATCTTGATTTCGTCGCCAATTTTATAGGGAAAAGAGAAAAACATAATCACACCGGAAGTGATATTACTAAGAATTGACCAAACAGCAAAAAGACCAACTCCGATCACGGCAAATACCGAAGAAAAAACTAAAGTCACATCCCTTACTTGAACGCCCCAAACTAATAATAATGTAAAAATGGCTAGAAAGAATACTAAGAAATTAATGTACCTCACCATTAATTGTACGCGTGCCAGATTGATATTAGATTTTTTTCCCACCCGGTTAGCTGCAGTGGTTAATATAAACCGGAATACAATAAGAAAAATAAGCGCTGCTAGCGTATAGATAAATTCATTTTGAAACTTAGCGAAAAGCTCTGGCATATATTCGTTTTTAATACAAATATAGAAGATTGGTAAATGTGGTGTATTAAAATTTCAATAATTCGTCGTACAGTAAATGTACGGGCATTCCCATCACGGTAAAATAAGAACCTTCAATTTTTTGCACACCAATTTGTCCAATCCATTCCTGTATTCCGTAGGCACCGGCTTTATCAAAAGGTTGATGATTTTTAATGTAGTAATCTATTTCTTCAGAAGAAAGTTCTTTAAAGTAAACAGTGGTTTTATCGTAGAAAGTTGTTGTTTTTTCAGTAGATTTTAAGCAAACTGAAGAAATCACTTCGTGAGTTCTTCCCGATAAGTTTTGAAGCATGGCTGTGGCTTCAGCTTTATCTTTTGGTTTTCCTAAAGCTTGATTATCGATACAAACAATGGTATCACCCGTGATTAAAATTTCATGATCAGCTAAATCATTTTCAAAAGCTTTGGCTTTTAATTCAGCTAGAAAAAGAGCGATCTCGCTTCCTTTTAAATCATTGGGATAAATTTCTTCAACCGGTTTTAATCGGATTTCAAATGCTAAATTCAGGTCTTTTAAAAACTGTTGCCTTCTCGGAGACGCTGAGGCTAAGACTATTTTTTTAGAAGCGAGTTTTTCCTTCAACATAATTCAGTTATAAAAGAACAAATTGATACAATCCAATCGAAATAAGTCCGAAAACCATAATTAATTTCAACAGCAAACTTAAAGTTGCATAATCTTTAGTTGATTTGGCAGACAGGATCTTCACCATAAAATAGAGTAGTGGAGCTAAAATTAAAAATAAAGCATACATCAAGGAATAGCTATGGTGATACAAGTATTGATATAAATAATAAAGAACAGCCATTAAAGGCAATAGACAACTAAAGAAAATAAGCTTGTTAGTTCGATCTTGACCAATGGCAATGGGTAACGTTTTAATGCCGGCTTTATGATCGCCATTAATGTCTTGCTGATCTTTTACCATTTCCCTTATCCAATTGATGAGGAAAGCAAAAATGGCATAATCGATTAATATGGAAAAAATGGTTTGTTGGGAAGCTTTGTTTTCTGGGGTGATGGCCGGAAATAAATCGAATAAACCAACAATAAGAATAGTCATTGCCACTAAAAAACTAATCAAAATGTTTCCTAAGACTAAATAACTTTTTAAAGACTTGGCGTAAAGGTAAAGTAATGCTGAAGTAAAAATAAAAATGGCGGTAAATGATGGTTTTTGAATCATATTTGAGAGGTAAAAACCTATGATAACCCCAAGGATATTTAACGCAAAAAATAGATTATAAGCTGCTTTCTCTGAAATTTTCTTACCTATGAGAACTTTGTTGGGTTTGTTAATTAGATCGGCTTCTACATCAAAAATATCATTGATAACGTTTCCGGCAGCCGCTAGGCAAACTGTAGCTAAGACCAATAAAGCAAATCCGAAATCGTTTAAAGTGATGGCAATCCCAAAAGGTTCAAATAAAAAGTATTTGATGAGTACTTGCGTAAAAATAATCATTAACAAGTTGGGAAAACGTATAAGTTGGAGGTATTTCAATTTTCTTCTTTTTAATTAATATTATTCAGATGGCAGTGTGCAGTTTTTCTAGTTCCTAAAACCCATTACCTAAAACCTAATTATTCGTTGCTCATCACTTCATTTTCCCATTTCCCTTGTACTTTCATGACTTGCTCAATTAAATCACGAACACAACCTTCGCCTCCGTTTTTATGAGAAATATAGTTAGAAATAGCTTTTACTTCAGAAACAGCATCTTGTGGACAGCTAGGCAAACCAATCATTTTCATCGGAAAAATATCAGGAATATCATCACCCATATACGCTACATTTTTAGCATCAATTTCGTAGATATCAAAAAATTCATCTAAACATTCTACTTTATCTTCCACGCCCAAATGAATATCTGTAATTCCTAATCCACGTAAACGCTTGCGAACGCCTTCATTTTTTCCGCCAGAAATAATACAGACCGTGTAACCGTTTTTAATTGCTTTTTTCATGGCATAACCGTCTTTTACGTTCATGGAGCGTAACAATTCGCCTTCTGAAGAAACCAATACAGAACCGTTGGTTAAAACGCCGTCTACATCAAAAACAAACGTGGTAATATCGTTGAGAATTTCTTTATAATTTCTATCCATTTTTATTTTTTATTGATTGGGTGAGCAATTTATAAATTTCCTTATAATCGGCATTGTTTAATTGTGCTAAATGCTGTTTTATGGTAGCTTGGTCATTTCTTTTGGCAGGCCCCGTTTGTACTTCTTTTGGAGAATTTTGAGTTGCTTTTTGTGCGGTTTCTTTAATTAAAGCACTTAATACTTCAAAAGGAACTTGATGTTGTGCACATAAATCTTCTGCAATGGCAAACATATGATTACTAAAGTTATTAGCGAAAACAGCTGCAAGGTGTAATTTTTGACGTTGTTCAGAAGAAATTGAAAATACTTTCTCTGAAACAGATTTCGCCAACTTTTCCAATAAGCTAAAATCTTTCTCTTCGGAAGTTTCTAAACAAAACGGAATTTCTTGAAAGTTCACTTCCTTCTGTTTAGAAAAGGTTTGTAATGGATAAAAAACGGCATTTCTCTTTGCAGAAGTAGAAAGTGGAACACTTCCTGAGGTATGTGCGATAATTCCTTCTTTGTGAGCTAGTCGTGAAATTATTTCTTTAATGGCATCATCTTTCACACAAACTAAATAAATAGCAGCATCTTTTAAGTCGGCTAAATGAGTGGTGATTGCGGTTTCCGATTTGAAATCTTCTAAAGCAGTTTCACTTCGGTTATACACTTGGACCACTTCAATATTTTCAGTGGCTTGAAAAGCTTTGAAAAGATGACCGGCCACATTCCCGGCACCAAGAATTACAATTTTTATCATTCGGCTAAAATATTAAAATCATGAAGAACCATTTTCTATAGCTATAAAAAAGCTTTGACGTTAGAATTTGTTAGCTTGAGCGGAGTCGAAAGGTATTAAAATATCTCTACTCCGCTGGGTATGACCTACAATTTTGTAAAGAACTTCATTTACTTAAGCATATCAAAAATATAGATACTTATAAAATTAACATTTAATTGAGATTTTGAGCGAAATATTGAAGGCTAATCGGTTTAAATTGGGTAAATTTGCAGCGTTTTTAAATACTTCTCCATGATTGAACGTAAGCTGGTGAAAATTCTCTTTTCCACACGATTAATGGCTATTTTGTTTATTGTTTTTGCATTATCTATGGCCGTAGGTACTTTTGTTGAAAATTCTTATACTACAGCAACCGCAAGGGAGTGGATTTACAATGCTTGGTGGTTTGAAGCAATTATGTTAGTTTTTGCCATTAATTTTTTGGGAAATATCAAACGCTACCGCCTTTGGAGTAAAGAAAAAGCAAGTACATTAATTTTACATTTATCTTTCTTTTTAATTATTATAGGAGCAGGAATTACCCGCTATATTGGTTACGAAGGAGTAATGCCTATTCGAGAAGGCGAGGTTTCTAACACCATGCTTTCAGAAAGAACTTACCTTTCTGTTTTGTTGGATGGTGAAGTAGACGGAAGTCCTTTACGGAGGGAAGTAAAACTACCTTTAAACCTTGCTCCGGGAATTGATAATCATAAAACTGTAACGACCGATTTTAAAGGACAGGAAGTGACTTTTACAGTTAAAAAATTTATAGATGATGCAGAAGAAGGCTTGGTGGAAGATGAAAATGGAAAGCGGTATTTAAAAGTAGTGGAAGCCGGAGGCGGACAACGCCATGACCATTATTTAGAAGAAGGAGAAGTAAGCAGTATTCATAATGTACTTTTCGCATTTAATGCGCCCACCGACGGAGCTATTAATGTTCAGTTAGAAAATGGGGAATATAAAATATCTTCTCCGTTTGAAGGGAATTACATGCGAATGGCAGATCAAAAGAAAGGGGAAGTAGTTGCCGATTCACTTCAGGATTTAAATCTACGCTCACTTTATCAACTAGCAGGAATGCAGTTTGTATTTCCCGATCCTGCGGTACGAGGTCATTACGATTTGATTGCTTCAGAACAACCTCAAAAAGGACAAGCAGACGGAGTGGTACTCGATGTGACCACCAACGGAAAAACAGAAGAATTAAAGCTTCTGGGAGCCAAAGGGATTATCAACGATTATAAAAAAATTAATGTTGATAATCTGGAGATTTATGCGCGTTATGGAAGTAAAGAATATGAACTTCCTTTTGCTTTAAAGCTGAACGATTTTATTGCTGAAAAATATCCGGGAACTGAAGATAATCCTACGCCGAGTTATTCTTCCTTCAAAAGTAAAGTTGAATTAATTGATGGTGGCGAGTCAAAGCCTTACTCAATTTATATGAACCACGTTTTGGACCACAAAGGTTATCGTTTTTTTCAATCCTCTTTTGATCCCGATGAGAAAGGAACCGTCTTATCGGTAAATCACGACTGGTGGGGAACTTGGGTGACTTACATTGGTTATTTCTTACTTTATTTAGGATTGATGTGGATTTTATTTGATAAGCATTCTCGTTTTGGAGAGTTAAAAGTAAAATTAGATAAAATAAAAGCAAAAAAAGCAAAAGCACTAGGAGTTTTGTTTTTAGCCATTGGTTTAAATGGCTTTGCTCAACAAGAAGTAAATGTGACTTCAGGTGAAATAAACAAAGAACACCAACACGAGCATACTGAAAATAACGGTCATACCACTATGATGCCGCCAAGGTTTACCAAGGCTGAAGCTGATTCCATCGTTAAAGCCAATGCGGTTTCTAAAGAACACGCTTCAGAGTTTGGGAGATTGGTGATTCAGGATGAAGGTGGAAGGATGAAACCGGCAAATACCTATTCTTCAGAATTAGTAAGAAAACTAAGTAAATCTGATAGCTATGAAGGGCTCAATAGCGATCAGGTTTTATTTTCGATGGTAGAAATGCCAAGCCTTTGGTATAGCGTTCCTTTAATTTATGTAAAAGCTAAAAACGATAGCCTGCATCATATCTTAGGAGTTGAGAAAGGGGCAGAACATATTCCTTTAAATGATTTCTTTAATGATTCTACCGGAACTTATAAACTTGCTCCATATTTGGAAGGCGCTTATCGAGCTAAGGTTAAAAATCAATTTCAGAAAGATTTTATTGCTGCCGATGAAAAGGTGAATTTGTTATATCGAACTTTGGAAGGAAAGGTGCTTAAAATTTTCCCTATCCCAAATGCAGAGAATAACAAATGGCTTTCTTATCCTGAATTATTTGAAAACCAAGATAAGTTTACTGCTAGGGATAGTATGGTGATTCGTTTATTGCCAGCCTATATGCAAAATGTACGCTTGGCTAAACAAACCGGAGGTTATAAGCAAGCCAATGATCTATTGGAAGGCATTAAAAATTACCAACGAAAATACGGAGAACAGGTCATGCCTTCTGAACGAAAAATCAACTTGGAGATCATGTACAATAAATACGATGTTTTCCGGGGTCTTTTTTGGCAATATATGCTGGCCGGTTTGGTGATGTTTATTTTTGTGATTCTACAACTCTTTTACGATAAAAAAGGAGTGAAAGCTATTATTACTATTAGTAAAGTGGCTATTATCATTTTGTTTGCTTTGCATACAGCAGCTTTAATTGCCCGTTGGTATATTTCGGGTCACGCTCCTTGGAGTGATGCTTACGAGAGTATGATTTATGTAGCTTGGGCAACAATGTTTTTTGGGTTGGCTTTTGGTAGAAAAAGTGATTTAACCTTTGCTTCAACAGCTTTCGTCTCTTCTATGATTCTAATGGTTGCTCATTGGAACTGGATGGATCCGGCTATTTCTAACTTGGTACCGGTATTAGATTCTTATTGGTTAATGATTCACGTAGCGGTGATCGTAGCGAGTTACGGTCCGTTTACGCTAGGAATGATTCTCGGTTTGGTTTCATTGATTTTAATGATTTTAACCAACGAGAAGAACCGAAAGAAAATGAGTTTGAACATTCAGGAATTAACTATTATTACTGAACTTTCATTAACCGTAGGTTTAGTAATGCTCACCATTGGTAACTTTTTAGGAGGTCAATGGGCCAATGAAAGTTGGGGTAGGTATTGGGGCTGGGATCCAAAAGAAACTTGGGCATTAATAAGTATTATGGTATATGCGTTTGTGATTCATATGCGATTGGTTCCCGGTTTACGTGGCAGGTTTGCTTTTAATTGGGCTGCAGTTTTTGCCTTTGCCTCCATTATGATGACTTATTTTGGGGTGAATTTTTACTTAACAGGATTGCATTCTTATGCAAGTGGAGACCAAATTATCAGCTACAAATTTATTGTGATTGCATTCGTAGCTTGGTTAATTCTAGGTCATTTTGCTAGAAGAAAATTTGTGAAATATTTGAAGAAGTAATTGATATGAAATTGAATTTTTTTATCATAGTTATTTGTGTTGCTATTGGTGTAACGAGTTGTAATAAAAATGCATCAGTAAATTATACAGGCGTATATGAAGGAGATTTACCTTGTAATGCTTGTGATAAAGTAATTACTAAACTTACCTTAAGTGAAGATCAACATTATGTTTTATACGAGATTTATAAACTCGAGGAAGGAGATGAAATCAAGAGAATGACAGGTGAATTTGAGTGGACTGACCACGAGGGTGTTTTTAGGATCAACCAACCAGAAGCGATGCCGTTATTTTTTAAGGTGGAAGAGCATAAGCTCATTCGATTAAATGATCAGGCAAAGCCTTTTGAACAACCAGAGAATTATACGTTAACTCAATTTGAGGATACAAGCGATACTGAATAGAAAAATAATAATAGAAACAAAAATCCCGATTTTATCGGGATTTTTTGTTTTTTCTATAATTCTTAAAAATATTCATGAGAAGCAATGTTGGATTCAGTAATACTAATAAATAAAGTACTATGTATTTTTTCTGAAATAAACTTTCGTCAAATACATCTGTAATACTAAAGATGAATAACGTAATTATTAACAACCATATAGCAGTAAATAGGATTAAGATGTTTTTTGAAGGGTTTTTAATCAAATTTATAAGTATTTTCATTTAGCTTGTTATTGCTTTTAAGATGTTCGTTTTACTATAAAAATATAAATATTATTTTTTTAATTGAGTATTTTGAAAGAATAAAACGTCAACAAAAACAAAAGCCATTTCACTAGTGAAATGGCTTTTGTTTTTGTTAGGGCTATAAGGTTTAATCCATTTCGCCAACCATATCTTCTGGTTTTACCCATTCATCAAATTCTTCTGCGGTGGTGTAGCCTAGATTTACGGCTTCCTCTTTTAATGTAGTTCCATTTTTGTGAGCTGTATTGGCAATTTCAGCAGCTTTGTAATAACCGATTTTGGTGTTTAAAGCGGTGACTAACATTAAACTGTTTTTCAGTAACTCATCAATACGCTCTTGGTTAGGTTCAATTCCATTAGCACAATGCTCTTCAAAAGAAACACAAGCATCACCAATTAATTGTGCGCTCTGTAACAAGTTAGCCGCCATCACTGGTTTAAATACGTTTAATTCAAACTGACCTTGTAAACCACCAACGGTTGCTGCAACATCATTACCAACTACTTGTGCACAAACCATAGTTAGGGCTTCACATTGAGTTGGGTTTACTTTACCGGGCATAATAGAAGAACCAGGTTCATTTGCAGGAATATTAATCTCACCGATTCCACTTCTCGGACCTGAAGCTAACATTCTAATATCGTTTCCTATTTTGTTTAAAGAAACAGCCAATTGTTTTAAAGCAGCGTGGGTTTCCACTAACGCATCGTGAGCCGCTAAAGCTTCAAATTTATTTTCAGCAGAAGTAAATGGAAGTTCAGTGAATTCAGCAATAAATTCTGCGACCATTTCAGCATAACCTTTTGGTGTGTTTAGACCGGTTCCTACAGCGGTTCCTCCTAAAGCTAATTCACCTAAATGAGGAAGTGTATTTTCTAAGGCTTTTAAACCGTGATCTAATTGTGAAACGTAACCACTAAATTCTTGCCCAAGGGTTAGGGGAGTGGCATCCATAAAATGCGTACGCCCAATTTTCACTACTTCTTTAAATTCTTCAGATTTTTTCTTTAACGTATCTCTTAATTGTTTCACTCCGGGGATGGTTACTTCCATCACTTTTTTGTAAGCGGCAATGTGCATTCCGGTAGGGAAGGTATCGTTAGAAGATTGTGATTTGTTCACATCATCATTAGGTTGAAGTGTTTTATCGCCTTCACCGATGGTTCTTCCGGCAAGCTGATGAGCACGGTTAGCGACTACTTCATTTACATTCATATTACTTTGTGTACCCGAACCGGTTTGCCAGATCACTAGCGGAAACTGATCATCGTGTTTCCCTGCTAAAATTTCATCACAAACTTTAGCGATTAAATCTCTTTTTTCAGTGGGTAGAACTCCTAATTTTTCGTTGGTGTAAGCCGCAGCTTTTTTTAAGTAAGCAAAACCATAAATAATTTCTAGTGGCATAGAAGCTGCCGGACCAATTTTAAAGTTGTTTCTAGAGCGTTCGGTTTGTGCACCCCATAATTTATCGGCAGGTACTTTTACCTCGCCCATAGTGTCTTTTTCTATTCTATATTCCATTTTGTTGATTAATTTTTAAAGTCTTACAAATTTAAGGATTTAGTTTTGTTTAGGTAAAAGTTGAGGGATGAATATGCTCCAAATAGAGCTGTATTTAGAAAAGCTAACAACTATGTTAATAAAATTGGAATTTTATTTGTGTTAATTCAGTAATAATATTTATTTTTGGAAAAATTCTTGAAATCTAGAAATTATGTTTGAATTTGATCAATATCTTGGCTTTTTAGCATTTTTAACCATTGCAACCATTGGCTTTTGGTTAATGATTTTCTTATTAACCTTTGTTGTACCTTACTGGGTAGGAGGTTCTATTATAGAAATGATTAAAGAAAAGAAAGAGGCTAAGCGAAAAAAGCAAGAAGCGCTTAATAAGTAAGCTATTTACATATAAAAAATCAAAAAGGAAGCTAAATTTAGCTTCCTTTTTTTTGTGGGGTTGCCTAAAATAATTCAAAAATTTTAGACTGTGTGGGGATTTAAAAATTGAGGGTAAGTAAAAAAAAATGTCTTTTTAGAATTCGCCTCCGCCGTCGTCCATATTGCCATTACCACTTTGACCTCTTTCCTTCATTCTATCTTCTCTAGATTGATTAAATCTATAGATTAAAGATATGGTGAATTGACGTTCTCTCCACTGAAACTCATTATCGGAGGTGAAATTATTTGATTGTGTAAACGATCTTCTTTTTCTAGAATTAAATACATCTCTTACATTAAAGGTGGCTGTAAGCTTATCTTTAATCACTTCTTTGCTTAAAGCCACATCCATAGAAAAAATGCTTTCAGATTCGGTTTGCGAATTTTGTCTGGGTCCTACATAAAATCCATTGGTTTGAAGGTCGATTGCAGCGGGTAAGGTGTATTTGGCACTAAACCTTCCAAAGAAACTTGTACTGGTTGTCCCAAAATCTTGCACCTCTGGGTCAGGAACTTTCTCTGTAGCTGGAGCGGTATAAGTACCTTCTGTCTCAAATCTAAAAAAGTTGAAACTACCATTAAATCTTAATTTTTTAGTTGGATTCCAGATTGCACCAACTTCACCACCTATTCGATTTTGAGTAGAAAGGTTGATGGGTAGAAAGACAATTTGTGTAATTCCGTCAGTTTCATTGCTGTCTTCATTATTCAGTTGTACTCGCTCAAAAGAATCCGTTTCTCTCTGGTAATAGATAGAAGCATTAAAAGTTAATTTGTCCCATTTTTTTAAGTATCCTAAATCAAAAGTATTTGAAAATGCAGGGTTTAAATCTGGGTTTCCTTGAAAAACATTGGTTCTACTTGAACGGGAAGGGAATGGATTAATAAACCATCCTCTTGGTCGGTTAATTCTTCGGTTATAGCCTAAGGTTACATTTTCATTTTCATCTAACTCATAAATTAAATTTACAGTAGGAAATAGCCCTAAATAGTTTTTGTCAAAATTTGTTTTAAAGTTGAAATCAAAAGTATCTTCTAATTCCTCTGTGGTTAAAAAAGGAGAAGAAACACTACCTTTTAACTGTGTATGTTCTAAACGTAAACCTAATAAAAATGAGAATTTATCACCTAGCTTATTACCGTATTGTGAATAAATGGCATTCACGTTTTCATCATAATTAAAGTTGTAAGAAAGTTCTTCGTCTATGATAAAACTATCCGAGTCTTGATCAAATGATTCTAAAAAATAATCATTTTTTGTAGATTTTAAATTACTTCTAAAACCTGCTTCAAATTGCGCATCGCCCATAGGTAGCACATAATCTGCTTGTACAAGAAATTCATTTTGTTTTTCATTCTCTTGAATACGTTCTCTGTCAATTAAATTATTGGTAGGGAAAACTTCAACCTCATTAATTGTATTTGGCTTATCTTCATGATCATAAGAATATTGAACGTCTGCCGTTAATTTGTGACCTTCATCATTAAATCTTTTGATATAGTTTACCGAGGCTTGATAGGTTTCTTCAATTTCTTTTTCATTTTGCCTTCTATAAGTTTCACTATCTAAGCCGGTATTATCAAAATATCTATAATTACTAGTTTCACTAACATCTAAATCGTTACCCCACCTACCAAAAAGGGCAGTAGTAATCGAGGAAGTTTCATTAATAAAGTATTCGACTCCTAAATTGGTATTTACCCCTCTACGTCTGCGATCATATTCACGATCTTCGATAATTCTGTCAAACTGGTCTTCATTATCATTGATGTAATTATTGTCGTAAAATGCGTTTCCCGGTGATTTTCTGTAATACACGCCTGTATTATTGAAAATATTGAACTTATCACTTCTTAAGTTTAATGTAGTTGAAAATGAATTGTTAATGGGAAAACCTAAAGAAGCTTGTACTGAACCATTAACACCTAATGTTTTTTCTTTTTTCAGAATTATATTTAAGATACCGGCGGTTCCTTCAGCATCATATCGAGCTGACGGACTCGTAATTACTTCAACCCGCTCGATAGCATCTGCAGGCAATTGCTGAAAGATATTGGTGTCGTCAAATCCTGCCATTGCGGAAGGTTTTCCGTTGATAAGAATACGCACGTTTTCATTTCCCCGTAAACTAATTCCACCTTCTATATCTACCGATACCGAAGGTATGTTTTGAAGCGCATCGGTTACCGTTCCTCCTTGTGTAGTGAGATCTTTGCCTATCGTGTAGATTTTTTTATCTAAACGTACTTCTACTTGGGTAGTTTCTGAACGCACAATTACTTCATCTAAACTATCGGAATCCAATCCTAAAGAAATTGTTCCCATGCTAAAATCTTCTGTTAATTCTCGATTTTCATAAGTTTTAGTTTCAAAAGAGATAAACTCCACTTGAATATCGTAAGTTCCTTTATAAACTTCAATAGAAAATTCTCCGTCAAAATTAGTGACTCCTCCTTGTGGGGCACGTTCACCAGTAACATCTTTAAAAGTGATAGTAGCATATTCTAGAGGAACGCCGGCATCTTTGTCGACTACTTTTCCGGTAACATCAACTTTATTTTGGGCATTTGCAAATTGGGTTAAGCTTAGGGTAATAAAAAATAAAATAGCTTTCGCTATTGTTAGTTTTTGGGTCATTAGTTTTTCAGTTTGAGTATAAGACCTGATTAGTTAAAAATCGTTTAATAGGCTTTGTGTTAAAAATAAGTTAACAAAAAAACCCCTTCTTAAAAAGAAGAGGTTCTATTTTAAAGCAATTGAATGACTAATGTTTTTTAGCTTTCATTTTGCTTTTTCTTTTCTCTAATCGCTTTTGGCGCATTTCTCTTTCAACTTTTAGAAGTTGATCGTATTGTGGTTGGGTAAGAATATCTCTCATTTCTTTAAGCTTATTGATTTCTAAAGCTTTTATTTGTTTCTTTTTTTCTTCTTTAGAAAGATCCGCATCAATCACTTCTTGTCTCTTGACGTAAAACTCGGTTAATTTATTTTTAACCAGTAGTGGTTGTTCGCCATTTAAAGCCAGTTTTTTGGTAAGTTTTTTAGCTTGCTTATCGGCTCTTGCTTCCATTCTAGGGCTAGCCTCTGCAAGATCGGTACGATATTGCGATTGACCAAGTTGAAAAGTAAAAACGGCAATTAAAAGTAGTATGATTTTTTTCATAATTTAAAGTTTTTTCCAAATTATGAATAACTACCTTTAATTACCGTTAATTAGCGGTTAAAAAGCTTAAAAATTATATTAAATCTTTAATTTTTTCGGGTGGCCTTCCAATCACGGCTTTTTTATCTTTTACAACAATTGGACGTTCTATTAATTTAGGATGTTCTTGCATCGCAGAAATAATTTCGTCTTCAGAAAGCTCTTTACCTTTATAGTTCTCTTTCCAGACTTTTTCATTTTTACGGACGAGCTCTTCTGCTGAAATTTCCAGTAATTCCAATACCTTTTTTATTTCCTCTTTTTTCATAGGGATATCGAGGTATTTCACGATTTGAAAATCCTTTCCTGATTCTTGTAATAGTTGTAGTCCTTCTCTAGATTTTGAACATCTAGGATTGTGGTATATTTTAATCATGATTTTTTTATTTATCTATAATATAGAAGAAATTAAGGAATTTGCAAAGTTGAATTAGCTTCTATTCAGTTTCTAATTCGATTTCAACTTCACTTTATTCTTCACGTTGCCCCATCATCATTAAGTATGCCTTTAAGAAAGCATCTAAATCACCATCCATCACAGCATCAACATTTCCGGTTTCTTCAGCGGTGCGAACATCTTTTACCAATTTGTATGGATGCATCACATAATTTCTGATTTGTGATCCCCATTCAATTTTCTTTTTACTGGCTTCAATATCTTCCCGTTGTTCTAATTGCTTTTGAAGTTCAATTTCATACAATTGTGATTTCAGCATTTGCATGGCACGAGCCCTATTTTCATGTTGGGAACGCGTCTCTGAACAAGAAATCTGAATTCCGGTAGGGTGGTGCACCAATTGAACTTTGGTTTCCACTTTATTTACATTCTGTCCTCCGGCACCACTGGATCTTGCGGTAGTGATTTCAATATCAGCGGGATTAATTTCAATTTCAATAGAATCGTCTACTAATGGGTAGACGTATACCGATGCAAAAGAGGTATGACGTTTAGCATTACTATCAAAAGGAGAAATACGAACCAAACGATGTACTCCATTTTCACCTTTTAGCCAACCAAAAGCATAATCACCTTCAATCTCTAAGGTTACCGTTTTAATTCCGGCAACATCACCTTCTTGATGGTTGAGCTCTCGAACCTTAAAACCTTGCTTTTCTGCCCACATTAAGTACATGCGCATGAGCATACTTGCCCAATCACAACTTTCGGTACCACCGGCACCAGCTGTAATCTGTAGAACTGCAGATAGGTCGTCTCCTTCTTCAGAAAGCATATTTTTAAATTCTAAATCTTCCAGTAGATTTTTAAGCTTTTGGTAGCGATTGTTTAAATCGTCTTCAGAAGCTTCCCCTTCTTTGTAGAATTCAAAAATAACTTCTAAATCTTCGTAAAAAGTTAAGGCTTGTTCGTAGCTATCAACCCACTTTTTTTCGGCATTTAATTGTCTGACAATTACTTGTGCTTTTTGTGGATTGTCCCAAAAGCCCGGGGCTAAGGTTTTTTCTTCAAGATTGGTTATTTCGACACGCTTGGCATCAACGTCAAAGATATTGTTTTAGGGAGGTGACACGTTCTTTGAGTTCTTTTAAAGTATCTTGAGTAATCATAATTATTAGTTTTTATGTATTTGGGCAAAAATAGAAGTTCATCAGATTTCAAAAAAAGATTTGGGCATATATTTCTTCAGAATAATTTTTAGTCAGCTTGAGAAATTCCTTTTATTAAAAGTTTTGCAGATGCAGGATTAGAGGCCAACGGGACATTGTGCACATCACATATACGTAAGAGCATCAATACATCAGGTTCGTGAGGGTGTTTCTCTAAAGGATCTCTAAAAAAAATCACCATTTTACATTTTTCTTCGGCTACGCGACCTGCGATTTGGGCATCGCCACCAATTGGACCGGATAGATAAGGTTGTACTTTAAAGCCTGCACTTTTTACTTTATTACCCGTAGTCCCTGTCGCAATTAATTGAATATGATCTTGATGAAAAAAGTCTTCATATTCTTTTAAGAATTTCACCATTTCATCTTTCTTACCATCGTGCGCAATTATAGCAATTTCCATTTTTATTGAATTTAAGTTTTAAAATTATAAAACCACCTGGTGGTCTTTCTGCTATAAAGAAACATATTTTTTGAATAAGAGCATTTCTTCAAATAAGTTATTTCTATATGAATTGATAATTTATCTAAAGCCCATACACCTGAAAGGTTTCTTGTAAATTTGAATTTTCTAAATGTAAATAATAGCTATGATAGATTTAAAAAGCGATACGGTTACTAAACCTACACCGGCCATGTTGGAAGCGATTATGAATGCTGAAGTAGGGGACGATGTTTATAAAGAAGATCCTACCGTAAATTTACTGGAATCGCGTTTAGCGGAAATGTTTGGTAAAGACCAAGCGCTTTTTTTTCCTAGCGGAAGTATGGCCAACCAAGCGGCAATTAAACTTCACACGCAACCCGGAGAACAATTGATATGTGATAAATGGGCGCACGTTTATAATTATGAAGGTGGCGGAGCTTCATTTAACAGTGGGGTTTCCTGTAAATTGGTAGATGGAAACCGCGGAATGATCACTGCTGCTCAGGTGGCAGAAAATATCAATCCGCCAGATTTTTATCACAGTCCATTAACTTCATTGGTTTGTTTAGAAAACACGACCAATAAAGGTGGTGGTGCCTGTTATGATTTTGAAGAGATTCAAGCTATTAGAAAAGTTTGTGATGAACACCAATTAGGTTTGCATTTAGATGGCGCGCGTTTATTTAATGCTTTGGTTGCCAAAGGCGAGAGCCCAAAACAATATGGAGAAGTATTTGATACGATTTCAGTGTGTTTATCGAAAGGATTGGGAACACCGATGGGTTCCGTATTAATAGGTGATGAAAAATTAATGAAAAATGCTATGCGTGTTCGTAAAGTACTTGGAGGCGGAATGCGGCAAATTGGTTTTATGGCAGCTGCCGGTTTATATGCTTTGGAAAATAATGTGGAGCGTTTAGCGGAAGACCATCAACGAGCACAAGAATTGGCGACAACTTTAGCAGCACAAGCCTATGTAAAACAAGTGGAACCGGTAGAAACGAATATCATTATTTTTTACCTAAATGATGGCATCAACGAAGTCGACTTTTTAAAACGCTTGGAAGATCGGGGCGTCATAATTAGTGGCATGGGGCAAGGGAAACTAAGAATTGTTACGCATTTAGGATATACGCAACCTATGCACGAAGAGTTGATGGAGATTTTAAAGGGATTGGTTTGAATAGATAGCCACTTTAATTTGTAATCTTTTTTTAAAAAATAAAAGTTTAAGACTTTTAGTAGTTATTATTTGTTTGATTTCAGGTTCAGGTATTGAATTTGAATTTGAGTGAATTTGAGTGAAATTTATTATCTAAAAACCTTTTCCAAAGAAACTTGATATATCGAAATAATAGGAAACCTTTTCTCCATTTGGTTTTTTCAGGTTTAGAATATCATATGGCCTATCATTATAATAAGATAAAGCTTGTCCTAAAAATTGACAATTAGAACATACTGTTTTTACGTATTCGTACTCTTCACTTATACTTTTGGCTATAATTGCTTTTTCGTATGAACTTCCATCTCTAGAAGTTTGCTTTATATTTTTAGTTGTAGAGCAAGAAATTATGATTAGTGAACAAATTATAAATCCAATTAATTTTAATTCTTTCATCTTTTATTTTAGGTATATATTTTTTTAATTTTAATAGAGGAGTCCATTACTTATCATCTTATAAAGATTTTTTAAAGGAAATCTGGCTTTAATTTACACTTGTAGATATGATTATTTTTTCTCTTTTTGTTGATGATATATTTTTTCCCACGCTTTTCTCTTCATAGTGAATAATGATTCTTTATCTAAATCAAATATTGAGACTTCCTTTTGGCTTATTACGATATGTTGATTCCATTCTACATAATCTTTGTATAGCAATAAAGTACAAATATCAGTTGATGAAATATAATCAGTAATCACGTGTGAATGGTATGTTGAAACTGTTTTATTTTCCTTATCTCCAGAATTGTAGGGGAATTCTAAAATAGAATTATGAATCTTCTCTTTTTTTACTAATTTATTTTTGTTGTTGTATTTCAATTTATAATCATTTCCTATCAATACAATTCCTGAAACTTGAGGTCCAGTCAAAACAAAAACATTTCTTTCATTTTCGTTAATTAGAGGGATGAAATTTAATGATGCATTTTCATAAAACTTAAAAAAATCATCTTCATTAGAAGAAGCTTTTTCTCTTGCATCTTGCCGTATGGCAATCAGGTTTTGCTCTAAAGTAGTTGCTTTGTGTTTTACTGTATCTATTCTTATGGGGTTAGGTGTTGGCAAGCTATCAAACTCATATCGTACTAGTATTTTATCAGAATCAAAACGACTAAAGAAAATTGTATGAATATGATTTGTTTCTGTTTCATAAGATAAATATCCACCTATGGAGTCTTTTTTAGATTTAAATCTTTCTAATATGTCATCAGTTCCGTACCAAGAACCTTTTTCTAGTCTGAAAAGTAATTTTCCTTCATTTAAAATTTTTTTAGTTTCTTTATTCTGACTGTAAGAAAAAATGCTTGATATCATTAAAAGCAATAAGGCTATTTTTTGCATTTCAGATTTTCTTTTTTACACTATATTATTTAATCAAAATTATAACTGTCTAAATATATAAAATTTTTGAATAACCATATTTTCATTTCTTACACAACACCTAATCACCCCTAAAACAGGCTTACACTTTTAATTAATCATTTCTTAAACTTTAGGTACAACCCAAGTAATAGTTAGCCATTAAGTTTGAACGATTTTTGAAATTGCGCCTTATGTTTATTCGTCCCGTCAAAACTTTTTTAATAGCAATAATTACTGTTATGGTGGGCGTACTGCTTTTTTCTTTTCAAAGTGAAAAAGAAGAATATTACCAGCAACCAGATTTTATTCTTACCGCTGCCAAAGAATTTTACGAGGAGGTTGAAGAATTACAAAAAATAGCCCGAGGCTTTCAATTAGGTTCGGTTGAAAAAGATTCGCTAAGAACGGCAGTGTTAAATACACGCTTGGCTTATAAAAAAGTGGAGTTCTACTTAGACTATGAATTTCACGAATATGTAAATAGCCACATTAATGGCGCACCACTTTTGCAAATTGAACGAACCGGAACCTCGCCAAATATTGTTCCGCCGGAAGGCTTACAGGTCTTAGATGAATTGGCTTTTGCCGAAAATCCGGAAGAAGAAAAAACCAAGCTATCTTCCATCGCTACCAAGCTGCGAAATTCCTATGGACTTTTATTCGAAAGTCTTCCCAATAAACCAATTGATCCCAAAACATTAATTCCGGCACTTCGGCTTCAGTTAATTCGTGTGTTTAGTTTGGGTGTTTCGGGTTTTGATACGCCGGGATCATTAAATGCTTTGCCGGAAGCTGAAGTTTCGCTGGCAAGTATGCTTCAATTTATTAAAGAAAATAAAAGATTATTCAGAAAAAAGGAGGCTGCATTTCTCCAAGAAAAACTAGCAGAAGCGGTTCAATATGTCCAACAGCATCAAGATTTCAATACGTTTGATAGACTTAGTTTCTTTAGAAATTATATCGATCCGCTTTATAAAAAGTTAGGAGTTGTAAAGGCTGAGTTGCCTGAATTTTTAAGTTACAATTCTGCTTGGAATCCGGAAAGTAAATCAATATTCAGCGAAGACTTTTTAAATCCATATTTCTTTACCGAACTAAAAAAAGAAGAAGACAGTAAATTGCTGAAAGACTTAGGCGAATCTTTGTTCTATGATCCTATTTTAAGTAATAACGAAAGGATGAGTTGTGCTTCTTGCCATCAGCCCGAGCTAGCGTTTACCGATGGGCAACCGCAATCGATGAGTAATGTACAGGGGAAAACCGTTTTAAGAAATTCACCCTCCTTATTAAATGCTGTTTATGCCGATCGGTATTTTTACGATTTAAGGGCTTATACTTTAGAGCAACAAGCCGAACACGTAATTTTTAATCAAGATGAATTTAATACCGCCTACAGTTCAATTCTAACCAAATTAAGAGAGGAAAAAGAGTATGCAGATAAATTTGAAAAGGTTTTTGGTAAAGCGGCTATCAATAGGGGAAATCTCACCAAAGCTTTAGCTTCTTATGTGCTATCGCTTACTTCGTTTAATAGTGAATTTGATCAATATATAAGAAATGAATCTAATACGTTAAGTGATGAAACAAAAAAAGGTTTTAACTTATTTATGGGCAAAGCCGCTTGCGCTACTTGCCATTTTGCGCCTACTTTTTCTGGCTTGGTACCTCCATACTACAGCGACACTGAGAGTGAAATTTTAGGAGTTTTAGAGCGACCCGGTCTGTTGCAACTAGATCAAGATCCGGGTAGGTTGGCCAATAAAATTGAAAACGAAGAAGCTTGGATTTACGAAAAATCGTTTAAAACGACGACCGTTAGAAATGTTGCTTTAACCGCGCCATACTTTCATAATGGAGCTTACCAAACTTTAGAGGAAGTGATGGATTTTTATAACGATGGCGGCGGTGCCGGAAAGGGATTAAAAGTAACCAACCAAACCTTAAGTGAAGATCCACTTGGATTAACCGAAGTGGAAAAGCATGCCATTATCTCTTTTTTAAAAGCTTTAAATGATACAGGGGAGTAGCATTCTATTAACTCCAAATTTACATTGGTAATATTCAATTAAGCCTAAGCTAATATGTATAACTTTTTCCTAAAAAAAGCTTAAAATCTAATACATAGTTACTTTACATCTCATAAGTACTTTTGAGGTAAATTTTAAACCCCGAAAATTTCTACTCATGAAAAAAAAATCCTTTTTGTTATTTTTCTTTAGTGTTTTTTGCTTGAGCTTATCTCTTGCTAAAACTCCTTCAGTAGTTACTGAAGAAAATTGTATGATGTATTCCGATTCTAATGTATTAATAGATACAGGAGATAACTGGAAATACGATGACTCTGGTATTGATTTAGGTACAACCTGGAAAGATCCTGACTTTAATGATGAATCTTGGGCTAGCGGTAATGCTAAATTTGGCTATGGTGATGGTAATGAGGTTACTACACTTGATTATGGACCAGATGCAAGTAACAAGTATCCTACTTATTATTTTAGAAAAACCATTAATGTTGCTGACGTTAGCTTAATTCAAAGTTTGATTTTTGAAAGTCTTTATGATGACGGAATTATTGTTTATGTAAATGGACAAGAGGCATTTCGTTTAAACATGCCAGCTACAGGAGTAACTTATTATACCTATGCGAGCTCTACTATAGATGGATCTGATGAAAATGATTACGATATTAATTACACTAGTAATCTTTTACAAGATGGTGATAATGTAATTGCAGTTGAATTACATCAAAGAGGTCCTTCTAGTTCTGATACAGGTTTTGATATGAAACTTAGCTATGAGACTACTCCAAGTAATTTCTTAATAGAAGAAGAAAGCTCTTGGCTTTATAACGATTCTGGAGTAGATTTAGGTACGACCTGGAAAGATCTAAACTTTAACGATGCTAGTTGGGATCAAGGAAATGCTATTTTAGGGTATGGCGATGGTATTGAAAATACAACCTTAGATTACGGTAGTGATTCAAGTAATAAATATCCTACTTATTACTTTAGAAAACATATTACAATTGAAGATGCTTCTTTTATAGGGAATTTAAATTTCAGTACCCAAAAAGATGATGGTGTTGTAGTTTATGTAAATGGTCAAGAAGTTTTTCGCTTAAATATGCCGGAAGGAGCTATTGATTATAATACCTATGCCTCAACAGCAGTTGGAGGGAGTGATGAAAGTACGTGGCACCAAAACCAAGTTGCTAACTTACTGCAAAATGGTGGTAATGTAATTGCGGTAGAGCTGCATCAGGCTTCAGCAGGTAGTTCAGATTTAAGGTTTGATATGACTTTAGAATATGATTTAGCTCCTTTGGCTCCTATAGATTTTCCTTTACCTAAACAAACAGAATGGAATTATTTAGATACTGGAGTAAGCTTAGATGAAGAAGCTTGGAATGAACCTGGTTATGATTATTCAAGTTGGTCTAGAGGAGAAGGAACTTTAGGCTATGGTGATCCGGTAATGACGCAAATTTCTTACGGACCTGATGCTAGTGATAAATACATTACTACCTATTTTGTCCGAGAAATGGAAGTAGACCTTTCAGAAATGACCGATATGGTTGAATTCGGAATCAGAAGGGATGATGGTGCAGTAGTGTATGTAAACGGTGAAGAAGTATTTAGGGACAATATGCCGGAAGGAGATATAGATTACCAAACCCATTCTGCAGAAATTATTAGCGGTTCAGATGAGATAGATTATCAGCTTCATTATGTGCCAAAAACAGCATTTCAAGCTGGAGTAAATATCATTGCAGTTGAGGTGCACAATCGTGACGGACAAAGTTCTGATATGCGTTTTGATATGTATATTAAAAATCAAGAAAGTATTGAGTTTGATTGTGATGAGCCACATGTAGGATGTTTTACATCAATTACGCCAACTGGACAAACACCAAATTTAATTATACCGGAAGAACACAGGTTTCAGTTGATCTTTAAGCAGGGAGATGCTTATTTAGATGGTTCTGGGAACGTACCTGGTAATAACGACTTTACGGCTTATATCCCAATCGACGGAAGTAGTGAAAACGGATATTTATCGGTGAACCACGAAAACACACCGGGAGGAGTTTCCATTGTCGATCTTCACTTAAATACCGATAATCATTTATGGGAAGTAGATTACAGTCAGCCGGTAGATCTCTATAATAATGCTTTAGCGACTACTACCAGAAACTGTTCTGGAGGGATTACCCCGTGGGGAACGGTAGTTACCGCAGAAGAATCTACCAATAATGGAGATGAAAATGGTGATGGCTACAAAGATGTGGGTTGGTTAGTAGAAATTGATCCGGAAACTGCAGAAGTAATGGATTATGGTAATGGTCAAGAAAAGCTTTGGGCGATGGGA